>Ga0208189_1001273_pt1 | contig 11259 bp, 5 predicted proteins | sample June2015DPH_10_5_FD_184702 | JGI IMG/M metagenome (GOLD analysis project Ga0208189, IMG submission 184702) | Peatland microbial communities from SPRUCE experiment site at the Marcell Experimental Forest, Minnesota, USA - June2015DPH_10_40... | ecosystem: Environmental > Terrestrial > Soil >... | reverse complement strand
GAGGTAATCCCCCATGCCTTGGAAGACCTTTCCGGGTTCATCCATCTCCACCTTCACCAGCTTGGCTTTAGGCTTGCCGTCACTGGTGATGGTGATTTCCTGTCCGGCGGCCACCAATTCCAGCAGTGCTGACAGGTGCGTCTTGGCCGCGCGGACGCTGATGACTTCACCAATGCCCGGTGCGATGGTGACTTCTTTGAGCACGGCCGGTTGCGGCTTATGCACTGGGTATTTGAGCGTTTTTGCTTTCATTCATCCAATGTAGTCACACGTGACTACATTTGCAAGCCTTTTCTTTCTAAATATCCAGGTTCCGTACATTGAGCGCGTTGTCCTCAATGAACTGGCGGCGTGGCTCGACTTCCTCGCCCATCAATTTGGTGAACATTTCCTCGGCATCAACGGCGTTGGTCAGATCAATGCGCAGCAGTTTGCGCCGCGACGGATCCATCGTCGTCTCAAACAGTTCCTTCGGATTCATCTCGCCCAGACCCTTGAACCGCTTGATGGACAGCCCGCGCTTTCCGACCTCTTTCACTCCGGCAAGAATTTCCGGAATGGAAAACAGCGGCGTCACCGTCTCGCGCTCTCCCTCGCCTTCAATCAATTCAAACAACGGTTTGTCCTGTCCGGCGTAGTGCTCGATGCTGAAACCTTTTTTGTCGAGCTTGGACAGCAATTCAACAATGGCCTTGCTTTCATGCAGCTCAATATGCCGTGCGCGCCGCGTCGAACCGTTTTTCTTCTCGAAGGTTGTCGTGTCGCCTTCTTCCTCGCTGCCGAATAATTTCAAATCGGCATTCTTGGTGCCAAATTGCGCCAATTCGTCCTCGGTGTGAAAATAATGCACCGTTTCGTCATTGCCTTCGCGCACCTTGACCAGATGCCTTGGCAGATCGCCGGTCTTCTTTTGGCGATGCTCGACGTATTCGGCAAAATCGCCACCATGACGCCGCAGCGCGCTGGCGTATTTGTCGAGCGATTCGAGCAGTTCCAGAATTTCCGCGAGTTGCTTTTGGGAAAGCTCCTTTTTGTCGGAAAGGTTCTTTAAACGCACCTCTTCCGTGCCGAGTTCGAGCAGAATTTTATTCAACCGCGCGTCGTCATCAATGTATTCAACGCGCTTTTTGCGCGCGATCTGGTAAAGCGGCGGCTGCGCGATGTAAACGAAGCCGTTTTTGATCAGCGCGGGCATTTGCCGGTAGAAAAACGTCAGCAACAGCGTACGGATGTGCGAGCCGTCCACGTCCGCGTCGGTCATGATGATGACCTTGTGGTAGCGGAGTTTTTCGAGATTGAATGCGCCCTCACCCTCGCCGTCGCCGATGCCCGTGCCGACGGCGGTGATCATCGTGCGGATTTCGTTGTTCTGAAGCACCTTGTCCAAGCGCGCCTTCTCGACGTTGATCAATTTGCCGCGAATGGGCAGAATCGCCTGGAATTTTCGGTCGCGTCCCTGTTTCGCCGAGCCGCCGGCGGAATCACCTTCGACGATGAACAACTCGGTGTTCGCCGGATCGCGGTCGGAGCAATCGGCGAGTTTGCCGGGCAAACCGCCGCCGGTGAGCGCGCCTTTGCGGACCGTCTCGCGTGCTTTGCGCGCGGCCTCGCGCGCCCGCGCCGCGAGCAGACCCTTTTCGATGATTTTCTTGGCGACGCCGGGATTCGCGTCGAAGTGCGTCATCAACCCGTCGTAGATAACGGACGCAACAATGCCGTCAATTTCCGTGTTCACCAGCTTCACCTTCGTCTGCGATTCGAAGCGCGGATTCGGCAGCTTCACGCTGAGCACGCAGACCAGGCCTTCGCGGACGTCATCGCCGGAAATCGTCGGGTCCTTTTCCTTCAGCAAATTATTCTGCTTGGCGTACTGATTGATGGCACGGGTCAGCGCGGAGCGAAAGCCGGTGAGATGCGTGCCGCCGTCGGTGTTGGCAATGGAGTTGGCAAAGCAGAGAATCTGGTCGCTGTAGCTGTCGGTGTATTGCATCACGCAATCCACAAACACGTCTTCGTCCTTGCCGTCAATTTTGCTGGGCCGTTTGCCCGAGATCGCGATGGGTTTGGGATGCAACGGCTGCTTGCTCCGGCCCAGCTGGCGAACAAATTGCTCGATGCCGTCACGGTAAAAAAATGTCTCCGTCTTCTCGTCGCGCTCGTCCTTGAGCACAATTTCGATGCCTGGATTCAAAAACGCGAGTTCGCGCAGGCGGTTTGCCAGGATGTCGAACTTGAACTCGATGGTGAGGGTGAAAATCGTCGGGTCGGGTTTGAATGTAATTAATGTTCCCGTTTTTTTTGATTTGCCGATGACTTCGAGTTTCTGCGTCGTTTTGCCGCGCTCGAATTCCATCGAATAAACTTTTTCGTCGCGCGAGACCTCGACCCGGAACCAGTCGGAAAGCGCATTGACACATTTCGCGCCGACGCCGTGCAGGCCGCCGGAATATTTGTAGGCGCCCTGGCCGAATTTTCCGCCTGCGTGCAAATTCGTCAGCACCAGTTCGACGGCGGGCATCTTCCACTTCGGGTGCATGTCCACCGGGATGCCGCGACCGTCATCCCGGATCGAAACTGAGCCATCCACGTGAATCGTCACTTCGATTTTGTTGCAATAACCCGCCAGATGTTCGTCAATCGAATTGTCGAGCACCTCGAACACGCTGTGATGCAAACCGCGCTCGTCCGGGTCGCCGATATACATGCCGGGCCGTTTGCGAACGGCTTCCAAACCTTCGAGCTTGTCTATTTTTGAAGCGTCGTATTTTTCGGTCGCCGACGGTCTGGTTCTGCTGGTTTCTTCGGCCATATCTTCATTGGTTTTCGGCATAAAAAGCTCACTTTTACGGTCGTTTTAACCGGGTCAGTGAAAGCTTAAAAAGTATAGAAAAAATGACGATTTAACACAACCTTTATTTGGTCAAAAAACCGCCCCAAAACACAATGAATTGTGGCCATGCCGACCGGCTTATGCCGCATATGGGGGCGTCCCCAAACTGTGACAGTCACTGATTTTGTGAAAAATGACGTTGGATTTTGGCATCGTTTTGCCCTGAATCCGGATAGCAGATTTCATGCTTCAAACGAAGCATGGTCGAACCAACAACCTTTGTCTTTTGATCGACTAAACACGTGCGTGTTGCAGTAGTCGAAGTTGGCGCAATGCCTGTAAACAAATAAAAGATGGGAAAATATAAGCGAAGTATTAGAATTTTAGTCATGACAAATTTAGTGGGATGGGGTTGCCCAAGCCAACGAAGTTTGACGCCATCCCAACTTGGTTGGTTGAGGCTTTTGCTCTGCGTTTGCACGCTGATGGCAACGCTGACATTAGCAAATGCCGCGCCGATCCTTAATACCGGAAGCCCGGTCAGTTTCTTTACCAATGTTGCCTCCCGTTTGCTGTCGTCGGAGTTGAATCTCAATTTGACGGGAATCCAAGTTTACCCGACGAACCAGTACACACCTGCCGTCCACCGATTGCTTCAGGTCACAGCGAACGTTTTCGACGCCTCTACCACCAATTTTTACCCGTCCGTCTTCCGCCCGATTTTCTCCAATGATGGCGCAAATGTTTTTATCACCGGCTATGAACCGGTTGTATTAAGCCCCGGCCTCGGGCTCAACGACCCGCACCTCACCCTGCCGATGGATGTTACCACTTTGCCGCTTGGGACCAGCACGAATAACGTTTATGGCATCCCATGGATCATCGGCGCGAAGAAAGGTTTCCCAAACTTCAATGAATTTTCCATGGAAAGCATCGTGCAGGTTACACGCAGGTTGGAAATCACACGTCCGAGTATTAACGCGCCGTTAAACGCCTATCAAACCAACCAGATGTATATCCTGAGCATCAGCAATTTGCTCGGTGTTGAATGTTGGAATTCATACAACTCCAACTACGTGTCGTTGTCCCAGATACAAATTTTGGCGCGGGACAGCCTTTCGATGATGTTGACCAACGAAGAACCCGGCGGTGCCGCAATGCCGCCTCTCATCTGGATTAATTCACCCTATGTCATGACCAATTCGGTCAGCTTGTCCACGTGGCCGGGATCGGCACCGTGGGTTGTCACCGGGCGAAACAGGCCGCCGAGTCCAAATGTAAATTCTTTTGCGCTTCCTTTGAATGCCAATGCAATTTTGCTCACCAACTCGGTTTATGTCTATAACACCCATAGTTTTATTCCTGCTTCGGGTAGCGCCGTCAGCAATTACTTGGATCAGGGCATTACCCCGATGCCGCAATTTGGCTTGTTGACCACCAACCGTTTGCAGGTGGTGATGCTGGATGGCGATCAGGTCATTGATTATGTCCAGTTTGCCGGGCCAGAGAGCAGCCGGAATTTGAATGCGGAAATTACGGATTATGATCCGGGCAATCCGAATATTGGTTTATGGAACACAAACTATTTTGGGGCCGGCGTTTTGCCCAATGTCATCCCGTATGGAGTGGTCAATCAGATCTATTACGCCTTGAACCCGCAACAAAATGTAATCTTGCTTACCGCCAACGACGACCGCACTTGGAGAAATCCGCCGGGTGGTGGCACGGTTGGGCAGGAAATTGCTTCCTTAAACGCCTTCTTCAATCCTAATCATATGGGTTTTGGTACGGATCCAAATACCGGCAATACTTATTTAGCATCGAACCTGGATTTGTGTGTGCAAGTGCCCTTCGTAGCTTCACGGACGGCCTACCAATACATTTCGTGGCAGGCCAATGATCCGCTCGTTCACTATCTCGCCAGTGATTTGAATTTCACTGGCACCGAGCCAAGCGGTCTCCAAACCGGTACTCACCAGTGGAATGATTTAATGGTCAATTTGCCACCCAACAACCTTGGCCAGTTGAATGACCGCTACCAACCTTGGGGTAGAAGCCTATCCTTCCCAAACGTGGATACGAGTGGTTACAACCTCGCATATAAGGACCCGCTGGTGCGTTGGTCAGACAATTGGAATTTCCCAACGAACGAACTCGCAATCTATAATTGGCTTGGTCAAATTCATCGCGGAACGCCGTGGCAGACGATTTATCTGAAAGCATCGGACATTCTAGGCGAAATTCAAAATGGGGCCAACATTGGGACCAACACTTGGATGAATTGGACGGGAGATTTTGATCCGACCGATGCTGCAGCAATGGCACCTGTGAGAGACCGGCACTTGGTGAGTGTGCTGGCAGCTTTGCTGAATACCAACGATGTTCGGTCTCTTTTTTCCGTGAATAATTCAAACCCCAACGCTTGGCTGGTTTTGCTCGATGGTCTTACCGCGTTAACCAACAATCTTCCTGATTCTCTTGGATTAAGCCTTGGAGTCTTTCCACCTCAATTCGGCACGCTCGTCATATCATCGAACTCCCCCCAAGCATCGGCCATCGTCGATGCCGTTCAATCAGCACGGACCGGCCAGCCGGGACAGTTTTTTCGTGAGGTCGGAAACATCCTGGCAACGCCACAGTTGACCGAACAATCACCGTTCCTGAACTGGAACGATGGCGTCCAATCCTCGAACGGCATCAGCGATGAAGCATACGAAATAATTCCTAGCCAACTATTGTCATTGTTGCGCGCGGATTCCATCGGTTCGATCGCGACGTTGAATAGCCAGCCAGTTGTGCAGTTTACTGGTTATGATGGCCATGCCTATGCCATTGAAGTTTCCTCAGACCTTTTAAATTGGGTGAGCATCAGTACTAATTGTCCTGTGAATGGAATATTTGCTTTTACAAATTCAGCAGCATCAAACGCAAATCAACAATTCTATCGTTCCATCCTGTTGCAATAACAACGGAGCTACGTCATTGCCGCGATTTGGCGGACTGCTGGTGAGCGTTTTTGTCGTTGAAGTGGTCGAAAAATTCAAAAATTACAGCGTCAGCGTGACAAGCAACGTTGAAGATGGAGTGACTGTTATGTTTCGGTCAAATCCAACTCGCTTTTTTCGGAGGCGAACCGTAATTTCCCCGGATGGCTTTGACTGAAAATCTGACCGCTTCTCCCGACCGGTTTGTCCGCCGCCACATCGGCCCGCGTCCCGCCGATGCCGGCGAAATGCTCAAGCAACTTGGCTACGCGAGCCTTGACGCGATGATTGACGCCGCCGTTCCCAAACCGATTCGACTCGCCCGTCCGCTTCAATTGCCCGCCGCGCGCAACGAACATGAGGCCCTCGCCGCGCTGAAGGAAATCGCGTCGCAAAACCAGGTCTGCCGCTCGTTCATCGGCATGGGCTATTACGATTGCATCACACCGGCGGTGATTCAGCGCAACGTTTTGGAAAACCCCGGCTGGTACACGCAATACACGCCTTATCAGGCCGAAATTTCCCAGGGTCGCCTCGAAGCGCTCCTGAATTTTCAAACGATGGTTGCCGATCTCACCGCGCTCGACATCGCGAACGCTTCGCTCCTCGACGAAGCCACCGCCTGCGCCGAGGCGATGACGATGTGCCACCGGCTCAAGGATGGACGGAATATTTTCTTCGTCTCCGAAACCTGCCATCCGCAGAACATCGAAGTCATCCAGACCCGCGCGAAGGCGCTCGGCATCGAAATTGTCGTTGGCAGCCACGAACATTTTTCGTTCACCGAAAAGGTTTTCGGGGCGCTGGTGCAATATCCCGACACGTTCGGCGCGATTCACGATTACTCTGGTTTCGCGGAAAAAGCCCACACCGCCGGCGCGCTGCTCACCGTGGCCACGGATTTGCTCGCGCTTACGCTCATCAAGCCGCCCGGTGAATTCGGCGCGGACATCGCCATCGGCAGCGCGCAACGCTTCGGCGTGCCGCTGGGTTATGGCGGCCCGCACGCCGCGTTCTTCGCCACGCGTGACGAATTCAAACGCCAGATGCCCGGCCGCCTCGTCGGCGTCTCCAAGGATTCCCGCGGCAAACCCGCGATGCGCCTCGCGCTCGGCACGCGCGAACAGCACATCCGCCGTGAAAAAGCCACCAGCAACATCTGCACCGCGCAGGCGTTGCTGGCGAACATGGCGTCGCTCTATGCCGTTTATCACGGGCCGGACGGCTTGAAGAAAATCGCGGAGCGGATTCACAAGCTGACTGGAATTCTCGCCGCCGGTTTGGAAAAACTGGGCTTTAACGTGCTGCCGACATCTTGTCGGCAGAGCCATTTAAAAAATCAGAACTGCCGGCAGGATGCCGGCAGCACGTTCTTTGACACGCTCACCATCTGCCTCGGTGACAAGTCTGCTGCCGACATTGTCAAAATTGCCGAAGCGCACCGGATGAATTTCCGCGAAATTGATGACCACACACTCGGCATCTCACTCGATGAAACGACCAGTGAAAGCGATGTGGTTGAAATCTGGCAGGTTTTCAAAGGTGACAAGGCCATAGGTTTCACGCTGGCGGACGTAGCGCAGGCATTCTTGCCTGCGGGTTCTGGCGACTTTCCAGTCGCCAGTTCAAAAAAATCCGGACAAGAATGTCCGGAGAACCGGCAGACAGGAATGTCTGCCCTACACGTCCGCACTTCGCCGTTCCTGACTCACAAAGTTTTTAATTCGTACCACTCTGAGACCGAAATGCTCCGCTACATCAAGCGGCTGGAATCGCGCGACCTGTCGCTGACCGCCTCGATGATTCCGCTCGGTTCCTGCACAATGAAGCTGAACGCCGCGGCGGAGATGCTTACCATTTCGTGGCCGGAGTTTGCCAAGCTTCATCCCTTCGCGCCGTTGAAACAAGCGCGCGGCTACCAAATCCTTTTCCAAAACCTCGAAGATTGGCTCGCGGAAATCACCGGTTTTGCGGGAATCTCATTGCAGCCCAACGCCGGTTCCCAGGGCGAATACGCCGGCCAGCTCGTCATCCGCGCTTATCACGAAAGCCGGGGCGAAGCGCACCGCAATGTCTGCCTCATCCCGACCTCCGCGCACGGCACGAATCCCGCCAGCGCCGTCATGGCCGGGCTGAAAGTCGTTGCCGTCGCCTGCGACAAGGACGGCAACATTGACGTGGCCGATTTGCGCGCCAAGGCCGAGGCGCATAAAAAAGACCTTGCCTGCCTGATGGTCACCTATCCGTCCACGCACGGCGTGTTCGAGGAAACGATCCGGGAGATTTGCGAAATCGTCCACGCCGACGGAGGACAGGTCTATATGGATGGCGCGAACATGAACGCGCAAGTCGGCCTGTGCCGGCCGGCGGACATTGGCGCGGACGTGTGCCATTTGAACCTGCACAAAACGTTTTCCATTCCGCACGGCGGCGGCGGACCGGGAGTGGGCCCAATCGGCGTGGCCAAACATCTTGTGCCGTTCCTGCCGGGACATCCGGTTGTTACGCCTTCATGTCACCCGTCACCTGTCACCTGTCACTCTGCCATCGGCCCGGTTGCCGCCGCGCCGTGGGGCAGCGCAGGCATCCTGCCGATTTCGTGGATGTATATCGCCATGATGGGGGCGGACGGCCTGACCGAAGCCACCAAGTTCGCCATCCTGAACGCAAACTACATCGCCAAACGGCTGGAGAATTATTTCCCGACGTTGTATCGTGGCCACGGCAACCTGGTCGCGCATGAGTGCATCCTTGATTTGCGCCGGTTCAAGAGCGTCACCGCCGATGACGTGGCCAAGCGGCTGATGGATTACGGCTTTCATGCGCCGACTCTGTCGTGGCCCGTGGCTGGCACGCTCATGGTCGAGCCGACGGAAAGCGAATCGAAGTTCGAACTGGATCGTTTCTGCGACGCGATGATTTCCATTCACGCCGAGATGACCGCCATCGAATCCGGCACGGCGGACCGGCAGAACAACCTGCTGAAGAACGCGCCACATACGGCGGATATGATTGCGGCGGACAATTGGGACCGGCCTTACCCGCGCGAGTCGGCGGCGTTTCCGGTGCCGGGTCTGCGCGAATACAAATTCTGGCCCGCCGTCGGCCGCGTGGACAACGTCTTTGGCGACCGCAATCCGGTTTGCACGTGCGCGGGGATGGACACTTACGTTTCTTGATGTAAACTTTCGGCGACATGAAAATCACCGAAGCGCTTTTGGCGGAACACGTCGTGTTCCACAACATTTTCGACCACATCGAACGCGTCCTGCCAAAACTGAAAACGCTGGCCGAGGTGAAAGGATGGGCTGAATTGATGGAAGTGCTGCTGCTCGCCCACGGCAAGGCTGAGGAGGATTTGGTGTTCGCTCCGCTGAATCACTACTTGGAACAAATTGGTCAGAGCGACAGTTTTGAACACGAACACCGCGAAATAGACAACAGCCTGCTGCGGGTGAAGACCGCCAAGCGGTTGCCCGAAGCGCGACAGTTGTTGCTGCAGGCCGTGACCGCATCGCGCAAACACTTCGACCGCGAGGAACGGATTGTGTTTCCGCTGGCCGAGCAGGTGATGAAAGACGAAACGCTGGCTGAACTGGGCAAAACCTGGATGAAGCAAAGGGACGCGAAGCCGGTTTGAAGCCGGAGAAGCAGGACCGGCTGCCAGCCTGTCCTACGTTGACAACGCGGCGTTTACACCGGCGATGAGCGAGTTGACGCGGGTGGTCAACGGAAAATCCGACGGCGCTTCGAGGGTGTAGGACAATCGTGTTTTGTTGACGATCAAATAAAACGCCTCGGCCCATTGCGGTCGAGTGTGCGGATCAAGGTTTGGACGGATAATGCCGCCCCGGGCCGGGCGGTCTTCGATGATTTCAGATGGGTCAATCGGGCAGATTTCCGCGATGCGCGCAATCATGGCTTCGGCCAGCGATGGCCGGTTTTCCGGATTCAATTCGTAAACGTAAAAACCGTGCGATTCCCAATCTTCGTGCAGGCAGAGGCAGAGGTCGAACTGCGGCTGGCGCTGAAGCCACGCGATGTGCGCGCGGACTTCGGTCGTCTCCAGGTGCCGGTAATCGCGGTTCAAATCCCTGCCGTCGGCGTTCTCGCGCCGGTTCAAAACGAAGCCTATCGGATTCAGGCACGGGCAAAACCAAAGTTCCACGTTCGCCGGCCATTGGTTTTCCTGAAGCAGGCGCAACGCGGCGAGCGGCCCGGCAGGCTCGTCGCCATGGATGCCGGTGCTTAGATAAATCTTGGTTGAGGGTTGAGCCGTCTCCGCTTCGCTTCCGTCTTCGCACTGCTTCGCCGAGACAAGTCGCCGCGCCAAGGGGTCGAGAGCCAAACTGCCGCTTCCTGCACTCGACTCTCGACCTTCGACCCTCGACTGCTTTTGCGCGTAACGTACATACGCCCCCAAGGTGAGCAGGAAGAAAAACGTGCTGAGCACATCCTTGCGCTCCGACAGCCACGCCACGGATTCCACGTGCAGCGGGTGCAGGGCAAACAGCGCCGCCACCAGGGCGCTCCGCTTCCATGCGCCAGTCATCCGTCGGAGCACACCGAACAGCAACAGTGTGTTGGCCACGTGGAAACCCAGATTCATGAGATGGTGACTGCCCGGATCCAGCCCGAAAAGTTCGCAATCCAGCATGTGCGACCACCAGGTCAGCGGATGCCAGAAGTCGAAGTAGCTGGTGGACAACGCCCAGAGGACCCCGTGGAGGGTCAACCCGCCGCACACGTTTGGATTTTGATAAATGATGGAACCGTCGTCGAAGTTGGTGAAATCGAAACCAGCCACCTGCCCGTAAACGAGGGCCGTGGCGGAGGCCAGCAACAGACCGATGAATAAATCACGGCGCACGGGAAATTACTAATGCCTAAACCATCATTCCTCAACTAATACCAATTCCCAGAGACAATCGGTGCAATGGGTAGGGTCCCGACTGGTCGGGACGCCGCCGGGTATGATGGCCGCGCAGCTCCGATAGATCGCGAGCAGGCAGCACGGCCCTACCGTCTGGAATATGTGCCGATTATTATCGGGAAATGGTGTGACTGGCGCGGACCTCATGCCGCTACGTTCTTACTTCACTTGGTTCACCAGCGGCGCGAGCCCTTGAATCCGCACTTCGAGCCGGTCGCCGGATTGAATCGGGCCGATGCCGCTGGGGGTCCCGGTGAGAATCACGTCGCCGGGCAGCAGCGTCAGGTTCGTGGAGATGAAACTGACCAGTTCGGCGGGCTTGAAAATGAGCTGCTTCGTGTTCGAGTTCTGGCGCAACTGGCCGTTTTGGAAAAGCTGGATGGTCAATTCATTCGGATCAATCTTCGTTTCCACGTAAGGGCCGAGCGGTGTGAACGTGTCGAACGATTTGCACCGCGCCCACTGGCTTTCGGAATTCTGGATGGTGCGGTCGCTGATGTCCTCGGCGGTGG
>Ga0208189_1001268_pt1 | contig 11295 bp, 9 predicted proteins | sample June2015DPH_10_5_FD_184702 | JGI IMG/M metagenome (GOLD analysis project Ga0208189, IMG submission 184702) | Peatland microbial communities from SPRUCE experiment site at the Marcell Experimental Forest, Minnesota, USA - June2015DPH_10_40... | ecosystem: Environmental > Terrestrial > Soil >... | reverse complement strand
CGTGCTCATGCAGCTTGCGTCCATACTTGGCCGCGATGCGGTCGATCATCTTGGTGGTGTTGAATGCGCGGGTCACGTCGCCCGGCCAGCCCTTGCGCGTCAGCAGCCAATACAGCAGCACCGAGAAGACCTTGTGCGCGTCCACCACATTTCCGTGCTCATCCACCGCGCCGATGCGGTCCGCGTCGCCATCGGTGATGAACCCTGCGTCGCACTTCTCCGCCACCACGGCCAACTGCGTCGCATGAATGTGCGGCAGGATCGGCTCCGGATTGATCCCCGGAAACAGCGGGTTCAGCTCGCTGCGAATCTCCACAAACGGAATCTGCGCGCGGGTGAAGATTCCCGCAATCACGCCGCGCCCGCAGCCATACATACAGTCGATCAAAAACTTGTAGCCCGACGCGCGAATCGCGTCCAGGTCGACGAACTTCGCAATTGCCGTGATGTACTGCGGATTGAAATCGACCTCTTCGATCTTCGCCGGCGCAGCGGCATCCGGCAGCGGATCGCCCAGAGTGCTCTCGATCGCGGCCATGATGGAGGGACTGCCCGATCCGCCGTAGCTCGCCTTGTACTTCACGCCGTTCCACTCCGCCGGATTGTGGCTCGACGTGATCATCACGCCGCCCGCGGCCTTGCGCCCGCGCACCGCATAGCTAAGCGCCGGGGTCGGCGCAATCTCAGAACCAAGCGCCACCGGAATTCCCGCGTTGGCCAGCACCTCGGCTGCCACGCGCGCGAACGAGCGCGAGCCGAAGCGCGTGTCATAGCCGATGCACACGCCGCGCGCCGCATCTTCATGCTTCAGAACGTAGTGCGCAATCGCCCGCGCCGCCACACGCACGTTGGCATAGGTGAAGTCGTCGGCAATAATGCCGCGCCATCCGTCCGTCCCGAACTTCACCGCGGTTGTCTCTTTCATAGCTTCCCTGATCGGGACTGGATGATCGCTCATCTGCAAACGCCGCAAAGATTGGCGGGCTTTGCGCAAAGGGAATCCAGCCTTCCGCAAACGCCCGCCAGACCGTCTTCAGATCAAATCGTCCCGGCCCCGCGCCTTCAATTCCTCGACCACCCTGCCCACCTCCTGCGACCGCGCGCGCGTGGTGATCAGCAGCGCGTCCGTGGTCTCGACTACCACCAGGTCGCTGACCCCGATCAGCGCTACGACCTTGCCCAGGGCGTACACATAGTTCCCCTGCGCATCGATGACCACACTCTGCGTGCTGGCGCCATCGCACACATTCACCGTCGCGGTCTCTCCCGGCGCGCATCCGGCCCGGTGCTCGTAGAGCGCGGCCCACGAACCGAGATCGTTCCAGGCAAAGTCCGCCGGCAGGCAGTAGATCTGCGACCCTGTCTCGCCCTTCGCCGAGCGCGGTTCCAGCACTGCGTAGTCGATGCTGATGTTCTGGCACAGCGGATACACCTCGGCGAAGACGCGCGCGAAGTGCGAACGCGAAGTCCCATGGGCCGCGGCGATCTTCTCCAGCAGCGGCACCATCGCCGGTGAATGTTCGCGCACCGCATTGGCAAGCGTGCGCGCGCTCCACAGAAAAATTCCGCCGTTCCACGCGTAGTTGCCCGAGGCGACAAACTCCTCCGCCCGCGCCCGGTCGGGCTTCTCCGTAAACCGCTTCACGCGGCGCACCGGCACATCGCCACAGGGCACGCTGGCGGCATCCACCACGTCGCCCAGTTCGATATATCCATATCCCGTCTCCGCCCGCGTCGGCGGCACGCCCAGCACCACGATCCGCTCCCCGCTGGCGGCCAGCGTTACGCCCGCCCGAATGACATCCCCGAAGCGGGCATGGTTCCGGATCACATGGTCGGACGGAAAGACGCCAATCACCGTCTCCGGCGCCGTAGGCTCCAGCAGAAACGCCGCCAGAGCGCAGGCCGGCGCCGTATTGCGCGCCACCGGCTCGCCCAGAATCTTGTCCCGATCCACCTGCGGCAATTGGTCCACGATCACCGCCGCCAGCAGCTTGTTGGTGAAGACCCACACATCGCTGGCAGCGGCCAGAGGAAGCAGCCGTTCCAGCGTCTGCTGGATCATGGTCCTCTCGCCATCCAGGGCCAGCACCTGCTTGGCGTGTGCCCGCCTGCTCCTCGGCCAAAAACGCGTTCCGCTGCCGCCTGCCAGAATCATCGGGGCAAATCGAGTCCCCGCCTTACCGTGCGCTATAGCCATAGACCCTCATGTTCGTGGAACACTGCTTTGCCTGACGTGCAATATACTCCTGGCTCCCGTTTTAGCGTCTGCGAAAGTTTGGGGGGAATCGCCTAGCTCAACTGACTGAAGTACTCGCGCATCCGCTTCACGCCCTCATCCACCACGCTGGCAGAGACTGCGTAGGTGAGCCTCATGTGAGCGTTGGTGCCGAACGCCTCGCCCGGAACCACCACCACACGCGCCTCATTCAACAGCTTCGCGGCCACGTCCGACGCCGACTTCAATCCGCCCTTGCCGAAGAATGCGCTCACATTGGGATACACATAGAACGCGCCCTGCGGCACCGTGCAGGTGAGCCCGGGAATCGTCTTGAGCCCGGCCAGAATCCGGTCGCGCAGCTTCAGAAAGTCGGCGCGCATCTCGGCCACGCACTGCTGCGAGCCGCCCAGCGCCGCAACCGCCGCCTTCTGCACAAAGCTGGTCGCGTTCGACGTGCTCTGCGACTGCAGCTTGCTCATCGCCGAAATGATCGGCTTCGGCCCCAGCGCAAATCCAGCCCTCCAGCCCGTCATTGCGTAGGTCTTCGAAAGCGATCCGAGAAGCACCATGTGCTCTTTGCAGTCCGTAAACGAGCCGCCGCTCACCGGCTGGCCCGCGTAGGTCAGGTAGATGTAGCACTCGTCCAGCAGCAGATAGATGCCGCGCGCCTGCGCCAGGCGTACGATCGCCTCCAGGTCCGCAGCCGATACCACCGCGCCCGATGGGTTCGACGGCGTGTTCAAAATGATCGCCTTCGTCTTCGGCGTAATCGCGGCCTCAATCATCTTCGCCGTAATGCGGAAGTCCTCGCGCTCGTCGCTCTCCACAAACACCACCTTGCCGCCCGCATACTCGATGATGTCCTTGAACGAGACCCAGTAGGGCACCGGCAGCACCACCTCGTCGCCGTGGTCCACCAGCACCTGGATCGCGTTGAACAGCGCCAGCTTGCCGCCGGTGGTAAAGACGCACTCCTCCACCGCGTAGCTGGAGCCGAAGTCGGCCGCGTGGCGCTCCACCACCGCCTTGCGCACCTCGGGAGTCCCGGACACCGCCGTATAGCGCGAGAAGTTCTTCTCGATCGCCTCGATCGCCGCGTCCTTGATGTGCTGCGGCGTGTCGAAGTGCGGCTCGCCCGCGCCGAAGTTGGCCAGGTCGATCCCCGCCGCCTTCATCTTCAGCGCCTCTGCGGTAATCGCCATGGTGGCGGAAACTTCAATCCGGTTGATCCGGTCGGTCAAAATCTTCTTGGTTGCGCTCATGCCTTCCAGTCTCGCAGATTTCCCCGGCGAGATAAAGCTTTTCGGGTCACCGGTTGTGGGTCAGTTGAACTCCGGGTCGAACAAAGTTACCACTAAGCCCGTTTGCGGAGACTGATCGGGACAAATCTGGTTAAGTTTCCGTCCTCGAGGTCAGTGCTATCCACAGCACCCAACAGCGAGGGACGCGTGCGCCCTCATTTGTGGTTGATTTAGGACGGTAAGACCGGAACCACCCGCTGCTGTGACTTTTCCTCGCACAAACAAAAATAGATTTCGTTTTCTGTTCGCTTTTCTGTCCAATTCCCTGTATATTGTGGCTGAGGTGGGAGTGCCGCCGCTCACAGGATGGCGGTAGCAACAGGAAGGACAAAAATGACAGAACAGAAGTTCTTTGCAGGACAGACGGTCAAGCTGAAGTCTGGCGGCCCCGTGATGACCGTTATGGGGACGGATGCCTTCGGCATGAATCCGAATATGTATGTGTGTCAGTGGTTTTCTGGAAAGTCCTACAAACAAGCCCAATTTCCGGGACCGAACCTCAAATTAGCCGCTCCGGAAGATGCGCCGAAGCGGATGGTTACCCATGCGAAGCCCCGCGGCCTTCTCCTTCGGGGACGTTAGGGCCACCCCTACGCCCGCCACAAAGTGCCGCCGAATCCGCCCAAACGCAGGTCGAAACGAAGCCTCGGTGTTAGTTCGACGTCTTACGATTGAACCGAACAGCCGCATCAGGACTCCGCAAGAGGAAAGTATGCTCAGACGCAGCTTATTCACGGTTATGTTTGCCGTACTGATGTGTGGAATCTGTTGGGGGCAGCAAAACCAGACCACCCTGCAAACCCAACTTGATCACTATTGCGCGCAGCGCGGCAAAGAACAGATCGACAACAGCGACAAACCGGCCAGGGTAGAGGCGTTCTTTAGTCAACGGATCGATACCTGTGTTCAATTGGTCGTCATTGACAACCCGAAATATTGGGACTACACGATTAGCGACATCGCCAATGGCTTTATGCGCGGCCCAAAATGGACAAAGACGGAAGTTCCATTATCGGTGATCCACAACGATCAACCAGGAATTGCATATGCACATGTCGAGGGATACTGGGTCTCTACGGACCCAAGCTCTGATAAGCAGTTGGTAGGTCAAACAGCCGTTGAGATCGAATGTATCCGTGACGATCACATTTGCAGGGAAAACGACGCGTCCATGTTCATGGGAATGCTTAAGCCAGATACAGAGGAATACGAAATTTCAAGTTGGACGAACGGCGGCATTAAAGCTGACAATGCTGGCGCGGGGCGTTGCGGCATCGGGCATAAATTGTCAATCGACTTCGCCAGCAACAGCGTAGTGGTCACCGATTATCCAACGAAAATTGATAATAGTAACTCCAAGAACCCCCTCCTCTCGTGCAAAGCATTTCAAAATGCTAATTCTTATGCCCTACACGGCGGTAACTGGATTTACTACGGCCAGAACCAGCTTTTCGACTGTAGCAGCGATGGTGTGAATAACGCCATCCTGTCCAAGGTGATGGAGTTCCACGGAGATGTCTCAGACAAAAACTACTCGCTGTGGTTGGACAACGGGGAAGGTGGTCCGCCCGCAACCATCAAGACTCCCCCAAAACCATACACCCGAACCGATTGCGAACGCCTCACGGCGAAAAAGCTAGAAGAGCTAAGAGGTAATTGAAGCAGGCTGTGGGTGGCCGATGGGATCGCCGCCTCCCCGGTTTTACGCATCGCTTCTGTCGCGCGCATCTCGCCCCTACACAATCCGGCCGTCGCGGATATGCACCGACCGGCTGGCGTACGCGGCCGCCTCCGCGTTGTGCGTGATCATCAGGATGGTCTGGCCGGTGCGCTCGTTCAGGTCCTTCATCACACCCAGCACGGCGGTCGAGTTCTGGCTGTCCAGGTTGCCCGTCGGCTCGTCGGCCAGCAGGATGGCCGGATGGTTCACAATGGCGCGCGCAATGGCAACCCGCTGCTGCTGCCCGCCGGAGAGCGCACGCGGCTTGTGCTTCAGCCGGTCGTCGATCCCAAGCAGCTTCAGCACCTCCACAAACTGCGGCGAAAATTTTGTTGCCCGCCCGCCGATGTACTCCACGATCTTGATGTTGTCCTCGGCCGACAGCGTCGGCAGCAGGTTGTACTTCTGGAAGACAAAGCCCACGGTCGTCTTGCGCAGGTCCGTCCGCTCCCGGTTCGACATCAGCTCCAGGTCCTTGCCGTCGATCACCACTGTCCCTGCGGTCGGCGGCGTCAACCCGCCCAGGATGTGGAACAGTGTCGATTTGCCCGACCCCGACGCGCCCACAATGGCCACAAACTCGCCGCGCGCAATCTCCAGGTCCACCCCGCGCAGCGCGTGCACGTCCACATCGCCCACATGGTAGACCTTGGTCAGCCCGCGCACGTGAATGATCGGCTGCGCAACCGCCGTCTGCGCGCCCGCTCGCACCGCACCTGCCTCGCCATCACTCATACGACAGCGCCTCGGTCACATCCTGTTTCACGGCCTTCACTCCGGGAACGACCACTCCCAGCATCGCGCCCACAATCGCAATTGCACCCGCATACAGCCACCACCAGTACACCGTCTCCTGCACCAGGCTGGCCGGCACCAGGTGCTTCATCAGCCACTGCGTCCCGTAGGTCAGCGCGATGCCCAGTAGCGTCCCGAAGACCGCCAGCAGCAGCGTCTCGCGCAACAGCAGGCCCAGCACCAGCCCCGATGAGCCGCCCACCGCCTTGATGATTCCGATCTCCCGCGTTCTCTCCAGCACCGCCGTATACATCGCCATGAAGACCACGATGAAGCCCACAATCACCGCCACCGTGATCACAACCCAGATGAAGTCCTTCAGCATCCCCACATTGCTGATCGAATACATCGAGGTCAGCTCTTCCATGGTGAGAATCGGATAGCCCGGCCGCTTCTCCTTCAGATCATTCACCACCTGGTCGGCCAGCTTCGGATCGTCCAGCTTCCCGTAGATCACGGTCACATGGCCAGGTGCCCCCATCAGCGTCTGTAGCGTGGAGAGCTTCACGCAGATGCGCGCCAGCTTGCCGCCTTCGAAGATGCCCGATATCTTCCAGTCGTGGTTGACCAGGCGCAGCGTGTCGCCCACATGCAGGTGCTTTTGCTGCGCGTAGTATCTGTCCACGGCCATGTCGTCGTCGCCCGCCGGATCGCCGCCCGCAAGATACGTGAACCCGCCACTCATCTTGTTGAACGCGGCAAAGTCGAGTCCAGTAATCGAGTCGGGGAAGGTCAGGCTCTGGATGGCCGTTCCCGTGGCCAGCGCCACGTGCGGCTGCTGCATCAACCACGTCACATTCTTGTCGCTGATCGGCGCCGAACTGAGCGACGACATCACGGTCGAGTTGGGTGGCCGCATCACAATGTCCGCGCCTACGCCGCGCGCCCGCGCCGCCGTCGAGTCCAGCGTCCCATAGCTCACGCCCACCAGGGTCAGGATCATCGTCACTTCCACGGCGATCGCCAGCACGCTCAACAGAGTCCGCACCGGCCGGTGGGTCAGGTTCGCGAAGATCAGCTTGTTCAACACAGTGGTTAAGTCTACCCCACTCTCGCGGTCCCCACTCTCGCACGGGGGATGCCGGCCTTGAAATATGGCTGCGCATATACTGAATTTGCTCGTACTCTCTAAACAGCCCCATGAAGAAAAGACTCCGCATCGCTATTCTCTTTGGCGGCCGCTCCGGCGAGCACGAGGTCTCGCTGCTCTCGGCCGCCTCCATCCTCAAGGCCATCGACCGCAAGCGCTACGATGTCGTCCCCATCGCCATCGACAAGCAGGGCCGCTGGCTCTGCGGCGCGGAGGCCCAGCGCCTGCTCGACGGCCCCGCGCCGGCACAGCTCAGCGCCGCAAGTGAGGCCGACCTTGAGTTCGCCACCGCCGCCGCCGTCCTGCGCTGCGGCGAGCCGCTCAACATCCCTCCCCTGCCCCCGCAGCGGCGCGCCACAGACTCCCTGCGACGCAGCACCAGCTCCGATCTGGCGCAGCACGGCAACCCGCTCGCCGCCTCGTTCGACGTCGTCTTTCCCGTGCTGCACGGCACCTTCGGCGAGGACGGCACCATCCAGGGCCTCTTCGAGCTGGCCGACATCGCATACGTCGGCTCGGGCGTTCTCGGCTCCTCCGCCGCCATGGACAAGGACGTGATGAAGCGGCTCTTCGCCGCCGCCAGCCTTCCCCAGACGCCGCACGTCGCCCTTCTCCGCTCCCAGTGGCGAGCCGACCCCAAACGCGCCACCCGGCTCATCGAAAAGTCCCTCCGCTATCCGCTCTTCGTCAAGCCGGCAAACCTCGGCTCCTCGGTCGGCATCAGCAAGGTCCACGGCCGCAGCGAGCTGGCTGCGGCCATCAATTTCGCAGCCCGATTCGACCGCAAGCTCGTCGTCGAGCAGGGAGTCGGCGGCCCCGGCGCCAAGCCGCGCGAGTTCGAGGTCGCAGTCCTGGGCAACGACGAACCCCAGGCATCGGTGGTCGGCGAGATCGTCCCCAACCGCGAGTTCTACGACTACGACTCAAAGTACGCCGACTCGCCCGAAGACCCCTCCATCCCCATCATCCCCGCCCGGCTCACCGCCTCCGAATCGAAGCAGGTCCGCGAGATGGCGCTGGCCGCCTTCCGCGCCTGCGACTGCGCCGGCCTGGCCCGCGTCGACTTCCTCATGGAGCCGGCGGCCAACGGCAAGGGCAAGCCAGCCAGCCGCACGGGAAGGAAAAAATCCGCGGCTCGCATCTTTCTCAGCGAGATTAACACCATGCCCGGATTCACCAGCATCTCGATGTATCCCAAGCTCTGGCAGGCCAGCGGCATTCCCTACCGCAAGCTGATCGATCGCTTGATCGCGCTCGCCCTCCAGCGCCACCGCGAGAAGCAGCAGACGCGCTTCAGCAAGAGCTGACGCGGCCTCGCAAGGCTTGCCCGGCACGTTCTAAGATCGAAGTGCGGACCATAGAGTTCATATCAACCGATCCACAGGAGCCACCTTGATAAAGAAAGTGCTTTTTGTGTTGTTGCAGTTTGTATTGTTCTTGCTTATCTATGCCGCGGGCCTGGTCCTGCCCGCCTTACTCCTTATTCCTTCGCACATCACGAAGTTGGCAGATAGAACTCGCGGGTTCGAGTGGGACGGCGTCTTCCTGATGTTCGCGCTCTTTGTCCTGGTTCTTCTGATTGAGGCCCTGCGCAAGCGGCTGCGCAGCGCGGCCCCATGGACGGCGCTGGCCTTGGCGCTGGCCGCGATCGTTGAGCTTGTCGGGAAGATGGGTGTCAGGGACCTCCCGCATTAGGAACACCGGGGAGGGCGATCGACCCTCGCAGCCTGTGAGCGATGGACGATTATCGGTACTCGCGATTCGTTTCGTTTGCATTTGCTAGACTATAGTCAGGAGCAGACGTCTCTCACAGAGCTGCCGTCGCCAGGCAATTCCATCGATCGATCGGTTGTACCCCGGCATAGACAAAGGCACTTTCATTGCGCCCCGGTCTCGAATCCGGATCTTGCAGTATTTAAAAAAGGACGATTCCTCCCATGGGCCTGACAACCTACGACCCGCGCGACCTCGATGTTGACGGCCCCGATCTTGCCCAGCGCCGGATCGCGTATTTTTCCATGGAGATTGCTCTCTCCAGGGAGCTGCCAACCTACTCCGGCGGCCTTGGGATGCTGGCTGGCGACACGCTGCGCTCCGCGGCAGACATGGCCGCGCCCATGGTCGCCGTATCGCTGGTCTATCGCCTCGGGTACTTCCGCCAGCGCCTGGACCCGGTCGGCAATCAGACGGAATCCGACGTGCCATGGTCGCCGGAATCCACGCTTCCCGGCGCGCGGCAGGTGGTCACCATCTCCATGCAGGGGCGTAAGGTCGCGATCCGCGCATGGCGTTTCGATGTGGTGGGAGTCGCCGGATTCGTCATCCCGGTCTTTCTGCTGGACACCGACGTGGAGGGCAACGACCCCTACGACCGGCGCCTCACAGACCACCTCTACGGCGGTGACACCTACTACCGCCTCTGTCAGGAGACGGTGCTGGGCCTGGGCGGCGTTGCCCTGCTGCGGGCGCTCGGAGTGGAGCCCGAGGTCTACCACATGAACGAGGGCCACGCCGCGCTGCTCGGCATCGGCCTGCTGGAGAAGCGTATGGGCGCCGCATCGCTCGACCAGGCAACCCAGGACGACGTTGCGGCCATCGCCCAACGCTGCGTCTTCACCACCCATACGCCGGTGCCCGCTGGACACGACCAGTTCGGCATCGACCAGATGTACGCCGTGCTCGGCGCCGAACGCGGCAGTGCCATCGAACGCTTCGGATATCTGCACAATGCGCTGCTCAACATGACCTATCTGGCGCTGCACTTCTCGCGCTATGTGAACGGCGTTTCCATGCAGCATGGCAAGGTCTCGCAGGTGATGTTCTCCGACTACCGCGTCCACTCCATCACCAACGGCGTCCATGCGGCAACGTGGATCTCAGAGCCCTTGCAGGCGCTGCTCGACGAGGAGGTCCCCGAGTGGCGGCGCGACAACCAGTACTTCCGTTCCATCTACGGCGTCTCGCTGACCAAGCTCGCCAACTGCCACGCCAAGAACAAGCAGCGTCTGCTCGACGAAGTGGCCCGCCGCACCGGCAAGCAGTTCAACCCCAATGTCCTGACCCTGGGCTTCGCCCGCCGCGTGGCAACCTACAAACGCGCCAGCCTGCTCTTCTCCGATCCCAAGCGGCTGGCAAAGATCGCAAAAAAAATCGGCGGAATACAGATCCTCTTCGCCGGCAAGGCCCACCCCGCCGATGGCGAGGGCAAGGGGCTGATCCGCGATGTCTTCACCGCGTCCGCCAGTCTCAAGGTGGAGAGTGTGAACATGCTCTACCTGGAGAACTACGACTGGGAGTTGGGAGCGCTGCTCACCCAGGGCGTCGACCTCTGGGTCAATACGCCGCTCCGCCCCTACGAGGCCTCCGGGACCTCCGGAATGAAGGCTGCCCTCAATGGCGTGCCCAGCCTCAGCGTGCTCGATGGATGGTGGATCGAGGGTTGCGCCGAAAACCTCACCGGGTGGGCGATCGAAAGGTCCGACACCGAGGAGGCCGAGGCAGCCAGCCTCTACGACAAGCTGGAAAACCTGATCGCGCCGCTCTACCAAAGGCCCAGCGCGTGGGCCCGCATGCAGCAGCACTGCATCGGCATCAACGGAACCTTCTTCAACACCCACCGCATGTTGGGGCAGTACCTCCGCAACGCTTACTTCCCGCAGATTTCGCCCGAAGAAGCCATCCCCATCGAGGCCGATCTGCAGGCCGCCGCCGCAAAATCCTCCGCCGCCAAGGAAAAAACGAAACCCCCTGTCGCCAAGCAAAGCAAGAAACCCTCGCCCGGCGAGGACAAGACCGATCCCACTCTGGAAGAGACCACCCTCGCCTGACCAGTTCTCAGTCGTCTGCTATCAGAACCTGTTTTAATAACTCGGTTCAAACGGCAGCATCGCTCTTGTTTTGCTTAAGGGCACGGCTTCAGCCGTGCCGTAAGGGCCGCAGAATTAATGGGGCTTTAGCCCCGGAGGTACGGTTTTCGGCCGCGCACGTCTACCGCAGTCCGGTGTGGATCACCCACACCTCGGGCATCTGCAGGTTCCAGTTCTCCGGCACCGTCTCGAAGGTCAGGCGGAACTCGCGGTCGTCGCCCGGCTTGATCGGGGCCGCGCTCACCGGCTCGGTGTCGATGTACGGCTCCTTCATGCGGATCAGCGTCAGCGGCACCGTGTCG
>Ga0208189_1001252_pt1 | contig 11438 bp, 20 predicted proteins | sample June2015DPH_10_5_FD_184702 | JGI IMG/M metagenome (GOLD analysis project Ga0208189, IMG submission 184702) | Peatland microbial communities from SPRUCE experiment site at the Marcell Experimental Forest, Minnesota, USA - June2015DPH_10_40... | ecosystem: Environmental > Terrestrial > Soil >... | reverse complement strand
ACGGACGAAGCGGGGGCGGCGAAGCAACTCGACGATCTGCGAGTACCGCCTGGCAATCGTTTGGAGGCTCTGCACGGCGACCGCGAGGGTCAAAGCAGCATTCGGATTAACGATCAGTGGCGGATCTGTTTTGTGTGGCGCGATGGCGAAACCTGGGACGTTGAGATCGTCGACTATCATTGAGGAGCGACGCCATGAGCATCAAGCGTGACGATATCGACAATCGGAAGGTGGACTTCTCGAACATCCTGTCCGGCCGTCGGTTGCCGCCCGTGCACCCCGGCGAAATTCTTCGCGACGAGTTCCTAACGCCGATGAAGATCAGCGTTTACGAACTTGCCAATGCGATCAAAGTACCCCGCACACGCGCCAATGACATCGTGCTTGGCCGCCGGGCGATCACGATCGATACCGCGATTCGCCTCGGGCGATACTTCGGCACATCATCGGAGTTCTGGATCAATCTTCAGACGCGTTATGATCTGGATTTAGCCGACCGCACCGTGCGGCGTCGGATCGAGCAGGAAATCTCACCCCGCGCGGCTTGATCGAAACTGGCGGGCGCACGCCCGTCACCTGGGCGACGAATTTGGGGATGGCCTGTTGGGCAAAAATCCCCATTAAGCCGACACTAACAATTCTGGCAGATCCTGTGAGGTTAGATGGACTCACCGGAGACAACAATGCTGACCGTCCGCGAGCTATTCCTAAAAGCCTTGTCCATGAAACTTCAAGGCGCAGGTTGGCCTCAGATTCGGGACACACTGATAGGCCTAGGCCGCGACATTGGGGTCAGAAAGATTGGAACCGATTTTGTTGAGTTCCAATCAGGTCAAAGAATTTGGTTCGATGGCAAGTACCACCTCACCGCGCTGTGGCAAGGTTGGTCCTCAATGAGGTCATTGACGCCTGAGGAAGAAAACGCGGGGGAATAATCTTAGCCCGCCGCCTCCAACCGCCTTGGATCACGACGCGAGCAGCCAAGTGCTCGGTTTCCTAGTTCGGGAAGTAGTTTGGTCGATGTGCGGTCTGAGCCGGCGGGCGCGGCTCAGTGGCGATGGTTTTCCCGCAGGGATCAAACCATCCCTCTTCATCCACTGCGGCGACGAGGGTGTCGAAGGCCCATTGGATGTCGATCAGCCGTCCCGTCTGTGATGCGGTCAAAAGTGCGTGCCCGGCCCTCAACCAGTGGGGACGTCTCAAAAACCCCTGCGGCAATTCTAGGAAGCCCCCCTTGGCATCGATCAGGCTAAACATCTGCGGCATCGACCCGCGTTTAGGCGTGATCGGGTACTTAAAACATTTGTGCCAATAATCCATGTGCCACTCATTGGACTATCGACGCAGATTAGCCTCCTTGTTTCCGCGATCTATAGTCTGAGGGGTTTATCCACAGCGCCTTTGTGCAAAACAGTGCCCCTGCCCGCGAGCCGCCGCTTCCCGCCCGCCGCCTTGGAGCGTCGATGAGCATGCGGAGTCGTTCACCCGCGACACGACCTCCTCCGCCGACGCTGCTCCATGTCTCGCTTACGAGGTCCGGAGGCGCCAGCGCGGGTCATCGAGGCTGCTGGGATCGAATTCGTCGAGGAAAATGGTGGTGGATTAAGTGTGCGCTTTCGCAAGCGCTTCGTGGATACCGCCGACCACCTCCCTAGCTCCGCATTGACAATCTCTTTTCAAGCGGCTCGAAGCGACTTAATGCGTTTTACATCTTCAGGTTTGAGATTCCGCTGTGCCATTTTCAGGTCGTAATGAGCCTGAAGATTCATCCAGAATTCTGGGCTATTGCCGAAGTACAAGCCCAGCCGAAGTGCCGTGTCAGCCGTGATGCGCCTTCTATTATTGATAATCTCGGCGATACGGTTTGGCGAGATCCCGATGGCCTTCGCGAGCTGGCTCTGCGATAACCCATATTCAGCTAGAAATTCTTCCTTCAACATTTCACCAGGCGTGACTGGTGCAAACTCGTTTCTTGCCATCGTCCTCTTCCCTCAATGATAGTCCACGATCTTTGCCCTGCGGCTCCAGCCATCTCTCCTTGACGAGGCGCGCAAGCTGGCTGAGGCGGAGGGCGTGGCTCTCAATCAGCTTATCAACGTGGCGGTCGCGGAGAAGGTCTCGGCGCTGCGAACAGAGAGCTACATCGCCGCCCGTGCGGCCCGCGCCAACGTCCCTAAGGCGCTTACCATTTTAAAGCGGGCTGGCGTCGGGCGCCGACCGGGGAAGGGCGACGAGATGCCCCGATCCTCACGCAAGCAGCGGCCGGCGTAACTGCCAACACTGTTGCGCGTGTCGAAATGGGGGAGATGCAAAGCAATCGACAATGGATAGGCTGCAGTGAGATGGCCGGCGTCGAGTTCACCAATGGTGATCAGCCTGAGCGGAGCGCGTCGAGTTCCCCGACAACAAGGGCGCCAAAAGTCCCGTAGGTCGTACATCGCGGAGGTTTTGGACGAGGAGGAAAAACAACTTGAGTCAGAACCAGAGCTATCGCAGGACACGAGCCTCGTGCGAGTCACAATTTTAAGCGGCAACTTCTATGGAAACGCAATCCATAATTGCAGCTCTGCGAAAAGCTCTTACCACTACTTTCAGGTTCTTGCGCACTACTTTTGCGGAGGGGGTGCCACCTCGTTAATTCGGCGTAGATGCGCCTGCGAATATCGGCACAAGGCTTGCTTCAATAACTGGTTGCAGCCGCCCGTGCGCGATGGACCTCACGATGATGACCCCGGCACAGCGGCACCGTGAATTCGTCGCTGACCTTGCGCCCGAGGGCAGGATGTTGCGCAAATCGCAGGTGATGAGCGTCCGAGGGGCGAGCCACAGCGATCGTCCGTGGAACACGATAGTGTCCAGGACGAGCCGTGATGCGGCAAGGAGAGGCGGTTTTCGTCGACAGCGGCGCGTGGATCGCTCTTGCGCTGTCACGAGATCCGCTCCATACGCAAGCGCGAGAGCAATGGGAGCTGCTGCAAAGAGCAGGCGCCAAGCTTCACACCTCCGTTGCCGTTATCATTGAGACATTCACATTTATCGATCGCAATGCCAATCGGGACGTGGCGCTGATGTGGAAAGACCGCATCTATGAGCCCGGCACCGTAAAGGATGGAACCGCCAAAGACGGCTGTCGCGCGGCGTTGTTTGTCGCAGAAGTCAGGTGCGGGAGTGCAATCAAGTCAAGGCCCGCTGAAGTTGAAGCGCAAGACGAACCCGCTGGTAACGGTCTGCACGTCCTTGTTCAACTGAATTGATGCGCCTGTCGAATGCCCCGTGGTCGTGAGTAGCGGAAGAGTAGCCTCACCGTTTTCGACGTACCGGTATTCGATCCGCCAGAACAGTCCCTTTAATGGAATTATATCCCCTAGGGCGTATTCGGTGCCGGCGCCGAGAAAGCAACAGGCTCCAAAATTCGTGTGGGCCGGATAATAATAAGGGGTAGAGGGAAAATTTATCTGGTCGAAGTGCGTGGGGGCGTAGCCGGCGTTGATGTAGGCCAGCAACTTGGGGGTGACGAGATAACCGAGCCGGGCTCCGACGGCCCAAACTTCTGTCCCGGTTTCTTTAGCTGTGTAGCCCAAGAACGGGTCCCTGAAGTAGCCCGACAGATTCATGAAGTCGTAATCGGCGAGGACGCCGATCACCACGCGCGAGCCGACCTGGTAGTCGCAACCGACGCCCACCGTGCCGAGCCAGCCTTCGCCACCGGTGGCGCCGGTCGCCATCGATGAGGACCACCTATATTCGTCCTGCTCAAACATGCCGTAGCCAGCGCCGCCGTTGATGTAACAGCCGGTCCACGTGTAAACCGGCGGGGGTGGCGCCGACGCCCGAACGGCCGGCGCGTCTGTCGCAGGTAAATCGGCCGCGAAGGCTGATCCGGATGGAGACCCGTCGACGTTAAAGCGCCAGACCAGCCCGGTGGTAAAGGTCTGTACGTCCTTCTGCATGTGCTCGCCACAGGCGGCGGCGCCGATGCCAGTGCACGTCAGCGTTAGCGGCGCTCCCGTGGAGGTCAGAATAGGAAGATCGGCACTGTTGTACACGGCGTAGCGATAGTCGAACCGCCAGAACAGGCCATGGACTGGAATAATATCCCATAGCGCGTACTCCGTGCCGCCGCCAATGAACCAGCCGCCATCGGTATGCGCTGGGATGAAACAAGGGCCGGCACCGCAAGCGGCTGGCGCAATTATTTGACCGAAGCGCGCCTGGGTGTAGCCGGCGTTGATGTAGGCCAGTAACTTGGGGGTGACGAGATAACCGACCCGGCCGCCAACGGCCCACGCGCTCTGCTCTGATTCGGCGCCTAGCCAGCGCCAATACGGCTCCTGGAAAGAGCCGCCGTAGACGACGCTCATGAGGTTGTAATCGCCGAAGGCGCCGATCAGCCAGCGCGAGCCGGCCTGATAGTCGCAGCCGGCGCCAACGGTGCCAACCCAGCCTTCGGCGCCGGTGCTGACCGTCGGGGTTAATTGCGTCAGCGGCGTAAGTTCTTCGCCGTAATGGTCCTGCTTCCACATGCCGTAGCCAGCGCCGCCGTTGATGTAACAGCCGGTCCACGTGTAAACCGGCGGGGGTGGCACCGACGCCCCAACGGCCGGCGCGGGTAGATCGGCCGCGAACGCTGATCCGGATGCCAGGACCAATCCAATCGAAGAAGCAATTAGAAGTCCTTTCATAAGCTGCCTGCAAGCGGACGCTACTGACGGGCAATGAGCGCGATGGACATTGTATTAAGCCGGGATTCCCCGGATGGCTCCTGAACTGGTGTGAATATTTGCTCTTTTCCGGCTTCCCTGCAACATGGACGTGAAGTGTGAATGGCTACCGGCATCTTGGGCAGCCCGAACGTTGGTCGAGGGGCTGATCTGCCCTTTTTCCCTGGCATATGGACGCACTCTCCTGTCGGGTGCTCTCGAAAGCGTTAAGGGTCGGCGTCTCACGCGGGCGCTGGTGGTGGCTGCGGCCGTAGTTCCGCAATCAGCCGCAAAATCTCTTGGAACATCTGCCGTGGGATGGCGACCTCGGCCATCTGAAATGCGACGTAGCGACCGTGGCTCACCACCTTCGCACCGATCTTGATCAGCTTCTCCTTTAGGCTCGTCAGCGACCAGTTTTTGATCGGTTCGGGCGTCGCCAGCGTGCGCAAGAAATTGCCGAGATTGTAGGCCAGCGCATGAAGCTGGAGCCGGACGGCGTTGGCGGCGAACGTCCGGCACGACAGCCGCGTCCACTTGATCGCGCCCTCGCCTTCTTTGATCCGCTGCTCGCACGTCCCGCGCTTGTTGTAGAAGGCAACGACCCGCTCGACCGGGCGCGACAGGTTGGTGACAATGAAGCCGACGCGCGGATAAAGCTCGCCGGGATGCCACTCGTCTTTGGCGATCACCCGGCGGGGCTTGGTCCAGCTTCCAGCCTGATAGGTGAAATTGGCATGGAACCGACGCACTTCGTTCGGGGGGCGGCCGACCGGGCGGTGAGCAGGTAGCCGATCCTGTCCTGTAGCACTCGGTTGGCCGCCAGCCGGATCGCATACTTGATCCGCTCGCCTTCCAAGAACTCGTAGACCTCAGGGCTCGCGAAGCCGGCGTCGGCGCGGAAATAGATGCGCGAGACATTGCCCTGATAGCGCGCGACAAAGGGGAGCGCGTACGGTTGGCCTCAATCTGCCTGAAGGACGTCATCCGGACCCAGCCGCGATAATTGGGTTCGTTCGTATTTTTGGCCTCGGTGGCCAATCGGTCGATCAAGCTGGCGCTTTTTGACCGGTCCGAAAGCGGCTACAGAGGTCGCGTCTTCGAGCCTCGTGTTGTCCGAAGCCGTCGGCAGCGGATGGGTCTGAAGCCACAGCGCGCGGGCGGGAGCGGTCGGATCGATGCCGGTCTTGGTCCACGAAGCGGCTTCATCGCCACAGCGATGGACCTCGCGGTGGTGGCCCCGGCACAGCGGCACGGTGAACTCATCGCTCACTTTTCGCGGTGCTGTGCGAACCGCAGATGATGGGCATCGGTCGACGGAAGCGATGCTTGGCTGCCTCATCCGCTTCGAGGGATCGAAGCTGCTTGCGCCGGATTTGGATCGCTGCTACTTCGAGTTGGCATCTGGCGAATATCCGGTTATATAACCGGAAAACCATTTAACGGGAGAGATGCACCCATGGCCAGCAAAGCCCAACGAAAAGCTACTAAAATGCATCGGCGTCGCGCCGCAGCACGTGGGTTCGTGCGGCTCGAGGTTCAGGCCGCCAGAAGGGATGCCGATCTTATCCGAGCGTTAGTCGAGACCCTGCGCAATGAATCCGAAAAAGCGAAGGTTCTGCGATCGACGCTGGTGAAAGCTCTAGTCCATTCCGAGATCAAGACCGCTTTCGACGTGTTTGGTTCCGATCTTCCTGACGAGGTCTTCGCCGACGTATTCGAGCAACCGCGTCAACGGCAGTGGCGCGAGATCAATCTGTGAAGTTCTTGCTCGACACTAACGTCATTTCCGAGATTCGGAAGCGCGATCGGGCTGACGCGAGCGTTGCCCGTTGGGTTGCTCGAACCCCAGTAACGGAGATCGGGACCAGTGTGGTTGTCCTTGCCGAAATACGTCGCGGCATCGAACTAAAACGACGGGCCGATCCGGAACAAGCCGCAGCACTCGACCGATGGTTCGCGCAAATGCGGAGCAGGCTTGGAGATCGCGTGCTTCCTATCGACGAGTCGATTGCGGAGGTCTGGGCGCGGCTCAACGTTCCCGACCCGTTGCCGCTTATCGACGGGCTGCTGGCAGCGACAGCCAAAGTATACGGACTGACGCTTGTCACCCGTAACGTCGCCGACATTTCGCGAACTGGCGTGTCGCTGCTCAATCGTGTGCTGCAGAGGCAGCAAGAAAGGAGGAAGGATACGAGCCGTAAAGCTACGTGAAAGATGAGGGCGGGCCCCTCGGGATCGGCTATCAGGAGCAGGTCCCAAACCACTCCAGGCTGCTGCGGTCAAGAGCCGTGGTGGTGAGCGCTGGAGGAAAAGTTCAAGGTGAACCTTGAGCAGGTGAGTGTCCGAGAGACGAACGAAAGTGAACCCACTGAACACGCGTCGTTAAAGATTCATAATGTCGTCGAAACCAGAGGGGGATTGTGCCTCTGGGACGAGTCTGTCAGATGCCTGAGACGGGGCAGACGGCGACCGGCGTAGAGGGGGCGTGACTCGGATGCAGGCTTTTACGCGGAACTGCAGGAACCAGTCGCTTTGATGCGAAGGGAGAAGCACAAGCGGCGAAAGCCGTGAGGCGAGAGTACCGAGGCAAAGCACTGGGACGGACCGATCCGTAGGAGCGATGAAGGTTCGTAATGGGACTAGAGCAAAGGGATCGGATCAGGTGGTCGTACGTGAGGAAACAACTGGCAACAGGAGGACGCCGACGCGTGCGACGGACAAACCGTTCAGCATAAACAAGAAGCTGGTGTACGAAGCGTACAAAGCGGTCAAATCCAATGCGGGTGCGAGCGGGGTGGACGGACAGTCGATCGAACAGTTCGAAGCCGACTTGCAGAACAATCTCTACAAGATCTGGAACAGGATGAGTTCGGGAAGCTACTTTCCACCGCCGGTACGTGCCGTCTCCATACCGAAGAAGTCTGGAGGGCAAAGGATTTTGGGTGTGCCCACTGTGGCGGACCGCGTGGCGCAGATGGTTGTCAAGCAGGTCATTGAGCCGGACCTGGAGCCCTTATTTCTGGCGGACTCTTATGGCTATCGGCCGGGAAAATCGGCCCTCGATGCTGTTGGAGTCACGCGCAAGCGATGCTGGAAGTACAACTGGGTTCTGGAGTTTGACATCAAGGGTCTGTTCGACAATATCGACCACGCGCTGATGCTGCGGGCTGTCCGCAAACACGTGACGTGCAAGTGGGCGCTGCTCTACATCGAACGATGGCTGAGGGCGCCGATGGAACAGGACGACGGGACACGGATTGAACGAACCTGCGGTACCCCGCAGGGTGGTGTGGTCAGTCCGATTCTCTCCAATCTGTTCATGCACTACGCGTTCGATCTGTGGATGACACGGACGCACCCCGACCTTCCCTGGTGTCGTTATGCAGATGACGGGTTGGTGCATTGCCGGAGCGAGCAAGAAGCGCAGACCCTCAAGGTCGAGCTTCAAACACGGCTGGCAGAGTGCCGGCTCGAGCTGCATCCAACCAAGACCAAGGTTGTCTACTGCAGAGACGGACGGCGTAGAGGCAAGTATCCGAACGTCAAGTTTGACTTCCTCGGCTACTGCTTCCGGCCCCGTCGGGTCCTGAATCACCGAGACAACACGCTGTTCTGCGGGTTCACTCCTGCCGTCAGCGTCTCGGCAATGAAGGCCATGCGGGCAACGATCAGGGAATTGGGCTTCCGCCGTCGAACCGAGCTGTCGGTGGCAGATATCGCCCGACAGATCAATCCACTCCTGCGGGGGTGGCTTGCGTACTATGGGCGATACGCGCCATCGGCGCTCGCACCCGTGCTTCGCTACGTCAATCTGACACTTCGAGCCTGGGTGATGCGGAAGTTCAAGCGCTTTGCCGCAAAGAAGATTCGTGCGGGTCACTTTCTCGAACGAATGGCCCGGGAACACGCGGATTTGTTCGTGCACTGGCGGATGGGCATGATCGGCGTGTTTGCCTGATGGGAGCCGAGTGAGGCGAGAGTCTCATGCTCGGTTCTGCGAGAGGCCGATGGTGCAACTCCAGCGGCCTACTCACCCAATTGCTGACGCGTAGACGTTCTTTTGGAATGGGACTCTTCATCGACAAAGCCTAAGCAAGGGCAATTGGTTAGCAGTCGCCTTGTTTCCTGTTACTGCTTAAATCCTGCGCGCGCCCGGCGCCGCGGCGGCCGCCACCAGCGTTCGCCCCGAACGCCCGAGCTCCATCGTTCGCCCCCAAGGGGAATATCGCTTAAACGAAATTGCCGAAGCGCCGCCCAGCCGGCGCCAGCGGGTCGGTCTGATCGCCCAGCGCGCCTCGCGCACGAGGATTCGGCGCGAGTAAAGCCTAACGAGCGCACACAGCTACATTCCTGTCACGAGAGTCATGCGCGCATGAGCGCAAAACAAACTTCCGCATCGGTTGGGACGCTTCACCGCCGCCCAGAGCCGCAGTGCCTCCGCCACCGTAGCTTCGCCCCCGGAATTTTCGTCATAAGGGCGTCTGTGGAAGAAGGAGACATCGCCGACGTGGTCCCCGGGTCTGCTGCGAAGGTCGCGGTGCTCGCGAACAACGTAAATGCAGTAGCTAAAAGTACCAGTTTCATTGGTTTTTATCCTTCTACGGTTTGATGACGCGGTTATTCGATGCATACGCTGCGTCTAACACGCGCTCGGTGCCCACCGCTGTTTTCGGGTGGGGTCACTCTAGGCCAAGTTAGCGGCGGCCAATTTCGTTCCGTCGCCGCGGAGATAAATGGAGTCTAGTTAGCGGCATTGATTCGATTTTTGGGGTGGTCGATGCCAAAACCTCTTTGGACTTGCGCGAGCGTGTGGTGGAAACGGTGGAGTTGGGCGCGTCGCGAGCGCACGGCGGCGCTGGGCATGTTTGACCCGGCCCGACTCGTGTTTATTGACGAGACCTCAACCAACGCCGCCATGGTGCGGCTTCCAGGCCGCTGCCGGCGGCGCCTTCGGTTTGGCGACACTTCCGCGGTTGCCATGTTGAGCAGCGCGCGCGAACAGCCGCGCTCACTCGGCAAGTGACAGTTCCCATGAACTGCGAATTGACGCTCTGCAGCTTGCCACGCAGGTAGCGAGAACGGCGTCCTCCAGAACCTCGACCCATCGTGATTTATCGCACGAAAGGAACTTGTCTCCTCGAATACCGTTGACGTTCACAGGCAGTTTCAAACCAGGAGCACTTAATGATCTATAATCCAGGGAACCAGTTGGGCAAAAGCGTGCAGGACGGTGGACAACGCCCCGCAAAGCAGCCGGGCGGACCTTTTTTAGGGAAGGGCGCAACGAGCGGAAAATCGAATACAGGCAATCCGCAACCCGCGAGCGCGAACCCCGGTCAGACCGGGACGCTCGGCGGAAAAGGAAAGCAGGACACCCGCGGAATCAAAAGCAATAACGCAAGCCGCCGATGCAGCAGCGGCTCGCGCGGTATTTCACGGTAAGCCCATCGAACTCATTGGAGACGTACTCCTCACGTCCGCTGCGCACGCTATTGCGACTGCCACCTCCAAAGGTCTTGAGGTGGCCCTCAAGGTAGCGCTGCGGACAATTCAACGTACCCCTCACGCTGGATCGCAGCTTCTGCACAAGGCCTTAGCCACGGCATCTGGTGCTGCCGGCGGCGCCTTCGGTTTGGTGACACTTCCCATTGAGCTTCCTGTCTCGACGATCATCATGTTGAGATCCATCGCAGATATTGCACGAAGCGAGGGCGAAGATCTTTCCGACCCGGAATCGGCACTCTCATGCGTGCAGGTCTTTGCATTGGGCGGACGGTCTGGGTACGTCTGAGAGCGGATATTTCGCCGTGCTGGGCATGCTCGCGAAGAGTATAACTGAAGCCGCACGCTTCATCGCAGAGCGCGGTGTTATCGAGGAAGGCGCCCCAGTTCTCGTCCGCTTCATTGCGCAAGTGGCGTCCCGCTTTGGAGTGGTGGTGACGCAAAAGGTCGCGGCGCAGACTCTTCCGGTCGTCGGTGCGCTAGGCGGCGCTGCCGTGAACTACGGGTTTATCGAGCATTTTCAGGAGGTAGCTCGAGGTCATTTCACCGTTCGCCGGCTCGAACGAGTCTACGATCACCTGGTCAATTGGGACTACGTCGCCGAAAGGTACGAAGCGGCGATGAAGTAGCCGCCCGTCATCGCAATGCGCGCAAACAAGCGGGGCCTTTGGCCCCGCTTTTACTGAGCGATGTGAGCAGCGTTAGCGACGCTTGCGCAGGGTACGTCCTTTGGGACCACTGCTAACGTCTTGAACTTTTACGCCGAGGGCAGTGGCTAAATCGATTTGATGGTCCTGCTCCTGCATGAGAATCTGGCGAATCTGTTCCGCCATCGCATATTCGCCAAGCCTTTCACATTGCCGGATGCGATCGCGGTAATTGCGAATGGTTTCATTTTCATTTTCGGGATCATACCGGAGCATTTCTTTTGGATTTTTCGATGTGCGTACCGGCTTGGGAGTTACTCCTGGCATTGCGCCGAGATAGTCGATCTGCCGCGAGAGGATCAGGGCATGATCGAGCTCCTGCTTGGCGTGGATTTCGAGCTGGGCGGCGATGTCCATGTATTGGGCGCCGCTGAGCACCTGGGAATAGACTACGTAGGCGATGATGGCTTGATATTCGCGGGAAAGGTCTTCGTTCAACAGCTCCGCGAGGCGGTTGCGAGAAATTTCGTTTTCGTTTGTGGCGGATTTGGACTCGGCCATTTGTTCCCTCCTTTGAATTGAAAGA
>Ga0208189_1001247_pt1 | contig 11460 bp, 10 predicted proteins | sample June2015DPH_10_5_FD_184702 | JGI IMG/M metagenome (GOLD analysis project Ga0208189, IMG submission 184702) | Peatland microbial communities from SPRUCE experiment site at the Marcell Experimental Forest, Minnesota, USA - June2015DPH_10_40... | ecosystem: Environmental > Terrestrial > Soil >... | reverse complement strand
TGTCAAGTCCTTTTTTGGGGAATGCGAAAATAGGAAGGGTTCAGGAGAACTCGAGGGGAACGCCGGGAGATGCGCGGCTCCTAGCTACAGCCGGAAGCGCCTATCTGCCGTTTCCGAAGCTGCTGGGCGAGGCGGGGAGACGATTCGCCTCAGCACGAGCTCTCTGGAGAGATCGAGCTAGGCTCCCACCGCAGTATCGCGATTTCTCGCCACCAGGGTGCGTGGTTTGCAAAACCCGGAAGTTGAAGCAGGCTTCTTATTGCCCGTTTGCCGTGCGAGCCGCATCGACTGCCTCGGCGTTTTCGGCGACTAACACCCACACATTGCGGAACTGTCCCGGTCAGCTTGATTCGTTGCACGTTACTGATGGCAGGACAGTTGCGCTCCGCATCTAGGATTCGGCCTGAAAAGTCGTCTTCCCGGAGAATGGTCGCAGGCCAGGGTCGCTGCATAACTGTTGGTAACAGCCCTTCCCACAACCAATAGGCGGATAGGTCCATGCTCCTCGTGGCAGCTTACGCCTTGCGCCGCCGGTCAGGGCCTCGGCTTAGCAGGTTGCTGAAAAAGGGGTCGGAGGCGCTGTAGCGGCGGGTTTACCCCGCCATAACCTCAGTGCCCTCAACCCGGACTGGCGGCGTGAAGCCGCCGCTACACCCTTTTTCAGCAACCTGTCAGAAATGGGGCCTCTGCGGGAGGCGCATAAGCTCTCACATTCGTGCCTCACCTCACTGCGCGGAAGGCTGGAAGAGCCGCCCCGGGGCTGCGACGATGCCCCCAGATCATCCCTGGGATCAGAATAAAGCTCGCGCTTTGCACTTGACAGGCGATCCGACTCATGGTAGCCTATTCTAGTTGTCGCAGGAGCGCGCGGGCAAGCGGACGCGGCAAGGCAACGCCAAAGGGACTTGGCAAGGGGGAAAAAGGCGCGGAAAATGAAAAAAAGATACTAAATAGTGGGAACGAACCTAAGGATTTGTTTAAAAGAAAGGAGTTAGCGTTTTTCTGGGCCAAAAACGAACTGGTTTTTGATGCAAAAGAACCCAAATCAAACCCAAAAATGGGGCCAAAAAACCGCCTTTTGCGTGGAATCGAAGTCAAATTCGCGAGTCGAAAGGCGTCGGCGGACAGGCGAGCGCAAGGGGGCTACACGAGTATCGGATTTGACGTCGCCCGGCATTGGAAATCCGCTGAAGGGTAAAGTTTGTGTCATTCCGATCCCGCGGTCGCGGGAGAGGAATCTCGCTCTGGCTGTGGCGGCGCTTCCTGGGAAGAAAGAATCGGGGCGAGATTCCTCCCCTTCCCCCTCACTTCGCTCGGGGTCAGGGTCGGAATGACACTTGTGCTCCGCGCCAGCCTCCCAAATGTAAAGAAGCGTTGGACGCGCTACACTAGAACCCGAATTAGCCGGTGAGGGAAATGAGACTTCAATGCTCCGCGCCATTCGATCCGAACAACGAGCCGGAATCTTTCTTCGAGTCTTTCCCCTCGCGCCCCGCGGTTTTTGCACTTTTCCCGTCTGACTCCGGAGTTGCTTCCCCGCCATACCTCACGCGCACGCGGGACCTTCGCCGGCGCTTGAGCCGGCTGTTGTCCCCAAAGCGGGAAATCTCGCGGATGTTCAACTTGCGGGGATTCGCTCGCCGGGTTGAGTGGCAGGTTGTCGGGTCTGCCTTTGAGGCTCAATGGCTGAATTATCTTCTGAACAAACAGTATTACCCCCGGCAATACCGTTTCCGGCTACGCCTTAAACCTCCGGCCCTTCTCAAGCTCAACTTGCGCAACCGCTTCCCGCGCTGTTATCCCACTCGGCGACTGCTGAAAGATGGGGCTTACTACTACGGCCCTTTTCCTTCGCAAGCTGCCGCCGAGCGTTTTGCGGCGGAATTCCTCGACTTCTTCAAGATCCGCCGCTGCGTCGAGGATCTAGACCCCGACCCTTCCCACCCCGGTTGTATATACTCGCAGATGAAGATGTGTCTTGCGCCCTGCTTTGCCGGTTGCACCGATGACGAATACCAGCGTGAGGTGGGGCGTGTGGTGGAATTCCTGGATGCGCAGGGCCACTCGCTGCTCCGTGCGCTCGCGGAGGAGCGCACCCGGGCGTCGGAAACGCTCCAATTCGAACAGGCGGCGAAGATCCATGCCAAGGTCGAGAAAGTCAACGGAGTGTTGCGCCAGAAATCCGAACTGGCGCGCAACCTGCGTGAGCTTCACGCGCTGGTAATGCAGAAGGGCGCGGAAGAGAAGAGCGTGCTCTTCTTCCGCGTGTGGCGGGGCGAATTGCGCGGACCCGCCTTGCTTTCGCTGGACGAGAACGTGCCCTCGCCTGTCCCCCTTGACCAGCAACTCCATAACTTGCTGGATTCCCTCGCGGGCGACTCGCCGCCTGTATCTCCCACCAAACCCCCTTTGCTGCCGTCGCCCCATCCGCCCGCTGCTGTCAGGACTGTCGATGCGAGAGGGCAGAGTCCCGCGCCCCCGCGCACTTCCACGCCCTCGCCTATTTACCCGCGGGGGTATGGTGCCGAATTCGATCCGGCGGTTCCGCCCTGGGAACACTTGAGCCTGTTGGCGCGCTGGTTCTACAGCAGCTTCCGCGAGGGTGAATTGGTCATGCTAAACGCTGAGCAGACGATTCCCCACACTCGCCTTATCCGCCTCTGCCGCAAAATCCTCACCCCGTGAAGCTCTCAGCCGTCAGCTATCAGCTATCAGCAAGAAGAACTTGTTCGCTGATAACTGATAGCTGACGGCTGATGGCTTTGTTGTTTGACTGCGAGCGCCGACCAACCTACAATGGCTTAAGGCGATGGACCATGCCTGACAGGTTTCTTTCCATAACCACGCCCCCTCCGCCTCGCCGGCCCTCTCCGCCCAGGGTCGGCAGCCGCAAGGTCTTCGGCCAGTTTGTATTTCTGACTCTCTTGCTTCTTTCTGTGGGATTGGGCGCGCTGGCCGGGCTGGTCTTTGTGTATTCGTCTGACCTGCCGCAGATTCGCGAGTTGGAAGATTATCGGCCGGACGTGATGACGGACCTTTATGCGGACGACGGCACCATCATCGGAAGCTTTGCGCTGGAGCGGCGCGTCATCGTCACCTACAACCAGATTCCCCCGGTCATGAGAGACGCGGTCATCTCCATAGAAGATCGCCACTTCGAAAACCACTGGGGCATTGATGTGCTGCGCATCGTGCGCGCCGCGGTTACGGACCTGATGGAGTGGCGGAGAGCTCAGGGGGCCAGCACCCTCACCCAGCAGCTTAGCAGGAAGCTGTTCCTGACGCCGGAGAAGAGCTTCCGGCGCAAAATCCAGGAAGCCTTGATGGCCATTCAAATTGAGCGGCACTTCACCAAGTCCCAAATCTTCGCGATGTACGCGAACCAAGTGGATCTTGGGCATGGGAATTTTGGTTACGAGGCCGCCGCGCAATTCTTTTTTGGCAAGCACCTGGACCAGTTAACGCTCCCGGAAGCGGCGCTGGTGGCGGGAATCCCCAAGTCACCCACGGCCTATTCGCCCATCCTGCACCCCGAAGCCTCGCGCCGGCGCCGCAATCAGGTGCTGCTCGCCATGCTGGAGAATGGAAAGATCTCGCTGGAAAAATACCGAGAGGCAGCCAATGTCCCCCTCAGCTTGAATATCCAGAAATGGAATTACACTGTGGCGCCTTACTTTGTGGAAGAGCTCCGCCAATTCCTCGAGAAGAAGTACGGGCCGGCGGCGGTCCACGAACAGGGTCTCCGCGTTTACACGACGCTCAACATCAACATGGGAAAGAGGGCTGAGGAAGCCCTTCAGCAGGGCCTGCGCGACGATGACAAACACCGGGGCTGGCGCGGCCCCGAGAAGAACATCTTGAAAAACCCCCTCACCCTCGCCGGCGGTGAACCCGTGACCCTGGAAACCTACACGGACAGCGACTGGAAGCCAGCCTTCCAGCCGGGTGATTTGGTGCACGGATTAGTGATGCAAGCGAGCGCAGACCATGCCATCGTCCGGTTTGGCGACTCCACGGTGCGCGTCACCCCCCCGGATTTTGCCTGGACCAAGCGGACCCAGGCAAGCGACATCTTTGCTCCCGGCGACCTGGACTTGTTTCAAGTAAAGGAAATCAAAGGGTCGAAGCTTCACGTGGCCCTCGATCAGGATCCCAGCGTCCAAGGGGCGTTGCTGGTGATTGACAATGCTACGGGCGCCATCAAGGTGATGGTCGGGGGATACGACTGGAACGACAGCAAATATAACCGGGCCACTCAGGCGGAACGGCAAGTGGGCTCTTCCTTCAAGGTGTACGTCTACTCGCAGGCGATGCTCGACGGCATGTCACCCTTGGACACGATTGTAGATGCGCCGGTCAGTTACCACACTTCCTCCGGCCTCTGGGCGCCGCACAACTACGATGAAAAGTACGAAGGGACCATCACGCTGCTGCACGCGCTGGCCGAGTCGCGCAATGTTCCGGCCGTTCGCCTGCTGGGGAAAGTCGGGGTTGATAGCGTCATAAGACTGTGCCGCAAATTTGGCATCACGTCACGGCTGGTTCCCAACCTGCCGCTGGCGCTTGGCGCCTCGGATCTGACCCTGCTCGAGCATACCTCCGCTTTCACTACTTTCCCGAACGACGGTGTCCACATCGCGCCGCGCCTGGTCTACCGTGTGACCAATTACGACGGGCGAGTGATCGACGATTTCCAGCCGGAAGTCACGGACGTTCTTCCGGCTTCTGTCGCACGCCTCATGGTTTCGATGTTGCGGGAGGTCTTCAACTCCGGCACGGCCGTGCGGGCCAGGTCGCTGGCCCAGAAATACCCCATGGCGGGCAAGACGGGCACCACCAACGATTTCACCGACGCGTGGTTTCTCGGTTTTACGCCGTCCCTCACCTGCGGCGTATACGTGGGCTTTGATGACCACCAAACGCTCGGCGATAAGGAAGAAGGAGCGCGTGTGGCGCTGCCCATCTGGATGCAGTTTATGAGCGAGATCCTGAAGGAGCGGCCCGTCGAGGAGTTCCCGCACTCACCGCTCCTGACGAACCCCGGCCAGGTGAAGGAAATCCTCGCCAGCGCCGGGCCTGAACTGTTGCTGGGTGGGAGCCCGCCAAGCGTGACCAAAGCCGCGGCCCAGCCTGCGTCAGGGCCTGCGGGGCACGCCGCAGGCCAACCGGAGCCAAAACCCGCCGCTCCGCCACCTCCGGCAGGTTCAACCTCATCAGTTCCTGGTCTCGCGGTAACACCAGTGTCCTCTGCGGCCACCGGAAGTGCCGCTGCACCCGCAAAGGCGAAGCCCCAAGCCGTGCCCGCTCCGACAAAAACGAAACCCTCCTCCACCCCTGCCGGCGCCAAAGCCACACCAAATCCTCCTCCGAGTGCGGCGCCGAGTCAGAATCCTGCGCCGCGTTGAGCTGCGGTGACACCCGCGTTATGTGCGCAGAGCAGGCGTCGAATCTTTGCCAAGAGCACGCTTTCTTCTCCTGCCACAGGCGCGCGACCCGCTCCCGCCGGGTGCGGCAAGGTGCGCTGAATGCGAGATGACAGAGTGCGTCGGAGGGGGCCACGCCGGGCTTTTTAGCTGCTTCAATTAGTTCTTCTTCGGAAGCAGTCCCAACCTGCCGGCTCGAGCGTGCGGACGTTGCCTTCGGGCATAGCCAGCTTTATGGCTTTTGAGGCTTCAATTTCTCCGACGTGATAAAGAGGCCGTCCCCGGAACTTCAAGGGAAGACGCGAAGCCTTCCGCCGCGGGACGGTGAAGAGCAGTTGATAATCTTCGCCCCCGTGGAGCGCCAATTGAAGGGAATCCGCAGCCTCAGGCAGGTTGGGGCCGGGGATCTTCGCAGCCCACAACCGTGCCCCCACGCCGCTGGCAGCGCAGAGTCGGGAGAGGTCTGTGGAAAGTCCGTCACTCAAGTCCATCAGCGCCGAAGCCATGCGGCGCTCGGAAAGAAATCTCCCCAGCGCACATTGTGGTTCTGGAAAGAGGTGAGCATGCACGGCCTCCCTGGCTGCCGCGTTTGCGGGAAGACGGGAGCCGCCTCGCTTGCTCTGGAGCAGGCGAAGGCCGAGCGCTGAAAGCCCCAACCGGCCGCTCACAAAAATCTGGTCTCCGGTGCGGGCGCCTGACCGCCGCAGTGCTTTGTCTCTGGGGACCTCCCCTGCTACTAGCACGTCAATGAAAGTCCTTCCGGGAACCAAGGCAGTATCCCCTCCGACCAGTCGAACGCCGAAGCGCCCCCCCAGTGCCAGCAGTCCACGGTAGAACCCGGAAACCCAGTCGCGCGTTACCTCTTTCGAAATGGCCAACGATACCAACACGTAGCGGGGGACGCCACCCATCGCCGCCACGTCGCTCAGAGAGCGGGCAAGCGCCCGGTGACCCACGGCCTCCGGCGGGTGCAACCGGCGGGTGAAATGGACATCCTCGATCGACATGTCGGTGGTCAGAATAAGTTCATGCCTACCCTTGACCGCCACCAGCGCGGCATCGTCGCCAATGCCGAGTTTCACCCCTTCTTCAACCCTTAGAGGCCGCACCCTTTCATGCCCGTGTGCGGGGGCCGCCAGTGCCTGGAGCCACTGTACGAATTCGTTTTCAGTCCGAAACAAGTCTTCACCCATAAGACAATTGCGAGCCCAGCGCACCGGCCTTGATATCCGGGCGGTGAGAAGTCAGGGGATAGAATATCGCTTTTCGGGCACAGTCGGAATCTGGTCGCTGCACAAAAGTCCCGCGAACTTCAAGGGCACCTTACACATGTTACAGGATTGCGCGAAGGAAGCAGATGGGGATAATGTTAGTCCAGTCAGACTTAAGTGAAGTCATTTTACTCCCCTTTGAGAAACTGGACATATTGACCTCATGCATTTGTTGTAGGGGTGCCTACTCGTTTTGGTGTATTTGACGCTTGACATACGCTCTCATCTTCAATAGGATTCTTCCCGATGTGCCTAAGTAAGACTTTTCTAAGGTCCGTCCCCGACGCCCCTAGCGGCTAACCGATAGGGAATTCATAGCAAGAAATAATCTCTCGACGGGAGAACTAATAAATGGAAAAGAAGTTTTATGCCTTTCTTTTTTTTCCTGGCGCCCATGGCAGGCTGCACAAGCTTCAACTGCCATTTTACATGATCCATCTCGTTTTGGCTTTCAGCGTGGTTGGAATCATGACCGTAGCAGCATTGGCCAACAGTTATGCCAGAATGCTTCTGAAGGTATCAAATTACAATAGTGTTCGAAGTGAGCGCGAAGCCCTAAAGACGCAATACCGGACGTTGGAAAGCACTGTAACCAGTACCAATGCCAAGCTGGACTCATTGCAGTCGCTGGCTGCGGAAGTAGCGCTGACATATGGGTTTGGAGACGCGCGGCGGCCACGCTTCCCCGAGGCCGTGCTTGCCCTCGCGACCCAGACTAATGCCACCGTGGACTCCAGTTTCCGCGCCTCATTATACGCGTTTAACCTTATCCGCAGGGCTTCCCTGGAACCGGAGGGGAGTGCCTTGGGGCGCGGCATGTTTTCGAATCCCCAAATAGATCGAACAACCGTGCCGTCACTCTGGCCTGTACGTGGGCAAATTACCGCAGGCTTCGGGCAACGAATGGATCCTTTCAGTGGCGAGGGCGCATTTCACCCTGGCGTCGACATCTCTGTTCCTTTCGGCACCAAGGTCGAGGCCGCTGCCGACGGAATTGTCCTGGAAGCCGGTCCCGAATCCGGTTATGGTAGCCAAATCCTGATCGACCACGGCTATGGATTGACTACCAAGTATGGGCACCTGAGCAGGATTTTCGTAGTGGTCGGCCAGGAGCTAAAGCGCGGGCAAGTCATTGGCGCCGTGGGCATGACCGGGAAGACTACAGGACCGCACCTCCACTACGAAGTGCTCATTCACGATACGCCCGTGAACCCAATGAAGTACCTGCACGGCTAACCCAGCTCAGGAAGCCGCATCATTTTCCAGCCGCCCAAGATGTCGCTTTGGTTCCAGCTTTTGCTGGCTCTAGCCACCACGGTTGCCGTTTCGGTTGGACGGCTTTTGCCGGATGTTTAATAAGAAGGTGCAGGGGGGACGACTCATTGCTTCCTCCTCGCGCCTGCGGCTGGTTTACGAGCCGGCAGAGCAAAAGAGCATCCATCCTGCGGAGGCCTCTGACGCGACTGCCATCAAACAACAAGGGCAGGGCGAAAAAGTCCTAAAGCCCCCGGACTGCAAAGGGTTGGTGGACAGCAAAAAAATGTATTGTATGCCTTGCAATTCGGAGTCCGATTGGCTATAATTGTTAGGTTTCGGCGGCTGGCGTAGCTCAGCCGGTAGAGCATCTGATTTGTAATCAGAGGGTCGGGGGTTCGAATCCCTTCGCCAGCTCCAGCTCGAGCGCGCACAGCCGCGAGAATGGCCGGCGGGCGCTGGTCGAAGTTTCGGGAGCGGGTTTTATCAAATCTGAAAAGTGCTCAGCCTCGCGCGGGGATGGTGGTGTGCCCGCGTCCAACCGCAGACTCGAACTACTTGGCTCAAACCAACGAGACCCGAACACGGAGCGAAAGGGCGTGCCTGTCCTTGCCAGCGCGTGCGGGAACGAGTTACGGACAGGTGGCTGAGTGGTCAAAAGCAGCAGACTGTAAATCTGCCGACCCCTGCGGTCTACGGAGGTTCGAACCCTCCCCTGTCCACCAGAAAGACAGTGACGAGGGACAAGTGACAAGAGGCGGGCCAAGATGGGGTTTATGGCTTGTCACTCTTCACTCGTCACTGAAGTTCGGGGCGGGAGTAACTCAATGGTAGAGTCACAGCCTTCCAAGCTGTTGGTCGCGGGTTCGATTCCCGTCTCCCGCTCCAGGAAGCTCTCAGCCTTCAGCAATCAGCACTCAGCCTGGAGTCTCTTAGCTGAATGCTGACCGCTGAGCGCTGATGGCTGGCGCGGGCCGATGTAGCTCAGTTGGTAGAGCACGTCCTTGGTAAGGACGGGGTCAGCGGTTCAATTCCGCTCATCGGCTCCAGAGTTTGAGTATGGCCATGCGCAAATGATCGGCCCTGATGCGAAAAGAAAGGCCGAGGCTCATTTGACACTGGCGGAGGGCTTCATAAAGACGGCGGTCGTCACAGATAGCTCGTCCGAGTACGAGGGAAGAAGGTAGCACGCGATGCCCGAATCTGACGGGCTCCGGTTGGGCAAGGCCGCAGTCTCTCGGATTTTTCGAGACGAGGCGAAGCTCAAACAACTCTTGAAGCGGGTGAAGGAGTCCGGGATCAACGTTGAGACGTGCGGCTTTAACCAGGTTGAGAGCTTCGTCCGAGAGATGTCTTCGCACGCAACTGCGATCCCTGCGAGGGGCGGACGAGCAGTTGGTAGTTATCAGGGTCTGCCGGACAACGAGGGCAAGGTGTTGGACGAGTTCTTCAGGCAACGTGTAAAGGAAGTAAAGGCAAAACACCCAGACCTTTTCAAATAGATGAGGCGAAGGCAACATGGCCAAAGAAAAATTTGACAGATCGAAGCCGCACATGAACATTGGGACGATTGGGCACATCGATCACGGGAAGACGATGTTGACCTCGGCGATCACCAAGGTATTGGCGAAGGAGAACCCGAAGGTGAGGTTCCGGCCCTTCGACTCCATTGACAATGCGCCGGAAGAGAAGGCGCGGGGGATCACGATTGCGATTGCGCACGTGGAGTACGAGACGAAGCGGCGGCACTACGCGCACGTAGACTGCCCTGGGCATGCGGACTACATCAAGAACATGATCACGGGGGCGGCGCAGATGGACGGGGCGATCCTGGTGGTGGCGGCGACGGACGGGCCGATGCCGCAGACGCGGGAGCACGTGCTGTTGGCGCGGCAGGTGAACGTGCCGTACATTGTGGTGTACATGAACAAGTGCGATGCGGTGGACGACCCGGAGCTGCTGGACCTGGTGGAAGTGGAGGTACGGGAGTTGCTGACCAAGTACCAGTTCCCCGGGGACAAGATTCCGGTGATCCGGGGGAGCGCGCTGAAGGCGGGGGAAGGGGACGCGAAGTGGGAGAAGTCGATCCACGAATTGATGGACGCGGTGGACAGCTACATTCCGCTGCCGCCACGGGAGATTGACAAGCCCTTTCTGATGCCGATTGAAGACATCTTCTCGATCTCGGGGCGGGGGACCGTAGTGACGGGGCGGGTAGAGCGGGGGAAGGTAAAGATACAGGAGGAAGTGGAGATTGTGGGCTTGCGTGCGGAGTCGTTCAAGCGGGTGGTGACGGGGGTAGAGATGTTCAAGAAGCTGTTGGACGAAGGGCAGGCGGGGGACAACATCGGGGTGTTGCTGCGGGGGACGGAGAAGGAAGAAGTGGAGCGGGGGATGGTGCTGGCGAAGCCGGGGTCGATCACGCCGCACACCAAGTTCAAGAGCGAGGTATACATTCTGACGAAGGAAGAAGGGGGGCGGCACACGCCGTTCTTCTCGGGGTACCGGCCGCAGTTTTACTTTCGCACCACGGACGTGACGGGGGTGGCGACGCTGCCGGGAGGGACAGAGATGGTGATGCCGGGGGATAACGTGAACCTGGAGATTGCGCTGATCACGCCCATCGCCATGGAGAAAGGGCTGCGCTTCGCCATCCGCGAAGGTGGACACACGGTGGGCGCCGGTTCGGTCACGGAGATTATTCAGTAAGGTGCGTGCGAATGCTTCACCAAAAAATTAGAATCCGGTTGAAGGCTTACGATCACAGGATCCTGGATCAATCTGCGGCGGAGATCGTATCTACCGCCAAGCGGACGGGTGCGCAGGTGGCAGGGCCTATTCCTCTGCCTACCATCAAGAACAAGTATTGCGTGCTGCGTTCGCCGCATACGGATAAGAAATCGCGTGAGCAGTTCGAAATCCGCACGCACAAGCGGCTGGTAGATATCTTGGAGCCGACCTCGAACACGATCGAGGCTTTGACGAAACTGGATCTGCCTTCAGGCGTGGATATCGAAATCAAGGCGTTTGGGAAGGAACACACGAAGTAAAGACGTCGGTTGTCCGTGGTCCGTCGTCCGCTGTCCGTCCTAGCGGATGATCGGCAACTGACGACTGACAACTGACAACCGACAACTGACGAACATGGTGAAAGCAATTCTCGGCAAGAAACTCGGCATGACGCAGGTCTTCGCGGAAAATGGAGACGTGATCCCGGTCACGGTGCTGAAAGCGGGGCCTTGCGTTGTGGTGCAGCGCAAGACCGCGCAGAAGGATGGCTACGAAGCGGCGCAACTCGGTTTGGTGGAGTTGCCTCCTCCCAAGCACGTGAACAAACCTCGGGAAGGGCACTTCCGGAAGGCTGGGGCGAACCCGGTTCGTCTTCTCCGCGAAGTTCGACTGGGTACGGACGCTGGGGAAGTGAAGGTCGGGGACAAGGTTTTGGCGGATGTATTCTCGGTAGACGATTATGTGGATGTGACGGGAGTGTCCAAAGGTCGCGGCTTCGCTGG
>Ga0208189_1001244_pt1 | contig 11489 bp, 8 predicted proteins | sample June2015DPH_10_5_FD_184702 | JGI IMG/M metagenome (GOLD analysis project Ga0208189, IMG submission 184702) | Peatland microbial communities from SPRUCE experiment site at the Marcell Experimental Forest, Minnesota, USA - June2015DPH_10_40... | ecosystem: Environmental > Terrestrial > Soil >... | reverse complement strand
TACGACGGCTTCGGAAGCGTCCGCCAGTTGACGAGCCTCGCCGGTGGCGTAACAGATAGCTATAATTACGATGCCTTCGGCAACCTGCTCAGCTCACCCGGCCCCACGCCAAACAACTACCTCTACCGAGGTGAACAGTACGACTCCGACCTCGGCCTCTACTACCTCCGCGCCCGTTACTACAATCCACAGACGGGAAGGTTTCTGAGTCGCGATCCAGTTGACGGTATTCCGCTCGATTTGAATGGAATACCTACAGACCCGAGAGCACTTCATAAGTACTTGTACGCGAATGGCGATCCGATCAACGGAATCGATCCGATGGGTCGTGAGGTCATGTTCGAGAATGCCCTTATACAAGGAGGTTCAAAGGAAACTGTAATCGATGTTGCAGTTGATAGTCTCGGGAAAGCCATTGATAAATGCTTTGAGGCTGTTGCAACAACCCTACTCACAGTAGTTTTGTATGAGATTACGCTAGAACGCGGCGTAGCTTATAGCTTGCCAATACCCATAACTGTCTGCCTAATGGGTATTATGAGTGGGAAATAGATATGAACTCCGTAACTATATCGAATATATGTGTTGTTTCAATGTAGGTGCGATTGACATTTTCGATAGTATGAGGATTTACCATGAAAGATTTATTTAAGAAGATTGAATTGCCATTGCTGTGTGCTGCGATAACGATATGTGTTATTGCAGCAGTTCGTGTCATTTCAGTTAGAAACACAGAAGAAACGCATTTCATTATACTGTTTCTTATGATAGGATACGGTTTGGCTTTATTATGCCAGGAGAATGGAAAACACTCCGTTGCTCGGTATGCTGTGATGTCCCTTTGTTGGTCATGTTTCTGTGCCGTAATTATAGCGACGGATCTGAGGGTTGTATCGCGTTTTCTCGTATCCATCCCTGCTGCAATCTGGTTTCTATATCTTTTGCGTAAAGTGTTTGTGAAATTACGCGAACAGCGAGTGGCCGGTAGCCACCCATGACCCGCCAATAAAGTGAGGATGGTTACGCTGACTCCGGAGGGGACGCTGAACTATACCTACGGCCTGCAGCGCATCAGCGAAGCTCAATCAATCAGCGGCGCATGGACTCCGAGCTTATATGGGTATGACGGTTTCGGAAGCGTACGCCAGTTGACGAATCTGTCCGCTACCGTAACGGACACTTATAACTACGATGCGTTTGGAAATCTACTCAGCTCAACAGGAACAACACCAAATAATTATCTCTACCGAGGTGAACAGTACGATTCAGACTTAGGGCTGTACTATCTTCGCGCCAGATACTACAACCCCCAAACCGGCCGCTTCATGTCACGCGATCCAGCAGATGGAAACGTCAAAGACCCAGCAACCCTGCACAAGTACCTCTACGCAGGCGGAGACCCGGTTAACGCAATCGATCCGCGCGGACGAAGCATGACAGAAGAGGCCATATTACTACTTAGAGTTGGTTCGGCAGTGGTTGCAATTGCTAGCTGTAGTATTTTTTTAAATGAACTGTATGAGGCAATTGGCCCTAACTTTTTAGATAATCCGAAGTTCCCTTCTGCGTATCAGTGGAGGAACCTGTTTGGACTAGAAGGAGTCTGCCTGGGGTCAGTAGCAGTGTTTGCATCTACGTTATAGCTATGCGGCTGGAGGAACACTATATGTTTTGGAATAGTTCTACTAGGTTTCAACGCGCAGCTATAATATTGCTTGCGGTCTCTCTGACAGTGGCATTGGTACTCGGCTTTTTAGGTCCCAATCCAATTCTTACGTCTGTTTGCGTAGTGTTACTAGCATTATATTTACCGGTAATGTTATTATCACGTCGCATTAGTACGGCATGGCCGTCTTTGCTGTTAAGTACAATAATTGTGCTCATATTGGCTATTAAAGAACGAGCCAGGGTCTCAAGTTGGATGGTTGTGTTCCTCGCGATTCTCTCTGTCTTTTGCGCGATCCTTGCCGTGGTGGAGGGCATACGTGCCTGGAGGAGACGTCGGGCTGACAGGCTGACGTTTTCGCCTCATGAAGCCGGGAGTCCCGCCCCTGACCCGCCGCTAAAGTGAGGGTAGGTCGGCGGAGTAAGGACGCAATACCGTATGGAGGACGACGTGAACCCAACCGGCCTGCCGCAGGTCTTCGAGGAGTCGGTCAACACCGTAGTCCAGCGCACCTACACCTACGGCCTGCAGCGCATCAGCGAGAATCAGCCCATCCAGGGCACATGGACGCCCAGCTTCTATGGCTACGATGGTTTCGGAAGTGTACGCCAGTTGACGAGTCTCGCCGGTGGCATAACAGATAGCTATAATTACGATGCCTTCGGAAACCTGCTCAGCTCACCCGGCCCCACGCCGAACAACTACCTCTACCGCGGCGAACAATACGACCCCGACCTCGGCCTCTACTACCTCCGCGCCAGCTACTACAACCCCCAAACCGGCCGATTTCTCAGCCGCGATCCGCTGGACGGAAATACCATAGATCCGACGACGCTGCACAAGTATCTCTATGCTGGCGGCGATCCGGTTAACTTAGTTGACCGAAACGGGAAAGATTGGGAGGGTTTTGCAATTATTGCTGAGACGGTTGCAGTATTCGTTGCTAAGAAAGTGGTTCAGCAATTTGCTTGCAGGTTCATAGCAGGTGCTATTACGGCCATAGCGGTATAATTGCTCTGGGCAACTCACCCCGTCCTTGCAGTAAGTGCAGCGGGGGCTGGAACGGGAGGAGCTGGCCTCTGCGGCCTGATTTAGCGTGTCTTTCATTTGCTGCTTAATCCAACGGCTCACCGGCTAATTGCCAGCGTGCTGAATGTTACCGTAGTACGTGTTGCTTGTTGATGTTTCATAGGACAGGTTGAAATTGACATCAACTGATTTCATTGACTGGAGAGACGATGATTAAAAGTGGCGATGAAAAGCAGGTCATCAAGGGACCGACTGATGCGATTCTACTCATAATTTATGCCGTTATATGGGGCATATTAACCCCTGCTTATTTCAGAAACATAACAATAGGCAGCTTCGCATGGGGTTTTGTCGAAGCACTTACATGTTATTGTGTCCTGGGCGCTTGGATTTCGCGGATAGACGTCCGTCTTAAAGCTGTTGATCTACCGCGGTGGTACTTAATTCCGTTAGTGATCTGTCCGAATGTGCTACTCGGAGTTCTTGAACAGCTGAAAATCATCGGTGTAGCATTGTCGATTGTATTGTTTGTTGCTACACAAACCCCGACCTTCTTTATCAGGCGCCACCGGGTGGCGGGTGGCCCAGGTCCGACTGACCCAAAATGATTGGGTGGCCCATGTCTGGATTTTCAGAGATGGGAGACATGGAAATATTGATCACGCCGGAGGGGACGCTGAACTACACCTACGACCTGGCGGGCAATGTTGCGTCCATCTACTCGTCCAGCTTGAACGGCGCGTCCATGGCCTACACCTACGACACCCTCAACCGGCTCAGCACGGTGGTAGACAACAACCTGCCCGCAGACAGTAACACCACCATCTACGCCTACGACACGGCCAGCAACCTGGTCACCGTCACCTATCCCAACAAGTTGCAGTCCACCATCCAATACGACAGCCTCAACCGGCTCACCTCGCTCAACACGGCGACGACGACCAGCTCCACGCCAGTCTCCAGCTACAGCTACCAGCTCGGTGCCACGGGCAACCGCACCGGCGCGACGGAGCAGACCGGACGCACGCTCACCTGGAACTACGACGGCATTTACCGGCTCACCAGCGAGGCCGTCCAGGACCCGTCGGGCGGCAACGGCGAGGTCGACTACACGCTCGACCCGGTTGATATATTCGCATCGGGGATTGTGCTAAGCTGTGTCAACTTTGCCATCTCGTATTTCGGCGAAGTGAAGGTTCGAACCCGCAATGGAATTCCCGCACTCTACCAGCGGCCCCAGAAGGACGAAACGGCTTCTGCTTTTAGTGATCCCTCTTGTCCTTGTGCTGACGATCACGCTAGCAGTCGTATTCAGCGCCCGCCGGGCTCTCAATCGTGCCACTCAAGCCGCCGCCAGCGAAGGCCAACTCGCCTTTACACTTCGCACCCTTGATCCATCATCCAGCCAGGCTTCAAGCCTCGGGTCTGAATCCGTCGCCTCAGGCCCCGATTACACTACTGGGGCCTTCTTCGCCGACGCCTTATACCTCGCCGGGCAATCCGGCCTCACCATCATCAACTCAGATGGCGCCTCCCGCCTTAACCTCCGCACAGGCTTTGAGCTTCCCGTCGCTGCCATCGTTGGTATTGCCAGCACTCGTCTCCGCGGTACCAGCGAACCGCAACTTCTCCTTGCCACCAGCGGTGCGGGACTGCTGCTGCTCGAGCCGAACACCCACGCACTGCCAACAATCCACCAGCTCATTCCCACCGACTCCGAAGCGCGCGACCTCACCGCGCTTGCTCCGCTAGCAACTGGGGATGTACTCCTTGGGACCCGCCATCGCGGCGTTCTTCTCTATAACGGCGCCACCCTGACGCCTTTTCGCTTTTCCCTCCCCAACATTAATCCAGCATCGCTCCAGGTCACCGCCCTGGCTGCCGTCGACTCCGCATCCTTCCTCATCGGCACGCGTAACTCCGGCGTCTTTTTCGTCCATGCCGGCACTGTAGACCACGTCGACTCAAGCTCCGGTCTGCCCGACGACCAAGTCGAGTCAATCGCTGTGTCCCCCGGCCAGGGTTCAGCTCACGCCTACGTCGGGACCCCTGTCGGCACCGCCGAGTTCGACCTCAATGCTCCATCGTTTCGTCCGGTTCGCACCCTCGCTCAGGGGGTATTCAGTCATGCCCTTGCACTCGACGAACACCAACTCACCATAGGCACCCTCGATCAGGGAATCCAGGAGGTCCCACTGGGGAACCGTCCGCGCCTCCTCCGTACCTCGATCTCTGCAGGCCCAGAAAGCCCATCATCCCAGCGAGTCGACGCCTTTCTTTCGTCTCGCGACGCACTCTACGCCCTGGCCGGCGGCACGCTTCTTCGCAGAACCGGCGGAGGTTGGATACCGGCATTCCCACCTGAACCCGGGGCCCTCGCCGACCGCAATATCTCTGCCCTGGCCTTCGCGCCTGATGGCACTCTTTACGTCGGCTTCTTCGACCATGGTATTGACCTCCTCAGCCCGGAAGGCGCCACTCGCCACCTCGAAGACGATCATCTCTTCTGCATCAACCGCCTGGTGCTCGATCCGCAACGCCACACCATTGCCGCCGCCACAGCCAATGGCCTCGTCCTCTTCGACGCTCAGGGCATTCCGCGGCAAACCCTAACCCATCGCGACGGTCTCATCTCCGATCACGTCACCGACGTTGCCTTCACGAGCACTGGCACTGCCCTTGCCACCCCGGCCGGCATTACATTCATTGGCCCATCCGGCACAGAAAGCCTCTATGCCTTTCAGGGGCTCGTCAACAACCATGTCTACACGCTGGCTTCCGGCGGTAGTTCCGACGAACTCATCGCCGGAACCCTCGGCGGCATTTCTATCCTCAAATCGAACACTGTCCAGCGCAATCTCACAGTCACCAATTCAGCCCTCGGACACAACTGGATCACAGCTCTCCTCCCAATGCCAGATTCCACCGTGTTCGTTGGCACGTATGGTGCAGGCCTCGAAACCCTCGATAGCCAGGGACACTTCGCCCCTATCGAGGTGCCTGCAGGGACACCGAGCGATCTGGTCATCAACCCCAACGCCGTCTTCGCTACCTCCTCACACATATACGCCGGCACCCTCGGCCATGGCCTGCTTGTATATTCCGTCTCTTCAGGAAGATGGTCCGCGATCACCAGCGGCCTTCCTTCACTTAATGTCACTGCCTTCGCCTCCCGTGCTGGCGAGATCTACATTGGCACAGAAAACGGCCTCGTCCGGATTCCCGAGGCAAACATCCCATGAAGGCCCTCACACTTCTGCTGGTTCTCGTCTGCTTTACGGTTCCGGCCAGGCCCGACTCCGGCACACTTACGCCCCGCGATAAACAAGCGCCCGATCCATCGATCCTTTCGCTCGACGAGATGCGCGTGGATATCACAATCGACAATGGCGACGCACACGTCTCCATCGTTCAGATATTCACCAACCACACTCCAAACATCGAAGAGGGCGCCTACCGCCTTGCGCTTCCCAGTGGGTCTACAGTCTCCGACTTCGCCGTTTGGGACGGCGCGGTGCGTATCCCAGCCGTCATTCTGGAGCGCAAACGCGCTGAGCAGGTCTACGATCAGGCGCGCCTCCAGGCCGTCGACCCCGGACTGCTCGAAGCCGGCGAGCGCGACAACAAGGACCCCCGCACCACCTCGCTGTTCACGGCAAAGATCGTCCCCATACCAGCTTTCGGCACCAAGCGCATAGAGATCGAATACCACGAGCGCATTACCGCATCGAGCTTCAAGCAAGCCTTCTACCTCCCACTAAAGCCCGATGCCGGCCAACAGCAATCCGCCCGAAACTTTAACCTCCACTTCATACTTCGCTCCGCGCATCCATTCGAGGCCTTCACTGCGACATCCAAGCTGCTTCCCCTAACACTCACGACCAGCGACACGCATACCGTCGAAGGAACTTTCAGCGCCTCCGATCTTTCGTTTGATGAAGACTTCGGGGCCACCTGGCTTCTCTCGCAATCATCCGCCGACAAGCTCGAGATCATCACTCACCGCGACCCACACACGCCGCTCCCAACCGCCGGTGAACATGTTGCTGCACAGCGCTCGACCGCCCCCGAACCGGGTTTCTTCGAGGCGCAACTCCTGCTCGCCAATCCACAGAGCATTGACCAATCCACGTCCCCCACCCAAGCCCCGCCCCGCACCGTCATCCTGCTCTTCGACAACTCCCTCTCCATGCAGTGGGAGAAACTCGAACGCAGCTACGCCGCCCTCGAAGCCACCCTTCGCACACTCAAACCAGCCGACCACTTCAACATCCTTCTCTTCAACCAGAAAGTGGCAGCCTTCCAGCCGCAGCCCGTCGCCGCTACACCCGGATCGATCCGGCAGGCACTGGAGTTCGTTCGTTCCAGTAAGCTTCGAGGCGGAACAGACCTGCTCAAAGCACTCACTGCCGCACTCGCCCAATCCACTCAGCCCAACACGTCCCTCGCGATCTTCTCCGACGGAGGCTCCGACCGTGGAGAGACGGTGATCGGCGGCAAGATTGCCGCTCGCTACGCCACTCTCTGGAAGCAGTCTTCGCATCAGCCACAGACCGATGTCTTTGCCGTCGGCGACGATGCCAACATTCCACTTCTCCGCAAACTGGCCCAAAATAACGGCTTTCTCGAGCCGGTCCTCTCCACCGAGCCGGTCGACTTCCATCTCCAGTCCTGGATCTCCAAGCTCACCCGCAACCCCGTCGCTGGAATAACTCTCACCCCCTCACCAGCCGCCCAGACATCGCTTGTTTACCCGCTCGACGATGCGATCTACCCCGGATCAATTGCCCAGTGGGTCGGCCAGTATCAACCCTCCCCGACGCCGCTCACCCTTACCCTGCATGCAAATCGCGACGGAATCCCGCTCAACGCCGCAGCCCAAACCCCACTCCCGGCAAGTGACCCCGCTCATCCCCAGCTTCCACGTCTTTGGGCGCAGGCCCGCGTCAACGCCCTCCTCGCCCAGATTGACAGCGAAGGCGAATCGGAAGCCGCCATCGATGAGATCATCCGGCTCTCGCGCCGCTACAAATTCGTTACCCCTTACACAAGTTTCCTCGCCGTTCCCCGTTCGCTCCTACGCCCCCGGGTCATCCGTCCCGGCGATCCCGTTCTGCGCGTCCGTACCGACGCTGAGATCACATCCGTCATCGCGCTCTTTCCATTCGGGCTCACCAAACCGCTCCGGCACCTCGCCAGCGAAGATTTGCAGGCGCCATGCGATGAGGCCAACCGCCTATGGGAGACTCGTTTTCTCGCTCCACCGGAGATGAAGGACGGCACCTACAGCGTCCGGCTCATTCTCCGGGATACCCACGGCAACACCTACCGCGAAGTCAAAACCTTCGTCATTGCCAGTACCCCACCCGTGGTCAAACTCCAACTTCCGCGAACCAGCGCTCACCGTGGTGAGACCCTCGACATTCGCGCCGCCGCTTCATCTTCTACTCGGACCCTTACCGCCCACATCGATGGCATTGCCCCAGCGACCCTCCATTGGAACGCCCGCGCCCAGATCAACACCGGCAGCCTCGCCATCCCCAGCGATCTCCCCATTGGTCGTTACACCCTCACGGTCACCGCCGAAGACATTGCCCACAATCTGGGCAGTCAGGAGGTTTCCATCGATGTCATTCCCTGAAGCATTGCGCAGGGTGTGGTTGTCAGCGCGACAGATGGACAGACGGTGCATTCTCTGTGCCGGCATCATTCTCGGCGGACTCACTGTAACAGCCAACGCAACCCTCCCATCCTGGATGCAGCACATCGTCGGTGCCTCGACTATCGAGTCCGCTCTCTATCGCGCGATGCAGCTCCCCGCTGTTCAGGCCCTCTACCCACGTCCACCAAAAGAGGCCCAGACCGAACTCGCTCAACTCATCGCCACCAATCCTGACAACGCGGAACTCTACCAGCTTCGCGCCCGCGCCGACGAGCAATCCCTGAACGAGGTTGCTGCCGAATCGGACTGGAAGCTTTACGTTGACCACGCCCCGGATCCCATCGCTGCCAAGCTTGAACTTGCAGACTTCTATCAGCGCCGTCTGCTGGTTCCGCAGGAGATCGCAACTCTCAGGGAAGTGGCTACAGCACCACCCATTCCCTCGGAAGACTACATCGCTCCCACCGGCCAGCGCTCGTGGCTCGCCTTCGAACGCATTCTCGGCACTATCTACCAACAAGGTCTGCCGGCAACGCAAACCGCCTCCATCTTCAGCGACTTCGTCACTCGATATCCCGACCAACCCGCCGTCTATGCTGCCTTCCTGCAGTTTCAGCTCGACCAACACGATTGGCCCGCCGCCGAAGCCCTTATCGAGCGCTATGGACGGCAGTTTCCACAGGACAAGGTCTTTCCCATACGCGCTCAGGCCCTTCTCGAATTTCGCCGCGGCAACATTGACGCAGCCCTCGCCGTCTACGACCATGCCTTCCAGCCGCTCTGGCCCATGGAGCTAATCCAGTCTTACTTTTCGTTGCTCGATCAGACTCACCGCCAGCGCGCTTTTGTCTCCGAGGCCCGCGAACAGCTGGCCGCGCACCCTGATGGCCCCGAAGCCCTCAATGCACTGGCCCGAATCTTCTACTATGACCAGCAATCGGGACGGATCGATTCCGCTCGGCAGACACTTGACGCCTTCCGTATTGCTCGTGACGCTCGCAACGCAGCCTGGACACCTGCCGATCTCTACACCCTGGCGGCTCTCAGCCAGGTCATCCATTCATACGCGGAATCCGCACGCTACGATTACGCCCTGGCTTCGACGCAGGGCGAAGTGCCCAACGGTGAACCCGCCGCACAGTATGGTCTCTCCGGCCTCGTTGACATCCTTCTCGAAGCCCCCGAGCAACCGCTTGCTATTGGTTCCCAGAACCTTACGCTATATCGCGATATTGCCACCCTGGACCAGGGCCCCGGCTATTGGAACGGTATCCTCTCGCTCTGGCTCAATGGCGATCGCCCTGAATCCGAATTCCAGTCTGAGACCTCCAAGGCTCAAAGCTACTTCCATCGATCGAAGGCTGCAGAGCTTCTCGCCGACCTGGATAAGCGCTTTCCCAACGCACCCGAGCGACCCGGACTCCACGCCAAACTCATTCGCGCGATCTCCCAGTATGGCGAACCGGCAACTGTCGTCTCCGCCGGCAAAGAGTTCCTCGCATCCTTCCCATCGGCCTCCGAGCGTCTTGATGTGGCGACCCTCATGGCCGATGCCTATGCTCGTGAGAACGACACCGCCGACGAGTTCGCTCTCTACGAATCCCAACTCAATGAACTCGGCGCCAAAACCGCTGGCCTGCCCCTGACCTCCTCAGCATCGGCACCTCCGCCCGCTCCCGAACCAGGCACGGTGAACTTTTATGTCCGAGTGCAGGACCCCGACTCGGTCAACAGTGACGCCAACGCTGCTCAGCAGCTCAACTCCCAGCGCCTCGCGCAGCTTCCCACCCGCAGATCGCTCCCCGAAGGCACGGCCTACGCCAGCGTTCTCGACCGCTACCTCGGCCGCCTAACTGCTACTGGCCAACTCCCCCGCGCGCTCACCGTCCTGCGGGCCCAACTCGACCGCAACCCCAACGACCCGCTTCTCTATGAGCGGCTCGCCACATTCTTTCAGCAAAACAACCTCTCCGCGCAGCAGGAGCATATCTACCAGCAGGCCCTTGCGAAGTTCCAGCAACCCTCGTACTACGACAAACTCGCCCGCCTCTACCTTCGTGAGCAGAAGCGTGAAGCCTTCGCCACGCTCACGCGACAGGTCACCGATATCTTTTCCGGGACCGACCTGGATCGTTTCTTTGCGAACGTCAATCCCACCCAACCCATCGGCCCGCAACTCGCGCTTGAATTGAACCTGTACGCCGCCATACGTTTCCCCCACGACCTCGTCTTTACGCGCAACCTGCTCAACGCCTATCAGGCAACCGCCACCCGCGACACCGCCGCTTACGAAGCCCTTCTTCGCCGCCAATGGTGGGAATCCGACGATCTGCGCGACGAATTCCTCGCCTGCCTCAGCCGTACCGGAAAGCTCCGGGCCGAACTGTCCCAACTCGGATCCCTCAATCGCCAGGCTTCCACATCTCAGTCGAATTCCGGCATCTCAAACCCCGCCGCTCTCCGCGAGCAAGCTGAGATCGAACTCTTCACCTCTCATTTCGAACAAGCCGCTCCACTTCTTGGCTCCGTTGCAGATCTCTACCCCGCAGACGCGGACATCGGCGACCAGGCCGTCTCGCTCTATCGTTCGCTCGCCTACCTCGACCCCGGGTCTGCCTCCACCCTGCGCGCTGTAGCCCTCGAACAGAACCTTCTTTCTGCCGCACCCGACAGTCCGGACCGCCTTGCCACGCTCGGAGACCTTTATGCAGAGGCCACCAGCACAGGTGGCGAAGACCTTGTATCTGCTGCGCCCTACTGGCACCGCATTCCCGAACTTCACCCTGGTTCGACCCAGGGCTTCCTCACCAGTTCCACCATCTTCTGGGATTACTTCCAATTCGACGCTGCCCTCGCCGAGGTCTCCGCCGCCCGCACCCGCTTCCATTCGCCCACGCTCTTTGGATACGAGGCAGGCGCCATCGAAGAAAACCGTCACAACCTTTCGGCAGCCGTCGCCGAGTACACCAATGCCGTCATCCAGCCTATAGAAATTCCTCGCCACTTCGATTCTGCGCTGGGCGTAATCGATGCGTGGCTCAAGCCGCCCTCCGACGCAGGCGACAGCAACTTCCGTTCCACGGCGCAGAGCTTCTTCGGTTCTGAAGAATCCAACGCGCGCCTGGTCCAACC
>Ga0208189_1001243_pt1 | contig 11489 bp, 10 predicted proteins | sample June2015DPH_10_5_FD_184702 | JGI IMG/M metagenome (GOLD analysis project Ga0208189, IMG submission 184702) | Peatland microbial communities from SPRUCE experiment site at the Marcell Experimental Forest, Minnesota, USA - June2015DPH_10_40... | ecosystem: Environmental > Terrestrial > Soil >... | reverse complement strand
CGACGCTGCCTCGCCCATGCACCCCGCCACTTTCTGCCGCGAATTGAGGCAGGCATTGCCACGCGACGTGCTGTACTCCTGGGATGGCGGCGATTTCGTGCACTGGGGCCGCGCTTTGCTCCCCGCGCGCGAGCCCGGCGGCTGGCTGCGCCTCGGCCCGCTGGGGACCATCGGATCCTCGTTGCCCAACGGTCTGGCCCTGCAACTGGCGCATCCCGGGCGGCCCGTGGCTGTCATCACCGGCGACGGCGCTCTGGGCTTCTACATCGCCGAAATGGACACCGCCGTGCGCCACAAACTGCCCATCGTCCTCATAGTGGGCAACGACGCGGGCTGGGGTCTGGAACGGGAGATGCAATCCTCCGCCTTCGGCGGCGTCACCGTTGCCTGCGAGTTGCAATCGACGCCCTACGACGCCATCATGAAGGCATTCGGCGGCGGCGGCGAAACCATCGAGCGCATCGATGAGGTTCGCCCCGCCGTCCAGCGTGCCTTCGCCTCCGGCGTTCCCTATTGCCTGAACGTGAAAATCCGCGGTGTGCGTTCGCCATTCACCGACTGGCAGATCGCGGGGAAGAAGAAGTGAAGCCGCTGGGCCCACGGGGCACCCCGCCGCCTCGCGGTTTTCGCTAGAATTATTACATTGTCTCCAAATCCACGTAGCGTCATCGCCATCTATGCGGGCTCGTTCGACCCTATCACCAACGGGCACCTCGACTTGATCCAGCGCGGTTCGCGAATGTTCGACCGGCTGATCGTTTCCATTTTGCGAAATGAGACCAAGGAGCCGCTTTTCTCGGTGGAAGAGCGCATGGAAATGTTGCGCGAGGTGGTCGGCGTCTACCCCAATGTGGGGGTGGATTCTTTCGACGGGCTTCTGGTGGATCATGCGGCCGCGCGCTCGGCTACTGTGCTGCTGCGCGGCATCCGCGCCATTTCGGATTACGAGTACGAATTGCAGATGGCCCTCATGAACCGGCGGCTGGGTCCTGGAATTGAAACGGTCTTCATGATGGCTAACGAGGCTTATTCTTTTATCAGCTCCCGCCTGGTAAAAGAGGTTTTCAGCCTGGGAGGGGACATCACCGGGCTGGTGCCGCCCGCCGTGGAAGCGCGGCTGCATCGCCGGCTGTCTAAAATCAAACGGAGAGGGGCTTAGACCACAACGACATGCAGGCAGCAGCAAACCGAATTACGCAACGTATCTCTTCCATAAGCGTGTCTTCCACCATGAAAGTGGCGGCCGACGCCGAAAGGCTTCGCGCCCAAGGCGTCGACGTGGTGGACTTCGGGGCCGGCGAGCCGGATTTCCCCACGCCCGATCACATCAAGCGCGCCGCTATCCGCGCCATCGAGCAGAACTTCACCAAGTACACGCCGGCAGCCGGCACCGCCGAACTGAGGAAGGCCGTCTGCGACCGCCACAACCGGGACTTCGGGACCGATTACCAGCCCAGCGAATGCATCATCACGATGGGCGGCAAGCACCTCGTCTTCAACCTCACGCAGGCGCTCGTGAACCCCGGCGACGAGGTCGTCATCCCGGTGCCCTACTGGGTGACGTATCAAGACGTCGTCCACTACGCCGGCGGCACCTGCGTCTTCGCCGATACCGACGAGGAGAAGGGCTTCGCGCTCACCGCCTCCATGATCGAACCGCACCTTACCTCGCGCACCAAAATGGTGCTTATCAACTCGCCTTGCAACCCCAGCGGCGCGGTGATGGATTTGGGCGAGTTCGAAAAGCTCTTCAAACTGACCTCCGCGCGCGGCATCTACCTGATGACCGACGAGTGCTACTCCCATTTTCTTTATGACAGCGAGCCGTTTTCCGTGGCGGCGCTGCCCGGAGCCAAAGAGTGGGTGCTGGTGGCGGGAACACTCTCCAAGACTTACGCCATGACGGGGTGGCGCATCGGCTATGGCCTGGTGCCCGCGCCCATCGTGACCGCCATGACCAAGTTGCAGAGCCACTCGACGTCAAATCCCTGTTCCATCTCCCAAAAGGCCGCCGTCGAAGCTCTAACCGGTCCGCAGGATTCCGTGGCCGCCATGCTCGCCGATTACCGCCGCCGCCGCGATTTTGTAATCCAGCGCCTGCGCGACATTCCGGGCGTGAAATGCGCCGAGCCGCGGGGCGCGTTCTACGCGTTCCCGAACGTGTCGGCGGCCCTGGGCAAGAACGGCATCCGGACCTCGCTCGAACTTTCGGAGCGGCTGCTGGCGGAGGCGCACGTGGCGGTGGTCCCCGGCGAGGCGTTCGGCACCGATCGCCACATCCGCATCTCCTACGCCGCTTCCATGCAGAACCTCAAGCGGGGCCTCGACCGCATCCACCAGTTCATCGTCCAGAACTCATGAGTATGGAGAAGCCCATTCGCCTCACGCCCTCTCTCCGCGAGAAGGTGTGGGGCAAGACCCGCCTCGAGCCCTGGTTTCCGGATTCGGAAAGGCCTATCGGCGAGGCATGGTACCTGGCCGGCCGGGAACTGCCCCTCCTGGTCAAACTGATTTTCACTTCCGAGCGCCTCTCGGTGCAGGTGCATCCGGATAGCAAGACCGAAATGTGGCACATCCTGGACGCCGAACCGGGCGCCTCCGTCGCGCTCGGGTTCCGCCAGCCCATCACACGCCAGCGGCTGCTGGAATCCGCGCGCACGGGCGAGATCGAGCGGCTCATCAACTGGATTCCTGTGAAGTCTGGCGAGACCTATTTCACGCCGGCCCACACGGTGCACGCCATCGGCGGCGGCATCGTTCTTTGCGAAATCCAGCAGAATTCGGACGTGACCTATCGGCTGTGGGACTACGGCCGCCCGCGCGAGCTTCACGTTGAGAAAGCCGTGGCGATCTCGGATTTGGGAGTGCACCCGGGCGCCGTGCGCGCGACGCCCATTTCCAAGGGTTGCGAAGAGTTGGTGCGCTGCCCGCATTTCGTAACCGAACTGGTGAAGCTGACGCCGGGCGCGCCGCACACGCCTGCGCCTGAACCGTGCCAAATCTGGATTTGCGTGGAAGGCCGCGGCGCAATCGAAGGGGAGCCTTTCCAGCCCGGCGAGGCGTGGCTGTTCCCCGAAGCGGTCGAGCAGCCCGCGCTACACGCGGAAACCAATGCGCGCTTCCTGCGCACCTACGTGCCCGGGGTAAGATAGAGTTGGAGGCGGCCACCTACGATGTCGACGGAGGTGCGGCAAATTCTGACTGCGGTCCGTGCCCTCAGTTGGAAGGAGCGGCAGGAATTGGCCATAACCCTCGAGCAGGCGGCACTTGTCTGGCCGGTGCAGCCAAACAAGGATTTGATTCTCGCCGTCCGTGGCAAGTACGCCCATGTGCCCACGAGCAGCGAGGCATTTATGGCTCGCAAGCATGAAGATCTAGCCTCGGAGGCTGGCCGAACAACGGTTCACCCGATGTAGCCTTCCAACTCATCCAGGAACGCCGGATCGTATTCTGCCCTAATGTGACGCTGGTTCCATAGGCCCGAACTACGGACATTGGAACGGGGGCACCACAAGCCTAACCACGTGCTTGAGGGACGATCCGAGGCTTCAGTCTCGTCGATCACGGCATTACTAAGCAAAGCAATGCTATTGCGCTCGATGTATGCCCTCCGGCTCTGCGGCGAGGGGGCATCGCCGATTGAGACCCACAAGCACGGCATTGCGCCGATGTGGCGCGATACGGCTTGTTCGAGAGCTTGTTCGGCGAGGCGCGTGTCCCTTGGGGCTGACCGCCCCCACGTGGATACGGTCAAGTTGGGGTCGCGTGCCGAGAGCGCGCTCCCGACAAGCAGACGGAAGACAGACCCACGGTGATTGCCGGTAAGATCGGCAGCCCCTTTGTGTTGCGAAAGTCTATTCCACAATGAAGTCCGTGACCCCAGCGAAACAGCGTGCGTCCCCACGCGGACCACGCGATTGCCCGAGCCGGAACCCGACCGAACCTCGCCGTTCTCGAAGAAGAAGTACACGCCACGCTGAGGCCATTCAGAACGCGCCGAACACGCCTGTAGTACTCTGACACCGCCGTAGCCGAATTCGAGCCGAGCAAGAATGTCGTAAAAACGGCGAAGGTGCGCGACACGGTCAGCAACTGTCACGATAACCACCTCAATTGCTCCCCAATTCGCATTCCTTGCATCGGCACCAAGGTGTCACAGCCAACGGCGGAGACCTTAGGTTTCAGGAACTCTCGATACCTCAAACCTGCCAGAAAAACCACCCTGTTGCCTGGTTGGAGGATTCCGCCCAAGGCCTTCATGACTTTCAGGGACCACTCCAGTCGTTCCGATTTCTTCATCGCGTTCAGCGTCTCATTGTAAGGGTGAATCACGGTTCCCGGTTCCAGTAGCCCGTGCTTGGCCGAGAGGATGAACCATAGATCACCATTTTTCAATTGCCGAAGTACGTACGCTCGAGACTTGCGAAATAGGGGTGAAGAGTAAAGGTCCTCGGCAGGAATCTCTGCTGTCCGCTTCTTCGCTGCACAGGCCACGAGAAAGACCGTCTTCATGCCTTATTGCCCTATCGTACCGCGCCCGTCACATGACCAGCGCGGCGCCGGTCAGTCCCAGGTGTCGGTCTGTCGACCAGCACGTGGACGTGCGGCGCTCGCTCATAAGCGCCAGTCCGTGCGCATCCGCAAGCGTCAGTTGCTGATCGGAGAACTTCTTGACCAGCCGAGCGGCCTTCGCCAGTTCACTCGAGTCGAATGGCCCGATGGAGAGAGCCGGCACTCCAGGACGAAGTTCAGGAACTGGACTGCGCGGTTCTGATCGTACCGGCGTAGGAACCAGCCGTGGCCCTCTGCGATCACTAACGCCGATGTCACGAGCGGGGGTGGGTCGGAGAATAGCCGCTTGAAGAGTGGGTGATAACTGTCAGACCGGTCCAGGAACGCGATCAGCGCGGACGTATCGACGTAGCATTCAGTCCTTCGAACCATATACGATGTCGTCGATGGACTGGCTGGAGTTCGCATTCCCGGACTCGACAAACCCGGCGTAGCGCATCCAGGGCGACTGCTTCCGGGCTGGGAGCGCCTGGCGAACGGCGCGACGAATGAGTTCGGCACCAGAGATGCAGAGCCTGCGGATCACGTTATCACCAACTGGTCTCACGATAACACGGCCAGTTCAGCCGATCCCCAACTCGTCGAGCCGCTCCAGCGGTGTGCCGCACTGGCGGCAAATCAGCGCGTGGCAATCGCCGCACACCAGAGGGTCGGCGACCGGCTGGGTGCAGTTCGGGCAGTAGAATTCGGCGGCGGCATGCTCGGGTTCGGGCATACCGCCATTATCACGCCTGGCTCCTACTTCGCGGCGGCGATCGAATCCACCTGGATCGTCTTGGTCTTCGCGTCCAGCGTCCCCGTGACCGTCACTTTCTTGGCGGCGAACTTCTCCGGGGTCTTCTGGTCGCTCAGCGTGTAGGCCTCCTTGCCGTCGTACAAAACGTACTTCCCGCCCGCCTTCACGCATTCGGCGACGCACTTGGCGTCCGCGCCCATATTCATGGCCTTGTGATCGGCGTTGGCGCACATGTCGTCGGTGATAACGCCGGTGAACGTCTGCTTGGCTGGCGCCGCTAACATCAGGGCCGCCGCGGCAATGGTAATCGCAATCTGCTTCTTCATTGAATTCTCCCGTTCTTCTTTTCGATTTGAAGCCACAGTTGGTTGTATCGGGCTTCCGCGATTGGTTGCTTCAACTGAAAGTTGAACCCTTTCTCCAGGGTTGTAATGGTCAATTGAAATGGACCGGAGCTGACGATGCTTTCGATGTCCGAGTAACGCCACGTGCGGGATTCGTCTTTGGCGGGGGTCGAGTACACGATGGCGTCCGCGCCGAATGCGAGCGTGCCCTCGGAGCCAACGACGGGCCTCAGGTGCTTTACGGGCAGCGACCAGGAGACAGTCCCGGAGGCCTGGCTTAACGCCGCCACGAAACGCTGATCCATCCGTTCCCTCAAGAGTGCGTACAGTTCCTCGGCCGGAATCTTGCCTGTGAATGCATATACCCGGTCCGCGCCCAGCCGTAGTTTGCTGTCCTTATACGTCAGTATACAGATGCTTTCGGGCGCCAGCGTCAGTTCCTGAATGTCCTCGTACTTCCACTTCCAGGCGTGCTTCTTCGCGCCAGTGAACGAGACGCCATTCTCATTCACCGTCATCACGCCGGCGCAGCCCTTTCGCAGGTGCTCGTGGCGCACCGTGAACTGTGCGGCCGACGCCAGCGCCGCCGCTAGGATTATGCAACTTGCCGTTTTACCGAATGCCATTTCCAGACCTCATAGATTGCCGGGTAGACCACCAGCTCCAGAATGAAAGAAGTGAAAATTCCGCCGATCATGGGCGCCGCGATGCGCTTCATCACGTCCGCCCCGGCCCCCGTGGACCACATGATCGGCGCCAGTCCCACGAACATCGTCGCCACCGTCATGAACTTCGGCCGGATGCGCTTCACCGCGCCGTGAACAATGGCTTCCTGCAAGTCCGCCAGGCTGTGCATGTGCCCCGCCAGGCGCCGTTCCTCGAAGGCGAGGTCGAGGTACAGCAGCATGAAGACGGCCGTCTCCGCATCCACGCCCATCAACGCGATCAGCCCCACCCACACCCCGATGCTCATGTTGTAGCCCAACAGGTACAGCAGCCAGATGGCGCCCACCGCCGAGAAGGGCACGGCAAGCAAAATCAGCATGGTCTTCGCCGTGGACTTCGTGTTCAAATACAGCAGCATGAAAATCAGGAACAGCGTCAGCGGCAGGACAACCTTCAGCCGCTCGCGGACGCGCTCCATGGCTTCGTACTGGCCGCTCCACGCCAGCGTGTATCCCGGTGGAAGCTGCACGCTCTCACTCACCACGCGCTTGGCCTCCGCGACGTAGCCGCCAATGTCGCGCCCCGCCACGTCCACGTAGACATAGCCGTCCAACATGCCGTTCTCATTGCGCAGCATGGCCGGCCCCGTGACCAGCTTCAGGGTCGCGATCTGCGCCAGCGGGATTTGCATCTTGCCATCCATGGCGGGCACCAACGCGCGCCCCAGGCCCTCGAGCGAGCTGCGGTAATCGCGGTAGTAGCGTACGTTGATGGGGTAGCGCTCGCGCCCTTCGATGGTGGTGCTCACGTTCTCCCCGCCAATGGCATTGGTGACTACCATCTCCGCATCGTCCACGCTCAGGCCGTAGCGCGCAAGCTGGTCGCGCTTGAGATCGAAGTCCAGAAAGTAGCCTCCGCCCACTCGTTCGGCAAAGACGCTGCGCGTGCCGGTCACCTGCGGCAGGACGCGCTCAATCTGCTTCCCCACGCGCTCGATGCCCGCCAGATCCGGCCCGTAAACTTTGATGCCTACGGGTGTGCGGATGCCCGTGGTCAGCATGTCGATGCGGTTTTTGATGGGCATCGTCCAGGCGTTCGAGACTCCCGGGATGCTCAGCGCATCGTTCATCTCAGTGACAAGCTGGTCGGTGGAAATATGGTCCGGAGTGATGTGCGCGCACAGGGCCTTGGTCCATTGCGGCCATTTGTCGTACCACGTTGCGACCTTGCGCCACTGGCCCTTCGGCTTCAGAGAGATCACCGTCTCCATCATGGAGAAGGGCGCGGGATCGGTAGAGGTTTCCGCGCGGCCGGCTTTGCCCAGCACGCGCTCCACCTCGGGAAACCGCATCAGGATGCGGTCCTGCGCCTGCATCAGCCTCTGCGCTTCCGCCACCGAGATGCCCGGCAGCGTAGTAGGCATGAACAGCAGCGTTCCTTCGTCGAGCGGCGGCATGAACTCCGAGCCGAGCTTCTGGTACACCGGGACCGTCGCTGCCACCAGCGCCAGCGCACCCGCGATGATGAGCCATTTCCAGCGCAGGGTCGAGCGAACCACCGGCTCGTAGATCCGCATCAACACGCGGCTGATGGGGTGCTTCTCCTCGGAGTGGATCTTGCCCACCAGCACCCCGTTGACCAGCCCTGCCAGCCAGCGTGGACGCAATCGAAAGTTCTCCTTGCGGAAAAAGAGCAGCCGCATGGCCGGGTCGAGCGTGATGGCCAGCACCGCCGCCACAATCATGGCGAAAGTCTTGGTGTAAGCCAGCGGCTTGAACAGCCGGCCCTCCTGCGCCTCCAGCGTCAGCACCGGCAGAAATGAGACCGCGATCACCAGCAGCGCGAAGAAGCTCGGCCCGCCCACTTCCTTCACGGCGTCGACAATTGCCCGCTGGTAATCGCCGGTGGTCCAGCTTGGATGGGCCCCTTCCAGCTTCTTGTGGGTCTGCTCCACCACCACGATGGCGGCGTCCACCATAGCGCCCACCGCGATGGCGATCCCTCCCAGCGACATGATGTTCGAGCTCATCCCCATCAGGCGCATGGGCAGAAACGAAATCACCACCGCGATGGGAATCGTCAGAATGGGGATGATGGCGCTGGGAATGTGCCACAGAAAGATCAGGATCACGATCGCCACCACCGCCAGTTCCTCGATGAGCGTGTGTTTCAGGTTGTCTATCGAGGCCAGGATCAGCTCCGAGCGGTCGTACGCAGTGACGAGTTTGACTCCCGGCGGCAGCCCCGGCTCGATCTCCTTCAGCCTGGCCTTCACACGGTCGATGAGAGCCAGCGCGTTCTCGCCCTGCCGCATGATGACGATTCCCGAAACCACCTCGCCCGTGCCATCGAGATCGGCCACGCCGCGGCGCATGTCGGGGCCGAGCGTCACCGTTCCCACGTCGCGCACCAGGATCGGCACTCCCGAAGGGCTGACCGCCAGCGCGATGTTCTCCAGGTCCGCCGTCGAGCGCGCGTATCCCCGCCCGCGCACCATGTACTCGCGGCCCGTGAACTCCACCAGCCGCCCGCCCACGTCGTTGTTTCCGCCGCGCACCGCCGCCACCACTTTGGAGATCGGCACGCCGTACGCCGCCAGCCGGTTGGGATCCACGTTGACCTGGTACTGCCGCACGAAGCCGCCCAGCGGCGCCACTTCCGCCACGCCCGCGACCGACTGCAAGTGATATCGCAGGTACCAGTCCTGGACCGAGCGCAACTGCGCCAGGTCATGCCCCCCGCTATCCACCAGCGCGTACTGAAAGACCCAGCCCACGCCGGTGGCGTCCGGCCCCAGCTCGGTGTTGACGCCCTGCGGCAGTCGCGGCAGAATTTTCGAGAGGTACTCGAGCGTGCGCGAGCGCGCCCAGTAGAGGTCGGTGCCGTCCTCGAAGATGATGTACACGTAGGAGTAGCCGAAATCCGAAAACCCGCGCACGTCCTTCACCTTGGGGGTGCCCAGCATGGCGCTCACAATGGGATAGGTGACCTGGTCCTCCATGATGTCGGGGCTGCGGTCCCAGCGCGAGTAGACGATCACCTGCGTGTCGCTGAGGTCGGGGATGGCGTCCAGCGGAATGCTGTTCATGGCCCACCACCCCGCCATCACCGCCGCCGTGACGAACAGGAACACGATGAAGCGGTGGCGCGCCGAGAGTTCAATGATACGGTCGATCATTTCAGGCGGCTCTCCGAATCCATGAGGAAATTGCCCGAGATGATGATGCGCTCGCCGGCTTTCAGCCCGCTCAAGATCTCGATGCGGCCGTTCATTTGCTCGCCGATCTTCACTGCGCGCGGCTCGAAGTAGCTGTTGCCGCGATCCACGAACACCGTTTGGTGGTCGCCCGAATTCAGCACCGCCGATTGCGGAACCACCAGCTTGCGCGCGCCGCCCGTCTGGAACTCCACCTCGCCGTACATATCGGGCTTCAGCGCGTAGCCTGGGTTTGCGAACTCCACCCGCACCTTGAGCGTGCGCGTCGTGGGGTCCACCTGGGGCAGAATGTAGCTCACTCGCCCGTGGAACGTGCGTCCCGGCAAATAGGCCAGCGTCAGAGTGGCCGGCTGATTCAGGTGGATGTCGACGGCTTCGTACTCGAACACATCGGCCGTCACCCACACGGTCGAGAGGTCGGCGACCGTGTAGAGTACGGTGTCCGGCGTCACGCGCTGGCTGGGAAACGCATTGCGCTCCATCACGAACCCGGAAATAGGCGAATAGAGCGTCAGGTTCTTGAGGGTTTGCCCGCTGCGCGAGATTTCGTCGATCTGCAGGTCGCTGATGTCCCAGAGTTCGAGGCGTTTCTTGGCCGCCGCCACCAGGTTTTCCGTGCTGCCCAGCATCTCGTGTACGGGATTGTCCTGCATCAGTTGCTGCGCCTTCGTCGCCAACAGGAATTCCTCCTGCGTCGCCAAGGCCTCAGGACTGTAGAGCGACAATAGCGGATCGCCCTTTTGGACGAGCTTGCCGGTGAAGTCGGCGAACACCTGGTCGACCCAGCCTTCCAGCTTGGTCTGGACCTTGGCGATCCTGGTTTCGTCCAGCGTCACGCGCGCCGCCGCGCGTATGGAGCCGGTGGCGGACTCGTATTCAGCGGCGCCGTACTGGACGCCGATGAGCTGCTGCTGCTCCGGCGGGATTTCGACGGTGCCCGGAGGCAGCGTGGTGGTCTTCTTCTCTTCGCCCGCATAGACCGGAACCAGTTTCATGCCGCAATCCGGCGCGATCCCCGGCTTGTCGGACTTGTACCAGGGATGCATGGGGTCTACCCAATAGAGGGGCTTCCGCGCGGCGGCGGCCGGTTTGGCGTACCAACGGCCATAGCCGTAGCCGCCCAGGTAAGCGGCGGCGATCAAAAATACAATGGCAACTTTTTTCATTGCTCGATCTCCATGCCGGTCAGTTCCTCCAGCTTGGCCAGCGCCACGTGGAATTGCATGACTTCCTCGTGGGACATCAGCTCGTAATCCACCACGTTCATGAAATTCGAAAACACCGAAAGAAAATCGAGCGCCCCCGTCCGGTAGCTGGCGATGGACGATTCCAAGGCCAGTCGTGCCTCTGGGATCACCGATTTCTGGTACAGGTCGATCAGCTTCCGCGCCGTCGCCGCCAGCGTGTACTCTTCGCGGATGCTCGCCTGAATTCCAACGTCCGCGGCTTCGTAGCTGTGCCGCGCCTGGCTCGCCGTGAAGACCCGCTCGTTGACCTCCGCGCGCTGTTTGCCCAACCAAGCCGGCAGCTTGAAATCCGCGCGGAACTGCCACATTGGAGGGAGGCCGCCCTGGTTGAAGTGGCCGCCAGAAAGGGTGTAGTCGGGGTAGTAGCTCTTGCGCGCCAGGTTGGCCGCCAGCTCGTCGCGCTCCACCACCTTCTGCTCGCGCGCCAGCGCCGGCGCCTGGGTACGCGCGTGTGCCAGCATCTCCTCCAGAGTCACCGTCAGCTCGCCCGGCGCCATGTCCTCCGGCACTTCTATATGCCCCGCGGTGGGCCGGTTGAGCAGCGCGCAAATCTCGATCTCCTTGCTGGTGCGTTCCTGCTCGTACCGCAACAACTGCGTCTCGAAAATGGAGAACTGCATCTGCGCTTTGAAGACGTCCTGCTGCGCCGCGCGCCCCACGGTATAGCGGGCTTCGGATATGCGCAGGATATTCCGGAGCACGTCCTG
>Ga0208189_1001241_pt1 | contig 11498 bp, 9 predicted proteins | sample June2015DPH_10_5_FD_184702 | JGI IMG/M metagenome (GOLD analysis project Ga0208189, IMG submission 184702) | Peatland microbial communities from SPRUCE experiment site at the Marcell Experimental Forest, Minnesota, USA - June2015DPH_10_40... | ecosystem: Environmental > Terrestrial > Soil >... | reverse complement strand
ACGACGATTTCAGCTTCCGTTTTTTTCCGCCGGAAAACGCGCGCAGTCCCGGTCCGATCCGGATGCCGGTTCACAAGGCACCCGGCACGTTCCGCATTTTCATCTTCGGCGAATCGGCGGCCATGGGCGATCCCGAACCGGCGTTTGGGGCGTATCGCTACCTCGAAATGTTGCTGCGCGAAAAATATCCGGGAACGAACTTTGAAATCGTCAACGTCGCGTTCACCGCCATCAACTCGCACGTCATCGTGCCCATCGCCCGCGAGTGCGCAAAGCACGATGGCGATTTGTGGATCGTTTACATGGGCAACAACGAAATGGTCGGCCCGTTTGGCGCGGCCACCGTTTTTGGCCGGCAGGCGCCACCGTTGCCCTACGTCCGGCTGGTCACGGCCATCCAGCGGACGCGCACCGGCCAGTTGATCACAGAACTGTCGCGCAAGCTCGGCCGCGGCGCCAAGTCAACTTCGTGGGGCGGGATGCAGATGTTTTTGCAAAACCAAATCGCGCCGGACAGCCCGCTTAAGAAAACCGTCTATCGCAACTTTCAAAAAAATCTGGATGACATTGTGCGCGCCGGCCTCGGTTCCGGCGCAAAAGTTTTGCTGAACACCGTCGCGGTGAACCTCAAGGATTGTCCGCCATTCGCCTCGCTCTCGAACAGCAATCTGCCGCCGGCCGGTCGCGCGGAGTTTGACACATTATATTCCGAGGGTTGTCAGGATGAAGGGCAAGGCAACTTTGCCGCCGCCGCGCAATTGCTTGAGCAGGCGGCAAAACTGGACCCGCAAAACGCCGGATTGCAATTCCGCTGGGGCCAATGTCTGCTGGCGCAGACCAATTTCGCCGCCGCGCGCGAACATTTCCAATCGGCCTGCGACGACGACGCGCTGCCGTTCCGGGCCGACTCGCGCATCAACGCGGGGATTCGCGCCGAGCGGAAAAAAATCAGCAATGACAACTTGATTTTATTCGACGCCGCTGCCGCGCTGGCCTCAAACAATCCGGCCCATCTTTGCGGGCAGGAAACATTTTACGAACACGTTCATTTTGATTTCGACGGCAGTTACCGTTTGGGACTCGCGTGGGCGGAACAAATTGAACCGCTGCTGCCGCGCAACCCCAATGCCTGGGCTGCGCAGGCGGCCTGCGAGCAGGTGCTTGGTTTGTCGGACTGGCATCGCGCCCTGATCCTCGAACAAATGGCGGGCCGGATGCAACAGCCCCCGCTCAACAGCCAGCCCGACAACGCCCGGCGGATGGAAAATTTGCAGGAGCGCATCAGCCAGTTGCACCGGCGGATGAACGCGGAGGATGCCGCAATGACCACAAAGAATTTTTTGAAGCAACTGGAACGGGCGCCGGAGGATTATCTGCTGCGTGAAAATTTCGCCCTGTTTCTCCAGGCCACCGGCAACGGGCCGGAGGCCGTCGCTGAATGGCGCCGGGTTCACGATTTGATTCCGCAGGATTTTCTCGCCTGTTACCAGATTGGCCGGATGGTGGGCGGACTCGGCCAGTGGCGCGAAGCGGAATCATCACTTCGGCAGGCGGTAAAAATACGCCCCAGCCTGACCGCCGGGTGGATTGAACTCGGCAATGCGCTCGCCTCACAGGAAAAATTTGAAGCCGCGCTCGCCAGTTATTCAACCGCCCTGAAACAGCAGCCGCAGGACTGGCAGACCCTTTTCCGCCGTGGCCGGGTGCTGGCGAAATTGAATCGTCATGCCGAGGCAATGGAAAATTATCGCGGGGCCATCCGGTTGAATCCGGCGAACTGGGAGCCGCATTTCGAACTGGGCGGCGAACTGGATGCGGCCAATCAACTGGACGCGGCACGAAATGAATTTAGCGAGGCGGCGCGGCTGAACCCCACCAACGCGCGGACACATTTTAATTACGGCGTGCTGCTCGCGAAACAAAACCGGCTCGATGAGGCGCAGCGCGAGTTCGAAGAAACCCTCCGCCTCGAACCCGCTTATAGCAAGGCCCGGGAATATCTCGCTCAAATACAAATGTTGAAAAAGCGCGCGCCGTGATTTCCCTTGCCAGCGGCGCAACAAATCCTAAATTCACAGCATCTCATGTGGTCACTGCTCAAAGAATTTCTGCGATTCTCCCGCCAGGAGAAAAAATGGTGGCTCATTCCGTTGATCGTCGTGCTGCTGTTGCTGGGCGCCATTTTGATTTTCACCGCCAGCTCCGGCATCGCCTGGGCGCTCTATCCGTTTCTTTGAGCCATGCCCGCGCCGCGCAACGTCCTCGGCATTTCGGCGTTTTATCACGATGCCGCCGCCGCGCTGGTGTGTGACGGCAAGATCACCTTCGCCGCCCAGGAGGAACGTTTCACCCGCAAGAAAAATGACGCCGATTTTCCCGCGCAGGCGATTCAATCTTGTCTCCGTTACGCCAACCTGACTCCGGCGCAACTGGACGCCGTGGTTTTTTACGACAAGCCGGTGCTGAAATTCACGCGCCTGCTGGAAACGTATCTCGCCGTCGCGCCCGGCGGCTGGCGGACGTTTCCGCCGGTGCTCTCCAACTGGCTCGGCGGGAAACTGGATTTGCGCAAAACCATTCGCGGTGAACTGCCGGAACTGCGCTCCGATTGCCAGATTCTTTTCACCGAGCATCATCAATCGCACGCGGCCAGCGCGTTTTATCCGTCGCCGTTTGACGAGGCGGCGATTCTGACGATTGACGGCGTCGGCGAATGGGCCACCACCACCATCGGCCACGGGCGTGGACGTGAAACCAAAATACTGAAGGAACTGCGCTTTCCGCACTCGCTCGGTTTGGTCTATTCCGCATTCACCGGCTACTGCGGTTTCCGCATCAATTCCGGCGAATACAAACTCATGGGCCTCGCGCCGTATGGCGAACCGAAATATGCCGACGTCATCCGCCGCGAATTGCTGGATATCAAACCCGATGGCTCGTTCTGGCTGAACCTGGATTGTTTTAATTTTCTGCGCGGCACGACGATGACCAATGAGCGGTTCCATAAACTGTTCGGCGGGCCGCCGCGCGGGCCGGAGGAAAAGATCGAGCAACGGCACATGGACGTGGCGCGCTCGATCCAGTTGGTCACGGAGGAAATCATGCTGCGGCTCGCCCGGCACGCCCGCGAAGTGACCGGCTTGAAAAATCTCTGCCTGGCGGGCGGCGTCGCCCTCAACTGCGTCGCGAACGGGCTTATTCTCCGTGAAAAGATTTTTGAGCGGATTTGGATTCAGCCCGCCGCCGGTGATGCGGGCGGCGCGCTCGGCGCAGCACTGGCGGCATGGTATGCGCAGAAGGAAAATCCGCGCGTTGCCGTTCCGACGGATTCGATGCAGGCGTCGCTGCTCGGACCAGGATTTTCCGACGATGAAATTGAAACGGTGCTGCGCTCGCACAACGCTGTTTTTCAAAAGCTGGAAAAGGCCGCGTTGCTGGATTTCACCGTCGGATTGCTGAACGCGGAGAAGGTCGTCGGCTGGTTTCAGGGCCGGATGGAATTCGGCCCGCGCGCATTGGGCAACCGCTCGATTCTGGGCGACGCCCGCTCGCCCAAAATGCAGTCGGTGATGAACTTGAAAGTTAAATTTCGCGAATCGTTCCGTCCCTTTGCGCCGATTGTCCGGCGCGAGCGTGTGGCCGATTATTTTGAACTGGACGTCGAGTCGCCCTACATGTTGCTCGTGGCGCCGGTCAAAAAAGAGCTGCGAAAACCTTTGCCGGCGAACGTGACCGGCCTTGATTTGCTGAAAGCCGAACGCTCCACTTTGCCGGCCATCACGCATGTGGATTATTCGGCGCGCATTCAAACGGTGGAACGCGAAGGCAATCCGCTGCTCCACGATTTGCTGCTGCGCTTCGAGCGGGCGACCGGCTGCGGCGTGCTGGTCAACACGTCCTTCAACGTGCGCGGCGAACCGATTGTCTGCACGCCCGATGACGCGTATCGCTGCTTCATGAACACGGAGATGGATTATCTCATCATGGGCGGCTTTGTGATCGAACGCACCGCGCAACCGCGGCAAAAAATCCAGCGGCGCATTGTGCCGCAGGCCGATTGAGATGAAATTAAACTTCAAAGAAGACCCGAAAGAATGGCGCAAGTCCGCGCTGCTGACCGCGCTGGGGCTGGCGATTTTAAGTTCGGTCCTGCGCTGGCGAAAGCATTTGTCGGCGGATGTCTTGTGCGCCGTGCTTGCGTTGCTTGCCGTCGTGGCGATTTGTGCGGTGCTGCAACCGCGCTGGTTTCGCGGCTGGTATCGGCTGTCGCTGCGGCTCGGATTTTACTCCAGCCAGTTCATCGGCCGCTGTGTGCTGGCGATATTTTTTGTTTTCATTCTGACGCCGCTCGGATGGGTGCTGCGGTTGATGGGCAAAGATCCGTTGCAGCTCAAGCGTCCGCCCAACGCCGCTACTTACTGGCATCCCGCCCGGGATTGCAACCCCTTGGACCGGCTTTTTTGAAGGCAAACCGTGAAACAGCGCCCGAACAAATCAAAAGCTGAAAGCAAGCCGGAAGGGAAAAAGCCGCCCGGTCAGAAACCGCATGGTGAGCCGCCGGTTCCGCTGTCGCCGCTCCGGAATTGGCTTCCCCGGTTTGTCGGGCTCATCGCCTTGCCTGCCACTGCCATTGTCCCCAAAACCGGTTTGGAGGTCGTTTCTGGGGCACCTGCCATACCGCACAAACATGCGGTAGCATTACTCACTGGCTGCGATTAGATTAATGTGACATTATGATTCAGTTCATCAATTGCAACCAGTAACCTCTAATCCCCAGAAATTATCGTATGAAAATTAAATCCAAAATGTTCGGACTGATGGCCGGCGCATTGTTTTGCGCCGCCGGAATCTTAACCGCCCAGGCTCAAAACTCGTATATTACCTTTAGCGTGGACATGGGCACAAACATCCTTAATGGAAATTTTAACCCAGGCAGTGGTGATGTTGTTAATGTTCGCGGAACTTTTAATAATTGGGCAGGAACAGAAACGCCATTATATCAAGAAGGCAGCAGCACAGTCTATACAAACACGGTGCCTGACACCGTTGATGCCAACGGCTACCCGGTGCTTTACATATTTAACATCACCGGCCCTGATGCTGGTTATGAAGGTGTGGCCTCGTATAATAACCGGGCGGCGTATACTCCCACAACCCCCGGAGCCACCTTGGTGCTGCCCACTCCCTTTTATGGTGAATCGGGCGCCAAAGTGACAAACTACGTGACTTTTCAAGTTGACGTGTCCGAACAGATTGTCCTTGGCACATTCACCAATGGGATTAGTGGTGTGGAACCCTGGGGTGACTTTAATGGCTGGGCTGCCGGCAAGTTTGTGCTAACCAATAATCCGAACATTCTGACAACCAACGAGCCCTCGGGCAACGTTACCTCCAATGTCTGGATGGGGACTTTTCCCGTGGTTGGTTCACCTTGGTCGGCGCAGGACTTCAAGTATGTGATTACGAACAGCACATCTTATGAGTCTGTGACCACCATCAATAAGGATAGCGGGGGCAACCGCTTTTTTGCGTTCAATCCCAATTCAAACGTAACCCTTCCATTGGTGAATTTTTCCGATGAACCATACGCGCCGCTTTCCAGCGTCACTTTTTCCGTGGATATGTCGGTACAATTATATTACGGCAATTGGGTCTTTAGTGATGGGGTCTATTGTGAGGGCGTCAATAACAATTGGAACCAAAACTCATCTACGGCCATGACCAACAACGCCAGCGCGAGTAATACCAACATTTATTACATAACTATTATCTGTCCTGAAGGCTCGCAACAGGACTATAAGTTCACATATAACAATGGGGCCGTGGTATATGAAAACCCCCAACCGCCGACGCTGGTGGATGGCAGCGGGAACCGCATCACGGTGATTGCATCGCTTTCAAGCACGAATCTGCCGACAGTGTTTTTCAGCGACTTGTCAATCAACGACTTGCTCTCCGTGCCCGTCTCGGTAACCTTCTCTGTGGACATGGCCGATGCGGTAGAGTATGGCACTCTTGGCGATTACCCTGGCCAACCTTTCGCCAATACTCTTGGTTACGTCTTTCTTAACGGAGCGTGGCTCGGTTGGCCGACTTGGACACCTGTAAACTTGTCGAGCTATGAATTATTCCAAGAGGGCAGTTCGACGATTTATACGAATACATTTGTGATTCCAGAGGGGACTGCGATTGGCATCACATACAAGTATGGCATTGACGGCTACGATGATGAGGCCCCCAGCGGCCAGAATCATGTCCGTTACGTTCGCTCCACGGTCACGGGTGCTTACAGTTTCCCGACGGATACCTTTGGCAACCAGTATAACGAACCTGCGTTCGGAGAACTGTCGGCTGGGTCGGGTCCGGCTTTAACAGTTCCGGTGCGCTGGCTTGGCGCCCCGAATGTGCAGCTTCAGACCAGCACCAACCTGGCCACTGGTCCGTGGGTCAGCCATCCGGAAACGGGCGGCAGTGTCTTCTTGGGCACAGAAAATCCTTCTACCAATGGTTTGATCAGTGTCACCAACTGGCCGGCCAGCAGCGGGAGTCTGTTCTTCCGCCTGATCAAGCAGTGATAATGGCGGGTGTTTAAGCCAACCCGCCCAATCGGACATCTTGTCCGGTTGGGCGGGTGTTTTGAACGATTTGCGGTGTGTTGACTATATGAAATCACGGAATTCAGGTTTTACTTTGGTTGAGTTGCTGGTGGTAATCGCCATCATTGGCATCCTGGCCGCCATGCTCCTGCCCGCCTTGAGCGGGGCAAAAATCCGGGCCATGGGCATTGCATGCATGAACAACTACAAGGAACTGGGGCTGGCGTGGTTCATGTATGCCGACGACAACCAGGAGAAACTGGTGTCCAATTCCGACAGAAACAACACCCCTTTGGATACAAAAAACTGGATCTGCCCGTCTGGAGTTGTGTTGGATTGGAATGGTGGTGCAAACAGCAATAACACCAATACCTTGTGGCTGACGGTGGAGAGTCCCCTTTACGGAACTGCGCTGATGGGAAGTTATGTTGGCAAATCGCTGAAAATTTTTGTCTGTCCGGCGGACAACAAACTTTCCAGCCACCAAGGAGGGTGGGAGAACCGCATCCGCACCTGCGCCATGGACGGGGCGATGGGCGACGGTTCAAAGTGGTTTGGCCTGCCGGTTGGTAACCCTCTCTGGCCACAATTCTACAATGTAAAAAAAATGTCTGACATGCACAGCCCCGGACCCTCGGATTGCTGGGTGATCATGGATGAACATCCCGACAGTGACGATGATGCCACTTTATACGTCAACCCGGCGGATGCGAATGGAAATGGAACCACCATCACGGAACTTCCGGGAAGTTTGCATGCCAAAGCCTGCGGGATAGTTTATGCCGATGGACATTCGGATTTGCATAAATGGCAAGGCAGCCTTGACACACCACCGGTTGTTTATCAAACTTATGTGCAGAACGTCAAAGTCAGTGGTGATCCCTTCGCCCTGAATGATCTGACCTGGCTGGCCCAGCACACGCCGGCGAAATGATTTGATTGCATGGGCTGTTCCTCTACGGGTCGCATCTTCATGCGGTTGCGACAGCAAGGCGCAAACGGGTATTAAATATTTATGAATTTCCATCGCTTGACCAAGGGTTTGCTTCCGCTGGCCGCCGCGCTCGTTTTATTTTCGCCCAGTGCGAAAGCCGGCGCCGATGTTTCAGGTGCCACCACCCGCACCTCGCCCGACTGGCTTCGGTCCGGTGTCATCTACGAAATTTTTCCGCGCGACTTCTCTCCCCCGGGCAACCTCAACGGGGTCACGGCGCGGCTCGACGAGGTGAAAAACCTCGGCGTCACCATTCTCTGGATCATGCCGATTCAACCCATCGGCGAAAAATTCCGCAAGGGCGAATTCGGCAGTCCGTATTCCATCAAGGATTTCTACGCCGTTGACCCGAACTACGGCACGCTTGACGATTTCAAGAAACTCGTCGCCGGGGCGCATCAACGCGGCATGAAGGTCATCATGGATTTGGTCGCCAATCACACCGCGTGGGACAGTGTAATGATGGCGCACCCGGATTTTTACAAGCAGACGGCCCAAGGCCACGTCATCCCGCCCGTGCCGGAATGGACGGACGTTGCCGGGTTGAACTACACCAGCCCCGCACTCCGCGAATACATGATTGCGATGATGAAATATTGGATCAAGGAAGCCGATGTGGATGGTTTCCGCTGCGATGTGGCTTACATGGTGCCGACGGATTTCTGGGAACAAGTCCGCGACGAACTCACCAAGGTCAAGCCGGACATTATGCTGCTCGCCGAGGCCAGCAAACCGGAACTGCTCGTGAAGGCGTTCGACATTGATTACGACTGGCCGCTGCTCCACACCATGGACAAGGTTTTGATTGACGGCGCGCCCACGGCGGACATCCGGCGTTCGTGGGAGGACAGCCGGCTGCGATTTCCCAAGGGTGCGTTGCACATGCGCGTCTCCGACGACCACGACGAAGCCCGCGCCGTTGCCCGCTACGGGTTTAATGGCGCGCTCGCCGCGTCCGCGCTCATGTTCACGCTCGATGGCGTGCCGCTCATTTACAACGGCATGGAGGTTGGCGATGCCACCGAATCCGGCGACCCGGCGCTCTTCGACAAGTTGAATATTTTCTGGCACCCAAAGGGACGCCCGCAATTGCGCAGCATCTACCACGATCTAATTCAACTCCGCAATCAATACGCCGCGCTCCGCAATTCGCGCGTGGACTGGCTGCACAACTCGGACGAGACCAGGCTCGTCACCTTTCTGCGCGCCGACGACAAGGATGAACTGCTCATCACAATCAATTTTTCCAACCGCCCGCTCACCGGCAAGGTGGACTTGAAAAACGTGGATGGCTTTGTGCCGGTGGAAATCTCCGGCGTGCAGAGTTCCAACGGCGGCCCGCTGCCGATGTTCCACCTGAACGGCTTTGAATGGCGGATTTACCACCGCGTGGTGCCGAAATAAAACCGCAATCAATTGGTTGTGTAAAATCGAACATTGTCGTTGCTCCGCACCCGTGGTGTTGTGAATCCAGTGCCGGTTCAATGCGTGCCGGCCATGCCGCGCGCAGTAGATTCCACGCCGGTTTTCTTGAAGGTCACCACCAACAGCGTCAGCAGGGCAGCCAGTCCCATGCTCGCGCCGCCCAGGACGAGTGCATTCATGGGTTCGCTGTGCAGATAACTTTTCAGGATCCATCCCAACAGGCTGGAGGCGGCAATCTGCGGCAGCACGATGAACAGATTGAACATTCCCATCATGACCCCGACTTTTTCCTTCGGCAGCGAGGGTGCGAGCATGGCGTAAGGCATGGAGAGAATGCTCGCCCACGCGATGCCGACCGCAGTCATGGAGATCAACAGGTAATATTTGTCTGGAGCCAAAGGAACGGACGCCAGCCCCAGCGCGCCCACCGCCAGACAGAGAATGTGCATCAGCTTGGGGCCGGTGTATTTCGTGCCCCACAGCAGCACGAATGAAAAAATGAAGCACACGGCATTATACGCCGCAAAACAGAAGCCCGACCAGGAACCGGAGGCTTCCATTTCCACCGAGCCGGGTGCCGCATGAAATATGTTTTTTGCAACGGCCGGGGCAAAATAGACCCACAGCGCGAACATCCCGATCCAGGTGAAGAACTGAACCAGTCCCAGTTCCCACATCCGCCGGGGCAGGTGAAAAACCAGCGCGAAGATGTCGCCCAAACCGAGCGTCCAATCAAACTTCCGCGCGCGGAGGGCGGCCAGTTCGGAGTCGGAGGGCGGGTATTCCTTGGCGCTAAAAACCGTCCAGAGCACCGCGCCCATGAACGCCGCGGCGCCGATGTAAAACGAGAGCCGGACGGAATTGGGTATATGTCCCTGCCCCGCGCCCTCGGAGGTGACGCCAAACCAGTTGGTCATCATCCAAGGCAAGGCCGAAGCGACGGTTCCGCCCAAACCAATGAACAGGGATTGAATGGCGAAACCTTGGGCGTTCTGTTCTTCGGGAAGATTGTCCGCCACCAAGGCCCGGAAAGGCTGCATGCTGGCATTGATGGTGCCGTCCAGCACCCAGAGCAATCCCGCCGCCATCCAAACCGCCGGGCAATTAGGCATCAAGACCAGGGCCAGCGACGCGAGAATCGCGCCGCCCAGAATAAACGGACGCCGCCGGCCCAGCCGCGTCCAGATGCGGTCGCTGTAGTGCCCGACCAAGGGTTGGATGATCACGCCGGTTACGGGCGCGGCCAGCCACAAAATGGCCAGGGCATCGGCGTTCGCCCCGAGGTAGCTGTAAATGGCGCTCATGTTGGCCATCTGCAACCCCCAGCCAAACTGGATGCCGAGAAAGCCGAAGCTCATGTTTCAGATTTGCCAGAAATTCAGGCGCGGTTTTTGCATGTCGGGATTGTGATTGTGAAATTCCAGCTTGCAATAACACCGTGAACGAAGCGGTTCAAGGTTTTATTCCCGCATGTTTGTGCCATCCGCCCTCCCCACGGCGCATTCCAAACAGATTCATGCTTCGTCACCCTTCGCGCGGAATCGTCTTAATTTGCCGGTGAGCAAAACTTTATGACGCGCTGCTACGAGCAACTCGCCGCCGCGCTGGCGGAAAACCAGCCGTTCGTGCTCGCGCTGATTTCCGGCCGAAAGTTCCAGCCCACAGTGCATCAGCGCCAAGGTGTTTTTTCCCCGACGGCAAAATCCGTTGGCACGCTCCGCGGCGGCGGCTTCGGCGCGCTGCCTGGCGTGGCGCGCGGCGCGCTGGTGGTCATCAACTCACGCCATGGGCATGTTGGCCGTCGCGCCGATCGGCCTGGAGCCGGTGGTAAAGCACCTCTTTGGCAACGACCCGGTGAAGGTGGTGATGCTGGGCGGCGCTTCGCTGCTGGTGGCGGCGTTGATGACGACTCGCGTGAATGAGGTCATCACGGCCAAACGGGTCAGCGCCACCGCGAGCTAGACGATGTTGGATTCAAGCGCGCACCTCATTGAAAATGGGGAAGCGCACGCGCCTCGCGTGAAGTGTTCCGCGCCATCGCGGGCGTCCACCCGGCGGGTTGATCGTTCACAGCCATGGCGTTGGCCCGGGCGCTGCTTTTGCAGTACCGCGCAGGAGCTCTTCCCGGTCATGGTTGTACCCGTCCGTGGGTGTACCCGTTTATCGCGTGAGCGATGAGGGAGGTTTTGGGCGAGCACGGCTTCTTGGCCGCCCGCAGCCCGTCAGCCGTGTGAGCGGCAAAACCGACCGAAGTTGGGGATGGAGCATAAAGGCAAAACAGCAAAGAAACCGTTGCGAGCAAAGGACGATTCCGAATTAGACCCCCATGTGGGGAAGGGTGTGGGGATACTCTAAACCGGAACGATGCCGTCGGAATTGATTTTTGATATGGTTTCATCCGCTGAAGGCGGGGCGATTTTCTACTGCATTGCAGTTGGGTAATGGGCTCAAAATCTTTTCCCACAATCGTCGCCACCAGCCAC
>Ga0208189_1001239_pt1 | contig 11519 bp, 9 predicted proteins | sample June2015DPH_10_5_FD_184702 | JGI IMG/M metagenome (GOLD analysis project Ga0208189, IMG submission 184702) | Peatland microbial communities from SPRUCE experiment site at the Marcell Experimental Forest, Minnesota, USA - June2015DPH_10_40... | ecosystem: Environmental > Terrestrial > Soil >... | reverse complement strand
CGGTTATTCCGGGTACCATGTAAACAATTCGGCGAGAGGCCAGTTCTATGAGTTGTACCAGGTTCCTTTCATCGGCATTGGTAACACTCGGTCCTTCGCTCATGAATATGTTTCTCCTCAGGTGCTATATGGCGAGCCGTCTTCCCGAACCATCATTGGACTTGTCATCGCATCCACAGCAAGCCAGTAGTGGGCTATCTTGGTAACTTCGTGCCATGGAAACTGGGCAGGGTCTTTTATCGGCTCCTGCATCACAGGGTCACTCGCGCAGTTCGTGACTACGTACAGCCAATAGCAATCACGCCGATCCTCGGCTACCCGGCGCTCATTGGGCGTGAGCATGATAGTACCCTTAGCGCCGCCCAAGCCCTTAACTTCTATGAGCCGCAGTTCGCCGGAGTTGATGTCCAGGCTCGTGATATCATAGCCCAGATTCTTTTCGTGAACGTCATAGACCTGACGACCCTGCGCAGCCTCGTATTCCATAACGACCCGCATGGCGATTGCTTCCGTTTCCGGATTGGGACGCATGTGCCGAATCTCCGGAGCTTCACGTTCCGGATGAGGCAGGACAGCAACGCTTGCAATCCTTTCAACAGCCTGAAGCGAAAGAGACCGCTGGCGTTCCAGTTCCATCCGGCGCCTTTCACGGCGGCCCAATAGCTCGGCATGGCGGTTCTCCGCCTGCGCCAGGCGGCCATCCGCGCCGGCTATTCCTTTTTCTTTGTCATCGTAGGCTTTCCCTATCTCCTCATCCGCCCTCTGGAGCAGCTCAGTAAGAGAAAGTTCAACGTGCTGGGCGATACGCTCGACCTCGGTCCAGCATTCATGCCGAGTTTCTTCGAGGAAGCCCTGTAGGGCATTGGTATTCAGCCAAGCGGAAGGTTCCGGTGCAAAAGCGACAGCCGGCAGTTCATGGGCCGGGTTGGCGGGTGAAAAATTCCCGAGTACATTCGGCTCGCGCAAACTCGGAGGGGAGCCATTGGAGAGTTCTACAGCGAAAAGGCGCTCGTGAACCACATTACCCAAGCCATCCACAACACGAGCACGGTAGAAATCTATCCGTGCAGGTTCCTCATGCTGAAGTGAAAAGAAACAGGCGCCTTTGGCAAAAGCTTCGCCTGCTTTATCATGGGTATGTCTACGAATAGATTCGAAGAGCGGATGGCCCGGCGTGACCCACTCAAGGGAGTTCTTTTCGGCTGTATCCCGATCCGTTGAGCATCGTGGATATTTAACGGCTACAGCGGGAAGTTTCCAGTTCAGCTCACGCCCATACCGCTGGAGCACATTCGGCGTGCGGGCAGGCTCAAAGGTATGAGGTAAATTCTCTATGGTCTTAAGCTTCAGTGGTACGTATTCGGAGGCCTCGAAAAGAAATCGTGCGATGGTCTCCGGGACTACGCGCCGTTCCTGCGCCCGAGCACGTCGCTCGATCAGCATCTCAAGGTTGAGCTTCTTCGATGCCAAACCCTCAAGCGCGTTCTGGCAGATAGCCCGGAAACGCCCCTCGTCTACATCCTCCAGCAGACGCTCTTCGAGGTCCGCATCACCAAGCTTGCCGGCATAGTAATCTCGAAGCGTGCGTTCCACATGTGCGGCTGGAAGCAGCTCACCGACGACATTGAAAACCGCATCGTCATCAAGAGCATCGCGTATCTCCTGGAGCTTCTCCATGAGTCTCTGCAGAACGCGGCCTTCAATTGTATTCGTGGCCACGAAGTTGAAAATCAGGCAGTCATTGCGCTGGCCGTAGCGATGGATACGCCCCATGCGCTGCTCAAGGCGATTAGGGTTCCAGGGAATGTCATAATTGAAAAGGATATTGCAGACCTGGAGATTGATACCTTCTCCTGCCGCTTCCGTTGCAACGAGCACCTGGATTGCACCATCGCGGAACTGCTGCTCCGAATAAAGCCGCGTGCCGGGTTCATCACGGGAGCCAGGTCTCATGCCGCCATGGATTGTGCCGACTTTAAAGCCCCAGGCTTTCAGCTTTCCGATCAGATAATCGAGTGTGTCCTTGAACTCGGTAAAAAGCAGAAGACGCTGATCTGAATGATCGAAGAAACCCTCCCTATGGAGCAAATCCTTCAGTTTTGAAAGCTTGGCTTCTGAATCGGAGTCTTCAACGGCTTGGGCCTGTTTAGCAAGTTGGCGAAGTTCAGCAATTTCTTCCCGTACCAGGTCTGCGTTTCCGGTAAGCGTGATAGCTTCAAGAATTGCTTCAAGCCGCTCGCGTTCGTTCTCCTCCATTTCCTCGATTTCTTCCGGGTCGGACAGGTCGGGTGGGGCAAGCCTGGCAAGTTCGTGTGCTTTCTTTAGACCGTCGTCCAATCGGCGAGTACGGTTTTCCAGGCTGTGCCGCACAGCGTAGGTACTTGACGCCAGCCTGCGCTGGTATAGGGACATCAAAAAGCCCACTGCGCGGGCGCGTGGATCATCCCCCTGCGCTGCGGCTTTTGCGCTCTGGCGTTTTACAAAACGCGTAATTTCTTTATAGAGATCGAACTCCGGGCCATCGATCTGGAAATCGACCGTGTGTGGAATACGTTTAGTAAAAATCTTTTCGGCTGCCCATGTTCCATCTGGCCGCCTCTCAGGGAAATATACCATCGCCTCCTTGGTGCGGCGCAGATAGAATGGAGCTTGGCGACGGTCCATGGCTTCCCGGATGGAACGCACATCCGCGTAGACATCGGAGTCGAGCAGTTGTAGGAACAAAGAGAAATTAACCGGATCACCCTTATGAGGTGTAGCTGTGAGCAATAAAATGTGGTCCGAGATATCCCTGAGTAATTCCCCGAGGGCGTATCGTGCGGTTTTGCGGGCAGGTGGGCTCCATGACATCCGATGGGCTTCGTCAATAATGATAAGGTCCCAGTTGACCTGCCTCAAACCTGGAAGTATCTCGGTCCGCTTCGCAAGGTCAAGCGAGGTGATAACCTTCTTCTGCTCTAACCACTGATTGACGCCGAACTGCTCGCGGATGTCGCCCCCCTTCAGGACAAGGAACTTCTCATCGAATTTCTCCTTGAGTTCCCGTTGCCATTGGAAGGCAAGATTCGCTGGGCATACGATAAGAATCCGCTCGGCAAGTCCCCGAAGTTGTAGTTCTCGGATGAGGAGCCCAGCCATGATAGTCTTTCCTGCTCCGGCATCATCTGCGAGCAGGAATCGAACGCGAGCCAGCTTCAGCAAGTAATCGTATACGGCCTCAAGCTGGTGCGGAAGAGGATCGACGCGGGATATCGAAAGGCCGAAGTAGGGGTCGAATTCCCAGGCTATACCCAGAGAGTACGCTTGAAGGCCCAATAGGAGAAGGCGCCCATCGCCATCGTAGGTGAAACTGGCGTCAAGAATCGTAAGATTTTCAAAGTCTCGGGCGTTTAGCGTGACTTTGCGGAAGCGCTCGGACTGGGTGCCGACAAGGCCCAGGCTCCAGGTCCCATCTCCATCGGAGCGTGCAGTCTCCACACGCATAGGCTCATTGAAAAGCGGGCCGACTAATATACAGCCCTCGCATATGAGCTTCCCTGGCGTATTCATCGTCCCACAATCGTTTAGACTATGACTGTTATTACTCCTTGGATGATCTTAAATAAAACACAATTAGGTACACTGGCACAAAAATTATCTTAGAGCAAGTGCGGAGGAGAAGATGAGGAAAGTAACGAGGCCGAAATCTCTGCGAAAGTGCTGGGGAGATGGGAAAGAAAGAATGCTTCAATCTGTCTTCGTGCACACCATATGCGCACCAAATAAAATTGGCTACAGCGCAATCACTGTCGCCGATTGATTTTACTGGAGCCAACGATGGGATTTGAAGCCGGGGAGGCGGGAGCAGGAAGCAAAGGGCAGTGAATAGTGAATAGTGAGTAGTGAGAAGCAGGAAGCAGGCCATTGAGGCAAGAAGGCAAGCGAAGGCCAAAGCGTCAAAACCGGCGGCAACAAAGACTGTGACGGCGAGCAAACCGAAGCGGACGAAAATTCGGAAGAAGAAGGCATGATTGCTGGTGATCAAGTTCAAAAACAGCGATCAGGGAAAGTGAGGCGGCACCATGTTCCAGCAGTTGAGCGGTAGTTCTGGAAACGTCCTTGGATTTAAGATCGGCGAAGATATCACCGCGAAGACATACGCGATATGAGCAGGATAATGTCTGAGACGATCGCTGCATCTGGAAAGATACGGCTTCTGATCGAGATTGAAGGCTTCCGACACATGGAACCGGACGTCCTTTTGGAGAAATTGAGATTTGCCAGGGACCATGCGAGGGAAATAGAACGAATGGCGGTCCTCAGCAATAGGGTGTGGATCAAATCATGGGTGAAGATTGGCGGACTGTTAACTCACACAGAGGTGGAGCATTTCGACCGTTCTGAAATGGAAGCTGCTTGGAAATGGGTACGTACATAAGGAATTGGGGACAATCTCATTACATAAAAACCTATGCCCCTCTGGCACGCTCATTGGCTTCCTGCTTACGCTTGCACTCTATGCATAAAGTCGTCACAGGCCTGGCGTTCATACGTTCTGTTCCGATATCGTCACCACATTGCTCGCACTGCCCGAAATTACCTGCCTCAATCCTTTGCAGCGCCTCGCGAATCTTGGGGATCAGCTTTCGTTCCCGGTCCCGTATGTTGAGCATGAAATTTCTGTCGGATTCAAGGGTCGCCCGATCTGCGGGATCAGGCAAGTTTTCCACGTTATCGGTCATGCGCCCCACTGTTTTCTCAGCTTCTGAATAGAGCTCATCGAGTCTCTTAAGAAGCAGATCCTTAAAATATACCTGAGTTTCCTTATCCATATTAAAACTCCGATGCCAAGTTTGAAGCCATGTCAGCTATCATTATCGCCATCGAGAGTAAAGGGAATTCGCCCGTTGTAAATCCCATCTCGATGATGCTGACCTTGTAATCGCTTTGCTCGATAGCTCTCAGGTGGATGACGGTACCGCATGGGAGATCGGGTATTTCTACGCCAAGAAATCAGCCGAACAGAAAATTATCGGGATCAGGACTGATTTCAGGCGAGCGGGTGAGAGTGCAGGTGGGGTAGTGAATTCGATGATTGAGTGTTCGTGTGATTGGATTGTGAGGAGCAGGGAGGAGTTGATGGAAACGATTTTGAAGTTTTTCTGATCAGGATGTATGGTCTCGCCGGAAAATTCTAGGCCGAAAAAAAGTTGGACCCCAAGTGACCATTTCAGTTGCCCAGCTTTATCCCTTTTGATTCATCTCGGCTTTATCTATCAACTTCCCCAAAGAAGCTTTGCGCTTCTTCTTTCCGGTGAGAATTTCCGCCGAGCATTTTCACTGGGCCTCTTGCTTCGACCTCTTGGGGTCCAATTGGAATTTAAACACAATAAAAGGACTGTCAAGAAGATGAGTTGCCTCCGGAAGCTGATCTTTCATCCCTGCCGGATTGCTTCAAATACCGCATTCCTTATCATCTCTTCTGTAGGCATTCCCGATACCCCATAGTTTCGTCATCCAAGGCCGAAGGCCACACTGCCACGGGAAAAAGGATCAATATCGAGTCCATTGATCTGAATGGTAGGGCTGCCAAAAAAACGAAGTTTCACTGCTTGTTCCTGTGATGTAACCAATACCAGATCTACGACAACCGGAATACCGATGTCATTTGCCACCCGTTCGAAGAGATCGATAACTGGGGAGGCGTTGGGGCATCCGTCCGTGTGGAGAACTCGAACTTGAATCTTTTTGTTCATCCTTTCAGCACCTGTCATGCGTATCGTCCTTTCTTTGGCTTGAATGCTTGGACTTTACAGCACGAAACAACACCCCTTTTTTCACGGGAGAGCTATTGTAGCCTTAATCCAGGTAAAGCTCATCTCATCACTGAGCCGGTTGTGATTTAATCATTTCGCGCTCATTATCGGCTATTTATGTGTTTAGAAAGATTTTCGTTGTTCCGAATACCATAACGAGTGCTCATGGTAACTTCCCTTTTTTTGAGCCAAGATCATGGCGATCCATCCTGATCTTGGCTCTTTCTTTTTCTCATTTCGCTTAACCCTGGCTGATCACTGGGGCTTTTTGAGTTCATAATTCTGTATCCTTCATTCAGCCTGCCCATTCACCCCCGCCCGCAGAATGTTGGAGCACTTGAATGTCACCACTTTCCTCGGTGGCAGCATCATAGGCTCCCCCGTCTGGGGATTCCTGCCCCTGCGCGCCCGCTTTTTTTTCACCAAAAATTTTCCGAACCCGCTGATGAGAACCTCTTCGCCGTTTTGCAGGGACTGTTTTATCAGCTCGAAAAGGGTGTCGATGATCTGGGCCGACTCGGGTTTGGTGAAAATGTTCTTGGCAAAGAGTGCTTCCACGATATGGGCTTTTGTGATAGTCATGGATTGCTCCAAAAAGTTGAATATGGGCTGTTTGTGGGAGGAAGGATGATACCGCAGGGGGAGTAGGGAAGCAAGGATAGAGCGGTCAGGGATGGAGTGGATTCCCTCCATTCAAGTCGCCTGGGAGACTTGCTCGTAAATGCCAAGATTGTCGAGTGAGGAAGTGTGGACGAGAAAATAATGATTGATCGATCAGATTGGGGCATCTCTGGCTTGAAAATTGAGCCCTTCATGCCGGCGATACGTGAAGGGTTCCCACTATGAGGCATCTGCCTGTGTGAGAATCCGTGTGAGAAAATTTTTCCAAAATCTGCCAAAATGTGGAAAATCTGCTAAAATGTGGGAAATTCAAATTGAGTCATTTCCGCAACTTACGTACTGATGAGGAGTTCGTGAAGCACGGAGGTTGTGATTCGTAATCAGCAGGTCGCGGGTTCAAATCCCATCGCCGGCTCCAGTATTTTTTAATGAATCCAGTGTCCTGAATGAGTAATTAGTTACATAAGTCCTGCCCACACAGGCCGTCATTCCGGCGGAGGCCGGAATCCAGGGTCTTTTCATTTGGTTAAGTGCACTGGACCCCTCCAGCCTAAGCCCCTTCAGCCCCTGTTCTTCACTCCTCACTTCCCGCTTGGTGCTTTTTGCTCCCCTCCGTGGCGCGTACAACCCGGCGAAACAGCACTCCAAGATTGCCCAGCGCCGGGCCGGAGGCCCTCAGTCCTCAGTCATGTGTCCTAACCTCGCTCCCCGGCTCCCCTTGCGGTATCATCCTTCCTCCCACAAACAGCCCATTTTCAACTTTTTCGGAGCAATCAATGACTCTCACCAAAGCCCATATCGTGGAAGCACTCTTCGCGCAGAACATTTTCACCAAACCCGAGTCGGCCCAGATCATCGACACCCTTTTTTGAGCTGATAAAACAGTCCCTGCAAAACGGTGAAGAGGTTCTCATCAGTGGATTCGGGAAATTTTCAGTGCAAGAAAAGCAGGCGCGTAGGGGCAGGAATCCCCAGACGGGGGAGCCTATGATGCTGCCACCCAGGAAGGTAGTGACATTCAAGTGTTCGAGTGTTTTGCGGGCGGGAATGAATGGGAAGGGTGACTGAGGAGTATGCATTCCGAACCCGTTTCGCTCCTCGGCAATTAAGAAATGGAATCCGGAAAAAGTTAAACCCAAGTGAGCTTCTCAGTTGCCCACATGAACCACGTTTGGTTCATCCCTCAACTTCCAATCGAAGGTTTCACTCTTCTTTTTTCCGTTGAGTGATTTCTGCCGATCATATTCACCGGGCTTCCTGCTTCGACCTCTTGGGGCTCGACCGCAACTTATGCCCTGAAGAGATGGGTGTCAATGTGCTCTAAAACGGCGACCGGACATCCCGATGAGTAAGATCGGCAACCGAAAAGGCTGAGTAACCTGTATTGAATCTTTTAGAATTTTTCTTCCTTGCTCCGACATACGTTTGCAAATCTTTTCCCTTCGGATACCTTCCTAATATGAAAAACATTACGTTCATGACGGCTCCGAGGTCTCCTTACTGAGGAGCTTCGGCCCTTGCTTCATGCCAAACTTTCCCCCGACCGTCTCCCAGACCCATCCCGAGTAGCCGTATCCTCCGACGGGTTTTGTGATGAAAGCCCCGCGCGATGAGGTGGCTCTCGTCTCGTTGTACGCTACCGTGCCGAAGGTGCCGAACGTGTAACTGGGTACGGGATGGCAGTAGAGTTCACCCTTGAGAGTTTTCGCCACCTTCAGCGCATCATCTCCGCCAAACACGGCGGCCCGAAGCCCGTACTTGTGGTTCCTCGCCCTGGCCAGGACTTCCCGTGCGGAAGTGAAAGTGGAGGTGAAAGCCACTGGGCCAAAGAGCTCCTCACGCATCCCGAGCATTTCATCGGCAGCGTTTTTCACAACCGTTGGGTAAACGAGATTTCCTTCGATCCTGCCGCCGGCTAGGATTTCAGCTCCCAGCCGCACGGCCTCCGCCAAATGCTCGCCTATACGCTTTACCGCGAGGTCGCTTACCACCGGCGAGACATCGGTCCGATCGTCTTCGGGATCTCCCACTTTAAGGCTCTGCACCCGGTCAACGAACATCGCCAGAAACTCATCATAGACGGAGTAATGGATGTAGATCCTTTTGGGCGCCGTGCAGGTCTGCCCTGAGTACATGAATTTGCCCGCCATAAGGTCGGTGAGCGCAAGCTCCAGGTCCGCATCCGGAAAGATGATAAACGGGTCCGAGCCCGGCCCCTCGAAAACGAGCTTCTTTCCCGTGTTTCTGAAAGCCTGCTCATAGGGCAGGATATTTTCATCGGACCCGAAGACGACGACAGCCGACACGTCGGACTCTCTCAAGGATTCCTCCATGAAGATCCTCCCGCCGCCCTGGTAGAAGGAGACATCATCACCAAAAATTGGCCAATAGATGCTTTCGGTGAGTTTCATCACGTCGGGCCCCCTGGACGAGAACTTGACATTCACTCGGTTTCCGACAAGATAGACGGATACAATGGCGGTACTGACCCAGGCGCTGACGTTGTAAGGGAGCATGAGAGATACCCGCGAGCCTGGACCTCCCAAGGGCTTCCTGTCGCGCAACAGACTTTCCGTTTCTTCAAACATCTTTAGCTCGTCGATAGCGAGATCCGCCTCTATGCCGCAGTCCTTGACGGTAAAGCGCAGATCCTTCACCGCAAGCTCCACCATCTGCTCCCTGTGCTCCCCCAGTGCATCCGCCAACCTGAGAACCTTCTCGAATCTTTCGTCAAATGACATTATCGTTCTCCTTTAGAATGGTGAAACTAAGGTCCGAGCCGGTCTGCCTCGCCTAAATACCAGATGTCCTCTCCATGTCTGATTATGGTTTCCCTCACCAGGGACAATCTGAGACCTGTGTTATCGGCAGTGTTTTGAACTCTATTTTCGATGCGGCCAAATCTTGTCAAGAGTTTCTCGCGATACTCCTACGGGATGGGCTCTACGCTGTTGTAGACGTTCAGCCGATAGCAATGGCCCTGGTCATCATAGTCGCGATCGTGCATCCCCTTTCGCCGTATTGAATGGCATTCTTGAAAAGGCTTAGATACACGGTCTTGAGCTACCTCCGTCCTGCACGAATGGAAACTTGCCTCTGGATATCCAGTGCAGTATATCTTCCCTTACCTCACAAAACTCTCATTGAATTTGCCAGAATCATCAGAATTTTATGCTCATGTTTTCCGCTCCCTTCCGCTCTTGGTTAAGGGAATGCCGATTGATCTCGATATTCGTGCTTTGGCGGAAGAGATGCCGGTGAATCGCTTCCACGAAAAACCGCCTCGATTCATTTGAGCCGCCTCTTTTCTTAGCAACGTTGCTGGGGTCACCCCTCAGTTCGCCTTGAAAGCGTTCTGAAATGGGCCGATAAATCTTCGGTCCCGAGACCAATCCACAATGGCAAAAACAACCTGGCCGTAGCTCCCTTTGAAGTTCTGTTCGAGTGCCCGGTGGAACAACTCAGCGATTTGATGGCCATCGTTACCGAATGCTCCACAACCCCATGCCCCCAGGACAATGGAATCGTGGGCATGCTTCACCCCAATGGACAAAACTTTGAGAATACGTAGCCACATGGCTGGGCCTATTTCATTTTTCCTCTTAAAATCCACCTTATTGGCGTTTACTGCCGGGCACGTGATGATTCCAACTGTGTATGGTTCATCGAGAAGGCTTCCATCATCAGAGCGAAAGACTGGTACATCGGGAGAATAGATTGCGTAATTCGTGTAAAGAGGATCCCGATGTGAGCGGTGAAACGCATACATTGCATTGTCTTTGATACAGGCGTAAAGGCCCGACGATCTGGCCAGGTATTCCTCTTGCGCTCTTGCGCCGCCGAGAAAACCGCCTCCGGGATTAGTTGCCGAAGCGAAATTGAGTACTGCCGGTCTGTACCCGTCAGCGATTAGACGGCGTGAAGTCTCAAGAGTTGTCATGTTTTCCACTGAAGTCTTTGTTTGATAATTTCCCTTCGCCGATTTTTGAAAGGGTTGGCTTGGGGGATAAGAGACCGTTCCATCGATTGATCGTTTGACCAATTGAAAAATGTTCACTGCTCGACCGGAAGGTGCCAGGTATTCCCCGGACTCAGTGATTTGGACTGCCTGCCGGCCATACTCAGCAGCCAATTCTCGAGATATTTTGGTTTTGAAAGTGCTCACAGCTTGTCTCCGAAAATCGGCTGAAGTAGTATGCTGCCCTCATCACATTATGGAATTTACCAAAACTCAACGGGCCTTGCACTTTTGTTTTTGAGGAGCAGTCAATGACTCTGACCAAAGCCCATCTCGCGGAAGCACTCTTCGCCCAAAACATTTTCACCAAAACCGAGTCGGCCCGGATCATCGACACATAGCAAGTTGACGAGGCTCACACTATCAGCATAAGATCGACAATGAAGAAAAAAACATCGAGGGCAAGTATCTAGAGAGTCCGGTTGCTTCAGGGAAGGCTCTTCAGTGATGAATGGAGGTGGCAGGTAATGCGATATGTCAGACTTGGGAAAACAGGGCTCGAAGTATCGGAGGTGGGCTTTGGAGGTATTCCCATCATCCGTCTATCCACTGCCGAGGCAGTGAGGGTTCTCAGGCGGGCTTATGACATGGGGATAACTCTGTTCGACACGGCCAATGTGTACCTCGACAGCGAGGAGAAAATCGGGCATGCTTTCGATGGAATCCGAAGCCGTCTGGTTCTTGCCACTAAAACGTTGAAGCGCGACCGCGCGGGCGCCGAGGCAGATATCGATCTCAGCCTACGACGCGTGCGGACTGATTACATCGATCTTTTTCAGATACATCAACTGTCGCTGGAATCCGATTATCAGGCGATAACCGGACCGGACGGGGCACTGGAGGCAATCTTCAGGGCAAAGCAGGCCGGCAAGATCAACCACCTCGGTGTGACTTCCCACAGCATCGAGATGGCCGCAAAGCTTGTCAAGACCGGGCTTTTCAGCACCGTCCAATTTCCCTTCAACTTTATAGAGTCCAAACCCGTCGAAGAACTCCATCCGGTTGCTCGGCAAGAGGGAATGGGCATTCTCGCCATGAAACCGTTCGGTGGGGGTGTACTGGACAACGGAGAACTGTGCTTCAAG
>Ga0208189_1001232_pt1 | contig 11559 bp, 10 predicted proteins | sample June2015DPH_10_5_FD_184702 | JGI IMG/M metagenome (GOLD analysis project Ga0208189, IMG submission 184702) | Peatland microbial communities from SPRUCE experiment site at the Marcell Experimental Forest, Minnesota, USA - June2015DPH_10_40... | ecosystem: Environmental > Terrestrial > Soil >... | reverse complement strand
GCCAAACGACCGTGTTCAACTTCGCCCCCACAGACGGCTTCTCGCCGCCGCAGGCGTTCCCTGCTCGAAAACCCAAAATCCCCCTCTAGAAAAAGAATTTGACATCCGCGCGTGTGTCATAGATGCGCCCTCTGTGTACTCTGCGTAAGTCTTTTTCTTCTTATCTCCGCGAACCTCCGCGTCAGTCTTCGCCTTGCCCTACTCCGCTCCAAGCTTGGAGTGCGGCGGCTTACCGCCGCTTTCGCGCTCACATCCCACCCGCGCATCTGTCATCCTGAACCCGTGCCTTTTGCGGGTGAAGGACCTCAACCAAAGCGTCCTGCGCTAAACCGGTCTGTGCCGTGATCCTCTCCTCGTCCTTCACTTCCTTCACTTCCTCTACTTCCTTCACCTCCTCTACTTCCTTCACCTCCTCCGCCTCACTTCTCCTCTAGCCACCTCTCCGTCAGCCCTCCAAACGCATCCACTCTCCTATCCCTGAAAAACGGCCAATTCCTCCGCGTCTCCTCGCTCTTCCCCGGATCGCACTCCACCACCAGAATCTCTTCCTTCTCTTGCGACCCCTCCGCCACCACCACCCCAAACGAATCCGCCACAAACGAATTCCCCCAAAACTCCAGCCCCGCATCGCCCGTTTCCGGCTTCCCCTCAAATCCCACGCGATTCACCACCGCAACATAAATCCCATTCGCCACCGCATGCGCCCGTTGTATCGTCCGCCAAGCATCCAGTTGCGCCGCTCCAAACTCCGCTTTCTCGTGCGGGTGCCACCCGATGCTCGTCGGGTAAAAAATCACGTGCGCCCCGCGCATTGCCGTAATCCGCGAACCCTCCGGATACCACTGGTCCCAGCAGATCTGCACGCCAATCCGCGCATACTGGGTATCGAAATTCAGAAATCCCAAATCCCCCGGCGTGAAATAAAATTTCTCGTAGTACAGCGGATCATCCGGTATGTGCATCTTCCGGTATTTTCCCAGGTACGCCCCATCCGCATCCAGAATCGCGCACGTGTTGTGATACACTCCCGCCGCCCGCCGTTCGAACACTGACACCACCAGCGCCACCTTCTTCTCCTTGGCCACCCGCGCCAATCGTTCCGTAGTCGGCCCCGGCACCGCTTCCGCCAGCTCAAACAGTTCCGCATCCTCGGTACGGCAGAAATATTCCCCCGCAAACAGTTCGTGCAGGCAAATAATCTGCGCTCCCCGCGTTGCCGCCTCGCGAATCTTCTCCGTCGCCCGCGTCAAATTCTCTTCCTTCTCGCCGGTGCACCGCATCTGCACCAGCCCCACCGTAAATTTATCCGCCATCGTCCAGTCCCTCTCCCTCAAACTTCCCCCAAACTCTCCGTCCCCTCTGCTACCTCTGGCACTGTCATCCCGAGCGGAGCAGTCCGATTTTTTCTTCCGCGCCGCAGTTTGGCGCGTCGGGCCGCGTAGTCGAGGGATCCCTCCCCCGCCTTTCTCTTCTCTGTGAACTCTGCGCTCTCTGTGTACTCTGCGCTCTCTGTGTACTCTGCGTAAGCCTTTTCTTTCCTCTTCGTCTCCCCGCTCGCTGCCCCCGCGCAATCTCTCCGCAAAAATTCTCGCTGCATCCCCGCCATCTTAGCACGGAGAAATTTTCTTCCTCATTGCATTTTCCGGTTTTCTCTTTGCCTCCTGATCGCTGATCGCTGATTTCTGATATCCTCTTCTCAATTTCGAGTAAACTAAATTCGTTAAATTCAATTTTCCTGCATCACCGCATTTATTTTCGCAATCCAGGAGATTCGATGGCCAAAAAATCCTCCAAAACCGTCACCGGCCGCGTCCTTCACGATCCCGTCAAGGACAAGCTCCGCCCCATCTTCCCCCTCGACCTCTCCAAAATCCACACCATCGACGACCTCGTCCGCGCCATGGCCGACACCGCCTACACCGCTCGCCAGGTCGGCGATGCCGCCGACGTCCTCGAAGCCATGGCTCGCGACAAAGACTGCTTCGTCGTCATGACCCTTGCCGGCGCTCTCACTGTCGGCAAAATGGGTCTCATCTTCTGCGATCTCATCGAATCCGGCATCGTCAAAGCCATCGTCTCCACCGGCGCGCTCATGGCCCACGGCCTCGTTGAAGCCACCGGCCTCTCCCATTTCCGCTACGACCCCTCCAAAATGGACGACAACGAACTTTTCCTCGCCGGCTACAACCGCGTTTACGATTCCCTCGAGCCGGAAACCAATCTCGATCACGTCGAGGAAGTCGTGGAAGCCATCCTCGAAAAATGGGATCCTGACGAAGTGGTCTGCAGTTGGAAGCTCCACCAGCGCATTGGCGAATTCCTAGTCAAAAACACCAAGGGCCGCGGCATCCTCCGCTCCGCCTACGAAAAAAACGTTCCCGTCTTTGTTCCCGCCTTCAGCGATTCCGAACTCGGCCTCGACTTCGCCCTCAACAAATACGCTCGCCAGCGCGATAAGCGCCCGCTCCTGCGCTACGATCCCTTCGAGGATTTTCAGACTTTCGCCGACACCATGATGGCCACCAAAAAAATGGGCATCTTCACCGTGGGCGGCGGCGTTCCGCGCAATTGGTCCCAGCAATTCGGCGTCTACGCCGAACTCATGGCCCGCCGCGGCTACAAAAATCTTCCCCTCAAGCGTTACAGCTACGGCCTCCGCATCTGTCCCGAGCCCGTTCACTGGGGCGGCCTCAGCGGCAGCACCTACACCGAAGCCGTCTCCTGGGGCAAATTCGTTCCCCCCGAAGAAGGCGGCCGCTTCGCCGAAGTCCTCGAAGACGCCACCGTTGCCCTTCCCCTAATCGTCGGCGCCGTCCTCGAACGCCTGGACTATTTCAAGCGCTAACACGTGGAGCGAAGGGCGAGTCCGCAAGCCCTGCGGTTTTTCTCTTGTCTTTGTAGTGGCCGACCTTCAGGTCGGTGCTTGGGTTTCTCTTGTGGCACAGTCACTCCTGACTGTGCTCTTGGGTTTATCCTCCCTGTCCTCTTGGCCGTGGGTGCCCCACCCTCGTTGTTTGAGGGTGGGTCTTGGGTTTCTCCTGCCGTGCTCTTGGGTTTCTCCTGCCGTGCTCTTGGGTTTCTCCTGCCGTGCTCTTGGGTTTCTCCTGCTCCCGTCGTGGCGCAACTCCGCTGCGCCCCATGTCCGTACAATTACCTTATCTTGAGTCTTTTTCTTTCTTCTCGAGCGGCACTTCGCTCATCCATGTACTTGAGGGTGCCCCATCCTTCGCGTTTTCGGCGAAGGGTGGGCTCTTACGCTCTAACAGCACCATCCTTCTTCTCTCCCGGGTTTCTCTAGCCTTTGTCGCACCCTACCCAAACCTGTCATCCCGACCGGAGCGGCCCGACTTTTTCTTCCGCGCCGAATTATGGCGCGTCGGGCCGCGCCGTGGAGGGATCTGCTTTTTCCGCTCTTTTCTCTGTGCCCTCTGCGTTCTTCCCTCTGTGAACGACGCCTGCCCCGACCCGGTCGGGGTGTTACCGTCCTTCTTGCTTGCTCTTCAGGTTTTCTTGAACTTTCAACTTTAGACTCTTAACGCTCCGTCCACCCACTAAGACACACGAATCCGCATCTCCTCCCACAACCAAAACTCAATTTGAAAAGGGAACCACCGCCCGCCTCAATCGTCGTCGCCAATCAAAACCGCCGCCGTCAGCACCGTACTCCACAACCCGCGCTTGTCTCCCACCGCCGATTGCGTGATGTTCATCGTCCGCACAATCTTGTTCGAAATCCGGTAAACTTCTTTTTTCTCGTCCCACGACAAATCCGGATCGAATTCCACGTTCAACGTCGTCGCCAACATCTCCGCCGCCAGCTCTTCCGCGTACTCGCCCGCCACTTCTTCCGTTTCCCCAAACGAGTGGTGCTCGCTCAAATACCCGTACATCGGCCGCTCCGCCGGCAACGCCAATCCGATGCTCGCCGCGATCAGCCGGTGCGGCTCTTTCGTCGAATTCTCGCTCATCACCGTGAACGCCACTTGCCCCGGCTTGATCAGCTTCAATCCCTCGCTTCGCGATATCAGCTTGCAGTTCGGCGGAAATATCGAGGATACCCGCACGATGTTGCACGCGGCGATCCCCGCATTGCGCAGCGCGAGCTCGAAGCTCGACAATCTCTCGCGATGTTTTCCCACACCTTTGGTCAGGAAAATTTTCTTAGCGACGAACGCCATAGCGGCTTGTGCCGGCCTCCGTAAACAATTTCTCGCGCGAAAATAATCTCGCTTGTGGAAAAGTAACAAGAAGGTCTTGCACTGTCAATCGAATACAAACACTTCCACCCTGAAATTCTTACTCCCACTCCTGCCAAATGTCCCTGTTATTGTCCCCGCCCGGCGTGCTCGTTCTTTCTCTCGGTTCTCTGGAGGTCTTTCTGCACTCTTCTCTACGTACTCTTTGCCTTCTGCGGCCGGCGCCATCCGTGTCACCCCAATTCGCGCCTCACTCAACCACTGTCATCCCGAGCGGAGCGGCCCGATTTTCTCTCGCGCGCCGAATTCTGGCGCGTCGGGCCGCGAAGTCGAGGGATCCCTCTGCCGCTTTTCTCTTCTTCCTCCTTTTTCTGTGCTCCCCGTGTTTCGCCCTCTGTGCCCGGCGCCTGCCCCGGCCCGGTCGGCGTGTTACTGTCCCTCTTCCGCTCGGCAGTCTCCGTTCCCTCTGCGGCTCCTCTGTTACCGCTGTGTTAAAGCTTTTGCCGTTCTCTTCTCTGTGAACTCTGTGTCCTCTGCGCCCTCTGCGTAATTCCTTTCTTCCTCTTCTCCGTCTCTTCAACCTAATACTGAAAACTTAAAACTTAATACTGCGCTCCTGCGCTCACTCTCCCCCAAAATGCTGCACCAATTTCCCCAACGGCCGGCACAACGCCAGCACCTTCCCCAGATCCTCCGCCGAAAAGTCTGGCCCGGACGTCGCCGTGTTCGTCCCTTTCCGGCTGATCTGTATCACCCCCACCACTTTGCCTTCATACAGGATCGGCGCGCTCACAATCTTATGAATCGATTCCCCGGATGCCATTGCGGTGCGCATCCCTTCGAACACGCTCGCGTGCCGCGCCCCCGAAAAATTGTTGTCGATCTCCGGCCGGCTTTCCCGCACCGTCCGCGCCGCCAGCGCCGAATTGCTCGTCAACGGAATGAACCCGACATTCTTCAGCGGCTGCGGCACCAGAAAATGCAGATGCCTCCACCTCGTGGACACCGCCAGGATCGCCACTTCATCCGACTTCACGCCCAGTTCTTGCGCGATTTTTTCCCCCACGCCCAGTAGGGAATTCTCCACCGTGACTCCCTCTTGATCCAGCGCCGCAGCCATGCGCTCCAGTTCGCTCAGAAGGCTCGTTGCCATAGTCTTCCTGTTTCTTTCTCCGTCGGGTTTCAGGGGGAACGGGGCCCGGCCTTGGAGAATCTCCATTTCTTCTCTCTCCATGTTCCCCATTCGCGCCCCTCCTCGCAAGAAAATTTCGATTCCTCTGTGCCCTCCAAATCGATACGCCGGCTTGCATCACTTTTCTTTACTACCTATACTGTTTGAGCCGCGCTCCCTTCGTGCCTTGCGTTTCGCGCTCCTTTCAATTCTCGGGGATTTTGCGGCGGAGAGGGCATGTCTTCTACGGCAATTCAACCGGACAGCAGTTATCTTCTGCTAAAACTTCACTCTTTATCCGGCATCATTCACTGCAGTCAGAAGGACCAACACATTCCATGAGCGCTACTGCGGTAAACCTTCCGGCCGGCAGCTTGCATTTCTGGCAAACCACCGTCGGCAAGAAAGCGATTATGGCCGTCACCGGCTTCATCCTGTTCGGTTTCATTTGCGGCCACCTGCTCGGCAATCTGCAGATCTTTCTGCCACCCGAAAAAATCAATCACTACTCAGCGACGCTGAAATCTCTCCCCGCCCTCTTGTGGGGCGCGCGAATCACTCTGCTCCTTGCCGTCGGTCTGCACGTCTGGTCGTCCTTCCAGCTCTGGCTCCTGCAACGCGAAGCCCGGCCCATAAACTACGTCAAGAAGGCCAATCTCAATTCCACCTACGCTTCCCGGACCATGTTGTGGAGCGGTCCCATCATCCTGGCTTTCCTGATTTTCCACCTCCTGCACTTTACATTCGGAACCGTGCACCCCGGCGGGCCCTTCGACGAACACAACGTTTACAACAACGTGGTCACCGGCTTCCAGGTCTGGCCCGTCTCGCTCTTTTATATCATCGCCATGATCATGCTTTGCTATCACCTCTATCACGGCTTGTGGAGCATGTTTCAATCGCTCGGCTTCAGCCACCCCGTCTACACGCCATGGCTGCAGCGCTTCGCGAAGCTTTTCGCCATCCTGATCGCCGCCGGTAACATTTCGATCCCGGTCGCCGTTCTGGCCGGCTTCATCAAGCCTGTTTAACACTATGCTGAAGATCTGCACATTCGTCATTCGTGATCTGGTAGCGGCGGCATCCCTGTCGGCTCTTGCTTTTCGTGGCACAGCCATTCCTGGCTGTGCTCTTGGGTTTTCTTTCTTCTGTAGCGGCCGCTTTCCGAAGCGCGTTCTTTGCGCCCCGGATGGTTTTGCGGGACGGGTGCCTTTCGCCTGTGGCACAGTCACTCCTGCCTGTGCTCTTGGGTTACCCGGGAACGCCGATCTCCCGATCGGCTCCTACTCCGTCTTCGTAGCGGCGCAGCACCCGCCGCAGGCGGGCGCCCCATCTCGGCACAATCACAACCATTCGTCATTCCGAGCGAAGCGAGGAATCTCTCTTCTGCTTGGTTTTTCGGTTGCCGGGTGCCCCACACGCCGGTTTTGCGTGTGGGGCTTGGGTTTGCCTTCTCTTGTTTTGTCATCCCGACCGGAGCAACGGCGCCTTATGCCGTTGCGGAGTGGAGGGATCGTGGCAAGACCTAAATGTTCACCCAATCCCGTCTTTCTGATCGGAGCCTGTGAAGTGTGGAACCCCTCATTTTCTCGGCTTGCCACTTACACCCTCTCAGGGAGCTCTATCTCATGCAACTAATCTCCCACGCCCCCACCGGCCCGATTGAGCAGTCCTGGGACAAGCACAAGTTCGAGCTCAAGCTGATCAATCCGGCCAACAAGCGCAAGTACAACATCATCGTCGTGGGTTCCGGCCTCGCCGGTGGCGCTGCCGCCGCCAGCCTCGGCGAACTCGGCTACAACGTCCAGTGCTTCTGCTATCAGGACAGCCCGCGCCGCGCCCACTCCATCGCCGCGCAGGGCGGCATCAACGCCGCCAAGAATTATCACAATGATGGCGACAGCATTTACCGCCTCTTCTACGACACCGTCAAGGGCGGCGACTTCCGCTCCCGCGAAGCCAACGTCTACCGTCTTGCGCAGGTCAGCGTGAACATCATCGACCAGTGCGTCGCTCAGGGCGTGCCCTTCGCACGCGAGTACGGCGGCCTCCTCGACAACCGCTCTTTCGGCGGCGCGCAGGTTTCGCGCACCTTCTACGCCCGCGGCCAGACCGGCCAGCAGCTCCTCCTCGGAGCCTACCAGGCCCTCGAACGCCAGATCGGCCTCGGTGCCGTCAAGATGCACCCGCGTATGGACATGCTGGACCTCATCGTCGTCGACGGCCAGGCCCGCGGCATCGTCACACGCAGTCTCTACGATGGCAAGATGGAAGTCCACATGGCTGACGCCGTCGTGCTTGCCACCGGCGGCTACGCCAACGTCTTCTACCTTTCCACCAACGCCAAAGGTTGCAACGCCACCGCCATCTGGCGCGCCTACAAGCGTGGCGCACTGTTTGCCAATCCCTGCTTTACGCAGATCCACCCGACCTGCATCCCCGTCGCTGGTGAATATCAGTCCAAGCTCACCCTTATGTCGGAGTCTCTTCGCAACGACGGCCGCATCTGGGTTCCCAAACAGCCCGGCGACAAGCGCGCCCCCGGCTCTATTCCAGAAAGCGAGCGCGACTACTACCTCGAGCGCCGCTACCCCAGTTTCGGCAACCTCGTGCCTCGCGACATCGCTTCCCGCGCTGCCAAGGCCGAGTGCGATGCAGGCCGCGGCGTCGGCGAAACCGGACTCGGCGTCTACCTCGATTTAGCGGATGCTATCCAGCGCCTCGGAAAACACACCATTGCCGAACGCTACGGCAACCTGATCGAAATGTACGAGCGCATCACTGGCGAGAACCCTTACCAAGTGCCCATGCGCATCTATCCCGCCAGCCACTACGTTATGGGCGGCCTCTGGGTGGACTACAACTTGATGTCCACCATTCCCGGCCTGTTCGTCCTCGGCGAAGCCAACTTCTCCGATCACGGAGCCAACCGCCTCGGCGCCAGCGCGCTCATGCAGGGCTTGGCCGACGGCTACTTCATTATTCCCTATACCATCGGCAATTACCTGGCCACCGCCAAGCCGGCCAAGGTTGCCGCCGATGCGACCGCCGCAAAGGAAGCCATGGCGAATGCCGCCAGCATCACAAAGAAGCTGCTGAACGGCAACGGCAACCGCACCGCGGACTCCTTCCACCGCGAACTTGGCAAGATCGTCTGGGACAACTGCGGCATGGGCCGCAATGAGGCCGGCCTCAAGAAGGCGCTCTCCCAAATCCCCGCGCTCCGCGAAGAGTTCTGGAAGAATGTCCGCGTGCTCGGAGCCAACGAAGAGTTCAACCAATCCCTCGAACGCGCCGGCCGCGTGGCCGACTTCTTCGAACTCGCCGAACTGTTGTGCTTGGACGCGCTCGACCGCAAGGAATCCTGCGGTGGTCACTTCCGCGAGGAGTATCAAACGCCCGAAGGCGAGGCGCTGCGCGACGACGCCAACTACTCCTACGTCGCCGCTTGGGAGTATCAGGGAGAAGGTCGCGCCCCCGCTCTCACAAAAGAGCCTCTGACCTTTAATTACGTGAAGCCTTCTCAACGGAGCTACAAATGATCTCCCGGGAACGCCAATCTCCTGATTGGCGCACTCTCTCAGTAGCGCCGGCATCCCTGCCGGCTCTTCGCATGGCACTGCCATTCCTGGTTGTGCACTCCCCGTCTCATCGGAGCCACACACAATTATGAAACTCACTCTTCACGTCTGGAGACAGAAAAACGCCCAGGACACCGGCCGCATGGTGCGCTATGACGTCCCCAACGTCAACGAGCACATGTCCTTCCTCGAAATGCTCGACGTCCTCAACGAGAACCTCGTCGACAAGGGCCAGGACCCCATTGCCTTCGACCACGATTGCCGCGAAGGCATCTGCGGCATGTGCGGCATGATGATCAACGGCAAGGCCCACGGTGGCTTCAAAGGCACCACCGTCTGCCAGCTTCACATGCGCCACTTCAAAGATGGCGACGTGATCTACCTCGAGCCCTGGCGCGCCAAGGCCTTCCCGGTCATCAAGGATCTCGCCGTAAACCGCGCCTCGTTCGACCGCATAATCGCAGCTGGCGGCTTCATCTCCGTTCCCACAGGCAGCGCCCCGGACGGCAACGCCATTCCCATCCGCAAGCAGGACGCCGATCTCGCCATGGACGCCGCCGCCTGCATCGGTTGCGGTGCCTGCGTCGCCGCCTGCCCCAACGCCGCCGCGGCTCTCTTCGTCGGCGCCAAAATCTCCCATCTTGGCCACCTGCCGCAAGGCCAGGTCGAGCGCGACCGCCGCGCCCTCGCCATGGTTCAGCAAATGAACATCGAGGGCTTCGCCAATTGCACCAACATCGGCGAATGCGAAGCCGCCTGCCCCAAGGACATCAAGCTCGAAGTCATCGCCCGCACCAACCGCGATTACATCAAAGCCGCCTTCACCGAACGCCCCGAATCCACCGCCGCCGGCGCAGGCTAACCCGGGAACGCCGATCTCCCGATCGGCGCCTTTGCCTTTTCTTTAGTAGCGGCCGCCTTCCGAGGCGGGCGCCTTTCTCTTTGTCACGCCGCCCCGGATGCCCCATCCTTTTTGCGCACTTTGCAAAAAGGGTGGGTTCTTCCGCCCCAACGCCACATTCTCTCTTCTCTTGCCTTTCTCTTCTCTGTGACCTCTGTGTCCGGCGTTCACCCCGACCCGGTCGGGGCGAACTCTGCGTAAGCTTTTCGCCTTTCTCTTCCAACCCCAACCTCCCCTTTTTTGCTAAACTCCTCCTTCATCTCTGGAGGTTCAATGTTCCGCGTAATCTGTCTAATCGCGTGTCTCTCAATAGGAGTCGTACTGATGTCCGCCGCCCCCATCTCCGATAAAGCCAAATCTCTCCACTTCTCCTCCATCGTCATTGACACCCACGACGACACCACCCAGCGTCTCCTCGATCCCAAATTCGATCTCGGCGTTCGCCACTCCGACGGCAGCATTGACATCCCTCGCATGCGCGATGGCAACCTCTCCGCCCTTTTCTTCTCCATCTGGATTCCCAGCAAAATCACCGGCCCGCAAGCTGTCAAGCAAGCTCTCGATCAAATCGACGCCGTCCGTGAAACCGTTCGCAAGCATCCCAACGATCTCGTCCTCGCCACCACCGCCGACGAAATCCGCGCCGCCCACGCCCAAAACAAAATCGCCGCCCTCATCGGCGTCGAAGGCGGCCACATGATTGGCAACGATCTCTCCGTCCTGCGCTCCTTCGCCGCTCTTGGTGTCCGCTACATGACCCTCACCCACATGGGCAACACCGATTGGGCCGATTCCTCCACCGACAAGCCCGAACACAACGGCCTCACCGATTTCGGCAAGGACGTCGTCCGCGAAATGAACCGCCTCGGCGTCATCGTGGACGTTTCCCACGTCAGCGACAAAACCTTCTATGACGTTCTCGCCACCTCCAAGGCTCCCGTCTTCGCCTCCCACTCCTCCTGCCGCGCCATCTGCAACGCCGCGCGCAACATGACCGATGACATGATCCGCGATCTCGCCAAACACGGCGGCATCATCCAGATCAATTACCACGTCGGCTTCCTCAGCCAGGAATTCCGCGACGCCGAAGCCGCCCACCCTGAGCTCCAGAAGGGAATTGAAGCCGAAATCAAAAAACGCTGTGGCGATGACGAAAACTGCTCCTCAGTCGTCGGCGACCAAATCGTCCGCGAATACATGCAATCTGGCAAGCTACCCCGCGTGGACTGGACCAAAATCATCGAGCACATTGATCACGCCGTAAAAGTCGCCGGCATCGATCATGTCGGCCTCGGTTCCGATTTCGATGGCGCCATGATGCCCTTCGGCATGGAAGACGCCTCCCATCTCCCACAAATCACCGATGGCCTCCTCCAGAAGGGCTATTCCGATTCCGACATCCGCAAAATCCTCGGCGAAAATACTCTCCGCCTCCTCCAGCAAGTCCAGCAAGCCAGCATCCATCTCAATTCCGCTTCTCCCCAATAACGCCGCCCCGTCATTCCGAGCGGAGTCTGCGAAGCGAGGAATCCCTCTAGGGTTTCTTTTTAGGAGGCCGGGGCTTCAGCCCCTGCGCAAAGCTCCTAGCGCATGTTTGCCATGAAAACGGAGTCGCCCGCCGCTAACCCATTGAAAAATAGAGACGCGACATCGCGCGGAGTGGGAAATGTAGTGCCAAAGTATTTTGCCAGTATTCATAAGTAGCGCTTT
>Ga0208189_1001228_pt1 | contig 11568 bp, 7 predicted proteins | sample June2015DPH_10_5_FD_184702 | JGI IMG/M metagenome (GOLD analysis project Ga0208189, IMG submission 184702) | Peatland microbial communities from SPRUCE experiment site at the Marcell Experimental Forest, Minnesota, USA - June2015DPH_10_40... | ecosystem: Environmental > Terrestrial > Soil >... | reverse complement strand
GCCGTCCCAGTAAAGTATTGAAAAAGAACGGTCCTTAACAACTTTTGTCTCGCTTATGTCACCCGGTGGTAAGGTGTGCGCCGAAACAGCCTTGGAGAGAGAAAAACTCTCACGCCAAGCGAAAAACGGATCAACTAAACAACAGCACCCCGCGAAATTAACTCGCAATCCCCAATTCGAACAAACTTCATTCCTCTTCTGCCAAGCTGTGAGAAATGTGGGCTAAAGAGAAATGCAACGAACCTTTGGGACACTACGCTAGGCTGTGAGCGAGGGGGGAGTGGCACCCTCCGCAGCGCCAAATTGCTTGTTGGGCTCGCTGCCCATGGTAAACACGATCGTTGCGCCATTCACAATATCCGCATGGCGAAACCAGAGCTTTTCGTAGGGCTTGCCGTTGAATGTTACGGACTGAATGTATTTGTCCTCGGGCGAGCGGCGGTGAGCTTCGACAATCAAGCGCTTACCATCGCCCAGGTCAACTTCAGCGCGATCGAACAGCGGAGTGCCGAAGACATAGTTCGCGCTGACGGGATCGACGGCGTAGAAACCCAGCGCGCTGATCACATACCACGCTGACATTTGCCCGCAATCCTCATTCCCGGCAAGACCGTTGGGCTGATTGTCGTATTCCATCTCCAGCAAGCTGCGGATACGTTCCTGCGTCTTCCAGGGGGCTCCGGCGTAGCAATAGAGATAGGCCATGTGGTGGCAGGGCTCGTTTCCGTGGGCGTATTGGCCAACCATTCCAGCGATGTCGGGTGGGGCATCGGGAGGAAGCTGCGAGCTCACGGTGAAAAGAGCGTCGAGCTTGTCGAGGAAGGCTTGGCGGCCGCCAAAGAGTTCGATGTAGCCCTTGGGATCGTGCTGGATGGAGAAGGTCGTTTCCCAGGGATCGGATTCGGTGTAATCGCGCCACTTTTTGGAAAAGCCCATTTCGGTGGGATCGAAGGGCTCGGACCAGTCTCCGTTCGCCATGCGCGGCCGGATGAAGCCCACCTTGGGATCAAAGAGGTTGTGGTAGTTCCTGGAGCGTTCGAGGAGGAGTTTGGCATCGTCGGTTGCGCCCACGGCTTGGGCCACATGGGCCACGGCCCAATCGTCGTAGATATACTCCATGGTTTTGCTGACGGATTCCTCCTCTTTGTCGCAGGGGATGAAACCCAGTTTGCGGTAATAGTTGAGGCCGCGGTAGTCGTCCATCATGGTGCGCTGCCGCATGGGGGGATAGGCCTTGCTGAAATCGATGCCCTGGAAGCCCTTCGCCAGCGCCTCTGCAATAACAGCGGCGGAGTGATAACCGGTCATGCAGCCCGTTTCTTTGCCCTGCAACGGCCACACGGGCATGCCGGCGGGACTTTCCTGGGCCATGCGAATCAGGCAGTTGACGAAATCCGGAACGCGTTCCTTCAGCGCAATCGTGAACAGCGGATGAGCTGCGCGGTAGGTGTCCCAGAGGGAAAAGGTGCTGTAGTTGTGAAGCCCGTGCGGCAGGCGATGAACCTCGCCGTCCATGCCGCGATACTGCCCATCAACGTCATCGAACAAGGTCGGGGCAACTTTCGTGTGGTACAAGCTGGTATAGAAAATCTCCCTGTGGATTCGATTGGAGGTCTTGATTCGGATGCGTGAAAGCTCGCGCTGCCAGGCTTCGTGCGCGTCGTGGCGCACCTTGTCAAAATCCCAGGAGGGGATCTCGGCTTCCAGGTTCTTCATGGCCCCTTCGGTACTGACGCCGGAGAGGCCCACCTTTACGAGAATCACTTCTCCTTCGCCGGTCTTGTAGTGCAGGAGGCACTTCAGGGATTTGCTGCTGGCTTCCTTGACGGAGGGGTCGACGTGTTTTTCTTCGGAGACGATTTGCGAAGACGAGAAAGGCTTGGAGAATTTCATGGCGAAATAGATTTGACGCCCGGGCGCCCAGCCATTTACGCTGCGGCCGCCGACGATCGTGTCGTCACCCAGAATTTTGAGTTCAGACGACAATATTTCAGCGCCTCCCCAATGGTGGTGGAGATCCATGATGAAATGGCTGGTGTCGCTCTTCGGAAAGGTGTAACGCTGGATTCCAGCGCGTTCCGTGGCGGTGAGTTCGGCGCGAATGTGGAAATCGCGGAGCAAGACCGAGTAGTAACCCACTTCCGTGATTTCGTCGTCGTGGCTGAAGCGCGAACGATAACCTTCGCCGGGGTTCTCGCGAGCGCCGGGGAGCGTTTTGGCGGGCCCGGTGCCGGGCATCAAAAGGATGTCGAGCATGTCTGAGGCGCCCGTGCCGCTCAGGTGCGTGTGGCTGAAACCCATGATGGAAGAATCGGAATAGTGGTAACCCGAGCACCAGTCCCACCCTTCGTCGAAAGTGTCCGGGCTAAGCTGGACCATGCCAAAGGGCATGGTTGCGCCTGGGAAGGTGTGGCCATGGCCGCCGGTGCCGATGGCGATTTTCACGAACTGCGTCACATCTTCGCTCACCAGTGACGCCGATGACGGCGTTGACGCGCTCCCCTCTCGTTCATGTGCGACTCCGCGCGCAGGCAAAAGGCCAGAAGCAGAAAGAGCGGAAAGCGCACCCAAAAATCCTCTTCTCGTAATCACGGGAATGTTTCCTTCCGGGCCGCTGGAGGCGCGGCGGTGAATGTGGTGAGCGGAGCGGCGGCACTCCGACTATGATACGCCGGAAATAGCAGGAGTGGCTGTGCCTGAGGCACGGCGGGTGGAGGAATTATGGTTTGTTGGCGGGGCATGCAGCCGTAAAAGCGGCGGCGAGCCGCCGCACTCCAAAGTAAACCCAAGAGCACAGTCAGGAGTGACTGTGCCACAGTGTTGTGCCGCTATAAGGTTCTTCATGCCAAGCTGAACCTTTGTAGAAATCCAGGCTAATCGGCGGCGGGGGTGACGGTGGGGAGTTTGGAGGCGGGACGCTCGAAATTGAGGACGCTGGAGACGAACTGGCTGAGCGTGCCGCCGAGATGGCCGAGGACGCGCTGCTTGAGCGTGGTGTAGTCCTGCGTGCCGCAGATCAGATCGGAGAGAAGCTGGCGGAAGACGGCGTTGCGCTGCAGGAATTGCACCATGCGTGTGGTGACGGAGCAGCCAAGGAACGATCCGCGGTAGAAGCGGCGGACGATGCGCGCGGCGAATTCGAGTTCCGCGGAGAAGGAGGCTTTGACGCGCGCGGGATATTTGTCGGGGCAGCCTTCGGCGAGGGACTTCCCAAGGAGTTCGCCGGAGCGCATGGCATAGAAAAGGCCTTCGCCGGTGAGGGGATCAACCCAGGCGGCGGCGTCGCCGATGAGCGCCCAGTTCCTGCCGATGACGCTGCGATCAGAGAAGGTGCGCACCTGGGGCGAGGGCAGGACGTGGCTGTAAAACTTGGCGGATTCGATGGCGAATTTCTCGGAGGCCGCAAAAGTATGGAGATGCGAGCGCAGTTCGCTGCTGGTGTGCGCGCTCATGCTGCCGCAAATGCCGAGGGAGAGATGGTCGGCGCGGGGGAAGGACCAAATGTAGCCCTCGAAATCGGGAAGAAACTTGATGATGATTTCCTCGGAGGTTTGCGGCACGAAGTAGCCCTGAGTCATCTCGAGCTCATCGCGCTGCAGTGGACGCGTGCCGGGCAGAAACTGGTTGCGGGCCCCGGCGGCCAGGACCAGGAAATCGGCGGCGCGCCACTGGCCATCAATGGAGTAGCGCGGCTTGTCGGAGGCGGTATCCACTTCGTGGACGTGGGAGCGGTGAACCTGGCAGCCGGCTTCGCGAGCGCGATCAAGGAGCATGCCGTTCAGAACGGTGCGTGAATAGATGACGATGGGATGCTGGAGGTCGAGCTTGACGCGGTGATTTTCGGCGCTGATGATTTCGACGTTGTGAACAAGCTTTTTTGGACTCGGATTATCCAGAAGGAACGGGTAGCACTGCGTCGCTTTGTAGGTGAGCCCTCCCCCGCAGGGTTTCTCCCAGGCGAGGTGTTCATCGAAAATGTGCACGGAATGGCCGGTGCGCGCAAGTTGCTCTCCGCACATCGCGCCGGAAGGCCCACCGCCGACAATGACAATTTCAGACATCCGTTAATTCACACAGAGCAAAGCAAAAAGCTTAAGCATCCGTCTCCAGCGCGGGGAGGATAGCAATAATACCGGGCGCCCGGTAGCTCTTAGGACAGCGGGAAGAGCACCAGGCAAAAACCTGTAAGGAGTATAGCACCGAACAGGGCGGCGGCTGTCGGGGAGGCAGTCTGGCGACGAATCAATTGAGCACCCATGCGGATGAGGAGCAGGACGAGGACGAAATACGGAGCGAGCAGCACCAGCAGGATCTCGCCGCTGTGGAGATAAAGTACGCCGCCGACCAGGGCGAGCCAGACAATGGCGAGAAGCAGCAGCGAAAGAATAAGGCGGCGGGCCGGGCGGACATCATAGGCGGGGCCGAGAAGGGCCTCGAGGGCGTAAAAGAAGAGGAAGACGGCGAGAAAGAAGACGGGGAAGCGCGCCCAGCGGTGGACGGTTAGCCAAGCGTAGGAGAAAGTGAGGTCGAACCAGCCGGTAATGAGGAAATGGAGAAGGAACGCTGCGAATGCCGCGGAGAGAAGCACGAGGGGCTTGGCAGAGAATTGCGATTGGGCTAGCCGGGGATGAAGCAGGAGCAGAGCGAGTCCCGCGAGGAGGAAAAAGCTGGCGAAATAGTTGCCCTGATAGAGAGGCAAAGGACGAAGCGGCATCCAATAGCGAAGAAGAAAAATCACGGCGAGAGAGACGGCGGTGAATTCGAGAAAGAGGCGCGGGAGGGAAGGAAGAGAGGTGGATCGCGGCTCTGCGGGAGGGTCGCCGCCGAATGTTTCGCGGAGAAACGGGCCGGCAAGGAGCACGATGCCGCAAAGGCCGAGAATGCAGCCGAGAACATTGGCGCGGGAAGGGATGACGGCGCCGCTGGGAAGATGGAGGAGGTGCGCGGTCCAGTCCTGGACTTTTGCGGCGACGATGGGGGAGAAGAGCACGCTGACGTGGGAATTTCCGGGGATCGCGGCGAATTCGATGGTCGGATCCGGGTGCGATGCGGCGAGATCGGCGGCGTTCCCGACCAGGCTCGGGAATTCATACTGGCCGACGAGGATGAGCGTATTGGGCTGGAGCGGCGGGGGAGTAAGGTAAAGAAGATTTTCAGCGGAGACGCCATGCGCGGTCTGCATGGGCGCGGGGGAAATGGCGATAACGCCCGCGGGGCGAATCTGGGGCGCGATACGCAAAGCGATGTTGCCGCCCATGGAGTGGCCCAGGAGGATGGTGTGGTCCGGAACTATCAAGCCGCGTGCGGCAAGGCCGCGCACAAAGGAACTCGCGCAGGTTTCAGCCTGGTCGGGAGAAAAGGGGCCGTTGGAGCGGCCATGGCCGGGGAGATCGGGGACGTAGACGGTGAGGCCTTGCGCCGCAAAGCTGCGCGCAAGATAGGACATGATAATTTTGTTGGCGGCGAGGCCGTGAAACAGAATGACGGCGCCGCGTTGGGGATCTTCGGCGAAGCCGGATTTTTGGACGATGTCCATGGTGAGGGGGCAGGAGCCAGCGTTCACAAGGTAGTGGCGCACGGTAAAGCCGCGCGCGGAATAGAGGGTGAGGGCCGCGCCGAGGAGGAGAAGCACAACGCCTGTGGCAGCGAGAAGCCCTTTCTTGTGTTTCATGATGAGGACCGCCTCCGGGAGCGAGGGCGCGAAAGAGCGTGATAAACTGACAGTTTGCGCAACGAACGGCAGCAACGTGGTTGAGCGGGCATGGTGAACCTTTGCATCCAGCGGTCCTGACACTTGAAGAAATCATTTTGCGGTTTGGGAAGGAGAAACGCAACGGCAAGCGCGTGGTGTTTACGAACGGGTGTTTCGATTTGCTGCACCCAGGGCACATTGCAAGCCTGGAAACGGCGCGCGGCTTGGGCGATGAGCTGATTGTGGGTTTGAACAGCGACGCGAGCGTGCGCATGCTGAAGGGGCCGGGAAGGCCGATGTTCCCGGCGGAGGAGCGCGCGGAAATTCTGGCGAGCCTGGAATGCGTGGACGCGGTGCTGATTTTTGAGGAACTGACGCCGCAGCGGGTGATTGCGGCGCTGCTGCCTGATGTGCTGGTAAAAGGCGGGGACTGGCCGGGGAATCAGATTGTGGGACGCGAGGAAGTGGAAGCGGCGGGGGGAAAGGTTGTGCGCGTGGAGGTGAGGGCAGGGTATTCGACGTCGGAGATGTTGAGGAAGATCAGAGAAACGAGGAAAGAAGGACTGTAACACAGAGGTCACAGAGGAAGACGAAGCGCGAACTACGAAATACGGATGACTTAAAACTTAGAACTTAGAACTGCTTGCTGCTACAGGGTGGAGTGGGAGAACCAGTAAGAGAAAAAAGAAAAATCGGGGAATGATACTACCGGCAGTCAGGGAGCGATTGGAGGGCTTGCTGCGCCACGCCTCGATCGAGGGCGTGGTGGCGGAGCTGCGCGCGAGCGGCGGGCTGGCGGGGCTTTCGGGATTGCACCAGGTGGCGAAGGCGCTGGTGGCGGCGCACGTGACCCACGAACTGCGGCGACCGGCGTTTTTTGTCACGGAGAACAACCGCCGCGCGGAACAGTTGGGGGAGAGCCTGCGTTTTTTTTCGCAAATTTTTCCTGGGTCCACGGGCGGAGTGGCGGTGTTGCCGGCGTTCGACAGCTTGCCGTGGGATCCGCAAGCGCCGCACGCGGACATCCTGGAGCGGAGAGCGACGACGCTTTACCGGCTGGCGAATGGCGAGGTTTCGCTGGTGATTGCGCCGATGGCCGCGGCGCTGTGGAGGTATCAGGATCCGTACGTGTACCTGACGCTGGCGCGCACGCTGGCAAAGGATTCCGAGGGGGCGCACCAGGAACTGATCATGCATCTGGCGAGCACGGGCTATGCGCGCACGGAAATGGTGGAATTGCCGGGGCAGTTCGCGGTGCGCGGCGGGATTGTGGACGTGTTTTCGCCGGAAGCGCCGCGACCGGTGCGCATTGAATTGCTGGGCGACACGGTGGAGAGCGTGCGCGAATTCGATCCGCGAACGCAACGCTCGATTGCGCCGGTCGTGAAGACGACGATCCTGCCACTTACGGAGTGGAGCGTGCCCGCGCCGGGAAGCGCGGAGGCAGAAGCGTGGGAGCCGGGAAGCTGGTTTGGCGGAGACAAAACACCCGCGGGAAGCGCGCTGCTGGAGTTGGCGGAAAGCTCGCTGAAGCCGATTGTGTTTCTGGATGAGCCGGAGAAACTGCGCGACGCGGGGAAGAAGCTGCTGGCACAAGCCACGGAGAATTATGAGCGCCACGGGCAAGCCAACGCGCCGACGGTGAACGACTATTTCTGGAGCGAGGAAGAATGGGAGCGCGCGGTTACGAAATGTTCGCGAATTGAGCTGGAGCAACTGGGGCTGGCGGGGAGCGGCGGCAAGCGGTTTGAGCTGATCGCGAGGTCCAGCACGCGGTATCACGGGGACGTGGTGGCGTGCCTGGGCGACGTGAAATCGCAACTGGCGGGCGGGGGAACGGTGATCCTCACGGCGGCGAGCACCGGCGAACTGGAGCGCTACGCCGACATTTGCCGCGAGTACGAAGTGCCCTACGTGCTGGGAGAAACGGAAGAAGCGGCGGCGGGCTTCACGGCGGAGAGCGCTTCGGAAACGGCGGCGCTGCTGTTGGTGCGTGCGCCATTCGCGGAAGGCGTGGCGTTTCCGGAAGCGAAGCTGACGCTATACGGCAACGCGGACCTGTTTGACGTGACGCCGGCGGTGGAACGCCCCGGACGGAACATCCGCACGTCGGGATTTTTCAGCGATTTTGCGGAACTCAAGCCGGGGGATTATGTGGTGCACGTGGACCACGGCATCGGCCAGTTTGAAGGCTTGCGGCTGATCGAATCGGCGGGGCGGCGCGGCGAGTTCATGCTGCTGCGTTATTTGGATGACGCACGGCTGTATGTGCCGCTGGAACGCATGGACCTGGTGCAGAGCTACCGCGTCGCGGAAGGCTCGCACCCGGCGCTGGACAAATTAGGCGGCACGGCATGGGTTTCGCGCAAAACGCGGGTGCGTAAGTCGCTGGAAGACATGGCGGACCAGTTGCTGGCACTGTATGCCGAGCGCAAAACCGCGCAGGGCTTTGCGCTTTCGCCGGACGGCAACTGGCAAAGGGAATTCGAGGATGCGTTTGAGTTTGAGGAGACACCGGACCAGGTGACGGCGATCGCAGACATCAAGCGCGACCTGGAAAAGCCTTCGCCGATGGATCGCCTGCTGTGCGGCGACGTCGGCTATGGCAAGACGGAAGTGGCCATGCGCGCGGCGTTCAAGGCGGTGGTGGACGGCAAGCAGGTGGCCGTGCTGACGCCCACGACGGTGTTGGCGTTCCAGCACTTCGAGACGTTCAAGCAGCGTTTTGCCGCGTTTCCCACCAGGATCGAAATGCTCAGCCGCTTCCGCACGACGGCGGAGCAGAAGGTAGTGCTGGCGGATTTGGAAACGGGGAAAGTGGATGTGGTGATCGGGACGCACCGGCTGCTGTCCAAAGATGTGAAGTTTCAGGATTTGGGATTGCTGGTGGTGGACGAAGAGCAGCGGTTTGGCGTGGCGCACAAAGAGCGATTGAAGGAGATGCGGAAGAATGTGCACGCGCTGGCGCTTTCGGCCACGCCGATTCCGCGCACGCTGCACATGTCGCTGGTGGGCTTGCGCGATATGTCCGTGATTGAGACGGCACCACGCGACCGGCTGGCGATTCAGACGGTGGTGACGTCGTTCGACGAAGAGGTGGTGAAGCGCTCGATTGAAAATGAGCTGGCGCGGGAAGGCCAGGTGTACTTCATCCACAACCGCGTGGAGTCCATCTATTCGCTGGCCAGCCTGGTGATGAAGCTGGTGCCCAAGGCGCGCGTGGTGGTGGCGCACGGGCAGATGGGAGAGAAGGACCTCGAAAAGGTGATGCTGAAGTTTATCCGCGATGAAGCAGATGTGCTGGTGGCGACGACGATCGTGGAGAATGGCCTGGACATCCCGCGGGCGAATACAATTCTGATCAATCGCGCGGACCGGCTGGGACTCGCGGAACTCTACCAATTGCGCGGGCGCGTGGGGCGCTCGCACCAGCGCGCCTACGCGTACTTGCTGGTGCCGCCGGAACGCGCGCTGACGGACATTGCCCGGCGGCGCCTGGCGGCGATGAAGGAGTTCAGTGAACTGGGCGCGGGATTCCGGGTCGCGGCGCTGGACCTGGAGTTGCGCGGGGCGGGGAACATGCTGGGGAGGCAACAGCACGGCCACATCGCGGCGATCGGTTTCGATTTGTATGTGCAGATGCTGGAGCGCGCGGTGGCCAAGCTGAAGGGAGAAGAGGGGGCGCCGGAATTGCGCACGACGATCAACCTGGGTATGGATGTGCGAATTCCCCAGGAGTATATCCCGAGCGAGAATCTGCGGCTGCGGACGTACAAGCGGATTTCGACTGTGGCGACGGAAGCGGAAAGGCAGGATGTGGGCAAGGAGTTGGCGGATCGCTTCGGGCCGCTGCCCAAGTCCGTGGAAAACCTTCTGGAGTTTGCGATGCTCAAATCCATGAGCGAACGGCTGCGCATCGCGGCGGTGGAGCGGCAGGGAAGCAAGATCGCACTGAGGTTTCATAAGGAAACACAGTTGGACCCGGCGGCGGTGGTGAAGGTGGTGAGGTCGCGGAAGGGAATCAAGCTGGACCCGAGCGGAGTATTGTGGATGGAAGTGCAGAAGGGCGAGGCAGTGGCAGCAGCGTTGCGAAGTGTGCTGGTGGGCTTGCGCGGGGAATGAGGGGGCGGGGCGGGAGCAGCGGGGAGATGGGCTGGGTAGCCCGGCGAACACCTTCACTTCTCAGTCGCAGAGGAAGTTTTTCTCTTGACTCTCCCCTTTAGAGAACGCGGTTATCAGAGAAGTGGAGTACTAGGAGCAAGATGTCCGGTGAGGCTAATCAGGCATGTGAATGCAGCTAGGCGCGCTACTTCAAGTGAAACCGCACTGTACAGAATCGCACAGTCTGACTGATAACGTTTCCCGTAAGCTGTGATATGAGAGCGTTTCTATCTGCGTGCCCGCGACAGGGCCTGATTCCGCGGCTGTTGCACTGGGACGCGTGGGTCGTTTGAACGGGTTACTTTACAGAATTCTGCTTGCCGCATAGCGCAGTCCAGCGAAGCACAGGACGGTGAAGAGATGACCTCCAACGAGCCGGAGACCAAGTCTGCCACGACTGTGAACTTAGAGCAGACATTAAGCCAAAACGAGCAAGTACAATCCACAGTCGCGAAATGTGGACAGGAACTCTCCGAGGTGAATGTACAGCTCAAGGATGAAATCGCGGAACGGAAAACCCTGGAGTCAGAGCTGTCTGAGAGCTTATTGGCCGAAGAAGAGGCTCGGCGCCGCAGTCTTCACGACGAGGTGACGGGCCTGCCCAATCGAGCGCTCTTAAGAGACCGGCTAGAGCATGCGCTGGCTCAGGCAAAGCGCAATTCGTTGAGTCTGAGTCTGTTGTTCATCGATTTGGATGATTTCAAGAAAGTCAACGACTCCCACGGCCACGAGGTTGGAGATAAGGTTTTACGAGCGATCGCTGAGCGACTTCAATCTTCCGTGAGGGCGGATGATACGGTGGGCCGTCAAGGCGGGGACGAATTCGTTTACCTGATACTCGACCTTGAGAAAGAAAACCATGTTGAAAAGATCGCCAAGAAAATAAGGAACACGATTTCAGCAACATGCGAAATCGAAGGAGTGCCGTTCACAGTCAAGGCGAGCATTGGGATTGCCATTTATCCCCAGGACGGCCGCACCCCGGAAGAACTCTTAAAGAGCGCAGATAAAGCAATGTACAAAGCCAAGACAAAAGAGGCAGGGTACTGTTTCTTTCATGAGCTCTCTGCTTCATAAACCGAATCAGAACGCATCTCTGCTCTGGCTGCAATACCTCGGAACCGAAAGACTTGATCCAGGGCGTGGTGGTGAGGGACGGACGGAAGCCTCGAAGGCTAGGTATATACCATCACTACACCGAGACCGGGGGTGAAAAAATGCCCAGCTTTCCTATCGCCGAGGGCCGCCGCTCGCAGCGGGTGGTGTTGAAGAGGCCCGCCAGCCTGGTCATCAATCTGGACCGCAATCAGAAGAAGCTCCCCTGTCTCGTCCTAGATTCCTCCAAAGGAGGTTTCAGGCTGCGCGGGACTTTCCACCAAAGGCGTGGCCAGGCGGTCGAACTCATCCTCGATCACGAACCGTTCCACTCCGTGCGCTGCAGGGTGGTCTGGCTCGGCAAAGCCGGCTCCGAGCAGGAAGACGAAGTCGGTCTGGAAATCTTCTAGCGATTGGCATATTGCCTGTCCCACCAACCAAGGGACCCAATGACTGGTAAACGCTAGTGCTTAATCGGACGCGCGTTGCCACAAAGAACCGAACTCAGACGCGGGGCTCTTCGCGCGTTCGATTAAGCCGTTTGAACGTGGCCGCCCGTGGTTGCGGCAGACGCGGGCTCTATGCAAATTCAATGTTGGGATGGAGCCGAGTTGCGGTTT
>Ga0208189_1001226_pt1 | contig 11587 bp, 10 predicted proteins | sample June2015DPH_10_5_FD_184702 | JGI IMG/M metagenome (GOLD analysis project Ga0208189, IMG submission 184702) | Peatland microbial communities from SPRUCE experiment site at the Marcell Experimental Forest, Minnesota, USA - June2015DPH_10_40... | ecosystem: Environmental > Terrestrial > Soil >... | reverse complement strand
CCGCCACCGTGACCGGCACAAGCAATACCGCGGTTACGTGGTCGCTCAGCCCGGCGGTCGGCAGCATCAGCGCCGCTGGCCTGTACACCGCGCCGGCTTCGATCGTCAGTTCCCAGACGGTCACGGTGAAGGCCACCAGCGTGGCCGATCCCACTAAATCCGCTACGGCCACCGTGACCCTGAATCCGCCGGTGAGCGTGACGGTGACTCCGGGCAACGTGAGCTTGACGCAGTCTCAGACCCAGGGCTTCGCCGCCACGGTCACCGGCGCGGGCAATACCGCGGTTACGTGGTCGCTCAGCCCGGTGGTTGGCAGCATCACTGCCTCAGGCCTGTACACCGCGCCGGCTTTGATCGTCAGTTCCCAGACGGTCACCGTGAGTGCTACCAGCGCGGCCGACTCCACGAAGTCCGCCTCAGCTACGGTGACCCTGAATCCGCCGGTGGGCGTGACGGTGAGTCCGAGCAGCGTGACTTTGACGCAGTCTCAGACCCAGAGCTTCGCCGCCACCGTAACCGGCACGAGCAATACCGCGGTTACGTGGTCGCTCAGCCCGCTGGTGGGCAGCATCAGCGCCTCAGGCGTGTACACCGCGCCGGCTTCGATTACCAGTTCCCAGACCGTCACCGTGACGGCCACCAGCGCTGCCGATTCCACGAAGTCCGCCACGGCCACCGTGACTCTAAATCCGCCGGTGAATGTGACGGTGAGTCCGGGCAGCGTGACTTTGACGCAGTCTCAAACCCAGAGCTTCGCCGCTGCGGTCACCAACACAGGCAATACCGCGGTCACGTGGTCGATCAGCCCGGCGGTTGGCAGCATCAGCGCCGCCGGCCTGTACACCGCGCCGGCTTCGATCACCGGTGCCCAGACCGTCACGGTGAAGGCTACCAGCGTGGCCGATCCTACCAAATCCGCCACCACTACCGTGATCCTGAATCCGCCGGTGAGTGTGACGGTGGCGCCGACCAGTGTGACCTTGACGCAGTCTCAGACTCAGACCTTCTCCGCCACCGTCACCGGCACGAGCAATACCGCGGTCACGTGGTCGATCAGCCCGGCGGTTGGCAGCATCAGCGCGTCAGGCCTGTACACCGCGCCGGCCTCGATCGCCAGTTCCAAGACCGTCACCGTGACTGCAACCAGCGCGGCCGATCCCACTAAATCCGCTACGGCCACCGTGACCCTGGATCCGCCGGTGGGTGTGACGGTCACTCCGGCCAGCGTGACTTTGACGCAGTCTCAGACGCAGAGCTTCTCCGCTACCGTCACCAACACTGGTAATACCACAGTTACCTGGTCGATCAGCCCGCTGGCCGGCAGCATCAGCGCCTCAGGCCTGTACACCGCGCCGGCTTCGATCGTCAGTTCCCAGACGGTTACGGTGAAGGCCACCAACGTGGCCGATTCCACGAAATCCGCTGCCGCTACCGTGACCCTGGATCCGCCGGTGGGTGTGACGGTCACTCCGGCCAGCGTGACGTTGACGCAGTCTCAAACCCAGAGTTTCACTGCGGCCGTGACCAACACAAGCAATACCGCGGTCACGTGGTCGATCAGCCCGCTGGTCGGCGGCATCAGCGCCGCTGGCCTGTACACCGCGCCGGCTTCGATTACCAGTTCCCAGACGGTATCCGTGAGGGCTACCAGTGCGGCCGACTCCACGAAATCCGCCTCAGCTACCGTGACCCTGAATCCACCGGTGGGCGTGACGGTGAGCCCGAGCAGCGTGACTTTGACGCAGTCTCAGACCCAGAGCTTCTCCGCTACCGTCACCAACACTGGCAATGCCGCAGTTGCCTGGTCGCTGAACCCGGTGGTCGGCAGCATCAGCGCCGCTGGCCTGTACACCGCGCCGGCTTCGATCACCAGTTCCCAGACCGTCGCCGTAACTGCCGCCAGCGTAGCCGATGCTACCAAATCCGCCAGCGCTACCGTGACGCTCACTCCTTCGGTGACAGTTTCGCTAGCGCCATCCTCAGTGTCTTTGCAACCATCACAAAGTCAGACCGTTACAGCGACGGTCAGCGGCACGAGCAACACAGCGGTCACCTGGTCGTTCAGCCCGACTTTGGGAAGCCTGGCGAGCAGTGCGACGACGGCAGTTTACGTTGCTCCGAGTACAGCCCCGACTCCCCAAAGTGTTACAATTGCTGCCATAAGCGTGGCAGATCCTTCAAAGATCGCGACCGCAGTCATCACACTTCTCCAGGCAATCACGGTGTCCCTTAGCCCATCCACTGTCAGCCTGTCGCCCTCCGGCACACAGCAGTTCACGACGACGGTTTTGGGAACCAGCAATACTGCGGTGACTTGGTCGCTCAACCCGCCGGTAGGTACGATCTCCTCAGCGGGTCTGTACACGGCCCCATCAGGTATTCAGACGCTGCAGACGGTTACTGTGACGGCGCAAAGCGTCGCAGATTCCACCATGTCGGCCGGCGCCACCATCAGCCTCACTCCTCCGACAGGAACCTTTACCTACTACGTGGATTCCGCCGACGGCTCGGACTCCAACCCAGGCACCCTGGCCAAGCCTTGGAAGACCATAGCCAAGGTCAACGCGGCCAAACTGGCGCCGGGGCAATCGGTCGGGTTCATCCGCGGAGGCGTGTGGCGGGAGGCTCTTACCCCCGGGCAAAGCGGAACCGCGGCAAGCCCGATCACGTTTGCGGCTTATGGCAGCGGGCCGAACCCTATTATCAATGGATCAAATCTGCTATCATCCTGGACATCGGACTTAGCTGCATACTACTCTTCTGTGCCGGTCCAGCCAAACCAAGTCTTTGAAAACGGCATACGATATACTCAGGTGTCGACAAAGGTAGGTTTGACACCTGGAACGTTTTGGTGGGACAGCGTGGACAAGCGCGTCTATATCATCACCTCTGATAATGAGTCACCAAGCAGATACGCGATTGAAGCGAGTCAACGAACTTTTGGAGTCGAGATTGAATCTGAGAATTACATCAGCCTCGCCAATCTTGATGTTATGAAATCGAACGCCGACGGTATCGATGTGTATACTGCCATTGGCATAAGCATCGCTTCCATAATAGCGGAATACAACTATGAAGACGGCGTCCACGAGTGGACGGGGTCGGGGTTTGATGTGCTAAATCTCACAAACAGCATCCTGCGGTACAATGGGGACAACGGTTATGAACCGAACTCCATCGCCAACTCTATTATTTCCGGTAACACAGTGTATAACAATTGCGCGATGGACATTTCCACTACTCCAGATTTCCAGTATTGCGCTGGCTTAAGACTGGAGGGGATCCCAACGGCTAATGTGACTGTAGAATACAACACTGTCTACAACAATGGAATAACACGACTTGTCTACCAAGAGGTCGCTGGGATTTGGCTCGATACCGTAGGGACCGCTAACATCGTCAGGTACAACACCGTATACGACAACTTGAAGTATGGGATCTTTAACGAGGCTTCATCGGGTACTAGTATTTATTACAACGTTGTGTACGGGCACGTTGGCACTGGCACAGCCCTGGGCCGGGGCCTGAAGGTTGGTAGGGGCTCCCAAAACGTTCTCACGTGTAACAACACGATCTACGGAAACACAAGAGGCTTGGCTGCTGAAGGCGACAACCATAATAGTGGTGCCTACCAGAACAATACTTTTGAGAACAACCTAAGCACAGGGAATACGGTAGATTTTCTTGGTATTGGAGGGGCTGAGAACGACGGTAGAAATGGTTCGGGCAATATTTACAGGTATAACAGCTTCGGTCGGGCAGATGCAAACTTTATCGAGTGGGCCGCAGGGACCTATTACAGCAGCTATGCCGCTTGGGAAACTGCAATTGGCAGTTGTGGTGCAACCGGATGCTCTCATTCGGTGCAGTTTGACCCACTCTTCACCAGTGCATCTGACGGCGACTTCACCCCCCTCCCCGGTTCCCCAGCAATCAGCGCTGGCCTCTACGTACCGGGCGTAAGCACGGCGAGCCCACCAAACATTGGCGCGAAATGAGAAGGGGCAGGCGACAATTCTTAGCGTATTCGCTGTTTACGCTTTCTCTGGCCGGCACCCTGCGCACGTGCAGACTGCCCCGGGCAGTGATCCCCTCGCGCGTAAAATGTTGAGGCACGCGGGTTCGCTATGATTCGCAGCGCAACGGGCCGAAGCTGCCGTCGTTATGGGTGACAGTGATGATGGCGATGATATCAAGCGCGGGTTAACCGCCGGGGCGTCGGTCTGGGCGAAATGCCTGAGCCCGCGGAGCAGCGTCGAGAGTGCCGTTCGGCCGCCGACGGAAATCACCCGGAGTGGAGGGGTGTCTCCCATGGGAGAAAGAAGTGTCAGCAGGCCACCCGTTCGCGCGCCGTCGCACCAACCTGTGTGGAGATCCAAGAGTAGGTCCTCCCAAGGCCGTCACGAAGAGGACGGGAAGGCGCCCAGCCGAGGTTTTCGCGGATCAAACGGTTATCCGAGTTGCGCCCGCGGACCCCAAGTGGTCCGGGCACATGCTTCACGCTTAGCCTCTTGCCCGCAATGTCCATGACCATGGCTGCAAGTTGGTTGATCGTCACCATCTCTTCCGAGCCGATGTTCACGGGGCCGGTGAAGTCGGAATCCATCAGGCGGCGAGCGGCTTCGAGGCATTCGTCGATGTACAGGAAGGAGCGGGTCTGGAGGCCATCGCCCCAAATTTCAATTTCGCCTCCATCGGGAGTTTGGGCCACCTTGCGGCAGAGCGCCGCCGGAGCTTTCTCGCGGCCGCCATCCCAGGTGCCCTCCGGACCGAAGATGTTGTGAAAACGCGCGACGCGCACCTGGACGCCGTAGTTCCGCATGTAGGCCAGATAGAGGCGCTCGCTGAACAGCTTCTCCTAGCCATATTCGCTATCGGGCGAAGCCGGGTAGGCGGAATCCTCGGAGCACTTCGGATTGCCCGGATCGAGCTGATTGTATTCGGGGTACATGCAGGCGGAAGAGGAGTAGAAGAACTTCTTGACGCCGGCCACGCGGCCATACTCCAGGCAGTTGAGATTAATGCTGGCGGAGTTGTGCATGATGGCGGCGTCGTGCTCCCCGGTGAAGACATATCCGGCTCCTCCCATGTCGGCCGCCAGTTGGTAGACTTCGTCTATTCCCTGGACCATCTCGCGGACTATGGACTGGTCGCGCAGGTCGCCGATGGTGAATTCGTCGGCCGGGGGCGCGGCGAAGTCGTGATGCTTCAGGTCCACCGCCCGGACCCAGAAGCCCTCAGCTTTGAGGCGTTTGACAAGGTGGCCGCCAATGAAGCCTCCGGCGCCGTTGACCAACACTTTCGTCGTTGTTCCGTTCATGGATTTCCCTCTGAATTCTGTTCGTGTCCCGCCAGCGCGAGCCTCGTTCTGACGCAAGGGGATCACGGGCTACCCGGTTGCCGCCAGTCCCCTAACCGCAGGATTTGGCGCTGTCGGGGAACCGCTTGCTAACGCGCGCGGCTCCGATCAGAGCCGCGAACGTAAGAGAGGGCTTTGCCGCAAAGCGACAGGATTACCTGGCCGGGCCGGGGCTTCCATGCGCCCGCCAAACGGCAGAGTGCGACGGCCAAGAGGATGGCGAGGCCGTCGTCCGCGATATCACGCCACTCCAGATGGTTCCGGTAGATGAGGTGCTGGAGGAGTTCCAGGGAAAAGGCTAGTAAGAATAGGGCGACGGCTCCCAGGATTTCCCCCGGCGGCGGTGCGAGACAGAGTGAACAGCAGGAGTGCCGATCCCGCGAAAGCCACGCAATGGATTTCCCGGTGAAGACCGGTGACGATACCCAGCCTCGCCGGCTGCAGGGACCCGACGGTCAGGAGCGCCACCCAGACCTTCGCAACAATGCGGAGCACGGCTCGTGGGACGGCGGTGCCTGTGACCGGTTCATCAACCGCCATCATGAGAGAGAACCACCCGGACGGCATTGAAACGGATGTGAGAATCTTGTCGCCAACTTTTTCCTACGCGGCCTCACTCGTGGACTCAGGCCGTTCGAAAATGGTAAAGCGCACCGGAGTCAGTCAAATTTCCTCAGTCTCAATAGCTCCAAAGAGACGTTCCACACGAATCTTGATCCATTGACGAGGTAGCGTCGCCAGAGCCTCCGTGGCTCGTGAGTAAGGCGGAAGAACCACTCTAGGCCGCTCTCCTGCACCCAGGCCGGAGCTTGCTCGGCAGTTCCGGCGATGAAATCGAAAGCTGCGCCCACTCCGGCCATCAGCGGCACGCTCAGTCGGGGGCGGTGCTCGTGCATCCAGCGCTCCTGCTTAGGCGTGCTCAAGCCTACCCAGACGACGTCCGGGGCCGCCGCCCGGATGCGGCGGTCCACTTCCACCTTCTCCTCCTCGGTCAGCAGTCGAAAGGGTGGAGAGTAGGTTCCGACGGAGCGCACTCCGTACCGCTGCTTCAATATCTCCGCCAGGCAATCCGCAACACCCGGGCCGCCGCCGTAGAAATAGTGTCGATAGAGGGGCCCTGTCTGGCGGCAGAAGGTCTCCATGAGTTCCGGTCCATAAACACGCCGGCGCATTGCGCAACCGTGCCAGCGGCCCAGCCACACCAAGGGCATGCCATCCGGGACCACCAGATCCGCCGAGTTGAGGATCTGCTTGAACGACGGACTGTGTCTCGGTAATGCCGTGCATCCCCGTGAAAGCGATGAACCGGCATGCCGAGCGCGCCGCAATGCAACGCTCCACAAGTTCGATGACGTCGGGGATTTGGACGGCGTGCACGCGCACGCCCAAGACCGAAAATGATCCGGGGTCCGGCATTCGGGGTTTGGGAGTGGCAATCTTGGGTTCTCGACTTTGGATTGAGTCACAACTGGCCGTCGGCGTACCGCGATCAGCACTGCCGCGCCCCATTTATTGTCTACCCCCTATCCCCTGTGGCCTTTGCCCTATAACCTTTCGATAGATCTCCATCAGCATTTCGTAATTGCGCTCAGGGGTGTACTTGGCTTCGTACTCGGTGCGGGCCGCGCGGCCCATCGCGACCATCTCCTCGGAGTGTGTGCAGGCCCACTCAACCTTTGCGGCAAGATCGGCGGGACTGCCGGGGGTATAGTGCAGCCCAGTGCACCCATCCGCGACGATTTCCTCCATCGCCCCTAATTGCGAGCAGATCACCGGCACACCGCAGGCAAACGCCTCCACTATCGTCATCGGGAAATTCTCGTACCATTCGCTGGTGAAGACGAGGAACCGCGCCCCCATTATGGCGGCCATAACTTCGTCGTTTGGCAATTGTCCTAGGAAGCGAACGTCAGAGAGTTCCATTTCTTTTGCCTGCGCCTCCAAGGAGGCGCGCTCAGGCCCGCTACCGATGATGCGGAGCGGAATGCGCACCCGGAGCCGTTGCCACGCTGCCAGCAGTGTGATCACGCGCTCTTTAGGGGACAGTCTGCCTATAAAGAGCGCATATTCGCCGCTTCGGGCTCGACATCCTGGACCGGAGTATGCAAAGTTGGGTTTCACAGCGACCTTCGCCGCGGATATGCCCCCTTCGACAAACTTCCGGCGCGAAAACTCGCTGAGCGCAATGAAGCGGTTCACGCCCCAGGTCCAGGTGCGCCGCCACCGATGCACAGTCAGCATCATCGCCACTGCGGACGTCTCAGCGCGGGAGTCGCGATAGCAACCATGGAGCACCCCGCGCCACAAACCATGATCGAGGCACTCTTCGCAAACGGAACCACGCCGGAAGAAATTGGCGGCCGGGCAAAGAAGTCGATAATTGTGCAGTGTCTGCACCACGGGAACGTGGGCTTCTTTGCAAGCCGAATAAATAGAGGGCGAAACCATCAGAAAGGTGTTGTGAACGTGCACAAGATCGGGTTTCTGTTTATGCAGAAGGCTTGCGATTTCGCGCTGACTGTCCGTCGCCCACGTCATCCGGCCAACCAATGCCAAGCGCTTCAGAGCGGAGTAACCGGCAATTTCCCAGTTGCTCCGGCAGTAGGTCAGGACTTGGTGGCCGGCGCGTTCCAGCAGTTGCCGCTCCTGGTTGAAGACAGCATCTTCGCCTCCCGGCTGCTGGTAGGCATTGTGGACGAGGAGAATCTTCATCTCAACGCTCTAGGATCGAGTGTCGGTGTATTACGAAGGTCTTCTTGGGCAAGAAGCTCAATACCTCAGCATTAATGAGATAGCGGACGCCTTCCCGCCTGCTCACATAATCCAACATCTCCTTCAGGTCATCCCACAAGCCCATTCCTTCAATCTGGTGAGAATGGCCGTACAGGTGCCAGACGCCGCCCTCCTTCAGAACCTGATCGAAAAGGAGTTTGCCCATTGAAACCCAACTATCCAAGCGGACGAATTGAGTCATATAATCGAACAGCCCCCGGATATTGCGACCCTTGATTACGTTCCTCAGGTACATCTCTTTCTTGTTGCCGAAGGCAAGAAGGCTAGTAGGCATCTGAAAACGATCGAAATCGAGTGTCTGCCTTAGCATGCGAGTTGTCCGAGCGCCTTCATAGCCGGCATCTTTGACACGCTGTACCACGCCGGAGTTGAATCGGCCTTTCGGGTAGCAGAACATCGGGACCTGTTTGCCGAGGATATCTTCCAGCCCGCTCTTGCAGGTCCCGAGCTCCCGGGCGATTTCCTTGGAGCTCAGCTGCGGCAGGACGCTGTGGGACATGGTATGGGCGCCCACCTCGAAGCCTTCCGACGCCAAAGACCTCAGGTGGGCAGGCTCAAGGGTGCGGCGTCCGTGGGGGCCGATGAACGGAAAATAGAATGTACCCGGAAGACCTCTGGCGCGCAATAGCTCCGCCACCTTCAGATCCAACGGGTCCCCGTCGTCCCAACTTGTAGTAACGATTCTTGGAGCGTACATGGATAATCCAGCTAGTTACCGCCGGCGATAAACAGTCACTCCAACAGGCTTGCGCATGTTTTGCGACCTTCTTCACTGAGGAACCATCGGGTGTCGCGTCCACGGGATCGAAGAATCTTAAGCTCGCTCCGATAATTACCGTTAAGCACCTTTAGCGCGACGCGGTATAGCTGACCCAACCGGGCTAGGGCATCGTAACCGTAGTCGGGCAGTTTCATCCTGCTCCAGGTGCGCTGAACTAGCAATCTTTCCTCTCTGCCTTTGTCATGTTGCAGGCGGGAATTGTTGGAGGCGTGCCAGCGGAAGGAACCTACAAGTTGGTTAATGTACTTGAAGCGGCATCCGCAGATGGCGAGGCGCACGAAGTACTCAAAATCCATCACGACCCGGTAATCGATATCGATGAACAGTCCCCGGTCGATGAGATGTCGCCGAAAGAACATCGCATCAGTCGATATATACGGACCATAGTAGAGCAGTACCCAAAAGCTGAAAATATGTGCTCTTTTCGTCCGTTGCAATTGTCCGCTTTGATCGACAAAAATAGAGTCCCCGTAGTACATGTCTATGGTGGGATCGCTCAACCAAGACTCTGCCGCCACCTCGAATGCGCCTGGAAGGTAATACTCGTCGACGTTTAGCCAGCCCAGCAGGTCGCCGCTCGCCATTCGGAACCCCTTGTTGAGTGCATCCGACTGTCCCTTATCGGGTTCAGAGACCCATCGCACGTGAGGGTAGCGCCGTAGGGTTGCCAACGTTTCGTCAGTGGACCCCCCGTCTATGACGATATGCTCGAAGCTGGGGTAATCTTGGCCCAGGACGCTCAAAATGGCGTCTTCAATGAATCTTCCTTGATTGAGGGACGGAGTCACTATCGAGATCTTCGGAAGGTGCGCCATTAACGAGGTCCTCCTGTCATCGCGGGAATGAACCCAGCAGGTGTAGATGCTGTGCCCGACCTGAACGCCCAGTGTGCGCATATCGGATTGTGCGGGCGGCTTTGAGAACTGAAATCCGATGTGACACGAATACCATGACCGTCAAAAGCACGATGATCGGATAGTTCTCAATTTCTTCTATGAAGCTTGACGTGGCACCTATAACCAACGCCATCGAAGTTAGGGCCAGAAGGTAGAGGCCGATGTCCTGCCAGTCCCGGTGTTTCGCCAGTCGCCAGGCATTCCGCAGGGAAACCACAACTAATACCATGGTAACGCCGAGACCAATGAGGCCCAGTTGGGCTACTATTTCCAGGTAGCCGCTGTGCGCAGACGTTGGTACCCACCCGCCGATTTGGGTGACGTTGCTTGGTGTCCAGAACGCGTGGTATCCGTAGCCTAGCCACAAACGCTTACTCACGTCGGGCCAGATCGCCTTCCAGAGCGCTGTTCTCCCAGAAAGGGTTTGCGTCTGTCCCGGATCGCCACGTGTCCATAAGCTCTGGAACGAGGGCAGGGAGGTTACGATCCCGAGGGCGATTCCCATGATCAGTATGATGGCGAGTCTTGCTCCAGTTGACCGTCGTTTGTACAGCTCAATTACGAGGATTCCGGCCATCAGTCCGAGCCACGTGGTGCGGGACTTGGTCAGGACGACTACAAGGGCCGGAACGGCCATTACTAAAAGAATCTGGAGTCTGCTCGGCCACGTTGTTCTCGAGTGTCTCGTCAGGACGGCGGCGAGCAAACCGACTGCAGCGACCTCCGAGATCTGGTTCTCGTGCCCGGCTGAACCCAGCCTCCAAGCAAAGTCTAAGACGTGCATGTTGCCCCGATAAAGCGCCAAGAACAAAGTCAAGATAGAAGCAGCCGTGCTTGTCCAGCAAACCGCCTTCACAAGTTGGATATGGCCCTGCGGGTGCCGACCGTAGTGCACGGAACCGATGCCGAGTGAAAAGACGATAACACTAAGTGCGACGATAGAGCTTCGAAGCGTGAGGAGGCGGTCTTGGGACCAGAGCAGCGAGGCGACTGCGATTGTCACGTAGAGTGTTAGCCAAATGAGCAGGTTAACCCGCCGAGGTTCGCGTGGTCTGTGAACCAGGAGCGCCAGCCCTACTAGGAGAAGGAGAATAATCGCAACTTGGCGTTGCGGGTCTCCTGCTTCTATAGCCTGAGAGATCATAGCAGCGGAATGGGTTTGGGCAGGGCTGCTGCTGAACGTAGCGCGCATGGGGGCCAGGACGAGGGCCGCAATGGCGCTCTGCCAGAGGGTTTTTCGAACATAGAGGGCCAGGACGACCGCAAGGCCCAACGCAGCTAAAGCGAAATACGGCACTTTGACGATTGCAGCTCAAGTTGCTGGAGGAGTGGGTGTAAGTATAGTAATGTCTCTAGCTCGCGGCCTTGCGAAAGGCCTTTCGTCCAGGTACCCCGTTTCTTGAGTGTTGGGGCAGGGGGCACACGGCCGCTACGGCCGCCCAGGCTAAGTGACCGACCCCGAGAGGTGCGAGCGTTCCGGCCCCAGGCAAGGCCGTAGCCCAAGCCGGAGACCACTGCTGCGCGACGAGTCATGTCGGCGAGCCCTTCAGGGCTAGTTCATAGATCCGGCGCGCAGCCTCCGATTTTCGATCCCAGGAGAAGTGGTCGCTTACGCGGCGACGACCGGCTGCGCACATACGCGTTCGCATCTCCGTGTCGGTTGACAGGAGTTTGAAAGCCTCGGCCATGTCGGCGATAACCTGGCCCGGCGAGCGGGGAACCACCTTGATACCGGTCTCGGAGGTGACCTGTACGCCG
>Ga0208189_1001213_pt1 | contig 11668 bp, 8 predicted proteins | sample June2015DPH_10_5_FD_184702 | JGI IMG/M metagenome (GOLD analysis project Ga0208189, IMG submission 184702) | Peatland microbial communities from SPRUCE experiment site at the Marcell Experimental Forest, Minnesota, USA - June2015DPH_10_40... | ecosystem: Environmental > Terrestrial > Soil >... | reverse complement strand
GAAAGACCAGATTGAACAAATGCTTAAACTGGTGTTCGATAGAGCCCGTGTTCGGTAAGCAGGGTTATGAGTCAACGATCCGAAAACCTCTCAACCCTTGGGTAAGGTTTTGCCATGAGTCAACGCGCGGGTCTGGAAACGGAAACGGCTCGGTTCTGAGTATTGACACAAACCGGTATTGAAGCAGGTTGTTCGTCCCCCAAAACTGATCCGTCTTCGCTGCGCTTCCGTCTTCGTCCCGCCTTGCGGGCTCCCGCCGTCGCTGAGCTATGGCGCGGCAAGCCGGCGCGACAAGACGGTTTTTGGTTTCAACTCAAGGGCCAGAAATCGCGCATCGGGAATGGACTTGCTCGCGCCCGCTCGCCCGGCCCTCGCGGGCCTTTGGCTTCGCCCAAATGGAGCTCCCGCTCTTGCCAATGGTTTTCCCTGCTTCACGATTCGTCGCTTTCGCGACCAGCAAACTTTTCGCCGTTTCCCAAACGGCTCAAGTGCTGTCGTCACGACAGTTGCAAAGCGTGGAACAGGCATCCTGCCTGTTGCTGTTTCCGAAACCGACGCCGCACAGGGAGAACACAGGCTGGAAGCCTGTGCCACATTGATCACCCCGCCGGAAAAAGTCCGCGAGCGATTCAAGCGCATCAAACCCCCGAAAGATTTCGGGGCAGGCTGTTGAAAGACATAAGCATTCATGCCCGCGGCGCGGGCCCAAGGCCAAAGCGGGAGTGGTTTTTACGGTGTGATCGCGAATCGGTAAAACTGCTGTGGCTGCGAGAACCCGCCAAAGTTGGTCACTGTCAGCAGGCCGCCGATGCTGATCACTTGTCCGGCAACATCAGCCCACGCGCCAGTCGTCAGCGAGGCCCGATCCTGGAGCTGATACGTCTCACCGGCTACTGACGGGATGGTGACGAGAACATTCGCGCCTGCAACCTGGATGGCGCTGATTCGATTGGCGGGAAGGTTGAGGGAAACAGTCAGTTTGAACACCATGCCGGCGTCGTTCGTCCCGCCTTCGGCAGTCGTCCCGTAAAAATTGCCGTCGCTGCCCTGCACCAAGCCATTTCCGGTATCTGGATAGCCACCATCAGTGGGATAGCCAACAAACGAGTAAAAATTCGTGTAACTGCCGCCGGGACTAATCCGAAATATGGTGCCTTGGTAGTTCGTCCCACCGTGAAAGGTCGTCCCGTAGAAATTGCCGTCGCTGCCCTGCACCAGCCCGGCCCATGGATTGACCCCATCGTAGTCTGAGTAGGTGCCAAACGAGTAAAGAACCGTGTAGCTGCCGCCGGGACTAATCCGAAATATGGTGCCTCCGTCGTTCGGCGCCACCCCACCCGTCTCGGTCGTCCCATAGAAATTGCCATCGCTGCCCAGCGCCAGCCCGGCCTCGGGATTGGCCCCATCAGTGGGGTAGCCGCCAAACGAGTAAAGAACCGTTTCGTTGCCACTGGGACTGATCCGGAACACGGTGCCGGCCTCGTTCGTGCCACCGTAAATGGTCGTGCCGTAGAAATTGCCGTCATTGCCCTGCACCAGCGGAGCATACGATGGAATAGCCCCATCGTAAGGGTGGCTGCCAAACGAGTAAAGATTCGTTCTGATGCCGTCGAGACTGACCCGAAATACGGTGCCCACACTGTTCGACCCGCCTTGGTAAGTCGTGCCGTAGAGATTGCCGTCGCTGCCCAGCACCAGCCCGGCATTTGGATTCATCCCATCGTAGGGGCTGTTTCCAAACGAGCAAACAGTCGCTTCGATACCGTTGGTACTGATCTTAAACACGGTGCCCCAGTTGTCGTATGTGTTCAACCCGCCGTAACTGTCCGTCCCATAGAAATTGCCATCGCTGCCCAGCACCAGCCCGGCAGCTGGAGTATCTCCATCGTCGTCATAACCGGGAAACGAGTAAAAATTCGTGAAGCTGCCGTCGGGACTGATCCGATACACGGTGCCGCCGCCCGTCCCGCCGTACAGGGTGGTCCCGTAGAAATTGCCGTCGCTGCCCTGTACCAGCACGCCACGCGGTTGGTACCCATCGGGGGAGCCGCCAAACGAGTAAAGAGGCGTCTCAATGACCTGCGCGACCAGGTTGCCGGCGGCAGCGCACAGACCCAGATTGACAGCGAGAATTTTCAGGGCACGCGTGTTCATAAGTCCTTTCTTTTTGCAATGATTCCGTTTCGGCGGAAATCAATACGTTGGCTGAATCAGGCTCACCCAGAAGCCCTGGCCGAAACTCCAGCCGGGAATGGTGAGCAAAGCCGACGGGCTCAACATTACCATTTTGAATAATAATGTCAAGAAGAACTGTTTAACAGGTCGGAACGCTGCTCATTCGTATGCCGTTGAGGGATTGCGCCGCAACAGACTTGCCGCATCAGCCGCACACGCTGCAACATCACCCTGACCCGCCTTCATGAAGTTGCGCCGCGGCAAGCCCGGGTCTCCGTCGAAGCCCGTATCCCCGTTGTCACGACAGTTGCAAAGCGTGGAACAGGCCAGGTTTTTCGTGTCACTCGTCACTTGCCGCTCGTCACACGCGGACGGTCATCGTTCCGCCAGAAGAAGTGCGCGCACAATTCCGCCGCGTTAAACCATTGAAAGACATTTCCGTCACCCAACGCGGTTGGACCCTGGACGTGCTCAATATCGTACGACGGCTTTGCGAGGTAGGGACGCTTCGCCGAGGCGTCCGCGGACGGCTGGGGCCAGCCGTCCCTACCAATACATTTACAACCGCCGACGCCTACGCCTTCACCCGCGAACTTGAGCCGTTGCATCCGGATATTCTACCAACCACATTCGCAACAGCGAGCGCCTTGTCGTTGGGATGTGAATAACTTTTTATTGACGGGAATGGAAAGTCGGCGTATAAGCGTCGTTAACCGGATGGATAAGGAACTGTTCGGGAAGCTGCCGGGGTTGTCCCGGCCGTTCGAGTTTTGGAAAACCGTTTGTCACTCAGATGCAAACAACCATGAGCAACAATTGGCTGACGAATTCTGGCCAATGCAAAATCCGGCTTTAAACCAGATACCCTATATGAAAAAAAACTCCATATTCCACACGGCTCGCCGTACCTCGCCGTATCGCCTGGCGGCTGCGCTCGCACTCTGCTTTGCGATAGGACCGGCACGCGAAACCGCGGCGAGCATACTCGCGTACGAGGGCTTCAATTACGCGGTGAATCAACCGCTGCCGACCATGGCCCTGGGGACCGGCTGGGGCGGGCCTTGGACGCAAATCAGCGGCGCGATGGTCGGTCAACCACCGACGCTGAGTTACCCGACAGCGCTGCCGTCAACTGGTGAAGCGCTCCTGAACGGGGGTGGGCTGGGGTCAGCGTCCCGCCCCTTCCTCACACCGCTCAGCAACGCCGGGAGTGATCTCTGGATCAGCTTCCAGGAACTGACTGCAATCGGAGCCGTCCCCAGCGCGTCCGTCGAGCTCCAGCCAACGAGCCCGTCCCTCCCGGACATCGCCGTGGACAAGGTTCCAGGCGGCGCAATCACTCTAAACGGCCTGCCGGCCGGGTTCTCTGCCGGCGTCGGGAACGTGGATTTCTTCGTGCTACAACTGGCTCAGTGGAACGCGGGCGGTACCCTTGTCAACCTCTTCGTGGATCCCGGCGCCGTGCTCGGTCCACCGACCGCTTCGCTCCTGCTCCCGGGGTCGGCGTTGCAGTTGCAGCAGTTCTACTACCAAAGCAATGCTGGAGAGGAGCTCGACGAGATCCGAGTCGGTACGACCCTCCAAGACGTTGCCGCTGCTGCCGTCCCGGAGCCATCCACATTCACGATGCTTGTGGGCGGACTGCTGCTGCTGCTGCCATTCGCAGCGAGAACCCGCCGGCTGCTGCGCAAGAGTAGTGGCGCGTAGCCTTTCAGCGAATCAATGCCAAAAGCGAATTTGATAATGCAACTCGCGAACCCATAACATAAGGACCCAAATGAAAACCTGTTGTAAGACCACATTGGTTTCGTATTCGGTGGCAGCGTTATCGCTGTTCAGCCGCGCAACATCAATTAAAGGGCGGCGCGTCAAAGGGCAAATTCCCATCAGAAATACCAGCACCATCGCAGCACTTGTGGCCTTGGTAGTCGGCACAGCGCGGCTGGCCTCGGCCCAGTATGATCCGTCGTTGATGTTCTCGCCAACCATCAATCCCAACGGCATTTGGAGCTACGGCTTTGAATCCGTTCCACTCGGCTCCGCTTTTAATCTATTGCTCGCCCCTGTTCCAATCCCCTCATTGCCAGGTCCAGCCATTGATTCCTGGCAGTCTCCACCGTTAGGTAACTTCATGGGTGTCTTCTATAACGGAACAGCAGCTATCCAAACCGTAACGACCAGTGGGTCGGAAATCTCGCAATTCGATCCAGGCATGCTGGCGATGAATGCCGGTCCCAACGATGAGTACGCCATGGTGCAGTTCACCGCTCCAGTAAACGGAATCTATACGTTTCATGGCATATTCGAGGGGATTGATACAGCCACCACAGTGAGCAGTGTGTATTTGTTGGAGAACAATGTTGTGGTAGACAGTGGCAGCGTGGTTGGTTTTGGGCCAACAAGCGATGTCCCGCTTGGATCCGGGCCGTTTCTTCTCAGTGCGGGTGACACACTGGCCTATGCTGTCGGAGGCCTTACTGCCAATAGCATGACGGCATTGATTGGCGCTGAGGTCGCCGCCGCCGCCGTCCCGGAGCCATCCACATTCACGATGCTTGCGGGCGGACTGCTGCTGCTGCCATTCGCAGCGAGTATCCGTCGGCCGCTGCGCAAGAGTAGTGGCGCGTAGCATTCGGAATTGGTGGGGACGGTCTGACGATGCTGGCCTAAGACCATGAACTGGTGGCGGGTGCCGGAATTTGGGCCGTCGAAGCCCAGTGCGCGGAGTTTCCGGATGAAGTCGCGCCGTTCTAAGTGGTCGCCACCCGGCTGTTTTGGACCTTGTTCAAATCAATGCCGGCCAACACCGGCAGTTTGTGCCCCAGTCTTAACCCGACAAGAATCCAAGCCTCAAGCGTCGAGCGCAGTTCGCTTTCGCATTCGCGGAGCGATTGACCGAATGCAGCCACGCCTTTGAGCTTGGGGATTTCGCCCGCAAACGAGCCGTCTTCCAGCTTGTCGTAACGGGCCAGTTCCAGAGCGGCTTCAATGTAAGCGGTGAGCGGAAACGCCACGGGTAAAAGTTATCGGATTTTGGGGAGAAAACAAGCCCGAGATTTCTTCTGCTAAAACCAGGGGCGCAGCCGAAGTCCGCGAAAAATTCGAGCGGGTCAAACCCTGAAAGCGCCTGCTCGCGATGTCTATCGGAGTTCGGGGCTGGACGCTGGACGTGCTCAACGCCATCCGCCGACTCGGCAAAACGGACTTGAGTCGTTTGGGAAACGACGAAAGGAATTTGGCTGAAAGCAAAGGCCCGCGAGGGCCGAGCGAGCGGGCGCGAGCGAGTCAATTCACCACCGCCGACGCCTACGCTTTCACCCGCGAATTGGAGAAGTTGCACCCCGATAACCCCGTAAATTACCCGGTAACACGGGGCAGGCCCCGTAAATAACAGAGTTACACGGGGCGGGCCGGCACGTCCGCGATAACCCCGTAAACAACACGGGGCAGGCCGCGTAAAAGACTTCGTCTCACCCGGCAGGAATCCGCCAGCAACTTCAGGTGTTACGCGACGCTGGTTTACTTCTTCACGTCGAGCGCGGTAGTTGGCGTCTGCCGTGAAGTTGCGCGGCACAATCACCGTCCCCATCTGGGTCATCCGTCTTTACTCCGTTTCGCCGGGACAAGTCGCGCTGAAATAACTTCGGTTCCTTGCCGCTGGAGTGGCTGGGATTGCCAGAAGCATAGCGAAATCCACGTTTTTCCACTTATCCCGTATCGTCTCAAATTCCGTTGGAGTTGCCGAAGAAAACACAAAAGGTGCTGGCCCAAATTGTGTTGATCCGCTTACAGACCGAACACGCACACAGGTCTGTCCTCCATGCAATGGTGTTTTTCTCTTGCGTTAAAATCAGAATTTGGCATGATTTGAATTATGCGAAATAATTTAAGAAGTGGTGTTTGGTTGGCTTGCGTCACCTTCATTTGCCTTTTGGGGCCGCCGGCAATGGGACAAAGTAATTTGCTGGTCAACGGCAACTTTTCATTGGGAAACACAGGTTTTACCTCCCAATACACTTATTTGCCCGGCACGAGCGCAGCCGGGGCGTTTGACGTTGGCTCGAATCCCCAAAGTGATAACGCCGGCTGGGTATCCATGGGAGACCATACTACGGGAACTGGACTAATGCTCATTGTCAATGGCGGTGCTAACCCAGCCCAAATCGTGTGGTCCGAAACGGTCAATGTCACCCCAAACACGTCATACGCGCTTTCCGGTTGGGCCGCCGATATATTTAGCGGAACAGATCCCGCTCCGCCAAACCTGGCTTTTACCATAAATGGGGTCCAGGTCGGAAATCCTGTTCAGATACAACCTTCGAACTTTGTCTGGCAGAGCTTTACAACCCTTTGGAATTCTCAATCCTCGACACAAGCAGTCATCGATGTTGTCGATCTCACCACTATAGCCTATGGAAATGATTTCGCCCTTGACGACTTGGTTTTTGCGCCCTTGAGCACAAATTCAACCACGCTGGCATCCATCTATCGTTCGGTGGAAATTAACTGGAGTTCCATCTCTAATGTAACGTATCAAGTTCAATGGACTCCTTCGCTGCCGGCAAGCAACTGGTTCAATCTTGGAAATCCTGTTACGGCCATCGGCACGAATACTTCAGTTTGGGACAGGGTGGGTTGGGGCCAAAGGTTTTATCAGGTCCTTAATTTCCAATAAGCCAGTGTGCCGCTAGCTGGCAAAGGTTTTCAGGTTCGAACAAAGTGTAGGGAGTTTGTCCGTTGTTGCACATGAGCCCGAAGCCGGCATTCTCGCCTTGCAAACTAAACGGAAACGGAAACGGGTCGGTTCTTGATATTGACACATAAGGTATCCCCGCCGAAGCCCGCATCGCCGTCGTCACCGAAAGCCAGATTTCCCCGGCACCCGAAGTCCGCGCGCAGTTCCGTCGCGTCAAACCGTTGAATGAAATTTCCGTCACCCAACGCGGCTGGACGCTGGACGTGCTCAACGCCATCCGCCGCTTCGGCAAAACGTCGTTCACGACCGCCGACACCTACGCCTTCACCCGCGAATTGGAGCGGCTTCATCCAGATAATCGAAATGTCCGGCCCAAAATCCGCCAACAACTCCAAATTCTCCGCGACACCGGGTTGTTGATTCATGTGGAAAGCGGCCGCTGGCGTTTGCCGTAATCTGACCTGGCTGGAGCCAGGGCATCCGGCCAGTGATTATTCCTGCCCCAAGCGCGAGCGGCGCATGAATCCCCTGGCTGCGTTACCCGTAAAAAAGCAGCAGATTTGTCGTCAGTTCTGTTTTAAAAGCCTCACTTCAAATGTGCCGGCGACGCAGCTTTTTGAATCGTCAGGGAAACACAGATAGATTTTCGCGGATACCGTCCGGTTTATGGCTTGATCGAATTGCAGCTTCATTCCATAGCGTTTGCTAAACGTCGAGGTCTGAATCACATCTCCTTCATTCCAAGTCATCCTGACGAGCGGCTTATTGGTGTTGCCGCCCTCATCGGACTGGATTTCATAACTGTGACCTTCAATGGACGCATCCAGATGAAAAATGTCCACGAACGTTCCGTTCCCGGCCCTGATTTTCAGGTCGCCATTTCTGAACGACGCCGTTTTGACGGCGAAATCAATTCCATGAAGTTTCCCGCTGGCCGGATGGTCGGGGAACGAAGCCTTGCTGATGTCGGCTGTCCATTCGGATTTGGCGGGTTCGATTTGCTGGTTGGTGGCGACAGTAGTTGCGGGCGTGACGGGTTCCGGCGGCTGGCTTTTGTTGGAAACGGTTATGGATTGAGTTTGCACGACAATGATTTTGTTTGTGGCCAGGTTTTGCCGGGCATTTTCGAATCCGTGTTTCACTGCGTTTGAAACACGCCAGACATAGACGGCGGTGGTTCCCACTTCGGACATCAGGAACAAATAGCCGATGACGAGGCCCGCCGTGGCAAGGCCGCTCCCTTTGAGCGATGGATTCCGGCGGAGGCGTGATTTGGCCAGATGCCCGCAAATGATTCCCGGCAACCATCCAACGCACGTGACGAATGATGACAGGGAGCAGACCAGCGAGGCGATGGCCAAACCAGAAGTCCGTTGAGCAGTTCCGGCGGTTTCTTTTGGCACGGTGATGGTGGCATTGCAGTTTGGACAGGCGATTTGCGTTCCCACACTGGCCGTATCACACGAAATGTTCTGGCTGCAAGCCGGGCATGAAAATTTGAATTCACTCATAAAGTTTCCCGTTCGTTGGATGTCAAAGCTTATCGCGTTAAAAATGTTGATTCAAGCCTTCATCCAGAAACAGAAACATGTCAGTACTCACTATTGACACAAATCAGTATTGAAGCGGGTTGCTCGTCCCCCAAACTGACGTGGCTGGAGCCGGGGCAACCGGCCAGTGATTATTCCTGCCCCAAGTGCGGGTGTAGCGGCTTTCGGCAGAAAGCCGCATTTCTATCGGCGGCGCTCTGCCGAGACGCCGCAACGCCAGAAATCGCGCATCGGGACTGACTCGCTCGCGCCCGCTCGCTCGGCCCTCGCGGGCCTTTGGCTTAGCCCAAATGGAGCTCCCGCTCTTGCCAATGGTTTTCCTTGCTTCACGATTCGTCGCTTTCGCGACAAGCAAACTTTTCGCCAGTGGGCTTCGTCGCTCCCGCTCAGTCGGCCTCACGGCCTTTGCCGTTGGCAAATCCTTTTCGCCATTTCCCAAATGGCTCAAATCCCGAATGGCTCAAATCCATCACGGACGGCGCCATTCTGAAGGCCGAAGGCTGAAGGCTAAAGGCTGAAGTAAAAACGAAAACCAAATCAACGCCATCCGGCAGGACAAAATGCCGAGTTTATATTTCATGCAGTATGACCTCGTGACCTGGAGCGTCAGAAATTTGTTGCTCGTGCCGCATTTTGCTTTTCCACCGTCCGCAATTATCAAACGAAAACCACTTTCACCAACTGCAAGACGCGCAGGCTGGATTGGCTGCAACTCCCCGTAAAAAACACGGGGCAGGTTGCCTTGAATCGCATTCCGGCAGAGGCGCGAATTGCCGTTATCACCGAAAAGTAAATCGTTCCCGAAACGGAAGTGCGAGAAAAATTCAAGCGCGTCAAACCCCCGAAAGCTTTCGGGGCAGGCTGTTGAAGGACATTTCCGTCACCCAGCGCGGTTGGACCCTGGACGTGCTGAACATCGTGCGCCGGCTCATGGAGGAAAAGCGCCAGAGGGCTGGCGCACTCCAGGACGCTTCGCGAGGTTCGGGGGTCACTGGCAAACGCGCCAGCGTCTTGGACTGTCCACCCTCCGCAGTACTGCTACGGAGGACGGGCGGTGGCCCTCCACCGCTTTCGGATGGCCCCGAATTTACAACCGCCGACGCCTACGCCTTCGAGCGCGAATTGGAGAAACTCCATCCCGATAACCCCGTAAATTACACGGTAACACGGGGCAGGCCCCGTAAATAACAGAGTTACACGGGGCGGGCCGCCACGTCCGCGATAACCCCGTAAACAACACGGGGCAGGCCGCGTAAAAGACTTCGTCTCACCCGGCAGGAATCCGCCAGCAACTTCAGGTGTTACGCGACGCTGGTTTACTTCTTCACGTCGAGCGCGGTAGTTGGCGTCTGCCGTGACTCTCAACATTCAACTCTTAACCCTCAACCATTTTGGTGTCTGGCATCTGCCGCAACCTGGTTTTCAACGCCACCTGCCTTGGCTGCATTGATATTTTCGATGGCCGGGGATTTTTTTTCGATTAACACCCGGCGGGTCCGGTGTAGCATGATGGCCGCATGAAAATTTCGTTTGTTTCTGCCGACAGGCAAAACGGTTTTCTCAAACCGGTGAAACAGTTTTGTTCCACCGGGAAAATACAACAAACATCAACAAACCATTGAAAGGAGATTAGCATGAAAAACCATGTCGTTAATCAAATCGCCGCCGGGCTGGTGCTGTGGGCGGTGGTGGCGCCGGGTTGGTGCGTCCTGGCCGGGACCGGGCCGGGAGACACGCAATCAATGAAGGCGGCGACGGAGGCCTGGCAGTTGCGGATGCAGGGGAAGGTGGATGACGCCCGTGTGCTTCTGGAAAAGGCGATCCAGGAAAATCCAAGCAACGCGGCGGCGCATTATGAGCTGGCCCGGATCAAGGTCCACATGGCGTTGGGAGACCCGAGGGACATGAAAAGTGTAATGGAAAGAATTGGCGAGGCGCAGCAGTCCATTGCCAAGGCAAGGGCAATTGAGCCCAGCAATGTCATCTATCCAGCATTTGAGGGAGGGCTGGCCCTGCTTCAAGCCTATCCCGCTTGGATGCAGAACCAACCTGACACCAAGGAGAAGATGGGCAAAGTATGTGATGCCTTTGAATCGGCGCTGAAACTCAAGCCGGACTATCGCCAGGTCATGCTCTCCCTGGTGGAGCTTTATGGAACCCTGCCCGCCGACAAGGGCGGTGACAAATCAAAGGCCGAGAAGTATGCCGCGCAGTTGGAAGGGATGGACGCCGTTTATGGCGCAAAAGCCCGGTCAATTCTGTTGCCGGCGGAAGCCAACAACGTTGATTACTGGCAAGGTGTCCTGAAGAAACACGAAGGGAATGCCGATGTGCTGGAAGAGTTGGGAAAGGCATATCTGAGAGCCGATAAAGTTGATGACGCGGTTTCCTGTTTTGATAAGGCGTTTAAAATCAATCCGGAGAAGTCAATCCTCTTCCTGGACCTCAGCATCTATCATACATGGTTGGCGATGCGGGCAGAAAACGGGTCTGAATCGTTCCGCAAGGCTGTAGCCTCGGGGGAGGCGGCGGTGACCAGATACTTGGATACCAAACCCATCCTGCCGATGCGGGCGTATGCGTTGGGAGTTCAATCCAGGTATCTGAGCCATTCGGGTCGCAAAGAACAGGGGGATGCACTTCTCAAACAAGCCCAGGCACTGGATCCTTATTTTTCAAAGGCCACCGGGGCTCCCAGCCCCGACCTTTTCATCCGGCCCGATGAGATTTCACACTACCATCGGTATCTTTTCAGGCCCATCCAGTGAGGGAGATTGAAGACAGAGGGGCCAAACCAAAAACGTGTCAGCCCTCACTTTTGACACAAACCGGTACCGAAGTGGGTTGCTTGTCCCACAAAACTGATCCGTCTTCGCTACGCTTCCGTCTTCGTCCCGCGTTGCGGGACTTCGCCGTGACAAGCGCCGTGACAAGCCTGGCTGGAGCCGGGGCATCCGGCCAGTGATTATTCCATGCCCCAAGTGCCGGTTTTGGTTTCAACTCAAAAGCCAGAAAACTTTTTTTACCGCCAAGTCGCCAAGCCCACCAAGGAGTTGGTCCGCAGATTCCGCCAATTAACGCAGATAAAAACATCTGTAATACAATCCTGCAACTTCGCGCACGGACGACAAAGATTTGGACTGCGGTGGCAGAGCGCAGCGGCGACACCGCTTTCCGTGCTGCCGGTTGCTTCCAAAAGCGGCGTGGCTCCCGCTCTGCGCATACGCGTCAACTTAAGCTTCCGAGT
>Ga0208189_1001212_pt1 | contig 11669 bp, 12 predicted proteins | sample June2015DPH_10_5_FD_184702 | JGI IMG/M metagenome (GOLD analysis project Ga0208189, IMG submission 184702) | Peatland microbial communities from SPRUCE experiment site at the Marcell Experimental Forest, Minnesota, USA - June2015DPH_10_40... | ecosystem: Environmental > Terrestrial > Soil >... | reverse complement strand
TCAACGACCTGCAACACTACCAGCCCCGGCAATCCCTGATTCAGATTGACCTACAGACCGCATCCGACTAGAGACCGAGAGAGACCTTGAGCCACCTAACCAACTTCGAAATCTTCCTGCTCCTGAGCGTGCTCAAGGTCGCAATCGTGCTGGTCATCACGCTGCTGGGCGTTGCCTACACCGTGCTGCTGGAGCGCAAGCTGCTGGCGCACATTCAGAACCGCTGGGGCCCCTGCCGCGTCGGCCCCTTCGGCCTGCTGCAGCCGCTGGTCGACGGCGCCAAGAGCTTCCTCAAGGAAGACATGATTCCGCTCGCGGTCGAGCGGCCGTTGTTTGTCCTCGCACCCATCCTTGCCCTGGGCTGCGCGCTCATCTCCATCGCCGTGGTGCCATTCGGCGCCCTCACCCGCGTCGATGGCGTGGACCTCTTCCAGATCGCCAACGTCAACATCGGCCTGCTTGTCATCCTCGGCGTCACCTCCATCGGCGTCTACGGCATCGCACTCTCCGGCTGGTCGTCGAACAACAAGTACTCGCTGCTCGGCTCGCTGCGTTCCACCGCGCAGGTCGTCAGCTACGAGCTTGCGCTGGGCCTTTCGCTGGTCGGCGTCGTGCTGCGCGCGCAGTCGCTCAATCTGCGCACCATCGTCAGCAGCCAGTCCGCTCACGGCGCGCTCTCCTGGAACATCTTCGGCGGCTTGCAGACGGTCGCATTCTTCATCTACCTTATGGCCGCCTACGCCGAGACCAACCGCGCGCCCTTCGACCTGCCCGAGGCCGAGAATGAACTGGTCGCCGGATACCACACCGAGTACAGCTCCATGAAGTTCGCCATGTTCTTCATGGCCGAGTACGCCAACATGATCACCGTAAGCTGCGTTGCCACGCTGCTCTTCCTGGGCGGCGCTGCCAGCCCCTTCGGTCACATCTTCGACGGCCTTCTCAATACGCCGGTTTTGAACGCCATCTTTCCGGTCTGCTGGTTTGTCGTCAAGGTCTTCGCGTTTCTCGCCCTCTACATCTGGGTGCGCGGCACTCTGCCGCGCTTCCGCTACGACCAACTGATGGGCTTCGGCTGGAAGTTTCTTCTGCCGCTTGCCATGGCCAATATCATCGTCACCAGCCTTGTCCTTGCAGTGCGGGGCTGAATCCGCACTGCTTTACAATCACTAGGCGTATCAAGTCGTCATTCTGGCGAAGCCAGAATCTCAGTATTTGTCTCTCGAGCCTGCAATACACTTTAGAAATTAGCTCACAGAATAGTCCCTCTGCGCGCTGCAAACGAAGCATCTGACGGAACCTCATGCAACTGGCACTCTTCATCATCTTCGGTGCACTGGCACTCGCGGGAGCACTGAACCTGCTCTTCCAGCGCCACCCCATCCACAGCGCGCTGTCGCTGGTGGTGGTGATGATGTCGCTGGCCGTCCTGTACTGGTCGCTGGGCGCGGAGTTCCTCGCCGCCGCGCAGGTCATCGTCTATTCGGGCGCCATCATGGTGCTCTTCATCTTCGTCATCATGCTGCTGAACGCGGGCAAAGAGCAGCGCACGCGGGGCAGCCGCGCGGCATACGCCGTGGGATTCCCCGGGGCCGCGGCCATCTTCTGCCTGCTCAGCTTTGTGTTTTTGTCGGAGCGCGGCGCGTTGGGCGCCTCCAACATCGGCGGCGACCTCGGCAATGCCGTGGACAACATCGCCCAGGTCAGCGCGATGCTCTTCACCCGGCAACTGCTTCCCTTCGAGGTCACGTCCGTCCTCATCCTCGTCGCCATCGTGGGCGCAGTCGTGCTCGCGCGGAAGGAGCAATAGATGCAAGAGTCTACATTGATCATCCCGTGTATCTCAGTCGTAACGATCAGCATGGCGCTTTTGACATATACGATGAAACCACGCTGGATACCAGCGATTGCTTTGGTCGGAAGTGCGCTCGACCTGTTTGGATTGATCCGAGTCGCCTACTTTCACGAGGCCCATGCAAAGTATATTTTTTCAATTCCCGGGGTGGCCCTCATGGGCGTAAGCGTAATTCTGATGATCTACAGAAGCATTATTCAGTGGAAGAGGGAGCGCGTATAGCATGGTGCCTACCGCCTACTACCTCATCCTCGCCGCGATGCTCTTCACCCGGCAACTGCTCCCCTTCGAGGTCACCTCGGTTTTGATCCTGGTGGCAATTCTCGGTGCAGTCGTGCTCGCGCGGAAGGAGCAATAGATATGGTGACTTTTCTTTGTGTTTCTCTAGGCGGCGTGGCTCTCGGCGTCTTGATTATCTTTTTCGAGAAGAAGAGGAAGGCGGAAAAATAATGGTGCCCACAGCCTACTACCTCATCCTGGCCGCAATGCTCTTTTCCATCGGGATCGCCGCGTTCCTGATCAAGCGCAACGTGATTACGATCTTCATCTCCATCGAGCTGATGCTCAACGCCGTCAACCTGACCTTTGTCGCCTTCGCGCACATGTGGCACCAGGTCAGCGGACAGATCTTTGTCTTCTTCGTGATGGTGGTCGCCGCCGCCGAGGCAGCTGTCGGCCTCGCCATCATCCTCTCCATCTTCCGCACGCGCCAGACGCTGAACGTCGACGAGATCGACCTGATGAAATCATGAACCCCATGCCCGCAAGCTATCTCTGGTTCATTCCGCTGCTTCCCTTCGCCGGCTTCCTGATCAACGGGACGCTGGGGCGAAGGCTGCCGCGCGCCGTCGTCGGCACAGTGGCGCTGCTCTCGACCGCGCTGCCCGCCGCCCTCGTCGCGTGGCTGTGGATGACGATGTGTGCTGCGGGCGCACCGAGTTCAATCGAATCGGTGATTCGTCCCTCTGGATATGAATGGATCGCCATCACCGGCTTCCACGTCGACTTCGCCTTCGCCGTCGATCACCTTACCCTCATCATGCTTGCCGTGGTCACCGGCGTCGGCTTCCTCATCCATATTTATTCGGTGGGATATATGGCGCACGAAGAGGGCTACTGGCGCTTCTTCGCCTATCTCAACCTCTTTATGTTCTTCATGTCGGTTCTGGTACTGGCCGCAAATTTTCTGCTGCTCTTCGTCGGCTGGGAGGGCGTGGGTCTCTGCTCGTACCTGTTGATTGGTTTTTACTTCAAGAAATTTTCCGCGGCCTGCGCGGGCAAAAAAGCATTCATCGTCAACCGCATCGGCGACTTCGGCTTTCTGCTGGCAATGTTCCTGCTGATCGTCCACTTCGGCAGCCTGAGCTTTACGCAGGTCTTCAGCACCATCGCGCAGCATCCGGAGTGGCAACTGCAGGGCGCGCACTTCCTTCCCGCCATCTGTCTTCTTCTGCTGCTCGGCGCGGCGGGCAAGTCCGCGCAGATTCCGCTCTACATTTGGCTGCCTGACGCAATGGAGGGCCCCACGCCGGTCTCCGCGCTGATCCACGCGGCGACGATGGTGACGGCTGGAGTCTACATGGTCGCGCGCTGTCACGTGCTGTTCGACAGCTCGCCCGTTGCGCTCACGGTGGTCGCCTGCATCGGCGCGGCCACGGCACTCTTTGCGGCGTCCATCGGCATGGTGCAGCACGACATCAAGCGCGTGCTGGCCTACTCCACCATCTCGCAGCTCGGATACATGTACCTGGCCTGCGGAGTGGGGGCCTACGCCGCGGGAATCTTCCACCTGCTGACGCACTCGTTCTTCAAGGCGCTGCTCTTCCTCGCCGCCGGGTCCGTCATTCACGCGCTCTCCGGCGAGCAGGACATGCGCCGCATGGGCGGCCTGCGCACGCGCACTCCCATTACCTTCTGGACCATGAGCGCGGGTGTCTTCGCCATCGCGGGCATTCCGCCATTCTCAGGCTTCTTCTCCAAGGACGAGATCCTCTACCATACCTTTGCATCGAGCAATCCGCTGCACATCGTTCTGTGGCTCATCGGTCTCGCCACTGCCGGAATGACTTCGTTCTACATGTTCCGCCTCTGGTTCAAGACCTTCTTCGGCGAGCCGCGCATCGAGCAGAACGCAACTGTCGAATCGCGCGGCGCGAAAGGCATCCATGAGTCCCCGTGGATCATGCTCCTCCCGCTTTGCATTCTCGCCCTCCTCTCCGTCGCCGGCGGATGGATCGGCATCCCTGAAGCCATGTTCGGCAGCAACCGCATTGAACACTTCCTGGATCCCGTCTTCGCAAACGGCGCAACCACGGAAGCCGCCACAGCCATGGAAGCCGCCGTAGCGACCACCGGCCACGGCCTCGAACTCATTCTCGCCGTTGTCTCCGTTCTGGTTGCAGTCGCGGGCTTCTACATCGCCTACGTCTTCTACTACGAGAAGCCCGGCACTGCAGCCGCGCTCGCGGAGCGCAACCGGCGCGCATACAACATGGTCAAGAACAAGTACTGGGTCGACGAGTTCTATCACAACTTCCTTATCACTCCGCTGCTGATGTTTACGCGCGGCATTTTTGAACTCGTCTTTGAACGCGGAGTCGTCAACGGCTCGGGCAGGGCGGCAGGCGCAACCACGCGCGGCATGGCATGGCTCACGCGCAAGCAGATCTCCGGCAACATCCGCTCCTACGCCGGATGGCTGGCCATCGGCGCCGCCGCGGTGATCGCGGTGATGCTCTTCGGCAATTCGTTGTGGGGCCACCTATGATGAATATCGACCACATTATTCTGACCCTCATCGTCTTCACGCCGCTGGCCGGCGCGCTGCTGCTGGCGCTGTTGCCCGACCGCGGCAAGACCATGCAGTGGGCCGCGCTCGCGGTCACGCTGGCAACCTTCGGCCTCACGCTTCACCTGCCCTTCCACTACTCCTACGCGAGCCAGCCTGGCGGCTTCCAGTTCGAGCAGAATCTTCCGTGGATCGCCTCGCCCGCCATCCACTACCACCTCGGCGTGAATGGCCTCTCGATGTGGCTGATGGTGCTGACCGGACTGCTGGCGCCGCTCGGTGTGTTGATCTCGTGGCGCGCCATCGGCCAGCGCAAGAAGCTTTTTTACGTTCTCTTCCTGCTGCAGCAGGTCGCCATGATGGGCATCTTCGTCTCGCTCGACATGTTCCTCTACTACGCGTTCTGGGAGATGTCGCTGGTGCCGATGACGATCCTGATCGCAACCTTTGGCCGCAGTGAACGCCGCCGCTTCGCCGCCATCAAATACTTTCTCTACGCCTTCATTCCCTCCGCGCTGCTGCTGGTTGCGATGCTGTGGCTGTACGCGCAGACCGGCACATTCGACCTGCCGAAGCTGGCCGATCTGGCGGCGCAACACGCCATCTCGCCCAACGCCGCCGCGCTGTGGATCGCATCGCTCGGCTTCCTCATTGCCTTCTCCGTGAAGGTCCCCATCTTTCCGCTGCACGGATGGCTGGTGGACGCAATCGCCGAAGCGCCCACCGCGGCCGTGATGGTGCTGGCCGGCAAGACCGCGCTCTACTCCATGCTGCGCTTCTCGTTTGCCATCTTCCCCGAACAGTCGCACCGCATCGCGCCGCTGATGATCGCGCTGGCTGCCATCGGCATCGTCTACGGCGGGCTGCTCGCCCTGGTGCAGCACGATCTGAAGAAACTTGCAGCCTACTCCACGCTTGGCCAGCTCAGCTTCATCGTTCTCGGCATCTTCACCTTCACCGTTGCGGGGCTGGACGGCGGCATCTACCAGATACTCAACGAGAGCCTCGCCGGCGCCGCTCTGTTCATGCTGCTGGGCCTGCTCTACGAGCGATACAACGCCTACGACATGCGCCAGTACGGCGGCCTGGCGCAGAAGCTGCCCTGGGTGGCCACGATGTTCGTCCTGGTGGCGCTCTCCATCATCGGACTGCCCATGCTGAACAGCTTCGTGGGCGAGTTCCTGATTCTCTCCGGCTCCATGCAGGGTGTCTACGCGAACCATCATCTGTGGACCGCCATAGCGACCACCGGTGTGATTCTGAGCGCGGCCTACATGCTGCGATTGGTCCAACGCGTCTTCTACTGCGACGTGGGCCCCAAGCCGCAAGCGGTCGCCGGATGGGACCTGGACGCGCGCGAGCATCTGGCGCTGTGGCCCGTGGTCGCGCTCTTTCTGGCGATGGGCGTCGCGTCGCCGCTGTGGATGCGCGCCATCGACGGAACCGCGGCTACGATGGCAGACCATCCCGCCTCCGTCAATGCGACTCTGCCCAATCCCATTCATAAAATCGAAGCCGAGACCTACCAGCCCGCGAACGCAGCATCGCCTCATGCGACCTCGCACCAGACCACTTCACCCCAGACCACTCCCGGAGGCGCGCGTTGATCCCCCTACCCACCTCCGTCATTGCGCTGCTGCCCGAGTACGTCCTCACCCTGACGGGCGTGCTGATTGTGCTCATCGAGGCAGTGCTGAAGCCCACCGCCAGCCGCAAGCCGCTGGGCTGGCTGGCCATCGCGGGCGCCACGGCCACGGGCCTAATCAGTTGGTATCAACTTCGCCTCGGCGCGCTCAGCGCTTTCAGCGGCAGTATTCAGGTTGATGCCTTCAGCATCTTCTTCCACCTGCTGATTGGCGCGGTGGTGGTGGTCACGCTGCTCGGCTCGCTGGATTACTTCGACGGCCACGCGAGTCATGCGGGCGAATACTTTGCGCTTGTCCTCTTCGGCGCGGTCGGAATGATGCTGATGACCTGCTCGGTCGATCTGCTGATGGTCTTCATCGGGCTGGAGATCTCCTCGATCTCGACCTACATTCTGGCCGGCTTCCGCAAGGGTGAGGGCGCCAGCGTGGAGGCCTCGATCAAGTACTTCCTGCTCGGCTCGTTCGCCACCGCCTTCTTCCTCTATGGCATCGCGCTGGCATACGGCGCGACGGGTTCCACCGGCATCGCAGCCATCGCCGCCGGACTGGGCGCAAGCGCCACGCCGCGCATGGCCTTCCTTGCGCTGGCCATGATGCTGGTCGGCCTGGGCTTCAAGGTCTCCGCCGCGCCCTTCCATCTGTGGACGCCGGACGTCTATCAGGGCGCGCCCGCGCCGGTCGTTGGGCTGATGTCCACCGCGCCCAAGGCCGCTGCCTTCGCCGTGCTGCTGCGCATCACCTTCTGCGGATTCCCGCTGATGCAGCAGCGCTGGGCCATGTTGCTGTGGGGCCTGGCCGCGCTCTCGATGACCATCGGCAACCTCGGCGCGCTGAAGCAGACCAACGTGAAGCGCATGCTGGCCTACTCCAGCATCGCGCACGCGGGCTACCTGCTGGCCGCATTCACCGCCTTTCCGCAGGCGGGCATCAGCGCCGCCTGCTTCTACACCGCCGCCTACGCCGCGATGAACGTCGGGGCCTTCGCCGTCATCACGCAGATCGGCGGATACAAGGAGACGCTGCGCAGCTTCAAGGACTACCAGGGCCTCGCCCTGCGCCGTCCGGTGCTGGCCGCGCTACTCGCTTTGTTCCTGCTCTCACTGATCGGGATTCCCTTCACCGGCGGCTTCTTCGGCAAGTTCTACGTATTTGCCGCCGTGCTTCAGGCCGGTCACGTCTGGCTCGCCGTCATCGGCCTCATCAACAGCGGCGTGGCCTGCTTCTACTACCTGCGGTTGCTCAGCTCGGTGTACACAAGGCCCGTGGCAACATTCTCCGCGCCCGGCCAAACCACGCCAAGCCTCGCCCCAACTCCGGCGATCAGCGTTCCCGCGGGGATTGGACTTGCCCTGGCTGCCGCGGCCACGCTGCTGCTCGGCATTCTACCCGGTGCCGTCCTCCACCTGGCCAACTCCGCCGGCTCGGGCCTGCGCGCAACCTATGCCATTGCTGCGCCTTCCGCATCCTCCGCCGACAGCCCGCCCAGCCTGCCCTCCTCAGGCCAGCCCCGTTAGCCCTATTGAATAGATACAAACGGGCGCAGATTCATTACAATTCCAGCGGCGGATGCATCCCGCATCCGTCGTCATTCAATCAATCAGTGAGCATACCGGCCATGCAGCTTCTCTCCGTAAAAAGCCTCCGCGCATTCTCTGTCTCCCTCCTTCTCGTCGCATGCTTCGCCACCACCAGCCGGGCGATGATTGCGCCCCACATTGTCACAGCCGACCGCATCGCCGCTGCCGACCGTGTCGCGCAACTGGAGCGGCAGGTGGCCGCGAACAAGGCCGCCGCGCAAGCCTCCGCGACAGCAGCCGCGGCCGCCACGGCCACTGCGCAATCGGCCGGCGACAACGCCTGGGTGCTGACCAGCGCGCTGCTGGTGCTGATGATGACCGGCCCCGGCCTCGCGCTGTTCTACAGCGGCCTGGTGCGCAAGAAGAACGTGCTGGGCACCATGATGCAGAGCTTCGCCATGATGGCCGTCATCACGGTGCTGTGGTTCGTGTGCGGCTACTCGCTGGCCTTCGGGCCGGGCAACGCCTACATCGGCGGCCTGCACAACGCCTTCCTGCACGGCGTGGGACTGGCGCCCAACCCGGCCTACGCGCCCACCATTCCCGAGCAGAGCTTCATGATCTACCAGCTCATGTTCGCCATCATCACGCCGGCGCTGATCGCCGGGGCCTTCGCCGAGCGCATGAAGTTCTCCGCCATGCTGCTGTTCTCGATCTTCTGGGCGCTGCTGGTCTACAGTCCCATCGCGCACATGATATGGGGCGTCGGCGGCCTGCTGAACGCGACCGGCGGCGGGCGATTCCCCACCCTCGACTTTGCCGGAGGCACCGTGGTCCATATCTCCTCGGGCGTCTCGGCGCTGGTCACCGCTCTGTATCTGGGCAAGCGGCTCGGCTACTCCAAGGAGCCACCGTCGCCGCACAGCATGGTGCTCTGTTTTATCGGCGCCGGCCTGCTGTGGGTGGGCTGGTTCGGCTTCAACGCGGGTAGCGCGCTGGGCGCAGGGCCGCTGGCCACCTCTGCCTTCGTCAACACGCAGTTCGCGGCGGCGGCGGGCGCCATCGCCTGGGGCGCGGCAGAGTGGATACGCAGCGGCAAGCCAAGCGCGCTGGGCGCGGTCTCCGGCGCGGTGGCTGGGCTGGCCACCGTCACCCAGGCCGCGGGCTTCGTACAACCCATCTCGGCGGTGCTGATCGGGCTGATCGCCGGGGCCGGCTGCTTCTTCATGGTTGTGAAGGTGAAGGGCTGGTTCGGCTACGACGACTCGCTCGACGCATTCGGCGTGCATGGCATCGGAGGAACGATGGGCGCGCTGATGACCGGCATCTTTGCATCAAGCGCAATCAACCCCATCTTCGGCAAGGACGCACTGGGCCACGCAAGGCCCACTGGATGGGTGGACGGCAACCCCGCGCAGGTGCTGCACCAGATGACCGCAGCCGGCATTGCGTGGGGCATCGCCATTGTGGGCACGCTGGCAATCCTGTTCGTCGTGGACCTACTGGTCGGCGTGCGCGTGAGCGAGGACGACGAGGTGCAGGGCCTGGACCTGTCGCAGCACGGCGAACAGGGCTACGACTGGGAGTCCAACGCTTCCTAGAGCATTCGCTGCATCCGTTCGCAATGGCACTGCGAGCGGATGCGACGAAGTGCAGTAATCGTGAGTCGAGGAAAACATCCACACTGCGGAATCGTGTGTCTACGGCAAGGATGCGCGCAGTTTGCCGGTGCCTCCATTCGCTGCCGATCAGGCTTCGGACTGCACGGTGAAGAGATTGAGCCGGCAGATATTCGCGATCTGCGGACGGAATTTGAGAAGGATGCGGAGGACGGCCCGCGACGGCAGGGAGAGGCGCGACCGCAAGGGCCCGGGGATGTCCAACATGGAGCGGGAGTCCAGCAGGCGCAAGCCGATCTTCCAGCGCTCGATCTCGATTGGGTCTTCGCATGCCCATGTGAAACGGGCATCGAACTTCTGGCGCTCGTGGTCTTTGTTGCCGTTACGAATCGAATTGAGGGGCATGCTGTCGAAGGCGATGGTTGCGTTCGGAAAGTTGGCTGCGATCTGCGCGAGCGCCGACCTGACCTGCTGCTCTGTGAGGTAGATGAAGACTGCCTCCGCGATGAAGAAATACGGTCCCGGGCTCTGACGCACCGCGTCCATCCATCCGGTATCGAGGACCGACGCGGTTAGTGTCGTGCGCCGCGTGGTGTCGGTGAAAAACTTCTTCCGCAGTTCAATGGAGTCGGGAAGATCGAGGTCGAACCAGTGCACGGTGCCGTTGTCGAGCCGCTCGAAGCGGGTGTTGAGCCCGGCGCCGATCTCGACCACGGTTCCCGCGGGATGGCGGCTGAGAAAATCCCTGACCGGCACGTCGAAGATGGCGGTCCGCAGTGTGGCCGCCGCGATCCTCCAGCGCTGGTTGAACCTCTGGAAGTCCCAGTCGATGGATTCGACCATCTCGGCGGCCTTGCGATCGTTCAGGACCGGACGCTTCCTGCGCGAGTCGACCGCGCGGGCGTAGAGCGGAACCAGCAGTGTCTCCTGCACCGTGCCGAGCTGGATGGATTGTTTTGCAGCCATGTGCACCTCATCCTCAACAAGAATAGCGCGCGTCGAAGCCAAGACCCACTCGGAGATGCAGTCAGTAGCCGTTGGCCAGCAGAGACTCCACCGTCAGCTCGCGCTTCGACGCGTCGGCCAGCGCGCGACTCTCGGCGAACTTTGCCATCACATCCACCTCGATGTTCACCTCCATTCCCGGCGCGAGCGTGTGCAGGTTGGTGGCCGAGTAGGTATGCGGCAGGATGGCGATCCAAATCTCCGCGCCCTCGATGCCCGCAACCGTCAGGCTGATGCCCTCCACGGCGATCGACCCCTTCAGGACCACATAGCGCATCAGCTCCTGGGGAAGGCGCAGGCGGAGCACCCAGTCCGTCAGCCCGGCGCCCACCAGCGATGAATCTGGCTGTGCTGCCCCTGGTGAAGTCCAGCCGCTCTGCGCGAGGTCTGGCCGGCTTCCGGCAGTCACAGGCTCAATCGCCAGCAGCGTCCCGGTGCCATCCACATGCCCCTGGACTACATGCCCTCCCAGCGGCGAGCCGGCCGCGGTGGGCAGCTCCAGGTTCACAAGCGAACCGGGGACCAGGCGCGAGAGCGTGGTGCGCGCGATGGTCTCCGCGGCCAGGTCGGCCGAGAAGCGCGGAGGAACCGCTCCGGGTTCGATGGTGAGCGCCGTGAGGCAGACGCCGCAGACGGCAACGCTGTCGCCCAGATGCAGCCGATCGACGGTCCCCGGCGCGGCAATCGTGAGCCGCGCCGCGCCCTCGGTCGGGGTAAACGCGATCACCTCGCCCGTCTTCTCCACCAGTCCGGTAAACATAGCTCTAGCCTAGCTCATCTGCGTGCCCGTGCGCCTCACATCTCGCCTTGGCAACACTCAAGACGAACCTCTCGCGCAAACATAATTGACCGCCCCTTCATTTTATTTCCGTCGTGCTTGCGGTAGTCTCATAGAGCCGTATATGCCTGAGAAGAAACCATCCGTCGCGAAGTCCAGCCGAGCCGGCAAGCCTCCGGTCCCTGGCAAGCCAGCCGGGCAGAGGCCCACCATTCGTGAATCCGCCGCAAAGAAGTCTGGCGCAAAGAAAGTGGCCGCGAAGAGGACGGCAATAACGTCCGTGAAGAAGCCCTTGGCAAAGAAGCCATCTGCGCAGAAGGACGCCGCGTCCGCGCCGGAGAGCCTCTTCTTCGACCGCGACGAGAGCTGGATGCTCTTCAACCAGCGGGTGCTGGAGGAGGCCGAGGACGCCAAGAATCCGCTGCTGGAGCGGGTGAAGTTTCTGGCCATTACGGCCAGCA
>Ga0208189_1001211_pt1 | contig 11669 bp, 9 predicted proteins | sample June2015DPH_10_5_FD_184702 | JGI IMG/M metagenome (GOLD analysis project Ga0208189, IMG submission 184702) | Peatland microbial communities from SPRUCE experiment site at the Marcell Experimental Forest, Minnesota, USA - June2015DPH_10_40... | ecosystem: Environmental > Terrestrial > Soil >... | reverse complement strand
CGGAACCGGACGACGATTTCGCTCAGTTTTTCGGGAAGACATTTTCCCGTGCGGAGATAGAACGGCATTCCGCTCCATCGCCAGTTGTCGATGAAGAGTTTGATGGCTGAGAAGGTTTCCGTGCGCGAGTTCGGGGCGACGCCGCGGGCCTTGAGATAGCCCGGCGTGGTCTTCAGGGCGGAGTTATCCTTGTATTGCCCGGGTCCGTATTGGCCGCGGATGGCCTGGGAATCGACCAGGCTGGATCGGAGGGGCCGGACGGATTTGTAGACCTTCACTTTCTCGTCGCGGATGCTGGTGGCGTCGAGGGCGGCCGGCGGCTCCATCGAAACCAGCGCCATGAGCTGGAACAGGTGGTTCTGAATCATGTCGCGCGTCGCCCCGCTCTTGTCGTAATATCCCGCGCGGTCGTCGGCACTGACGGTTTCGCTGACGGTGATCTGCACGTGATCGATGTACTTGTAGTTCCAGATCGGCTCGAAGATCGAATTGGCGAAACGCATGACCATCAGGTTCTGGACGGTTTCCTTGCCGAGATAGTGGTCGATGCGGAAGACCTGCTTTTCGTCGAAATATTTGAGCAGGACGGCGTTGAGGCCCCGGGCGGATGGCAAATCGCGGCCGAAAGGCTTCTCGATGATGATTCGCTGGAAACCGGCGGTTCCGGTCAGGCGCTCGCCGAGCCGGGTGATGATGTCCTGGAACACCTCGGGCGGCGTGGAGACGTAGAAGAGGCGGTTTGAGCCGGTATCGTGGGATTTGTCGAATTCTTCGAGTCTGGCGGCGAGGCGTGCGTGGTCGTCGGCGGAATCGTAGGAGCCGGGGACGTAGTAAATGTTGGGCTCCATCCGTTTCCAGGCGGCTTCGTCGATGGGTTGGCGCCGCGCGTGTTTTTTGATGGCCTGGTAACAATCCTTGCGGTATTGCTCGTCGTTGAGCGGCGTGCCGTCCTTTTTCTCGGTCGAACGGGCGTATCCGATCAGAACGAAACGGTCACTGACGAGCCGTTCGCGGCAGAGTTCGTAGACGGCGGGGATGAGTTTGAGTTGCGCCAAATCGCCGCTGGCGCCGAAAATCACGATCGCGCAGGGAACGGGATTGGGCATGGGAACGGCCTTTCGTGTTTATTTATCGGCAACGAACATATCTCAACTTACCGTGGAAAGGGGACTGCGGGAAGAACCGGCAGCATCTCGCCCCGACGTAAAATTGCCGGTAGGATGACGCTCGATGAAATGGATTATATTCATCCTCCTTATTGTCTCCGTCATGTTGGTGGGTTGGTATGTGTGGGTGGAGGCGGAACGGCAAGGCCCGGAGCCCGCCACGTCGGGAAGATCCGGCAATGGCGCGGCGAGCCTCGATGCGGCATCGGTGAGCAATCTGGTCGTCGCGGGGGACGATCACGGCGCCGAAGATGCGGCATATCGGGCGGGGCTGGAATCACAAGTCGATGCGGTGGTGAACGGGACGATGGCGGAACGTCAACTTCCGACGGCGGCGCTGCCGTTGTTGCAGAGAAGAATCATGGCCGGCGCGCCGTCCGCGGCGACCACGCGGCCGCTGGGGGAGGCGCTGGCGAAGGATGGGATCAGACTGGCAAATGCGCTGGCAATCCAAAAGCGGCTGGAATGGTATCGGAAAAATACGCTGAACATTTTTGAAAGAAATTGCGGCCGGAAGACTTGGGCGCCGGCGGCCCGGGCGGCGATTCAGGCGGCGGTGCGCCTGTGGGACAAGGACCCCAGAACGACCGGCGATGAAGACATGATTATCTGGCGCGAGGCCAGGGCCGCGCATAAGGATGGACGCGACGACCCGCTGCTGCTTTTCGCCTGGGCGCAAAATGTTATTCAATTCAATTCCCCGGATTCGGACAGGGCGTGGATCTATCGGGCCTCGGTTGCCGCGGCGCTGACCATGAAAGAGGCCGGTTATCCACCGGCGATCCAGATGGCTGCGGATTTGCAGGCGGCCAGGGGCATCGCAGATAACAAGCCCGTCTCCGATCGTGACCGGAAAGAAATGAACAAGCTCTTAGACCAGAGCAAAGCGTTGTTTGGCAAGGTGATCGCCGACCCGGAATTGCCGCGGCAGGCGCTTCTGAATCTGTTTGACATGATGGGAGAAACGTCGATATCGGTGTACGGGGATCGGCGAACTCTGCCCGCGCCGTTGTTTGAACAACTGAAAGCGTCCCGGGTCGATCCGAGCACGGTGCTGACCGTGCAGGGGTATTTCAACGTCGACTACGCCTGGGATGCCAGAGGAACGGGATGGGGCGATACCGTGACAACGGAGGGATCAAACCTTTGCGAGCAGCGCCTGGCCAAGGCCGATGCCGCGCTGGAGCAGGCGTGGAAGCTCGATCCGTCGAACAGCGACGCGGCGGCGAAGATGATCTCGGTGGAACTCGGTCAGGGCGAGGGTCGGGACCGCATGGAACTTTGGTTCAAACGGGCCATGGACGCCGATCCGGACAACTATTGGGCGTGTCTTCAGAAGCTGTATTACCTGGAGCCTAAATGGTACGGCAACGGTGAGGAGATGCTGAAGTTCGGCCGGGAATGCCTTGCCGGCGGGAACTGGGACGCGGGCATCCCGTACGTCTTAGTCAAAGCCCATCTGCACCTGGCGCAGTATGCGGGCGGCCAGTGGACACCGGCGCCCCAGGCGGAATATTTCCGTAACAACCCGCAGGCGTGGACGGAGATTCGTTCGGTTTATGCCGAAGACCGGCGTCATCGCCCCCGAAGCGAGGAAAAGGAGCTTCAATTTGCGCGCGTCGCGGCGTCGTGTGGGCACTGGGATGAAGCCAATCTCATGTTTCAGGAAGTCGGCAATGGATACAACTCAAACGTCTTGTCCATCCCTGAAATGGACCGGGCGAAGGCGGAAACGCTGATGCATTACTCGCCCTCTACCCGCCCGGCCGGATTCTGATGGACAATCTCAAAAAATCGTGATTACAATCCTCGTTTATGCGTGATCCACGGCTTGCGAAACTGGCGGACGTATTGGTGAACTACAGCGTCGGCGTGAAGCGGGGACAACTCGTGCGAATTGCGGGGCCGAGCGTCGCCGAGCCCCTGGTTGTGGAGATTTACCGCCAGGTGCTCGCCGCGGGGGGACATCCGATGGCACGCCTGGGGGCGGAGGAATTGGAGGAAATCTTTCTCAAGTCGGCTGGGGATGAACAACTCGTGTATTTGAATCCCGTTGCCAAGCATGAAATCGAGACGATCGACTGCTCGATCGGAATCTGGGCGGATGAGAATACGAAAGCGCTGACGAATTGCGATCCGAAGCGGATGGCGAGACATGCGGCGGCGCGGCAGCCGATCTCGGACATCTTCATGCGGCGGGCGGCGGAGGGAAAACTGAAATGGACGGGAACACAGTATCCCTGCCAGGCCAGCGCGCAGGACGCGGAGATGTCCCTGGCGGAATATGAGGAGTTCGTGTTCGGGGCGGGGCTGCTGAATGAGCCGGACCCGGTCGCGGCATGGAAAAAGGTCTCGCGGCGGCAACAAAACCTCGCCGATTTCCTCAACGGGAAATCGGATTATCACGTCGTGGCGGCGAATGGCACCGATATCCGCATGTCCGTGGCGGGGAAAAAATGGATCAATTGCGACGGGCATGAGAATTTCCCCGATGGAGAGGTGTTTACCGGGCCGGTCATCGACAGCGCCGAGGGAGTCGTGCATTTCAGCTTTCCGGCGGTTCACGGCGGACGCGAGGTCCAGGACGTGCGCCTGAAATTCAAGAATGGGAAAGTCGTCCAGGCTTCCGCCGCCAAGGGTGAGGAGTTTTTGATTTCCATGCTCGACATGGATGCGGGCAGCCGATTTTTGGGGGAGTGCGCCATCGGGACGAATTACAACGTGACGAGGTATACGAAGAACACGCTGTTCGACGAGAAGATCGGCGGGACGGTGCATTTCGCGCTCGGAGCGGGATATCCGGAGACCGGCAATTCCAATCAAAGCGGATTGCATTGGGACATGGTGGTGGACCTGCGCAACGGGGGATACGTGGAGATCGACGGAAAGAAAATCAGCAAAGCCGGACGGTTTATCCGGAAAGAGTTCGGTGGATGATGCAGTCGGGCGATACGGCATCGGGCGGCTGTGGGGCCTCGATTCGATTGGCGACCGCGGATGATCTGTTGGCCGTCAACGAGATTTACAATCATTGCGTCTTGCATTCGAACTGCACGTACCAGGAGACGCCGGAGCCGATGGAAGGGCGGCGGCAATGGTTCGCCATGCACGATGCGAGGCATCCGGTGACCGTGGCGGAAATGAACCGGCGCGTGGTGGGGTGGGGAGCGCTGTCGGCATATCATGCGCGAGCGGCTTACCGCAATACGGTCGAAAATTCCGTCTATGTCCATCGCGAGTTTTATCGGCAAGGCATTGGATCGCTGATTTTGCGGGACCTGATAATCCGGGCGCGCGCGCTCGGATATCATGCGATTATCGCATCAATCGATGCCGGGCAGACGGCAAGCATCGCACTGCACGCCAGGTTTGCATTTGAGGAAGTGGGACATTTCAAGCAGGTGGGATTCAAATTCGGCAGCTGGCTGGATGTGGTTTATTTGGAGCTATTGTTGTGACGGAGCTTTTCCAGGGGTTATCTGGAGATCGGCAATTCCAATCAGAGCGGATCGCATTGACGTAAAGTGACCGATTTGCGGAGAGGGGGGTATGTGGAAATCGATGGCCTAAGGATTTGTCGGGCTGGCCGGTTTACGCGCGAGAGATTTCCGGACAATGAACAACGGGGATGGTATAATTCATTGTGGAGCGTTTATGACGACACGCCTGAAGACAGTGATCGAGCAACTCAACGCCGATGAACTTGAACAAGTGACGCTTCTAGCGGAGTCGCTGGCGCGTCGACGGGTGGACGAAAACGCCCGCAAGGGCCTCAGCCTGGAGTGGGTCGGGTGCATGGCGGACGCTCCCGAGAAGTCAGGTGTGGAGGCGGCGCATCGAGCCAATGAGATTCGGCTAGGATTGCTCTCCAAGAGCGCACGCAAGTGAAGTATCTCATCGACGCAAACGTGGGGTTGGAGGCTGTTCTGGGTCGGGCTCATTCCGAAGATGTTGTTCGAATGTTAACGCAAATGCCAGCAGGAGTTTTGGCCACCACTGATTTCGTTCTGCATTCAGTCGGCCTTTGGCTTTGCCCTTCACGCGGCAAAGAGTTCCGTCTTTTCCTTGACGATATTATTTCTCGAAGAGTCAATACGTTGCATTTGCCGCCGTCCGATTTGTACAGGGTCCTCGATGTGATGGCCGGGAACGGTCTGGATTTTGACGACGCGTTTCAATATGTCGCGGCCGAGCGATTCAACCTTCAGCTTGTGAGCTTTGATGCGGACTTCGATAACACGCCACGAGGTCGCATGACGCCGGCGCAGGCGCTGATCGCAGCTACAACCGGTAAATGATCCGGCTTCTGCCGCCATCACGCCACCGCCGCCACCACCCTCTTCGCCGCATCCGTCAAATCCGTCGCCGTTTGCAGCGTGGGGATCTTGGACTGCGCGTCGGCGAGAATTTTCCGGGCCTTTTCGACGTTCGTGCCCTCCAGGCGCACCACCACGGGGATTTTGAAGCCGACTTCGCGGGCGGCTTTTACCAGGGCCTCGGCGATGACGTCGCACTTGGCGATGCCGCCGAAGATGTTCACCAAAATCCCCTTCACGGTCGGTTCCGAGAGAATGATGCGGAAGGCTTCGATGGCGCCCTCGGCCGTGACGGAGCCGCCGACGTCCAGGAAATTGGCCGGCTCGGCGCCGTGGAGTTTGATCAGGTCCATGGTGGCCATCGCCAGGCCGGCGCCGTTGACCAGGCAGCCGATATTGCCGTCCAGGGCGATGTAATTGAGGCTGGCCTTGTGGGCGCGGACGTCGAGCGGGCGTTCCTGAGAATCATCAACGAGCGCGGCCAGGTCGGGATGCCGGAAGGCCGCGTTGTCGTCAATGTTGAACTTGGCATCGATGGCGAGGAGCTTGCCGTCTTTGGTCAGAACCAGGGGATTCACTTCGGCCAGCGAAGCGTCCATCCTGACGAAGGCCTTGCCGAGATTAAGCATAAGCCTGGCGGCTTCGGAGGCGAGCTTGTCCTTGAAGCCGAGTTTGTACGCCAGCTCGCGGGCCTGGAATGGTTGAACGCCCAGAAACGGGTGAATCGGCGCCTTGAAAACCTTCTCGGGTGATTTTTTCGCGACCTGTTCGATCTCCACTCCGCCTTCGGCCGAAGCGATCAGGGCGGCGGCGCCGCGGGTGCGGTCGATGGTGATGCCGAGATAATACTCCCTGGCGATTTGCACCGCCGGGGCGACGAGCAGCACGGAAACCGGGACTCCCTCCGGGCCGGTCTGGTTGTTGATCATGCGATGGGAAAGCATGAACTTGGCCGCGTCCCAGGCCTCGTCGGCGGTCTTGACCAGCTTGACGAACCCCGCCTTTCCGCGTCCACCGGCGTAAACCTGGGCCTTGACGACGCAGGCGCCGGTGCCAATTTTCTTGAAGGCGTCGGCGGCGGATTCGGGGGACCGAACCACCTCGCCTGCGGGGACGGGGATGCCGTGGTCGGCAAGGATCTGGCGGGCCTGGTATTCGTGAATTTTCATGGCGGGTCATTTGTCATTGGTCATTGGTCATTTGTCAATGATTTCCCAAGCATGATCGTCAGCCCGGGCGCGTGACACTTGCCGCAGAGAATTTCCCCCTCCCCCTGTACTCAGGGGGAGGGTTGGGGTGGGCTGATGAAAATGTGACCGGGATTTTCGTCCGATTATTGTTGCGCCGGCATTGCTTAATTCGGATTACCGCGGGGGCGCGAAGAAATCATTTAACCACGGATTGCACGGATGGGCAGGGATAAGAAAAGTCAGGCTTGCGTCTCTCCCATCCGTGCCCATCCGTGCAATCCGTGGTTAGACTTCCTGGCATCATTTTAACTTCGCGCTCTTCGCGCCGTGGTTTGTCTCTTGGTTTGGCCGTCTCCACGAGGCGCAACAAATCAGCGACGCTCGCCCAACCCGATCTCAGCGAAAACATCGAGGGTTTTCATCAGCCCACCCTGACCCTCTCCCCATGAGTATATGGGCGCTTTGCACAACAGAACCATTTTCAGCAGTCCCGTTGTGCGGCCAAGACTAGATAAGCAATTCCCATTTATCTTTAAATCGAGTGGCATTTTCCCTCATCGTCTTGAACTGAAGCAGTCGTCGGCCACCCGGGGCATCGTAGGCAAGCAAGTCCATTTCGGTAGATGGAACCACGTATGCTTCGGGAGCAACTTCGGGTTTATCGATTTTCCCCAAGAAGGACACGAACACCAGGAAATGGCCCTTCTTGCCGGTCGGTATGTTGTCGATAGGCCACCCGGTTTTTCCCGCCAGGCCCTTGACGTCAACCGTGTACGCTTCGCCGGCACCGCGGATGATCGCGATATCTACCGACTTCTTGTTTCCAAGTGTGAGGCTGGCATCCAGTCCAAGTCGGTGCAGGACCGATAGGACATAAAATTCTGCCGCAAGATTCGTGTTGTACCCTTTGTCACCCAAGGTGACATCTCACCACCTGCACATGAAAAGACCTCCCGAAGGCGGTTGAATATCGGCGGACGTGCCTCAGGGCACTGCGCGACAGACTCCGTCGCCGCTTTTCGACCCGCCTGCCGGTGAATCTTGATGAGAATGGTTATTCCGTTGTTAAGCCCCGCGTTCCATCGTGCAGGACGCTTCTGTTGTGCAAAGCCCTACGTGAGGAGAGGGGAAGAACATGCTGAAATAGCAGAGTCTCAAGGCGTCACGGCACCGGAGGCGCGAAGAAGGGGCATTGATTGACGCCCCAATTCAGCGGGCGTAGAGTTTTCTCTTGATGCGTCTTTTTCTTGCGGGGCTCCTGGTCTTGGCGATGCCGGCGATGGCTTTGGCGCAGGCCAGGGGGCAGGTGCTTTCGCTGGGGTTCAATAACCATTACCGGCCGGATTGCTGGACGCCGATGCTGGTGCAATTGACCAGCCAGAGCCCCGATCCGCAATCCTATCAGATTCAGATCGTGCAGGAGGATTTGGACCGCGACCGCGTGACTTACACCCAGACGGTGGCGTTGGGCGGGAACGTGGAGGGCCGGCCGGCGACGACGGAAAATTTCTGGGCCTATTTCAAGCCGAAGCCCGTGGACGGTGGATTGCCGGATGCCACCGATCTGACCACGACGCTGGCGACGTTGAACAGCCAGCTAAAAGTTTTCCTATGCGACAAGGACGGCAAGCAGATTTCGACGTTGCCGCTGACTTCGACGATCCTGAACGTCGATCCGTCCCGGTCGGCGGGCGATGCTTCACGGGGGCGGAAGCTGATTTTGTTCGTGTCGGATGGGAACGACCAGCCGGAGATTTCGGATTATTCGCAGCAAAAGGGAGTGTTGGAGGACGTGGATGCGGTGGCCGTGGCGCCGCGGGATTTGCCGTCCAAGGTGATCGGGTACGAGGCGGTGGACGCGATCGTGTGGATAGACGCGGACGCGAATTTTTTGATTTCCGGCACGCACACGCCGTCGCTGGAAGCGCTGTTGCAATGGGTGCACCAGGGCGGAAACCTCGTCATCTGCCAGCCGCCCGAGTCGATCAAGATCAAACCGTTCGAGCCGATCCTGCCGGTGGGCGGCCAGATCAACGGCCAATGGGCGATCCCCACCGTGGACCGGACGGACATGGACGTTCTGGTCCGGCTGGCGCATCCCCTGGCAAACACCGGCGGCCAGGCTTGGCCGAAGGACCTCGGCCCATTCAAGGTCGCGCGGGTTCCCGCGTTGCCGGGATCGAAGGTGGATGAGTGGATGCAATGGACGGACGAAGGCGAAACGTCGTTCACGCCCTGGCTGGCGCGGCGTGGCGTGGGATTGGGGGCGGTCACCTGGGTGGCGCAGGATTTGGGCAACGCCGCCCTCACCCGCAAGGCCAAGACCGGCTGGCGCTACGTCTGGGACCGCGTCTTCGATTGGAACAATCCCAACGACGTGCCCGAGGACTACAAGGCGCCGGAGAACGGCGCACTCGACCTTTGGCCTGGCGCCGAGACGGCGCTGGACCTGGGAACCCAGGTGAGCCGGGATGGAATGGATTTGAGGAGCACGGCCGCGGTCTATCTGGCCATCGCGGGATTCTTCTTCGCGCTGTATTGGGGCATCGCCGGTCCCGGCACGTACCTGGTGCTGGCGCTCAAAAAGCGGGCGAATTTAAGCTGGTTTTTGTTCGGGGCGACCGCCGTGGCGGCGACGGCGGTGACGGCGGTGCTGGTCAAGATCGTCGTCCGCGGCGCGCCCGAGCTTCGCCACGTCAGCATCGTGCGCTACGCCATGGGCGAGCCCTACGGCGTCATCGACAGCCGGTTCGGACTCTACATTCACCAGGACGGGCTCAAGGCCATCGGCCTGGGCGACACCGCGCCGCACGAGATCAGCTTCCTCAGCCCGTTCAGCCTCCATCCGCAATATGCCTCCAACTCCGATGAGTTGCCTTCATATTCGGAATACCAGATCGCGGTGCCGGATGCGTCGGATTCCGGTGCGCTGTCCGTGACGATCCCCTTTCGCAGCACGTCGAAGAAATTGCAGGCGCATTGGGTGGGCGAGATCAAAGGCGCGATCGAACTGGCGGCCGACACCCAGCAGGTGAAGATTGACCAGAGCACCCACCTCGTGGGGACGCTGATCAACCATACCGGGTATGATTTGTGGCACGTGTTTCTCGGCTTCAAGCAGCCGAGCTTCAGCCAAGGTGATCCGGACAAGGATGCCATTATCTACGTTGAAAAATGGGCCAAGGACGATTCGCTGAAGCTCGACGATTTGATGACCAATAAGAACCTGATAGATCTGGCGGACCCCGATAAGCGCGGCAAGATAATGGGCGTCGATCCGTCTTACGGTTGGATGATGAACGTAACAGATACACCGACATCCTGGAGCCAGTTTTGGCGGGAACAAAGCACGAACCTGGATAGCGACCTGGATTATTCGTTGCCGATGCTGACGTTTTTCGATCGTTTGCCGCCATGGGCCCAGCAGAGCGGGCAGAAATCGAATCGCTATGAACTGCGGCGTCATGGGGCGAGGGTGCTGGATTTATCTCCGGCCATGAGCGCGGGAAGTCTGGTGATTTGCGCCCGGGCGATGGTGGGCAAGGATGAAAACGTCGCTCCGTTGCCCGTGCCGCTGACCGTTTCCGACGAGCCGGTCAGCGGGTATGGAACGACGATTTATCAGTTCGTGTTGCCGTTGGACCGCACCGCCGTTTCCAGCACGCCCTCGACGAAGCCCAGCGGGCAGTAGTAAAAGGCGATGCAGTAACGCAAAGGTGAATTCGCATGGCCGCCGTCATTAAGACCGTCAATCTCACCAAGCGATACGGCACGCTGGTCGCGCTGTCGAACCTGAATCTCGAAATCAACGAGGGGGATTGCTTCGGATTCATCGGCCCGAACGGGGCAGGGAAAACCACGACGATCAAAATCCTCGCCACGCTGCTTCAGCCCACCTGGGGCGAGGCGCGGGTTTGCGATTACGTGGTGGGATACCAGTCGCGCTCGATCCGGCCGTTGATCGGATACGTGCCGGATTATTTCGGCGCGTACGAGGACATGGTTGTGCAGGAATACCTGGAATTTTTCGCCGCCGCGTACAACATCAACGGCGCCCAGCGGACGAAGATCGTCAACGACGTGTTGGAACTGACCGATCTGGGCTTCAAGCGCGACGCCGCCGTGGACGGGCTTTCGCGAGGAATGAAGCAGAGGCTGTCGATCGCCCGGGTGCTGGTGCACGATCCGAAGGTGCTGCTGCTGGACGAGCCGGCGGGCAACCTCGACCCGCGGGCGCGGATCGAGATGCGCGAGCTTCTCAAAGAGCTTCGGCGGATGGGCAAGACGATCCTGATCTCGTCGCACATCCTTCCGGAGCTGGCGGATTTGTGCAACACGGTGGGGATCATCGAGCAGGGTGAGCTGCTGTACAGCGGCCCGGTGGCGGACATCGTCCGCCGCGCCCGGGCCGGAACGGTCGTGCACGTCGGCGTGCTCCGCGCGCCGGAGCAGGCCGCGGCGCTGCTCGCCCAGCATCCCGACGTCGAATCCGCCGCACCCAACAACGGGTATATCGAGGTGGCGCTCAAGACCGGCGTGCAGGACTACAGCTTCATCCCGTCGCAACTCGTGGCGGCGGGGTTCCAGATCAATCTCCTTCGCGAAGAGGAGGTGAACCTGGAAACGGCGTTCATGCGGCTGACGAAGGGAATGGTGCAATAACTCTTGCTCGGAATCGCGGATTATCTTTGGCGGTTGGTTCCGGGAAACCCGATCCTTCTCCGCGTGGTCGAAAACGCCGGGAAAAAGAGGCGGGATGCGATCATCCGTTGCGGATATCTCGGACTTCTGGTCGTCGTCGTCCTCTATACTCTGGTAACCGGCAGCGGCGACCCCGGCAATCTGGCGGACCTGTCACACACATCCACCGTGCTGTTCCAACAGATGTCGTATCTGCAACTGGGGCTGGTCGCATTGCTTTCCCCCATCTTCACCGCCGGGGCGATCACCCAGGAGCGGGACAGCCAGACCTACGACATTCTCCTTTCCACGCCGCT
>Ga0208189_1001208_pt1 | contig 11677 bp, 8 predicted proteins | sample June2015DPH_10_5_FD_184702 | JGI IMG/M metagenome (GOLD analysis project Ga0208189, IMG submission 184702) | Peatland microbial communities from SPRUCE experiment site at the Marcell Experimental Forest, Minnesota, USA - June2015DPH_10_40... | ecosystem: Environmental > Terrestrial > Soil >... | reverse complement strand
AAGGCGAAGCGGAGGTATGTCCTCGGGTATACGATGGAATCCACTCTCCAAGCCATCCGGCCTGGAGACCTCTTCAAGCACCTCCACTGGGGCAAAGGACACACTTTGACCTTCGCCCGCTGCCAGGCATGGCTGCAACCGGCGAAGGCCGGGTCGCACTAAGAATCTCTTGGGAATAGGTGTTCCACCGCCGAGCACTACCCTGCTCGGAAGTCTAGACATTGCAGCGTGAATCTGTGGTAGCTGCGTGAATGGTTTGGAACCGCAATACGTCCCTGAGGCCGTGGAACTCTGCTTTGCCCGCATGGATCAGTACTCCAATACAAATAGTCTGCTGCTCTCCCGTTCAGGAGATTAACGTGCAAACGTTATAATCTGACGATGCTCCTACCTGAGAAATTAAATGACTGACCATGGAACTCCAGCCGGGGACTGGCTCGGCCTGTCTTTGTGACCAATATTAAGTAGAGACGAGTGGTTCGAACAAAACATACACAATAGCGGTGCCTCAAGCATTAACGAGCAATTCCCATTTTGGGAAATGTACGAACGGGCCCCCCCCTGCTTGTTCGCAGACACCCTTCTAAGCGCCATCCCGCCTCTCCCGTCCTATCTTCCGTAACGTACCCGCACGATTCAGCGCCTCCGAACCCACACAAGCTCAAGCGTTTCTGATGCAGTTCTACGAACGCTACGTGTCCTCGATACGGCTAATACTTCTGTGTTGCGCATGATTTGCACTCCGGCGCAGGTAAATGACTAGTCCCGGTATAAACTGTCGAGTATGCCTGACCACGACGACATCCAGGAATTGCTATTACGGATGATCCAGTTGATTGTGGACCACCCTGAGGACGTTGCGATTGAAGCAATTCACGAAGATGAAGATAAGACCACGACATTTCGAATCAGAGTGAACCCTCTGGATGTTGGAAAGGTCATCGGCAGACAAGCCCAAAACGCCCTCTCTCTACGCATTCTTGTGGGCGCAATGGGGATGAAGACCCGGTGGCGCCATTGTCTCGAGATTGAAGAGGATATCCGGGCGGGACTGCCTAAAGCTACTGCGCATTGACTAAACAGTTGAGCCTTCCAAACCCAAATAGTGATTTAAACCACGGCCTCATCTGTCTAAATCAATAGGTTGCACTACATGCACGACACCACATAGACGGTCGAGTGGACGGCTCCCTGCTGGCAGTAGTGCATGGACATGGACAAACAAATAGGCGAACCCACGTATACATGTCATCCGCAGGCGACAAGTCCTCAACCACAACAACCGACGACAGGGACGGCTTACTGAGCACAGGCGGTATGGCAGGCGTGTAGCGACTACGAGACGGGCAAGAGGTGGGCCGAGGGAAGGGATAGGGCTGGAGCTACCTTGCCCCATTGGAGCGCCTTTCTGGCGGTTCTAGGTGCAAGGCTGGAGGAAGGCGAGGGTGTTGCTAGCTCTGTCCCGGCAAGGATGGGTAAAGTGCGGTTAGCGGCCTCAGCGCAGTTTCGCAGGGGGTATATTTGGGGGTATCCTTGACGTAGAGCAAATAATACAACTGAAAATAAACATCTTGTAGTGTGATACTAATCCTGCTGTGCCACCATGATTTCAATAACTTAGCAAACTGCGAAGGTCCAATAAGGACCGGCGAAGGTCCACAAAGATCCAACTGCATTCGTCATGCGGCGGAGTGCCGGGTCTGCGGATTCGTTCTGGTTGCATCCTGGTTTGCCGGATCGCCGAAGTACGCGCTGGGCATGGGCGACCGCGCCGCCACAATCAGCAGCGCAAGCAGCAGCAGGAGCTTGGCGTCTCCAGCGTAGATCGTCAGCAACGTCAGCGGAGAGAACAGAAGCGCATAGATGACGGCGAGCGCAAGCATGGAGGAGTAGGGGAAGGCGGCCTTGCCAACGGCCACCTCGCGGGTCAGGAAGACCAGCAGCGCTGCAAATGGGACGTAGAGATGGAGCAGCGTATAGTCGCCGGCGAGCGGCGGGAAAAGGGTGACAGCGACTGCCAGCGCTGTCAACTGGTTGAGTATCGGCATCCTGTAGAAGACGACGAACAATAGCCCAAGCCCGGCGATTGTAATAAACGGGTAGACGTGCACTAACGGACGGACACCGTGCCAGCCTCCGGGTTCATCGCGCAGTTTCTCTATCTCTGCGATGGCCTTGATGGGATGAATGCCGCCCATCTCCACGGTCAGCGCGGCAGACTTCATTCCGTCGAGCAGGGAGTGGTTGAAGCGCATCTCGTCGGGCGGTCTCAAGTCCATGATGTACCAATCCCTGTAAAGAGAGATGCCGGGCTGCAATTCCTGGTACGCCTTCCAGGGGTTCGGTCCGATGGCGGTCAGTGCCGCGATCACCAGAAAGGCCGCTGTCGCCAGGCCAAACGCCGCATCCTTGACCTTGCGACGCCCCACCAGGAGGAACAAAAACACAATGCAAAACGGTTTGATCGAGGCGGCAATGCCGATCAGCACTGCCGCTGCAAGGGGCCTCCCTCGCAGCAGGAAGCAGAGGCCGGCCGCTGCCAGCGCCCATACCACGCCCTCGATATTTCCCCGGTCGGCGCAGAACCATAACGGATAGCCCAATACGGCGGTGACAATAATCGCGGTGGCGGCCGAGTCCATAACCGCCCGGCCAGCGCGCGCGGCACGCCACGCCACAACCGCAAAGCAGGAGATGCAGATTGCGAGAAAGACAAGGTAGGTCCGGACCGCATGGCCCGGAAAGGAGTAGATCAGAATCTTGTAGACGAAGGCTGCGGGCGCGGGATACCCCAAGGCGGGATCGCCGCTGCCCATCGCTGCCGCCTCGCCGCGCAAATGCGCGACCAGGCCAATGAAGTTCGTCAGGTCGCAGAACCGCTCATCTACTGTAAACAACGGGCGAAGATAGAAGACCGTGTGGCACTCGTAGATGGCCCAGCTGGCCGCCGTGACCAACCCCACAAGCAACGCATAAACCCAAAGCGCAATCCTGACTTGCGATGCAGTATTGAAGTTCGTGTTTCTTCCGCGCAAATCACCCTCCCCTGCGGCGAACAAGGCCCAATCGATCTGGCTCCATGGCCCGTCAGCCAGGTTGTACCGACACCCGCGCCGGCATCATGGGCTTACCACGAAGGGGCCTGCACGTAGTTAGCAGGGATTTCCATTTTGCCATTCGGTTCCTGACCAATATACCTCCAACCGCCTCCGTTCGATGCAGATGGTTGTAGAGCGCGGCCCTACGGAACCATCCATTTCAAAACGTAGGCCTGCAGCATTGTGATGACGCCAACCAATGCGGCAAGCATGAGGCTGTGTTTGAGGGTGAAGCGGAAGAGGTCGGACTCGCGCCCCACCAGACCGACCGCGCCGGTGGCAACCGCGATGGACTGCGGAGAGATCATCTTGCCGGTGACGCCGCCGGTCGAATTGGCCGCGACCATCAGGGTGCTGCTGACGTGGATCTGATGGGCGGTGTTGGCCTGCAGGTTGCAGAACAGCGCGTTGGAGGAGGTGTCCGATCCGGTGAGAAAGACGCCGATCCATCCCAGGAACGGCGCGAAGAATGGGAACGCGAGACCGGTTGCAGCCAGAAGCATCGCCAGGGTCGCGGACAGGCCGGAGTAGTTGGCGATGTAGGCGAAGGCCAGCACCATGCCAATGGAGAGAATGGGGAACTTTAGGTCGTTGAGCGTGCCGGCAAAGGTCCTGATGGCATCCATCGGCCTCATGCGCAGCAGCAGGATGCTGACCAGGGAGGCGAGCAGGATGGCGGTCCCGGTGGCGGACAGCCAGTTGAACGTGTAAACCGATCCGTAGGGAGTGGGCGCATTGACGATGGGCGGCATTTTGATCACCAGCCGGTCGAGCATGGGCACCGGCGAGTTGATGACGGTCCAGGCCAGATGACCACCCTTGGCGAAGAGCGCATTGAAGGGCTTGAGCGACCAGAGGGTGACGAAGACGGTCAAAACGGCAAAGGGCGACCACGCCCTGGCCACCTGCGCGAAGGAGTGGCTTTCCGCCTTGAGCGTTGCGTGCTGACCGGGGAAACGGAATATATTTTTGGGCTTCCAGTACTTGAGAAAGATGGTGAGCGAAACCAGGCTGACCAAGGCCGATGTGATGTCGGGCAACTGCGGACCGATGAAGTTGGAGGTGAAAAACTGCGTGACGGCGAAGCTGCCACCGCAGACCAGAATTGCCGGCCAGGTCTGGCGCACGCCGCGCCATCCGTCCATGATCATGATGACCCAGAAAGGGATGAGAAAGGAGAGCAGCGGCAGTTGGCGTCCGGCCATGGCGCCGATCTTGAACGGATCGATGCCGGTGACCTGCCCGGCGACGATGATCGGAATGCCCATTGCACCGAAGGCCACCGGCGCCGTATTGGTAATGAGACAGAGGCCGGCGGCGTAGAGCGGGTTGAAACCCAGACCGACCAGCAAGGCGGCCGTGATGGCCACCGGCGCGCCAAATCCCGCTGCGCCCTCCAGAAAAGCGCCAAACGAGAAGCCGACCAGAAGCATCTGCAGACGCTGGTCCTCGGTGATGGAGACCACCGATGCGCGGATGATTTCGAACTGGCCGGTGCGCACAGTGATTCTGTATAGAAAGACGGCGGTGACGATGATCCAGGCAATGGGCCACAACCCGAAGAGAAAACCGTCTCCCGCGGCAGCCAGCGCCATGCGCAGGGGCATGCGATAGAAGAAGATCGATACCAGAAGAGCAAGGACGACGGTCAGCGTGCCGGCGAGGTACCCCTTCATGCGGACGACAGCCAGGGCAACAAAGAAGAAGAGGATCGGGACTGCTGCGATGAGAGATGAAAACCAGATATTGCCGAGTGGATTGTAGACCTGGGGCCAGGGGTGCAAGGGGAGACTCCTTGTTCTGAATGTTGAACTCTTAAGGCTTGGATCCGGAATGCGTGGAATGATTTGAGCGTGATGATTTGGTAGATTTTCAGCAGGCACCCATACTATCCGGTCGGCTGCATTCTTCAAGCAAATACGCGATGGAGCGGTAGGGATGGCCGGTTTCGGCGGTGAGGCCGATCTCGCAGGTGCGGTTGGTGGAGACGCCCTCGCGGCAGTTCGTCGGGAGCGCCTGATGGATCGCGCGCAAGGCGAAGACGTTGAGTTCGGGGACGACGAAGCCGCGGTCGCCGGCAAAACCGCAGCAGTCGACTCCGGCGGGCTCGACGACCTGATCGACGCATGCCTCGATCAAGCGGCGCAGCTTGGCGTCGGAACCCGTGCGGCGCACGCTGCAGTTGATGTGCAGCGCAACCGGGCCCGGCTTGCGCGCGATGCGCAGGCGCGGCAGAAGCGCATCGTGGGCAAACTCGTGGAAGTCGTAGAGCCGCAGGCGGCCGGCAAGGCGCTCTTGCATGCGCAGCGAGCAGGTGCTGGCGTCGAGCACGATCGGATAGAAGCCGCCGTGGCCATCGTCGGCCGCCTTCAGCAGTGCGCCGGTGAGGGCATCGGCCATCTGCGCGGCCTCCTCGGCCATGCCTTTGCTGGCGAGCATCTGGCCGCAACAGAGCTTGTCGAATCCCTCGGGCAGGCGCGGCGCGTAACCGGCGCGAACCAGAAGCTCCATGACAACTTCGGCGAGCGATGCTTCCTGTGGGCTGTTGGCTCCGAAGATGCGGCCTCCGCAGGCCGGCAGATACACCACCGGATCGCCCGCGCCCTTGTATGGAGAGGGCAACTTGCCCGCACGCGGCATGCCGCGCTTCCATGCGCCTGCCGAAATGCGGGCGAGCGCGGCGTCGCCGACCACGCTGGAGACAGCGTGGCCGACAGCAAGGCCCGCGCGCGCTGCAGACGCGAGCTTGCCGAAGTTTCCCACCGTCCACTCTCCGACTCGGCGCGAGACAGCACTGAGGTTGCGCCCGCGCAGGAGGCGCGTCAGGTCGCCGGTATTGATGTCCACCGGGCAGGCGGTGGAACAGAGGCCGCATCCGGCACAGGTGTCGAGACTATCGTAGACAAAACCGGCTTCGAGATCGGAGGCGTCTTCGCCAACGGCGGCGCGGCGCGACAGTTCGCGCCAACTGACGATGCGCTGGCGCGGCGACAGCGTGAGCCCATGCGACGGGCACAAGGGTTCACAGAAGCCGCATTCGATGCAACGGTCGACGATCTCCCCGGCGGCCGGCATCGGCTTGAGGTTTTTCAGGTGGACCTGCGGGTCGTCATTGAGAATGACGCCGGGATTCAGGAGGTTCTCCGGGTCGAAGAGCATTTTGATGCGGCGCATCAGGCCGGTGGCCTGGCGCCCCCACTCCATCTCAACGAAGGGCGCCATGTTGCGGCCGGTGCCGTGCTCGGCCTTGAGCGAGCCATCGTACTTGTCGACGACGAGTTTGCAGATGTCTTCCATGAAGCGCGCGTAGCGACCGACCTCGGCGGCATCGGAGAAATCCTGGGTAAAGACGAAATGCAGATTGCCTTCGAGCGCATGGCCAAAGATGACCCCGTCGCCGTAGCCGTGTTGCCGCATCAGGGCCTGCAGATCCAGCGTTGCGGCGGCCAGCGACGCAATCGGAAAGGCAACATCCTCCATGAGGACGGAGGTTCCGGCGCGGCGCATGGCGCCGACCGAGGGGAAGGTCCCCTTGCGCACCTTCCAGTACATCTCGCAGGTAGCGGGGTCGGTGGAAAAGGCGGCGGGCTCGACGGTGGCAATGCCGGCCAGCGCTCCCAGCACGGCATTCATGGACCCCTGCAGAAGCAGGGCATTCGCGGCGCGCACCTCGATGAGCAGGGCGGCAGCTTCTTCGCTCAAGGTGCGAATAATCGGGGGCAGTCCGGGCTTGCCCTCGACCGAGCGCAGGGCGGAACGGTCAAGCAGTTCGACCGCCGAGACGGGCTGCGGCTTGAGGCGAATGACGGCCTGGCAGGCAGTTTCGATGGTTGGAAAGAAGACCAGCGCGCTGGCCTTGCATGGATCTTCAACGACGGTGCGAAGAGTAATTCGCGAGAGGAAGCCAAGCGTGCCTTCGGAGCCGATCATGAGGTGGGCGAGGATGTCGATGGGGTCTTCGAAATCAACCAGCGCGTTGAGGCTGTAGCCGGTGGTGTTCTTGATCTTGTACTTGTGGCGAATGCGCGCGGCCAGAGCAGAATCGGCACGCGCGGCGACGCCGAGCTGCTCCAGTTCGGTCAGCAAAGACGCGTGGCTCTGGCGAAAGGCCGCGACGCTGGTCGCGTCCTCGGTGTCGAGCACCGTGCCATCGGCCAGCACCACGCGCACTCCGGCCAGCGTGCGATAGCTGTTCTGGGCGGTGCCGCAGCACATGCCGGAGGCATTGTTGGCGGCGATGCCCCCGATCTTGCATGCGTTGATGGAGGCCGGATCGGGGCCGATCTTGCGTCCGAATGGGGCGAGGCGGAGATTCACTTCGCCGCCCACGATGCCGGGGCCAAGGCGAACCGTGGCGGCATCGGGCGGGATTTCGCAGGTCGCGAAGCTTTCGCCGATCAAGGCCAGCACACCATCGGTGATCGCCTGGCCGGAGAGACTGGTTCCGGCGGCGCGAAAGGTGACCGGGCGCCGATGGGCGCGCGCCACCCGCAGCAGGGCCTGCACCTCCTGCTCGCTTTCGACCACCGCAACGACCTCGGGAACCAGACGATAGAAACTGGCGTCCGTGCCATAGGCAAGGCGGCGCAGAGGGTCGGTGACGACCTGGCGCTGGGGCAAGATGAGGGAGAGTGCCTGGATCAGCGAACTCAAGGTTTCCTTTCGTGGATCAGTCTGCGCAGGCGTACCACCTGCAAGAGGTCTACACCCCCGGCTATTGGCCGATCAACAACCGAATGGCGCGAGACGCAAATAGGACAGAAGCGTGGGCAATTGATGCGGAGCGGCTAGTGCAGAACCACCAGCGGCGAGGGGGAATTTTTTTGCGGAGTAAAGCGGGGTTGGCCGCGGAGGGTTGGGACAGATTGGCTGGCGGTACGAGTGAAGCGGCCGCCGGGACCGGTGCCGACAGTGCGGCCGAGGTTCTCGATGCGATCGCGCAGGCAGTGGTTGCACTGGGTGGCGTCCTCGTCGATGCAGGCCTTGCCGGGATAGATCTGGTACATCTGGCGATAGGGCGCGGGCGTGAGGACGGGCATGAAGACGTTGGCGCCGCTCTGGAGGCCGTGCTCGCGACCGTCGAGAGTGTTGATGGTGGCCAGCGCGGTGGTGCTGGGCAGGTTTGCCTCGGGGCAGACAAGGCGGGTGAGTGCGACGGCCTTGAGGACCATCATCTCGTTGCTGGGGACTTGATCGGGGCCGGCGGTTCGGACACCGCGCGCGCCGAGCGGCGTGTCGGGATGGGCGAGGAAGGGGCCGATGCCGACCATGTCGAGGTCGAGCTGCTCGAAGAGCTCAATGTCGCGGGCGAGCATCTCGCAGGTCTGGCCGGGGATGCCGACCATGACGCCGCTGCCGATCTCGTAGCCCATTTCGCGCAGATCGCAGAGCAGGGTGATGCGGTCGCTGATGGCAGTGCCGCGGCGAGGATGAATTGTGTTGTAGAGGCCGGGGTCGGAGGTCTCGAAGCGCAGGAGATAGCGGTCGGCACCGGCCTCGCGCCAGAGGCGGAGTTCGTCTGGCAACCGTTCGCCGAGGCTGAGGGTGATGGCGAGCGGGGTCTCCTGCTTAATAGTGCGGATGATCTCTGCGAACCACTTGGCTTCGATGCCGAAGTCCTCGCCGGATTGCAGGACGACGGTGCCGAAGCCGAGTTCGGCTGCCTGGCGCGCGCCGGCAAGAACCTCGTCGCGCGACATGCGATAACGCGGCATGGTGCGTGCGGCGCGCAGGCCGCAGTAGTGGCACTGGCGGACGCAGTAGCTGGAGATCTCGATGAGTCCGCGCAGATGGACGTCGTCGCCGACGTGGGCGCGGCGGGCCTCGTCGGCGCGGGCGAAGAGCTGCCCCAGCGCGGCGGGGTGGTCCTCGCGCAGCCAGCCGACGATGTCTTCATGGGCGATTCGAGGCATTGCGACGACTCCGGATTACACATAGACGTCGCGCTTGCCTGAGCGGACGGCGGCGATCATGGGCCTGGCGATGCGCTGCTGTTTGGCGTCCATCTGCGCGATGTGGGTGAGCATGTGCTTCTCGCCGGCGGACTTGGTCTCGGGGCTGGCGTAGTCCTCCAGATACTCGGTGAAGGTGGAGAGGGCGTTGGGCTCACAGTGGTACTTGATCTCACCGGGTTTGGCCATGTCCATGAAATCCGTTCCGGTGCGGCCAAGGCGGTAGCAGGCGGTGCAAAAGGAGGGGGTGAAGTCCATCTCGGCGATCTCGCGGACGACCTGGTCGAGCGGGCGGGTGTCGCCGACGGCGAACTGGCTGCTGTTGAAGTCGCCCTGCGCGAGTTCGTAGCCGCCGGGATCGGTGCGGCTGCCGGCGGAGGTCTGCGAGATGCCGATCTGGAAGCACTTGTGGCGCATCTCGGCGGACTCGCGCGTGGACATGATCATTCCGGTATACGGAACCGTGAGGCGCAGGATGGCGATGAGCTTTAGGAAGTCTGCGTCACTGACCTTCCACGGCGTGGTTGCGGTGAAGTCGGTGCCGGCGGCGGGTTCCAGGCGCGGAACGCTGATGGTGTGCGGGCCGCAGCCGAAGCGCTCTTCCAGATGATGGATGTGCTGCAACATGGCGAGCACTTCGTAGCGCCAGTCGTAGATGCCGAAGAGCGGGCCAATGCCCACGTCGTCGATGCCGGCCTCCATGGCCCGGTCCATGACGGTGGCGCGCCAGTCGTAGTCGGACTTGCGGCCGCGGGGATGGACGCGCGCGTAGGTGGGGCGGTGATAGGTCTCCTGAAAGCACTGATAGGTGCCGATGCCGCAGGCCTTCAGATGGCGGAGGTCGTCAACCGGGAGCGGCGCGATGTTGACGTTGACGCGACGAATCTCGCCGTTGCCGCTGCGCGTGGCGTAGATGGTCTCGATGGCCTTGTAGACGTAGTCGAGGCTGTTGGAGTTGGGATAGGCCTCGCCGGCGACCATGAGGATGCGCTTGTGGCCCTGCTCGACGATGACCTTGATCTCGGCGGCGATCTCTTCCTGGGAGAGGGTGATGCGGTGCAACTCGCGGTTGCTGGCGCGGTAGGCGCAGTAGAGGCACTCGTTGGTGCAGCGGTTGCTGATGTAGAGCGGAGCGAACAGCACCAGACGGGAGCCGTAGATCTCTTCCTTGACGGCGCGCGCGGTGTGGAAGAGCTCATCCATCAGCTCGGGGTCCTCGAGGGCAATGAGGGTCGCGGTCTCGTCGAAGGTGAGGCCCTGCATCTCGCGTGCCTTGGCGAAGATGGCGCGGACGCGGGCCGGCTCGGGCTGCGCGGTGTGGCTGAGGCAATCGAAGATTGCCTGGTCGTTGACGTAGGTTGCCTGTTCGGCTACGGCTGTCATCGAAGCTCCTCAGCACGGTTGGACGGTGCTGCGCCGCCTGCCATTGCAGCAGGCCAGCCACGGGGTTGAATGCGGCTGCAAGCGCGCTTTGTGGCCCAAGCAACGCTGTATTGAGGAGTAACATGCGGCTGCAACGCCCCGCGGTGACACTGGTCACAGGGGCGAGGAATCCCACCCATCGCGATACAGCAGCGATGGAGGGGGCACCCGATCTCGTTGGTTTAGAAGCGCTCCCAGTGGAGGAGGTCGGCGAGGGGACGCTTCTCGATGGAGGGCGACTCGGCGGGATGGCCGACGGAGACGATGCTGATGAGGGTGAGGTCCGCGGGCGCGCCAAAGGCTTTAGCGACGGCGGGTGCGTAGGGCTGCGGTGAACCGGCGACCCAGCAGGCGCCGAGACCGTGCGCCTCTGCGGCGAGGAGTAGGTTTTCCGTGGCGGCGCAGCAGTCTTCGACCGCGCAGGTGGAGGGTCGCGCAAGAACGAGGATGCAGAAGGCGGCGTTGGCGATGAACTCGGCGTGGCCGAGGAGCTGCGGAATGCGGGCGAGTGAAGGTTTTTCGGTGAGGACGACAAACTCCCAGGGCTGGTCGTTCATGGCGGTGGGAGCGAGACGCGCACAGTCGACGATCTCTTCGATGGTGGCGCGATCAACGGGCTGCGGGGTGTAGGCGCGAATGCTGCGGCGCGAGTGCATGGCTTCGATGGCGGTCTTCATGGGCGCTCCGTGGGGGTTGTCATCTTCTATGGTATGGCAGAGGCGGGGCGATTGCTGAGACGCCGGTCACAGCGGCAGATTGTCGGATGAGAGAAAATAGAATGGAAGGCGGAAGGTCATCTCATGAACGATCCAGAATTGCCGCGCAAGGAGGAAGAGATTGGCATCAAATTCAAGATTTTTTACGGCGTTCTCAACCTCTTCATTGTAGGTTCGCTCATCCGTATCGATTGGCTTTCGCAGCATCCGCACCACATAGCTATTTGGCTATACTGTGTCGGGATGATGACACCATTTTTTGCTATCTGTTTTCGCAAATCAAGAAAAGTTCGATGGATCGTCACTACGGTTGCCCTCGCGATCATTCTCGCTGGTGCTTTGATCTGGCAATTTGCAAGATGAAGCCAATCCATTCTCCGTCGAAACATTCTGGGAGCAGACCGTGAGCCAGCGCGAACGCATCGAAGAAGACCACCTGGGCACGCGCGCGCTGCCCGTGGAGGCGCGGTACGGCATCCACACGGCGCGG
>Ga0208189_1001203_pt1:10000-11702 | contig 11702 bp, 10 predicted proteins | sample June2015DPH_10_5_FD_184702 | JGI IMG/M metagenome (GOLD analysis project Ga0208189, IMG submission 184702) | Peatland microbial communities from SPRUCE experiment site at the Marcell Experimental Forest, Minnesota, USA - June2015DPH_10_40... | ecosystem: Environmental > Terrestrial >... | reverse complement strand
GCTGGATCACCTCCTTTCTAAGGATGATCCTTCAGAGCGCCTCACGCGTTTCTATCGGATCTCTTGGAAACATCAGGGCAGATCGGTTTTCGGATCGGTTTGCCTACTTGCAGGACGCCGCCGTCTTCATTTCTCTTTCTTCGCGAACGAGCCAGGTCCGGGGGTCAGTAATCAGTATTCAGTCATCAGATTATGCGAACGTTTCTGATCACTGATTACCGATTACCGACTCCTGGCACGGGCTTGTAGCTCAGCTGGTTAGAGCGCGCGCTTGATAAGCGTGAGGTCGGAAGTTCAAATCTTCCCAGGCCCACCAACCTTCGCGGCTAAAGCCGCTTCGGTTGGCGAGCCAGCCTTCGAACCGCGAAGGTGGCCCGCCGTAGCCGAAAGCGCGTTTACGCGCGTCTTCGAGGCGCTACAGCGAAGGCGGGCCGAACCGGTAGGGGCCATAGCTCAGTTGGGAGAGCGCCTGCTTTGCAAGCAGGAGGTCGTCGGTTCGATCCCGTCTGGCTCCACCAGGCGGCTGCCGACTGCGAACGGCTCGTTCGTGAGAAACTCAATCAGCGCGCTCTCGGCTTTGTCGAGGCGCGCCTGTTATCTGACATCGTGAAGAGGAGATCGATCCGAGCGTTGCGCGTGATTGAAAGGTCGCGGGCGGCGCGCTACTCCATCAGGGATCAGATGTCAGTAACCAGTAATCAGAAGCGTTTTCTGATGACTGGCATCTGATTGCTGATACCTGAAATGTCGGCAAAGCTTGACCGCCTTGCCGTTGGATCGATCTTATGAAGCAAGCTGGTCTTTCTAATCAGTGTCCGGCCGCGGCGATGCAAATCGTTGCGGGCCATCGCCGAGATGGGTGGGCATTGATAATGAGAGCGATCAAGTGTCTTAAGGGCATTTGGTGGATGCCTTGGCGCTGAGAGGCGATGAAGGACGTACTACGCTGCGATAAGCCGTGGGGAGCTGCGAAGGAGCTTTGATCCGCGGATTTCCGAATGGGGAAACCCACCTTCGATACCAGGGTTTAGAGGTCAGTGATCGGCGATCGGATTTTCCGGTCGCTGCAAGCTGGTTTCTGATCTCTGGTATCAAGAGAAGGTATGGAGCTTCCGAATAAAATAGGAGGTTTCAAGCTAACCCGGGGAACTGAAACATCTCAGTACCCGGAGGAAAGGACATCAACCGAGACTCCGCTAGTAGTGGCGAGCGAAAGCGGACCAGGCCAGTGACGATCCAGAGACAACCGGAAGCGCTTGGAAAAGCGTGCCGCAGAGGGTGACAGCCCCGTACGGGTAATGCGAAGGATCGTCCTTGAGTAAGGCGGGACACGTGCAATCCTGTCTGAACGCGGGGGGACCACCCTCCAAGCCTAAGTACTCCTCAGCGACCGATAGCGAACAAGTACCGTGAGGGAAAGGTGAAAAGCACCCCGACGAGGGGAGTGAAATAGACCTGAAACCGAATGCCTACAAACAGTGGAAGCCCAAGGTTCGTCCTGGGTGACCACGTACCTTTTGTATAATGGGCCAGCGACTTAATCTGACGAGCAAGCTTAAGCCGATAGGCGTAGGCGCAGCGAAAGCGAGTCTGAATAGGGCGTTCAGTTCGTCGGATTAGACCCGAAACCTAGTGATCTAGCCATGGCCAGGCTGAAGGCAGGGTAACACCTGCTGGAGGGCCGAACCGGTGTCTGTTGAAA
>Ga0208189_1001203_pt1:0-7500 | contig 11702 bp, 10 predicted proteins | sample June2015DPH_10_5_FD_184702 | JGI IMG/M metagenome (GOLD analysis project Ga0208189, IMG submission 184702) | Peatland microbial communities from SPRUCE experiment site at the Marcell Experimental Forest, Minnesota, USA - June2015DPH_10_40... | ecosystem: Environmental > Terrestrial > Soil... | reverse complement strand
GCCACCGCGCAAACGACTCGGAGCGCAAAATCGGGTCTTGTTCGAAGAGCCCGCTTGCTGAGGAGGGGTCCAGCGCGCGCATGCTCAGTTCGGCGGTCAGCCTCCGGTGAGGACCGCGTCGATGTCACTTGCTTGGCGTATAGCGCCGGAGCAGGTGGGGATTGGCTTTGACGATCTTGACGAGTTCGGTGAGATTATCGACGCCGTAGTCCGTGAAGGCCGTTATTGTCTCTTCACCGGGACCGAGCACGGTGAGGCGGCCGTCTTCCGGATCCATCTCGATACTGATTTCCTGCAACAAGTCCTCGTCCTCGCCGAGCATTTCGGCGACACGGCTGATTGTGAAGACGTGGCTTATCCCGGCCATGATCAGGCCGCCTGACGGACCTGCGCGTTGAGCGGGCACCAGTTCCAAGGCAGCAGTTCGTCGAGCTTTTGGACAGGATGTTCGGCAATGCGGGCGAGCACGTCGGCGAGCCATGCTTGCGGATCAACGTCGTTCATTTTAGCTGAGACGATCAGGCTGTACATGACTGCGGCGCGCTGGCCGCCTCGATCGGAACCACAGAACAACCATGACTTCCGACCCAAGGCGATTCCGCGCACGCCACGCTCGGCGGCATTGTTCGACAAGCAGATGCGGCCGTCGTCAAGGTAGCGCGTGAACACGCTCCAGCGCTTGAGCATGTAGTCCATGGCCTTGGCGACGTCGTTGCCGCGCGAGAGCTTGGCGCGTTGCTCTCGCATCCAGGCCTCCAGATCGGCGACCAGCGGCGCGCTCAGTTCCTGGCGGACGGCCTTGCGCCTTTCGGCGCTCTGTCCGTTGATCGTCCGCTCGATGTCGAACAGGGCGTCGATCCGGCGGACCGCTTCCAACGCCAGGGGAGAGATCGCTGCCGGCTTTTTGCCTTGAGCCTTGCGACGGGCGTTCTCGGCCAGATCGGCCATGACGAAGAACGGGCGTCGGGCATGAACCCAACAGGCCGCTTCGTAGATCGGCCCAGGCGAGCGGCCGGGCTCATAGAGCTTGCCGTAGCCGCTATACGCGTCGGCCTGGAAGATTCCGGTGTAGCTAGCCAAGTGCGCCTGGGGATGCTCGCCGGCCCGATCGCGCGAGTAATAGAACACAGCTGCTGGCGGCGCCGGCCCACCGAACGGCTTGTCGTCGCGCACGTAGACCCATATTCGGCCGGTGTCGGTCTTGCCTTTGGCAAGGACGGGGACCGTGGTGTCGTCGCCATGCAATCGCTCGGCGCTCAGGACGTGCGCCTCGATGCGCTTAAACAAAGGCGTCAGCACCGCCGCGCAGCCGCCGACCTGGTCGGCCAAGGTCGACAGACTGATCGGCACGCCCTCCTTGGCATAGCGTTCGGCTTGCCGGTTGAGCGGCTGATGTTGGCCAAACTTCTCGAACAGGATCATCGCCAGAAGACTGGGGCCGGCCCAGCCGCGGGCGATCACATGGAACGGCGCCGGCACCTGGCTGATCTTCTCGCAGTCCCGGCAAGTGAACTTCTCGCGGACATGCTGGATGACCTTCCACCGGCGCGGGATCACCTCCAGCGTCTCGGTGACATCTTCGCCCAATTTGCGCAGTCGCCCGCCGCCGCAGCAAAGGCAAGCAGTTGGTCCCAGCACGATCACCCGCTCGCGCGGCAGATGTTCGGGGAACGGCTTGCGCGCGGGGCGCTTGCGGGTGAAGCCCGTCACCGTCGTGGTTTTGGCCACCGCCATCTCGGCGGCGATCTCGTCCTCGGTGGCTGAACTCTCCAGCTCCTCGAACCGCAACTCGATCTGATCGAGAATCCGTGACGAACGTTCCGAGCGCGGGCCATAAAGTTGGCGCGTCAGCTTCTCGATGCGTAATTGCTGCTGCGCGATCAGGGCTTGATCGTCGGAGGCCTTGGCGCGCGCCACCGCGAGTTCCGCTTCGGCATGTGCCGCCCGGGCGGCTGCGGCGATACGCTCACCGTGCTCGGTAATCAGCGCAGCCTTCAGCGCTTCGATGTCGTCTGGAAGTGCGCCAAGGCGAGAATCCATGCCAAGATAGAATCACAAATCCTGGCCGCCGACTCCTAAAAAATGCAACATCAGCAATTATCCCGCACGCTCCGGCCGGAAGGTATGAACCGGGTTCCTCCAATCGATCCCGTCAAGCATGTAGGCCAGTTGCGACGCCGAGATTCCAACCACGCCATCGGCCGGCGATGGCCAGATGAAGCGGCCCTTCTCCAGCCTTTTGGCGTAGAGCGACATACCGAGGCCATCATGCCAAAGGATCTTGATCAGGTTACCTCTGGCGCCTCTAAAAACGTAAAGATCGCCGGCATGAGGATCGCGCCGCAGCGCTTCCTGGATCTGCAGAGCCAGGCCATTCATGCCGCGCCGCATATCGGTTCGTCCGACCGCCAGCCACACCCGGACGCCCGAGGCAATCGGGATCATCGCCGCTCCAGCACGTCGAGCACACGCCGCAGTGCCCGCGCATCGACGCCGCTGCTGACGCGGATACGATACTTGCCGGCAAGTTCAATCTCGATCGCCTCCACAATAGGCGATGGCGGCGTGACGACGGCATCCTGTTCCGCCGTGACCATCACAGGGATCAGTTGCGGAACCGACGAGACCGCCGCCGCACCCGGGTCGTCGCGATAGAGCTTCCGCCAACTGAATACCTGGTTCGCATTCACGTCGTAATGCCGGGCCACCATTGAGACCGACGAGCCCGGCGCATACGACGCTGCCACGATCTCCCGCTTCAATGCCTCCGGCCATGACCGGTGACGCCGCCGCCCAGGCTCGCTTGTGCCCATAACCGGTTTTGTGGACACTTCTTCCCCTCACAACGCCAAGAATCACATCAGACTCAGCGAAATGAAGAGCCTCTGGAAGGCGGCCCGCGGCGGAGGGAAACATGAATAAGCCGATAGCAGGTAGAGAATAAGTAATTTGGCTTTCGTCGTTTTCACGGTTTCACGCAGTGCCGGGCACCTGCGGTTTCACTCCGAAAGTTACAATCCAAAAATTGGAACTATCTTCGTGACGAATTTCGCTGAACCCCGCGCGTCTCATATACATTTCCAGCTCCTGCGGCGTCGATGTTTTACTGATCTGTGCGGGCCGTTCGCTCGGCGCAATCGAGCGATGCTCTTCGAAGAACTTCCATCCTCCGTCAGAGAGAAGATTCACATTATCGACCAACATGCGTCCGCCTGGCTTGAGAATCCGGAATCCCTCGGCAATGTAGCCGTAGCGTTCCCATTCCTCGAGATGCATAAAGACGACCGTGCAATAAACGACGTCGACAGTTTCGGAGGGGATAGGCGCCAAATCGAACCCATTGGTCACAATCGCTTCGACGTTAGCAAATCCTGACAAGCGGCGGCGGATGTGTTTGATCATATTCTCCGAGACATCCGTGCCGATCCATTTTCGGCAAAGCGGAGCTACGAAGGCGCCAACCCGGCCTACGCCTGCCCCAATCTCCAAAACGACGTCTTCCTTTCGAATGCCGACGCAGTGCTGCAGCAGTGCGAGGGTGCCCTGGCCCGTTTGACGATATAATTCCTCGCTTGTGTACCCGCTGACGTGGAATTTCGCGTCGTCCTCGGATCGTGAAACGGAATTCCATAGCTCCTTGTATTGACTGCGCACGAATGCTTCTGCGGATTGGCGAGGTGCTTTATTCATCGCGCTCCTAAGATAATTGCTTATCACCGCTTTGAGGCGCCGAATCTTCGTCACGCTAGGGCTCACAATCACACCTGCTTCAGATTAGCGACATGGAAGGGAACCGCGCACCATTGACGTTCGGCTGGGTGAATGTACTTTGAGACAAGTGTCGTGTTCGAGTCAGCCTCAGAGACCCTGCACAGCGTGCTCGACAGCATGTTCCTAGTTTCGCAGACCTTGCGTTCAGGCATATTGACCCAGTCCACGCTGAGGCCGCCAACATCGTGAGCTTGTGTGGTAGTATTAGCAAGGATGCACTATTGGCTGCATCTGGTAATCCGCCTCATGCGTTTTGTAGTGATCGGTTTTGCGATGAGTGCGGCTTCTTGGGCGGATCCGAGGTTCGGACTGGAGTTTTGCGTTTGGTTGCGCCAATGAACCACCCGTCAATGCTTCGGATCTTACCCTGGCCGTTAGCAAGAGAATGAAACCATAGGTAGTGTCCTAATTTGATCCGTCGCTCACGGATGAAACCAAAAGCCGATGAGTGTTCCAATGGTCCCGTAAGCCCAATGCTTATCTTTTGGCGCGTAACCACGCCAAAGGATCACGAACAGGCTCGCAGCCAAAAGAACGACGCTCATATCGATCTGCATATGCTCTTTTGGAATGATCGCGAGCGTGCCGCCAGTCGGCAGGGCTGGTAGCCAACTGTAAATTACAAACAAAGCCGCCCCAATGGCCACGGCGTAGGCTGGTATCTTCGGCATATTTTCCCTCTCTTAGCTCGAAGTGCGTTCTACCAGCTCCTCTAGCGACCATATCCGGTTTGTGACGTTCGCGGCCATAGCTGGGGTAACGCGCAAGGTCTTGTGCAGCCGGACTAGGTTATAGTGGGCAAAGTGCAGGGCAACTGCCGCCTGCAAGTTCTCAAACTTCTTGCTGAAAGCGTTGGTTAGCCGCGTGAATCGGCGCATGCTCATTCGCATCGTGAGGTTTTGCCTCTCGACATGGCTGGTCGAAATGTGGGCTTGGTCAGGGCGTCCCGCGATCACTGTGCGCTCCGCGCCTGTCACACGCGGAGGGGCATACCGCCCCGGCCCGATCGGCTCGGCATCGTAAAATTTAACAATCTGCCCGTAGTCCACATCCGCGCCGAAAGCCCGCTCAACTGCGTCCACATAGGAGCGCAGCGAGTCGGACGAAATCTGGACGCGATTGCTTAGCCGCTCAGAAAGATCGGTCATGAACGCTACCGCATTCTCGCGGGTGCGCTTACCGACGCGATAGGCCGGAACCAGCTTGGTTTCCGAGTCAATCGCCACAAACGTCCACTGATCGCCGACCTTAGTCCGATCGGTAAAGCGCGGAATGCGCGACTGCTTCATGCGGCAGAAGGTCCAGATTTCGTCGCACTGAATACGGCGGCATTCGAGGTTTTGCATCTGCTCATTGGCGAGCGCGGCGCAGCCGGTCCCGACTTCGACCATAAGGCGCATGATCGTATCGCGGTGCGTATCAGTCATCCGTTCGGTGGAGCGGATCGAATTGCCTTCAACCAAGCAGTTGATGATTCGGGTCCGGCGGGCGAGTGGTGTGCGGTTCATGATATTTATCAATGTGTTAGCAAGGTTGAAGTGGCCTACATCTGATTTAATTGACTTTACTGCGGTAAAAGCGTATTTGTCAAGCTTAAAATGGGGTCTAAATCATGTTTATTGAGTTCCGTGTTCAAAACTTCCGTTCCTTCAAAGAGCGTCAGACGCTATCAATGGTCGGAGCCGCCCTTTCAGAACATCTTCAATCCAACACGTTCGATACCAAGCTCAAGGGCTTTGACCGATTGCTGCGATCTGCGGTGATCTATGGCTCCAATGCGGCCGGCAAAACTAATTTGATGCGTGCCGTGCAATTCATGCAGTCATTTGTGATCTCTTCTGCCTCCACTACAGGTGCCGCCCAATATCCATATCGTCCATTCAAGTTATCAAAGACAACACGCGAATCGCCAAGCGAATTTGAGATGGCCTTTATTCAAAGCGGCATTCGTTATGAGTACGGCTTCAGCATGGGACCGAAGCAGATTGAGAGAGAATGGTTGATTGAACACGTCCAATCACGAAGTCGCACCCGAGGGCGACGGCTCTTTGAGCGAACTTTGGACAAGCGCACAAAAAAATATGTCTGGGAGTTTGGTCCATCCTTCAAAGGAGAGCGAACTACTTGGAAAAACTCCACCAGAGCTGAAGCTCTGTTTCTTTCAACCGCAACACAATTGAATAGTGTTCAGTTGAGGCCAGTCTTTGATTGGTTTCAGAAAACGTTGGTGGTGGTGGTTGGTCCGACCACACTCAATCAATCTCTTAGTTTGCAAGTTTGGGATGAACCACACGGAAAGGAGCGTTTGTTGCCATTCTTGAAGGAGGCTGACCTTGGCATTGTTGATATACAGATAGAAAAAAAACCTCTCCCAGTGAGCGGGATTATAGCCGGACCTCAAACAATGCTTCAACAACGGATGGGACAACCGACTCCTGATGTGGTGCAGGTTACGCTTTCTCATGCCTCTGATGATCCCAAAAGGCCCATTGGACTTGATTTTGAAGACGAATCATCGGGGACTAAAATTCTGTTTTTGACTGCGGGTGCATGGTTGAATGTCATCAAGAATGGAGAAGTTCTGCTATTCGACGAGATTGACACTAATATGCACCCAACATTGCTAAAGTTTCTGGTTCAAAAATTCCATTCAAGCTCCACAAATCCAAGCAATGCACAATTGATTTGTAGCACGCACAACACTTCCTTGTTGGACCGGGAGATATTTCGCAGAGATCAATTTTGGTTTGTCGAGAAGGACAGAATAGGGGCATCAAAACTATATCCCTTGACGGATTTCAGTCCGCGCAATGATGAAGTAATAGAGCGTTGGTATATGCGCGGAAGGTATGGCGCACTTCCAATTCTCCCCGTGAAGCCGAGCGAGTAGATTCGGCAATGCGTCGCCCAGAGTCGTATAGACGGCGAGGGCCGCAGAAAGAGCCATACGATTCTGTCCTGATTGTTTGTGAAGGAGGAAAGACGGAACCTCAATATCTTGATGGTCTGAAGCAAGCATTCAAGCTGAGTAGCGCGAATATTCGTGTGACCTCAGCCAACGGAACAGACCCCGTAAGTATCGTGCGATTTGCTGAGAGACTGGCTAATCAAGATGGCGGATATAATCGCATCTATTGCGTAATTGATCGCGATGGTCACGCCAATTTCGCGGAGGCAATAGGGCTGATCAGACAACTCGGCTATAGCCCAATTGTCTCTTGGCCATGCTTTGAAATTTGGGTACTACTTCACTTTGTGTACAGCACAGCGCCATATAATAGCACCGGAGGGCAATCTGCCTGCGATTTAGTTGTGCGCGAAGTTAGAAAACATTTTGCGGGATATGCAAAAGGCTCTCGTGAGATATATGGTTCTCTAGAATCCAAAACAGACACCGCCATCACTCATGCTAAGCGGCTTGTGGGGCACAATACCTCCACAAATTCGTACAACCCTTCGACGGCTGTGCATGAACTTGTTGATTATCTGCGAAAGCTGAAACGATGAGCGCGAAGACCGCTATTCATGATCTTCAACAAGCCGTGGAAGCCATGCACCATTGCAAGGCTCGCCTAGCGCAATCCGTACCTGTCAGAGAGCGCCACGGCAACGCGACGGTGTGGGAGGGCGTGGTTCACGTATTCGACCTCACCGGCCATCCCAAGGCGACTACGGCCTATGCCTGGTCATCCCTGATCGAGGGAAGCGATAAGCGGCGGTTCTTTGCGG
>Ga0208189_1001202_pt1 | contig 11705 bp, 12 predicted proteins | sample June2015DPH_10_5_FD_184702 | JGI IMG/M metagenome (GOLD analysis project Ga0208189, IMG submission 184702) | Peatland microbial communities from SPRUCE experiment site at the Marcell Experimental Forest, Minnesota, USA - June2015DPH_10_40... | ecosystem: Environmental > Terrestrial > Soil >... | reverse complement strand
AGGTCGAGATCCGAAAGATAACTCATTTCCCCGCTGCCCAGCTTTCCCATCCCGAGCACCGAGAGGGGCAGGTCGGCCGGCAGTCCGAGATTTTGCCCCACCGCTGCCAGCGTGTTACGAACGACAGAATCGGCAAGGCTCGTTTGCTCCTCTTCCAGGACTGCGAAATCGATCCGGCCGTCAATGTCGGCAAGCGCAAGCTGGATGATTCGCTCGTTTTTCAGCCTCCGTATCCATTCCAGCTTTTCTTCATACTCTTCCGCCCTTTCCACCACCCCTTGACTCGATTCCTCCCATTGCAGGGCCGGACTGAAAATCCCGGACAATACGGCATGGCCCTCCACCAGTGCCGGATTATTCACAAGAAGAGACGCGACAAGCTCACTTGAGACAATCCCCCGGCAAAAAGGCGCCATCCAAGGCTTAACTGCTTCAAACAGCTTTATTAGCCCGGTTCTTCGAGCGACCCTCTCAAAGTAGGTATCGATCCTTACCAGGATTTTTTCCAAAAGTTCCTGGTCACAAACGCCGGAGAATTTTTCCAGTGCTCCAAGAAAGATTTCAGACTTAACAGAGACCGGGTAGACCTTCAGAGTTTCCTGTAGCGCGTCGAACCGTTCGGCGGGAAAAGGGACCCTGGTTTGGACGCCTGCTGAACCTACAAGGCCATAGCGGACCTTTTCACTTTTCAGGTCCTCTTCTTCTTCGGGCTTTTCCTGAAAAAACTCCTGAAATCTGGAGTAAACCATGGAGCAGTGCATCTCCAGTTCTTCTAGAAACGCGATCTCGTCGTCCCCGAATCCCATTGCGAATACCAAGCGCATTCTTTCGTTTTCCGAGTGCGGCAAACTTTGCGTCTGCATGTTCTGGTCGAGTTGGATATAATGTTCGACATTGCGCAGGAAAGTGTAGGAACCCTTCAGCTCGTCCGCTGTCCCTTGCGGCAGGAGGCCAAGGCCGCAAAGCCTTTCCAGGCACTTTAGAGTGTTTGGTTCGTCAAGTTCAGGATATCGTCCGCCGTATATGAGCTGCATCGACTGAACGAGGAATTCGACTTCTCGAATCCCGCCGATGCCAAGCTTTACATCGAAGCCCTCTGCGCCCGGCCGAAACCGTGCCGCTTCGGTGAGAATACGGTTTCGCATCTGCCTCAATTCGGCAATCGACTGGAAATCGAGGAACCTGCGGAACACAAACGGGCGAAGCTCGCGAACAAAATCGCTCCCTTTGGAACGCTCCCCGGCGACCGGCCGGCACTTGAGAAGCATCTGGCGCTCCCACGCCCGACCTCGATGCAGATAATGCTCGATGGCGCCGCGCATCGAGGGCACCAGAACTCCCTGATTCCCCTGGGGGCGGAGGCGGAAATCTACCTGAAAGACGCGGTCCCCTTCAAACCAGTCAGACAGCAGCATCGATAGCCGCTGAGCGAGGCGAGTGAGCAGCATGATGAAATTTTCACCATCCTCGTTGCTCTCCGTGTTCAAGAAGATCAGGTCTACGTCGGATACATAGTTTAGCTCATGGCCGCCCAGCTTCCCCAATCCCAACACTGCTAGCGGGATCTTCCCCTCCAGTCGCCGGCAGACATCAATCTCTTCATTCCATGTCCACCAGTCAGGATGCGCCGAAAGGACGCCCAATCCAACCTGGAGGGCCACAGACGCCAGATCGCTCAACTGCCCGGTTGTCTCGGAAAGGTCCGCATAATGACAAAAATCTCTTGTGGCTATTCTCAAAAAATGACGCTGTTTGAAATGGCGAAATGTCCGGAGCAGGTCATTGAAGGACTGTGCCTTTGCCGCCTCGAACGCAAGCGTGGAATAGAGTCCAGCGAAGGGATACTTGTGTTTCAGGTTGTCATCGCTCAGAAGCCATTCTTCGTATTCGGGGTTGTTGCACAGGAGAACACTGAGGTATTGAGAGCATTTGCGGGTATACTCAATCTCCGTCATGCAGTCCACCGCTGATGTACATTTAAACCGCGGCCCCGAAATCCTCAAGCTATGCTCGTGTGCACATTTCTGGCTGCTGGTCTGCGTCCGCCTGTGGTTCTCCGGGCCATTGCTCTTTGGTTAAAGTTGCTATTGCATCCGATTATTAATTTATCATAGCACTGCTGAGTCAGGAATTCCCCCTGAATAATGCGTCAAATTATACCTCATTCATCCAAATCGCATTCCCGAGTCTGATTCAATCGGATACATCGCTTGGCATGACGAATGTCCCTAAATCATACGATATTCAAATCAAAACGCAACTGGGAATGCCGATCAGACCAATTTGGGCAATTTCAGGACTCACCACCATCCCCGCAGTTGATGGTCTCGTTTCCGGCCTGCTGGGTGGCATCAGACAAAAATTTTGTGTTGACGCTGATCTGGGCTGCAGAAAAGATGGGAATACCTTATGCTCGGGTAGCTCAAGCATGACGAGATCATAGTTGAGGCAAAAAAGGCGGCTTGGTGGATAAGGGGACTGGGTTGCCGTTCGATGGCGCAAAATCAGCTTTTGCAATCAGTCCTGCGACGGAGAGCGATTCACCGAAAGAATCCTCAGTTAAATTCCGCGCGGTGATCACCCCTTCCGCCGTGCCTTACGGACTCAACGTCCAGTGATTCATCTGCCGGTTACCTTCACTACATTATAGTTGACAAGCCCAGAGCGGCTTATTAGGTCATGGGAAAGGATCATTAACCTTTCGGAGAAACACCTATGAGCCTTCAGACAAAAGTCATGGTGGTGGAGTCCGTTGAGTTCCTGGTAATGGCGCTAGCTCTCTTCCTGCCGGCAGGGACAGTCGCCTGGCCGGCCGCCTGGGTCTTCCTGGGTCTGCTTTTCGTCTGTAGCCTGCCTATCACCTGGTGGCTTCTCAAATACGATCCAGGACTCATTGAAGAGAGAATGCAGTTACGGCCCCAATTATCCTGGGATAAGGTGTTTATCGCTATCGTGCTCGTTTTCATTCTGTTCTGGTTGATCCTGATGCCGCTTGACGCTGTGCGCTTTCATTGGTCGCGGATGCCGGTTGAACTCAAAACTCTGGGAGCCCTGGTGCTGCTCATCTCATTGTACATCTCCTTTCTGACCATGAGGGAAAACCCGTACTCATCGGCTGTGGTGCGGGTCCAGAAAGAGCGAGCGCAAACCGTGATTTCCACCGGTCCTTACCGCTATGTGCGCCACCCCATGTACACGGGCGCCTGTCTCTTTTTCTTGGGAACCGCCTTATTGCTGGGGTCCTGGTACGGAGTGCTCTGCACACCGGTTTTTATCGGTCTCTTTGCTGTTAGGGCCGTCCTGGAGGAACGCCTGCTGCGGGAAGAACTGGAAGGCTACGCTGAGTATACGGCCCGGGTGAAGTATCGCTTCTTTCCCCACGTCTGGTAGGCGGAAGCGTCACTCTCCGATAGGAAATTCAGTCGCCGTATCCCCCCGTATCGGCTTATTGCACCCTTTCTAAAGTCAACAGCTTGCCAATTTCGAAAGAGTCCAGTTTTAGCAGAACGGTACAGATTAAGAAGCTTCCACTTCTGGGCAAGAATAGTGAGTTCGGAGGTATTGTCAATTATGGGATCCGATTGCCGGAATGGTCCCATAAAAATGAAAAGGACTGGCCGCCAATTCATTCCCGCGAGCAGTCCCTTCAGACGCCTTATTAAATGAGAGGGGATTAAATCCAGCTATTTGACTTTTTCGCTGAGAGTCTTGCCTGCTTTGAACTTGGCAACTTTTCTCGCCGGAATTTTTATCTTTTTGCCGGTACGTGGATTGCGGCCTTCACGTTTAGACCTTGTCGCCACGCTGAAAGTCCCAAAACCTACCAGCGTAACCTTGTCACCGGCTGACAAAGCGCCGGTAACAGCCGAAACAAATCCGTCCACCGCTTTTTCAGCCAGAGATTTGGTAATTCCACCTTCACCTGCGATTTTTGCAACCAATTCAGCTTTCGTCATTTCCTTTACTCCTCAAAGTCAGATAATGAAAACGGAAACAGTAACGTCCTCCAATTCCGATAGTCACTTTTGTTCAGTTTTTGATTCAACAAAATTTCGATCAGGTTCTTTCATAGAGGGCGTATATATCGACAGGACCACGAGAGGGTCTTTGCCCGTATTCCTGGTCGAGTGGACCTTATTCATAGGGTTAAAGTGAACCGTGCCTGGTTTCACATCGGCCCACTTATCATTTACAAGCATTTGTCCTGATCCCTTAATCACATAAACAATTTCATCATGCGTCTTGTGAAAATGAGGCTTTACTTCCGCCCCTTCAGCGAATCTTATCAAAACGGAACTAACTGTATCGTCCTGGGCAATATTGATCATCTGAATCTTCTCACCCGCTTTTAATGGATTTGCATTAAGAATATCATCGACTTGGGTAAGAATCTGGTCCGTAGTATCCTCAGCCTGTGAAGAACTGATCGTAAAGGATAAAAGGACCAAGCACACAAAAACAGCCGAGTAGAAAAGTTTTCTGCTCCACATATCAGCTCCTTCTTGATAGTTTAAGATTTTGTATTAAATTCTCAGTTTCCTTCTGACCGCCAACTAATCTCGAAGGGCATTTTGGGTTCGCCCAACACCCTAAGAAACTCTCAGGACACCTTATAGGCCCATAGAACCTTCCCATATACGAATCAAAAACACAAGAGAAAGGTCAACAGGACACGGTTTTTGGGAGTTTCAGGACGCCCTCTACAACACGCCCGTCCAATGGGCAGCCGCAGACATCACAAAGAAGGCACTGGGGCTGTTCCGACCAAGACTGGCGGGCACTGGAGCTCGGATTATCGGAACGGTGCATGACGAAATCATTCTGGAAGTTCCTGAAGAAGTGGCAAGGGAAGTGGCTGTGATTCTCAAGGAGACCATGATTCAGGCAGGCAAAGCTTATCTCGCTAAAATTCCGGTTGAAGTTGATGTTACGATTGGGGAGACATGGGCAGAGAAGTGAACAAAAGTGTCACACCCCGAAAGTGTGATCAAGCCAACCCTCGGAAAGTTGAATGTGTCAGCAAGACTGGTGGCAGTTTTGCCTTTATGGAGCATCGCTTCATTCAGCTCGATCACAAGGATTTTCACTAGTGCTCAATTTTCCATCCTTCTCAAACGACCTTCGAGAATCCTGCTACCACATTTATTGACTGGGTAATTAGCTGGAGTGTTCAGATGAAATTAGTTTTCCCTCAAATATTTCTTTTTCATGGTTATATCTGATTTCGTATTTCTCTAACGAGCCTCCCCTTCCTCGGTAGTCGATCTCATATTTCCAGAATCCAGGTGCTTTTGGCTTTTGGTTGAACAGATAATCACACCAGTGACTGATTTGCTTTACCTGTTTGCCGTCTTCCTGGACTTCCAATTGGATGCGGTATTGAATTACTTTATCCTGGGAAGGACTGTAGCCGATAAGGGTGGATTGCAGGCCCATACAGGCAATGGCGTCGAAAAGTGCAAACTCCAGCGCTTTTCCATCTCCATTGTAGTCCCTTAGCCACATGATTGTAGGTTTGCCTTCTTTGCCGGCCCTCAGACCCTCGACATGGTAGTATGATCCGGCATGAATGCGGTATGGGAGATCAAATGAGTCTTCATTATCGGAGTACTCTTGCAGTATGCTTACTGTGTTAATGATTCTGTTGGTTTTGTTATCAAAAAGCGAAACCCTGGTAGGCCCGCTGTAATAACTGCCCCTTGTCTCCTCTGGGCATGCGTAAACTCCAAGATCTCCTTCCCGTGGATGCTTGGTTGGCTTTAATATCCAAAGGATCAGTTGTCTTTCAGGGTATCCTTGGGAACTGAGCGACTGCGTTTCAATGACAAAAGCGCCATTCGGCAATGCACCGCTGGGATTCCCCGCCTGCAGCGATGGCACATTCAGAAATAACATTACTATAACAAATAGGATTTTCCTCATACTATTCCACGTGTGAAATGGGTCGTATAGCCTACCTTACAAATGCGGTGGATCAGTCCCCGCTAACCATCCATCAAGCATTCTACCATAGTCTTCTATTTTCTCCACAAAGATATGGCGGTCATCTTTAATATCATGCTTCCGAAACGTTATTTCCATAAGCAGTTTCCGGGTTCGTTTTCAAAAATCCGAAAAATAATCTTCAAATTGGGCCTCCCAGTGAAACTTGCTTGGGTTGAAAGACATGTGGCTGGGAATTTTTCCAACTTTCCAGGCATAGCCTAATGGAGGCAGGCATCTGTTACTGAGGCCAGAGCCAGAAAACGAGTCAGGACAAAGATCGACAGACTCATTCGTATCCCTGATGATGCCAGCGACCGCTCCCTATTCAATCTTCCGGTTCAGGCCACAGGCACCGATGGTTTCAAACTGGCCCTGTACCTCATTTCACGTGCGCTGGAGGGGGTGGACGCACGTATTGTCCATACTCAACACGATGAAATAATTGTCGAGGTCAGAGATGGCATAGAGGATCAGGTGGAGACGATTGTGAAGGAGTCGATGGAAGAAGCATTTCAAGGGATTATCCCAGAGGTCCCGTTTGTGGTGGAGATCAGAGTGGCTGAGGCTTGGGGATGAGATAGGGAAACGGAAGCCGTATTCTCGCTGTGAGGGGTCAATTTGGTGTCACTTTCCGCGGGACCGATTAGTTATAGTCGGAATCCCTGCCTCCTTGTAAAGGGTTTTCAAGATCGAATCGAACCTTTTCACAGAGGTATTGGACACTGAGACGCCGTGAGATTTGCCTGATGCCGTTACCGACATATTAGTAGAGAAGCCACCCATAATGCGCGGATTACTATAATGCTCATTAAGATCGAAAAAACCGCAGCCAATAACTTTTGCATAGATTCTTTTGACATTATCCTGTGAGATTTCACGCTGCTCTAATGGAAGTTGCACTGATCCGCCTCTCCAGCTGCCAGTAAAGTACTTGAGTATCCCGTTTGCGTGGACTTCAATATAGGTGCGCGGCCCAGGCCGATTGGCATGACTGTCGCCGCTTGTGTAAACGATCAGGAAGTCAGGAGGGATGTTTAATTCTGTTATATCGATTTCAGCGCAAGGCGCATTCCCGGAATTGAGAGCTGGTAATTTGCCGGAATGTTCGTCTTGGGCAGAAAATCCTGCCATCGCCGAGAACAGTAGCATCGTCAGAATAACAGCTAAAATACCCGGTTTCATACATTCCTCCTTCATTGGAAAGCACTTGCACGGAAACCGAAATACGACTTCGCCGCCAAGCAATATGCCAGCTCTAAAGTACTATTATGACACGTTACAGGTCCTCCCGGTCATGGATAGAATTTCACTCCATCGTAGCGACATTCTATTTTCAGGTTGGGGTTCTGCTTTACATAGACCTTGCAATTGTCCTCCGCTTGCTGGCGAGTCCAGAACATATATGCCGGAGCACTGACCAGCTTGCCGTTTGTAAAGACTTCATAACCTTTGCCTTGCAATGGATAGAATCTTGCACCATCGTAGCGGCATTCTATTTTCAGGTTGGGGTTCTGCTTTACATAGACCTTGCAATTGTCCTCCGCTTGCTGGCGCGTCCTGAACATATATTCCGGAGCACTGACCAGCTTGCCGTTTGTAAAGACTTCATAACCTATATTGGGCTTATATTTCACAGGTCCCAAACTGGAATCACAGGGAGGCTCGGTATGGATCAGGGCTTCTTTCATAGGTTTGTGCTGTGGATTGTGTTTGCTTTCAATGTAGTGAAAATTCGGAAAGGCTAGCTTATTCATGGAAAGCACAAAGTACTCTTCCGGATTCAAATTACCGGAGGTAATGTTTGGAGGGACACTCTCCGGAAATGTTATCTTCGGGTCATAAGACATGATGGACTCATTGTTTCGCTGCTGATAACCGAAAACATCGACGTGCACCAAGCCGAAAGCGTGTCCAAGTTCATGCACTACCTGGGACCGAAAAGGCTGAGGCCAGTTGAACAGCAACGAAGACATCTCCATGATGACCAATCCGCCCCCGGTATTTGGTGGTCCATTGAATGTTGTACCCCAACCAAACCTCTTGTCTGCTGGAGGTTTTGCATTATTCGGTCTCATAAAGACAATTACATATACAGTGCGCGAATCCATCCTGTTATCGTGGTTCCAGTCGAAAACCTCTTTTTCGGGACCACCCTTCAATATCTTCCTAGCATCTTCTGGGCGTGTCCAAAGCAAGTCATAAGTAGCGCTATCGTGGGCGCCATGACAGAAGTTGTATTTTTTATCGGATATCGCAAAGGTGTCCGTTTCAAGCAATGCCCAGTACTTCATCTGGGCAAGCTTGAGATGGAACTGCAATTGATCTGCGTACCATTTGAGTTGCTCCTCCGAAGCTTGTACATCCCTGGGAATGAAAAGAACCGGAAGTACGACAAGTCTCTTGGGGACCGAAGTGCTCAATGCCGAAGTGGCGGCTATGAGCAGCGTAAGGAAGAGAAAACCAGGGAATAGGCATCTTTTCATTGTGTAACACCTCCTTTTGGCTTGCCGATTCTCAAAGTTGCCACAGAATGCTTCGAAGACCCGCCATCAATCTTAATCCGAATAATGCCTCAACCTGACCACTAACGGATCTCCATGGGCATTTCTGATTCGTCCAGCGCCGGAAAAACCTCTCAGGAAAAATTGCAGACCCACAAAATGTTCCCATATGCGAATCAAAAATGCAAATGGAAGGACGCTATCAAAAGTCTAATCGAAGCCGACTATGAGCCAGAATCAGATACTCATGAAGGGTGAATCGGGCAAGGGTTGGAAACAGGAATGAAAAGCTTTGAGCGGGATCTATCAAATACTTCCGACGGCCGTTCAGTGGAGGGTCCACCTTGTATCCATGCTTCGGATCACATACACCAAGGGCACAGCTTGAGAAGTTCCGATTTCAGGGCAAGAATATCGCCAATGCTGGTCACCCCGGTGAGAATCATAATAACCAGACCGATAAAACTGATCAGGCCAAAAATGCAGAAAATCTTCGTCAACGTGCTGAGTTCCCTCCATTCGGCCATCATAGACACACCTCATTTCCTAAACACCTGAAACTCCCTACCACACTCCGAGCACCTCTTCTCGTAAATCTTAACCGTAGGGACTCCCAGAATCCTGCCCAGCCATGCGACGATGTTGGTGAGGCATAGCTTGGATTTCACATTCTCGCTTCCACATTCCGGACACTGAGGTTTTATTCGTGGACCTTGAATAATCATGGCTTAACTCCCCTTGGATGGATGATGTCGTTTGCATTGGCGATTTGAGTGGAGAACAGTTGGTCTGAAAGTGCGTGGTGGATTGGATTATTATCTTGGGTATTCATATATTTAGGGAGGAAGCATTATTTCAGCGGAGGGAAGCTGCCTGGTCCAGTGAGTCTGGGAAAGATAAAGAACTGAGGATTTACGTTGGTGCTGACCAAAGGGAGATCATTGGCAGAAGACGGGATCATGGATCGGATGCGTGAGGTCCGGATGGGTAGCCATGAAGGTTCACAAATGTGACGGATATGGAAAGGTTGATAGGTGCCATTGTGAGGTAAATCTTCAGCAGAGTAGCTGAAATCAGCCGATTGCAGTTCTTACCACACTATACAAGGCAGATATCACCAGTCTCAGTTCATACTTTTGTGAAGTGCAGGTCATGCAGACCGGTCAAGCTCATTTCTGACACCCAGTCCAAGTTCTTCCAATACATAGGGTTTTTTTACATAGGTCCCAGCGCCCAATGCCTGAGCTTTACTCACCCGTTCCGTTTCAGAGAAACCACTGACAATGATCGCCCTCTGATGGGTATTGATTTCAAGTATTTTGGCATAAGTGTCAAGACCATCCATGCCAGGGTCCATGATCATATCTAAAACGACCAAATCAATCGCGTTTTGCTTGAGATACTCCACCGCTTCTTCACCACTGGAAACACTGACGACGTTGTAATTGAGCTTAGTGAGCATCGTGCCGGCAAGTTCCCGCTGCTCTTTAACGTCATCCACGATCAGGATGGATTCACCGTTGCCCATGTATTCAGAAGCGGATATGGAAACCTGCTCCTGGGATAATTCTTCTCTTGTCACAGGGAAATAAAGGGTGAAAATGGTTCCTTTGCCTTCTTGACTGTCCACATTGATATATCCCAGGTGATCCTTGACCGTACCCCAAATCACAGCCAATCCCAGACCTGTTCCGCTGCGCCCCATGACTTTTTTCGTATAGAAAGGCTCGAATATGCGCTTCAGATCGTTGGCTGGTATCCCTTGCCCCGTGTCCGATACGGACAGAACGACATAGTCTCCCTCCCGGACCTCATCGTATCCGGAAACGGGTTTATCCAGATACTGATTCACGGTTTTAATGGTTATTACGCCGCCCTCAGGCATTGCTTCAGCGGCATTGGACACCAGATTTATCAGTGATTTGCTGAGATGAACCGCGGAGCCCGATATATTAAGAAGGTTCGCCTCCAAATCTGTCTTGAGCCGGATGTTGGGATGATAGGAAGAGATCCCGGTGAACTCGGGGGAGTTCTGGCATTCCAGGACGATGTTATTAAAATTCAACACCTTTCTGTTGGAGACCCCCCTCCTTGCCAGAGTCAGAAGATCCTGGACAATAGCGGCCGCCCTGAGTCCTCCCTTCAGAATCGCCTCGGCTCTTGATTTTACAGAACTGGGCTCACCCAAATCAAGCAGAAGCAATTCAGAATAGCCCACGACAACACCTAGAACATTGTTGAGATCGTGGGCCACTCCACCAGCCAAAGTGCCCAGGGCCTCCATCTTCTCCGCACGCTGCAAACGATCTTCGAGTCTCCTTCGTTCTTCCTCCGCCCTCTTGCGCTCGGTGATGTCATGCGCAAGGCCCAAGAGATACTGCTCTCCGGCCACCTCGATAACCTCCGCCGAAAAAAGCACATTCCCGATCTCACCGGATTTCCAGCGGAACTGGGTTTCAAAGTCCTTTACCCTGCTTTGCCTTTGCAGTATCTCAACCATCTTCACCCGGTCTTCAGGATCAACCCATATTCCTAGATCCAACGGGTTTTGACCGATGAGTTCCTCGCGTGTGTAGCCAAATAAGCCCAAGAACACATCATTGACATCCACAAATTTGTTGTCGTTCAGTCGGAGGATACTGGTGCCGACGGGACTGGAGCGAAAGAATCTTGAGAAACGTTCCTCGCTCATGCGCAACGCAATTTCTGCCCGCTTGCGCGCGGAGATATCGGTCACCATTGCAAACGAGCCGACCTTGTTCCCTGACTCGTCAAAAAGGGGTGTTGAATTGAACTGGCATAAGACATTTGACCCATCAGGACGAGAGAGGGCGATCTCATATGCGCCAACTTCTCCCTGTCCCCTCAATCCGATCTGCTGATTGAAGATGGCCTTATTTTCACTATCTACAAAATCAAAAATCTTCCTCCCGAAGACCGCTTCCCGATTTCTGCCCAGAATAGCGCACATTCTTGGGTTGAGGTCCGTGGTTACAGTGTCGTTATCAATCAGCCAGAAACCTTCATTGGCCGTTTGCAAAATGGTTCTAAGGCGAAGTTCACTCTCATGCAGCGCCTCCTCGGCCCGCTTGCGAGCGGCTTCGTTTTCCAGACTTTGAAGCGCACGAGCTAACTCAGCCGCCAAGTTGCTCAAAAGCTCCACCTCTTCTACATCGAAAGCATTCTTACGGTCGGCCTTGACCGTAAGAACGCCGAAGA
>Ga0208189_1001195_pt1 | contig 11753 bp, 6 predicted proteins | sample June2015DPH_10_5_FD_184702 | JGI IMG/M metagenome (GOLD analysis project Ga0208189, IMG submission 184702) | Peatland microbial communities from SPRUCE experiment site at the Marcell Experimental Forest, Minnesota, USA - June2015DPH_10_40... | ecosystem: Environmental > Terrestrial > Soil >... | reverse complement strand
AGGTCGCCCTCGCCGTAGTGGACTTTCATCAACTGCCCGTCTACACGGCTCTTCACCGTCACCGTGTAAATGGGGGTCACCGAGCCGAGGCCCGTGACGTACACCCCGATGTTTCCCCTCCGGGCCTTGACCGCGACCACTGGGACGGCGCCCGATCCGCCCTTCTTGCCGCCCTTCGGCAGCGCCGTGGATGAGGTGGAGGCCGTCGAGCCGACCTTCGGCCCGAGATACCAGGCACCGGCGCCCAATATGGCGAGAACAGGCAGCCATAGCCATCGTCGGCCTGAGGGCCGCCGTTTCGGTGGCTTCGTCGCCGGGGATGCAGGCGGCATGCCCTGCTCTATCGCTGGAAAAGTGTGTTCTTTCATGCACCCGCTGGTCGTCTTGCGCGTCTCGATATGTCCTCGAAAGCGCCGGCCGCATCCGAGGTACAACACTTCATCTTATCTGCAATCTCGGCGCGTCTCAACCAGCGCATGATACACCCTAATCCGGGCCAGTCCCGACTAGCCCTTTCGAGTCATGGCTCAAATTGCAGCGAACCATGCGTATAGGAACCCCACCGTTGCCGTGCCACGCGGCGGCAGGGTAAAATCGGACGATGAACTCGTCTTCTTATATCCGCTCTGTTATCCGGACGTCAGTCTGCGTGGCCGCCTCGCTGGCCGCGCCAGTCTCTTTCGGAGCGGCTGCCGGCCGACAGCAGGCTCAAGCTCAGTTGCTCGATCACGCCGAATTTCTTTGCGCGAATTGCTTCTTCGGACCCAGCGACTATTATTATTGCTTCGCGGCGGACAATAAGGTCCTGATCGGCTATCAAAGGACTCCGGTTCTGAACTGGCAGGACCAATCCAAGAATTACTTGACCACGGTCCACGCCGCATGGGCAGCCTGGACCGCGCCCGGCCAGACCGTGCCGATCAGCTATGACGACAAGCACATCTGGGTCAGTCGAGCGGAGGGTCAACAAGTGAGGCGGGATCTCTGGGCGCACATGAAGGCCATAGCCGGCTGGGTCAGTCGATCCAACGGTAAACAGGTAAAGCTGACCCGGAGCTCCTTGCGGGACATCTTCACCAACAGTGACCAATGCCGGGGCGCCGATGGGGCAAAGGCGCATTAGCCGGCGACCGCCGCATGGCGCAAAAGCCGCAACCCTCATAGAATCAGTAGGTTTCAATGGTGGAGCGCGGCCTCCTGCCACTCCAGCCCCACTCCGCTTCGCCGACTCCTGCCTTGCGGTAATTCCGGAACGGCTGCCCCGGGGGCGGGGTGTTACCTGGAGGCTCTCGAATCAGTCATTATTAAGGTAGCCCGCCGCTTTTCAACGGGCCGTTTGAATGACGACAAATACAGAAATCCCTGAATCGCTGCCGGAAGTGCATCTGCCCGGCCAACATAGACCAACGCCGCCCAGGTCCGGAAAACCAAAGAAACGCGGGCTGATCTGGGTTGTTTTCCTGCTGATCGTCGCGGGTGTCGCGGGGTACGCGGTCTGGCGTGCCGGCCAGCCGGCTGCCACCCCTAGAGGCCAAGGCGGCGGCGGGGGAGGCTTTGGCGGCGGCGGATTTGGCGGCGGATTTGGCGGCGGCGGCCGGGGCGCGGCTCTGGGCCCGGTGCCGGTAGTCGTGGATACGGTCGCACGCTCCAGCATCCCGGTCTATCTGAACGGGCTGGGCAACGTGACTGCTTACTACACTGTTACGGTCAAGTCTCGTGTCGACGGCCAGTTGATGAAAGTCGATTTCAACGAAGGCGATTTGGTCAAAGAGGGCCAGGTCCTGATCGAGATAGACCCGCGGCCTTATCAGGTTCAACTTGAGCTGGCTCAAGCCACGCTGGCGCACGACCAAGCCCTGCTGGCCAACGCGAAGGTGGATCTTGACCGCTATCAGCTATTGGTAAAGACGGACGCCATTCCGAGTCAGCAATTGGATACGCAGAAGGCGCTGGTGGCGCAGTACGAAGCCACCATCAAGCAGGATCAAGCCAACATCGACAACGCCCAGTTGCAGTTGGTTTATTCCAAGATCACGGCCCCGATTACGGGTGTCCTAGGTCTGCGCCTCGTGGATCCCGGCAACATCGTCCACGCCTCCGACGCGAACGGCATGATCACGATCACCCAGCTCCAGCCCATAGCCGTGCTGTTTACCATCCCCGAGGATAGCCTTCCGCAAGTCACGCAAAAGCTGCGAGCGGGTGCGCATCTGCCAGCGGATGCGTATAACCGGGACAATTCCAAGAAGCTGGCATCCGGGATGCTGATGACCCTGGATAACCAGATCGACAATACCACCGGCACCTCCAAGCTGAAAGCTGTCTTCGACAACAAAGACAATGCGCTTTTCCCGCAGCAATTCGTCAACATACGTCTGCTGGTGGACACGCTGACCAATCAACTGGTCGTCCCCAACGTGGCGGTCCAGAATGGCCAGCAAGGCACGTTCGTCTATGTTGTGGATGCGGATTCCAAGGTGCACCTGAAAACGGTTCAGGTTGGAATCACTACCGCAGCCTCGGCCGACATTCTCGGCGGCATCTCGGATGGGGACCAGGTAGTCGTCGATGGCACCGACAGGCTGGTTGAAGGCGCCGTGGTCAGAGTACGGAAAGCCGGCGAGATGGACAACCCGCCAGGCTACGACGCCGGCGGCGGCGGAGGGCGACGGAGCGGCCGCGGCGGATCCAAGAAGGGCGACGGCAAGTATAGGAAGGGCCAGAGCGGAGGCGCTGGTCGGTGAGTCCCTCCCGAATCTTCATCCTGAGGCCGGTGGCAACGTCGCTGATGATGGCTGGCGTGGTACTGGTTGGTGTCACGGCTTTCCGGCAATTGCCGGTTTCGGCGCTGCCCCAGGTGGATTACCCGACCATCCAGATCCAAACGTTTTACCCGGGCGCGAGCCCCGAGGTGGTGACGTCTTCCATCACCGCGCCCCTCGAAAAACAGTTCGGCCAGGTGCCCGGACTGACGCAGATGACGTCGATCAGTTCTTTCAGCAGCTCTCTGATCACGCTGCAGTTTTCGCTCGATCTGAGCATCGACGTAGCCGAGCAGGAGGTGCAGGCCGCCATCAACGCAGCCACGACTTTTCTTCCCACGAATCTTCCGGTTCCCCCCATTTACAGCAAGACGAATCCCGCCGACGCGCCCATTCTGACGCTGGCCATCACGTCGACGACGGTGCCGCTGCCGCGAGTGGAAGAACTGGCTGAAACGCGCATGGCGCAAAGGATTTCCCAACTCAAAGGCGTGGGCCTGGTGAGCATCAGCGGAGGGCAGCGTCCGGCCGTCCGGGTGCAGGCGAATCCCACGGCGCTGGCATCCTATGGACTGAGCCTCGAGGCTCTGCGAACGGCGCTTAACAGCGCCAACGTGAACCAGGCCAAAGGCAGTTTCGATGGACCGGACCAGGCCTGGACGATCAACGACAACGACCAGCTTCAGGCCGGCGCGCAGTACGGGCCGATCATCATCGCTTATCGCAATGGGGCGCCGGTGCGCATTCGAGACGTCGCCACGGTCATCGACGGCGCGGAAAACACCAAGCTGGCCGCGTGGGTGAACGCCGACCGGGCCATCGTTCTGAATATTCAGCGGCAGCCCGGGACCAATATCATCAGCGTCGTCGATACGGTGCAGGGGATACTTCCTCAAATCGAAGCCTCCCTGCCGGAAGGGATTCGCGTGCAGGTCATCACCGACCGCACAACCACCATCCGGGCATCGGTGAGGGACGTCGAGTACGAGCTGATGCTCACCACCGTGCTGGTGGTGATGGTCATCTTTCTTTTCCTGCGCAGCCCTTCGGCCACCATCATTCCGGGCATCGCCGTGCCTCTTTCGCTGGTGGGCACGTTCGCCGTCATGTACCTGCTGGGGTACAGCCTGGATAACCTATCGCTGATGGCGCTCACCATTTCCACCGGTTTTGTAGTGGATGACGCGATCGTGATGATCGAGAACATCTCCCGCTATATCGAGAGGGGCGACTCCGCCATGCAAGCCGCGCTCACGGGTTCGGCGGAGATCGGATTCACGATTGTGTCGTTGACGGTCTCGCTGATCGCCGTGCTGATTCCGCTGCTGTTCATGGCGGATATTGTGGGCCGCCTGTTTCGCGAATTCGCTGTGACTCTGGCAGTCACGATCATGTTTTCGGCGTTTGTCTCCCTGACGCTGACGCCCATGATGTCGGCTCGAATTCTGAGGCACCATCCGGAAGCCGAGCAGGGAGCGTTGTACCGTTGGTCGGAGTGGTGCTTCGTCAAGACCATCGAAGCGTACGGCAAGATGGTTCGGGTGGTGCTGCGTCATCAACCCCTGACGCTGCTGGTAGCCGTGGGGACGCTGGGCCTCACGGTTTACCTTTACATCATCGTCCCGAAGGGGTTCTTTCCGGTGCAGGATACGGGCGCCATCCTGGGTATTTCGCAGGCGCCGGAGACGGTATCGTTTCCCGCCATGTCCCAGCGGCAGCAAGGTCTGGTCCAGGTCATCCGCCAGGACCCGGCGGTTGAGAATCTCACTTCGTTCATCGGCGCCGATGGCGTGAATACCACCATGAATAGTGGCCGTATCCAGATCACGCTGAAACCGCTCGAAGAGCGTGCCGGTGTTTCCGCGGTGGATGTGATTCGGCGGCTGGAGCCGAAGGTGCAGCAGGTGGCGGGCATCCAGCTTTTCATGCAGCCGGTGCAGGATCTGACAGTGGAAGACCGCATCAGCCGGACGCAATACCAGTACGCGCTGGATGCGCCCGATAAGGCGCTGCTGGATCTGTGGGTTCCGCGCCTGGTGGACCGGATGAAACAGATACCCGAGCTGCGGGACGTGGCGAGCGATCAGCAGAACAACGGCCTCGGACTGCTGGTGAATATCGATCGCGACACCGCGGGCCGGCTGGGCATCACCCCTCAGAACATCGACGACGCGCTCTACGATTCCTTCGGCCAGAGGCAGGTATCGACGATTTATACACAGACCAATCAGTTCCATGTGATTCTCGAGGTGGCGCCCCAGTATCAGCAGGACACGGCGGCCCTGGCAGACATGTATGTGCCCATCGGATCGGCGTCGGCGAATCTGGCAACGACCATCGCACTGGCGGGCACGAATAGCGCGCTCACGGGCGCGGCGGCGCTCGCGCCGGCTCCGCTCCGATCACTGATCGGAGCATCCATGATTCCGTCTCCCATTACGATTAATCACCAGAGCCAGTTCCCGGTGGTTACCCTTTCGTTTAATCTGGCTCCGGGAGCGTCGCTGGGCGCGGCGGTTGACCATATCAAGCAGGTTACCCAAGGACTGGGCATGCCGGCCAGCATCGAACCCAGCTTCCAGGGAACGGCCCGCGCGTTTGAATTGTCACTGGCCAACGAGTTGGTCCTGATCCTGGCGGCCTGCGTCACGGTGTACCTGGTTCTGGGCATATTATATGAGAGCTTTATCCATCCCATCACCATTCTTTCCACGCTGCCATCGGCCGGAGTGGGCGCGCTTCTGGCCCTGATTCTGTTCAAGAAAGATCTGGATGTCATTGCGCTGATCGGCCTCATACTTCTGATTGGGATTGTGAAGAAGAACGCCATCATGATGATTGACTTTGCGCTGCAAGCGGAGCGCAAGGAAGGTAAGCCGCCGGAGGAAGCGATCTACCAGGCGTGCCTGCTGCGCTTCCGTCCGATCATGATGACCACGATGGCCGCGCTGCTCGGCGCGGTTCCGCTTGCCTTCGGCAGCGGCGTAGGTTCCGAATTGCGACAACCGCTGGGCATCTGCATTATCGGTGGACTGCTGATCAGCCAGGTGCTGACGCTTTTCACCACGCCGGTTATCTATTTGTACTTCGGGCGGGCCGCAGCCTGGGTCGCGCGGCTCCGTGGTTCCGCCAAGAGTGAAGAACTTGTTGCCGGGGCGGAATTGACTTAAGACTGGCGCATATGAGCATTTCCACGCCATTCATTCAGAGACCGGTCGCCACGACATTGCTCCTGGTGGCGGTGACGCTGGCCGGCGGCATCGGCTATACGCTCTTGCCGGTGGCGGCATTGCCGGAGGTGGATTTCCCGACCATCATGGTCAGCGCCGGCCTGCCGGGAGCGAGTCCCGATGTGATGGCGGCGTCCGTCGCGACCCCACTCGAAAAGCAGTTCACGCGCATCGCGGGCGTCACGGAAATGACATCCAGGAGCTCGGTTGGATCCGCGAACATCACACTCCAGTTCGATCTGAGCCGCGACATCAATGGGGCGGCGCGCGAAGTGCAGGCGGCCATTAACTCCGCGGCGGGATTTCTCCCTTCGAATCTTCCTTCCCTGCCCAGATACCGGAAAATCAATCCGGCCGACCAGCCGATTGTGCTGATGACACTGGAGTCGGATGTAGTGCCGAGGCCGCAGTTGTACGACATCGCCTCGTCGGTGTTTGCGCAGAAGCTGGCGCAAGTCAGTGGCGTCGGCCAGGTCACGGTGGGTGGAAGCTCGCTTCCCGCGGTTCGCGTGGAAGTGAATCCGCAGCCGCTCTCCCGCTACAACGTGGGTCTGGATCAGATCGGCTCGTTCCTCCAAGGCGCTAATGCGAATAAACCGAAGGGCGCGCTCGCGAGCTCCCAGGAGGAGATTCCGATTTACGCCAGCGACCAGCTTTTCCTGGCGAAAGACTACAAGGATCTGGTGGTGGTCTATCGGAACGGCGCGCCCGTTCGCCTGTCGGACCTGGGCCGCGTCATCGATGCCAATGAAGACGTCCGGAACTTCGGCGTTGTAAACGGCAACCCGATGGTTCAGATCCAGATCAGCCGCCAGCCGAATGCGAATATCATCGACACGGTGGCGCGGGTCAAAGCTCTGATGCCGCAGTTTCAGGCCCAGCTTCCGCCGACGGTCCGTTTCAGGATCGCCAGCGATCGCACCACCACGACCCGGGAATCGCTGAGGGACGCGCAGCGCAACGTGATCGTCTCCATCTGCCTGGTGGTTCTGGTGGTGTTCATCTTCCTGCGCAGCGCGTGGTCGACGTTTATTCCGAGCGTATCGGTGCCGGTATCCATCATCGCCACGTTCGGCGCGATGTATCTGATCGGGTACACCCTGGACAATCTTTCGCTGATGGCGCTGACCATCGCCACGGGATTCGTGGTGGACGATGCCATTGTGGTGATCGAAAACATTACGCGCCACCTGGAACATGGCATGAAGCCGATGCAGGCTGCCCTCAAAGGCGCGGAAGAGATTGGTTTCACGGTTTTGTCGATGAGCATGTCGCTCATTGCCGTCTTCATTCCCATCCTGATGATGAGCGGCGTGGTGGGGCGCCTGTTCCGCGAATTCGCGGTAATTCTCGCGGTCGCCATCGCCATCTCCATGGTGGTCTCCCTGACGGTTGTGCCCATGATGTGCGCGTGGCTCCTCAAGGCACACGGCACCCACGGATACTTCTATAACCAGACCGAAAAAGTCTACAGGTGGGTGATCTCCAGTTATGGGTCGGCGCTCAACGCCGTGCTGGACCATCCCGCGCCCGTGCTGCTCACCGTGTTCCTCACAGTGGGCATTAGCGTCTACCTTTATGACAAGATCCCGAAGGGGTTTTTCCCGCAGCAGGATACGGGGCGTCTGCAGGGCGCCGTCATGGGCGAGCAGCACATCTCCTACCAAGCCCTGGTGGAGAAGGCGAGGTGGTTCGAGGAGAAGGTCCGGATGGACCCGGATGTGGAAACAGTCACTATGGTAGCGGGCGCCAGCGGCGGCGGATTCGGCGGCGCGAACATGGCGCAGATCAACGTGCAGCTCAAACCGACGGGGGTTCGCAAGTCCACTTCCGACCAAGTGATTGCCCGTCTGCGCCGCCAGACTTCGGGCGTGCCTGGGGCTTCCCTGTTCCTGCAGAACTCGCAGGACGTGCGCGTCGGCGGCCGGCAAGGCAACGCGCAATATCAGTACACGCTGCAGGGGCCCGACTTCGACTCGCTGGCGGTATGGGGGCCGAAACTCCTGGATAAGCTCTCGACGGTGCCGGAAATTGCCGACGTCAGCTCCGACCAGCAGAACTCCGGCTTGTCGTCCAATGTGGTCATCGACCGCGATACCGCATCGCGCCTCGGTCTCACGGCGCAGGCTGTGGACTCCGCGCTCTACGACGCTTTTGGCCAGCGCCAGGTCTCGGTAATGTACAAGTCGATTAATCAGTACCACGTGGTTCTGGCCTTGCAGCAGCAATGGTGGGAAAGCCCGGACTTCCTGAATACCATTTACGTACAGACGCCCAGAGGCACCGACGTTCCTTTGTCGACCTTCACGCACTTCACGCAGGGGCTCACGCCCATTTCGCTGCCACACCAGGGACAGTTCCCGGCCACCACCCTTTCGTTCAACCTCGCGGAAAATGTTTCGCTGAGCGACGCCGTGACCGCGATTAACCGGGCGGAAGTGGAGATGGGCCTGCCCGCCAACATCACGGGCAAGTTCGCCGGCACCGCGCGGGCCTATCAGGAAGCGCTTGCCAACCAGCCCCTCCTGATCGCAACGGCGCTGCTGGCCGTTTATATCGTGCTGGGAATTCTGTACGAGAGCCTGATCCACCCTCTGACCATCATCTCGACGCTGCCGTCGGCCGGCGTAGGAGCGTTGGTGGCCATGGTCCTGTTCAAGAGCGATCTGGACATCGTAGGCATGATCGGAATTATCCTGCTGATCGGCATCGTCAAGAAGAACGCGATCATGATGATCGATTTCGCGCTGGCGGCCGAACGGAACGAGGGGATGAATTCGCGGGATGCGATCTACCAGGCCTGTCTGCTCAGGTTCCGGCCCATCATGATGACGACCATGTGCGCGCTGCTGGGCGGGATGCCGATGGCGCTCGGCTGGGGCGTGGGAGCGGAGTTGCGAAAGCCACTCGGAATTTCTATCGTAGGAGGCCTCTTAGTCAGCCAGATGTTGACTTTGTTCACCACGCCCGTAATTTATCTTTATTTTGACCGGCTGCGCAAGCGTTTCGCGCGGCGGCAGCCGAGTTACCGGCACCGTCCCGGTTTTCTGATTCCAGGCGGGGTCGCCGAGAGCGGTGATTGATGACACGACTTTGGAAAATCGCACTTCTTGCCTCTCTCCTCTGTTCCGGTTGCACCATCGGCCCGCGATACCAGCGGCCCGTGGCACAGACGCCGCCGGCCCTCAAGGAAATGGCCGGCAACGGCCAGTGGAAGATGGCCACTCCCAGCGATGGCCTGCTCAAGGGCAACTGGTGGGAGATTTTTGGCGATCCTGAACTGAACCGGCTGGAAGAGTTAGTCAATCTCAATAACCAGAACGTAAAGCAGGCGGAAGCCCAGTTCCGGCAGGCGCGGGCACTGGTCTTAGCCAATCACGCCGACTACTATCCCACTATCGGATCGACCCCCGCGATCTCACAAAGCTATGCAGAGAAGAAAGCCAGTCATGGCTTTTCATTACCCGCAGTGGCGACCTGGGAGCCGGATCTGTGGGGCCGGGTTCGTTTGTCGATTGAGAATGCGGTGAGCAACGCGCAGGTGAGCGCGGCCGATCTCGAGAATATCCGGCTAAGCCAGCAGGCGCTGCTGGCGACCGATTACTTCTTGCTGGCGGCGCAGGACATGCAGCTAAATCTGCTAAGCAATACGATCGAAGCCTACGACAAGAATCTGCAGCTCACAATCAACCGCCACAGTGGTGGAGTTGCGTCGAGGTCCGATATTACCCTGGCGCAAACCCAGCTTGCGGGCGCCCAGGCCCAGAGTACGCAGATGCGCATCGCGCGAGCGCAGGACGAGCACGCCATAGCCATGCTGACCGGTCAACTGCCCGCCTCTCTCGAAATTGGCGCCAGCAAGATCGGCGGCCCGCCTCCGCCCATTCCGGTGGCTATTCCCTCGCAGCTCCTCGAGCGGCGTCCCGACATCGCGGCGAATGAGCGTCAGGTGGCCGCCGCCAACGCCAACATCGGCATTGCCGAGACCGCTTACTATCCCACGTTGACTCTTTCCGCGAGCCCCGGTTTTCTTTCAACAAGTCTGGTGAATCTGTTGACCTACGCCGGTCGCTATTGGTCCGCGGGGCCTTCGCTCTCTCAGACGCTGTTTGATTTTGGCCGTCGCGGGGCTGCGTTGGAGAGCGCCCAAGCCGCATACGACGCAACCGTTGCCGCTTACCGGCAGACTGTTCTCTCCGCCTTTCAGGAGGTCGAGGACGATCTTTCCAATTTGCGTTATCTTGCTGAACAGGCGGTCGAGGAGCAGGAAGCCGTTGTAGCCGCCCAGGAGGCGCTGAGTCTTGAGATGGACCGGTATAGGGCCGGAACGGATTCCTATCTGAACGTCATCACCACCCAGATCATCGCATTGGGCGACGAGCAGACCGCCATCACCATACTGCAGCAGCGCATGAGTGCGGCGGTGGATCTCGTCAAGGCCCTGGGCGGCGGCTGGGACGCCTCGACCTTACCGTCGGGCAATGCTCTTCGTTCGGCCGCGCTGGCCGATCCGAAGAGCACGCAAGGCGTAGCTCGGCCGGTCGGCAGGTAGGCAGAATCGACCTGTCTGTAGACAGGACTGAGCCTGAAAGCGACTCTCCGCTCGAATCCTCGATGGGCTGAGAGGCCGAGCCGGTCATGCTGGTTTCTTTTGGCGCTACGACTAAACTTGCACCGAACCGCGGCACTTAACTTTCCGGATTAATCAAATACTATCTCTCACTGTTGCCGGCGAGGGAATGAAGCCCGCGTGCCAGCAACGAAACGCCGTTTGGGAAGCCAAGGTCAGTTACCCTCCTATCCCACGGGGACACTTACTTCGGCCTGGGTCGAAGCGCAGACGCGCGTTCAGGCTCAGAGGCGAGCTATGCCCAACGTTTTCAGTGTGGAGGATGTGGTCGGGCAGCTAATCTGGATGCGAGTGAGTTTACTTACTCAATTCTGCTGACCAGTTAAATCTGTTCGCCTTATAGCCGAAGAGTAGTGATTTCATTGATTTGAGAGCTGCTAACCAAAGAAAGCGTTGCCTTCCTGCTTACCGGCCAATAATCTTTCTCATGTGGGATCAGTTTTTGTCGATAAGGCTTTCAGATCGAAAACTCTGAAGTCGTGCGCTGCCTTTGGCAATGGCTTCGCACGGCACGGGGCCGATCTAAGGAGTGATTATATGCGGCGAATCGCCCGATTGACGTCATTTTTCGCTACCATTGCCTGTTCCTGGGCGTTGGCGGCCACTGTTCCTGTCGAGCAAGTCACGGTAAGCCCGTCCACTGTAAGCCTGGCTCCTTCAGGAACTCAACAGTTTACGGCAGCAGTAACGGGGACACCCAATACAGGGGTGACCTGGTCGGTGAATTGGGCGGGGGGGGCGATCTTGGGGACGATCTCCAGCAGCGGCCTGTACAAGGCTCCCGCGGCGCTCAGCAGTCCCCAGACCATCACCATCACAGCTACCAGCGTGGCGAATATGAGCAAGACGGCTACGGCCAGCGTGACCATTGTTCCCTCCGTACAGGTCACGGTGAGCCCATCCAGTGCGAGCCTGGCGGCTTCGGGGACTCAGAAGTTTACCGCGGCACTGACGGGCACGGCGAATACGGCAGTGACGTGGAAGGTAAATGCCATTGCCGGCGGCAACTCCACCGTGGGTACGGTGTCGAATACGGGCCTTTACACCGGGCCGGCCTTGCTTAATAGTCCCCTGTCGGCCACAGTCACGGCGACGAGCGTGCAAGACTCCACCAAGTCGGCGACCGCGAGT
>Ga0208189_1001192_pt1 | contig 11783 bp, 10 predicted proteins | sample June2015DPH_10_5_FD_184702 | JGI IMG/M metagenome (GOLD analysis project Ga0208189, IMG submission 184702) | Peatland microbial communities from SPRUCE experiment site at the Marcell Experimental Forest, Minnesota, USA - June2015DPH_10_40... | ecosystem: Environmental > Terrestrial > Soil >... | reverse complement strand
CATCGCAAAACGAACCGGTAGAGCTGCAACTGCAGGTGAGCACGCCCTTCCACTTCGCCGCCTATGGAGATGCGCGCTTCCATGATCCCAGGGACACCGAAGCGGCGAATCCACGGGTGCGCCAGGCGCTGGTTCAGGCGATTGCCCAGACTCATCCTGCGTTCATTTCCTTCGGAGGCGACCTCGTCTACAAAGGTTCCGACAAGGACGACTGGAAGGTGTGGGATAACGAAACCGCGGTGTGGCGCGCGAACAAGACTCCGGTTTACCCCGCGCTCGGGAACCACGAATTCTACGGCGACGAAAAAGTTGCGCTCGCCAATTATTTCGAGCGCTTCCCTGACCTGAAGAACAGCCGCTATTATTCCGTCCGCGCCGCCAACACGCTGATGCTGACGCTGGACAGCTCCCAGGATCAAACCTCCGGCCCTCAAGGACAATGGCTCGCCCGGAACTTGGACCATCTTCCCGGCGATGTGGACTTCGTTTTTATTGTTCTTCACCACCCTCCCTACACCAGTTCGTCGGACAAGCTGTTCGGCGGAGGCCACTCGGCCCGCCCGCGGGAGCAGGCACTGGCCAAAATGCTCGAGGCGCGTCAGCCGAGCCTCGGGGCCCGGATTGTCGTTTTCTCCGGACACGTGCACAACTACGAACGCCACGAGCACGGCGGCGTCATCTATTTCGTGACCGGCGGCGCCGGAGCGCACCCTTATGTGTTTGATCGCGCTAAGGACGATCCTTTCCAGGGTAAGGAAAAAGTGAACTACCACTACCTCATGATGGATGTCGATCGCGGCAGTCTCAAGATCACTATGCACCGTCTAGACTTGACGAGTGGTACAGCCGTCTGGACGGAACCCGACTCGGTCGCGATTTCGCTACCATCGGCGAAGGCCGCAGCCCAAGGTCGATAATAAGCCGGCGGCGCTTCAGTTCCCGCGACACTCCCAGCAGTCGTGGCAGCTATTGTTGTTCAGTCCATATCTGCTACTCTGCTGGAGAACTTTTCCCAAGGGAGACCGAATACGTGCGATTCCACAACCTCTTCAGAGTTGGATTGGCTTTGTTTCTTTGTTCTGTCCTGCCCCTATCCATCTCTGCCGCCGACAGGAATAAAGACAAAAACAAAGACAAAGCAGCGGTTGCCGACGCTGACAAACCATCGTACGAACTGCCGCAGCCGGCGAAAGAGAATCTCGACTACACCATGTACCAGCGCATTCGCGACGAAGGCTTGGCCCATTCGCATGTGATGGACTTCGCATCCGCTTTGGCGGATGGCATTGGCCCGCGCCTTACCGGTTCACCCAACTTGCACCGGGCCAACGAGTGGACACGCGATCAGTTGGCTGCGATGGGTTGCAGCAACGCCCATCTCGAAGACTGGGGAGAGTTCGGCATGGGCTGGCAGCAACTCAACACCTGGGGGCGTATGACCTCGCCGGATACCGCTGTGTTCATCGCCCAAGCCGCGCCCTGGTCGCCTTCGACCAACGGCGCCGTCAGCGGCCCGGCCATTTGGATTGACGTCAAGGACGAGAAAGATTTTGACAAATATAAAGGTAAGCTGGCAGGGAAAATCGTTCTGCTCGGCGATATGCGCGAGGTGAATCCGGTGGATAAGCCGCTATTCACACGCATGGACGACAAAGATCTCGCCAAAATTGCCGATTTCCCTCTGGAAAAGCCACAGCCTATGGACCGGCTTCGGGACGTCATGAAACGACGGGTCATGCTCGAGAAATTCGGCAAGTTTCTCGTCGCGGAGCATGCTGTGGCGGTGATTTTTCCCAGCCGCGATGGCCGCGACAACGGCGGCTCCGGCGGCCCAGGCGAAGATCGACATGCCGGTGAGTTTGAGCACGGCGGTGCCCACGGGCCCGAAATTTATCGCCAGGATTTTCGATGCCGTCAGCACCCCCGCGAGCATAAGCGCCACGGACAGCACGATCTGAAACGCCATCGCGGCCAGCCCCTCCGCCAGATTGGTGTGGTCGAGGGTTCGATCAAACGGCATTTCAGCCATCCTCAGCGCCAGGCCGGCCAGAAGAAGGACGATGGGAATCACGCGATCGCGTGCAAGTGAGAACTCAGTCTCCCGGTCGTCAGTGGTGAGGGAGGTGATCCGGCGATACGGATAGAGATCGCCGAGCGTCGAACGCGGTCGCTCCGCGGCGCCGGAGGAACCGGATGGCGACACGGATTCAATTCGCCCGGTTTCGACAGCGTAAGGCTCGGGGTCGGGCGGCAACTGAGGCATTGGCGGCGCCGTGAAAATCCGGCCGCAGGGGCATTGAATTTTGCGAGCGGCGACCTGCGGGGTCAGCGCGAACAGTGCCCCGCAATCCGGACAGGGGAAATTGATCGAAGCAAAGGCGGTCATCTACAAAACCAACTCGAAATTGCCCTCCCCGTTGCCCCCCAACTCAAAGGACTTGCTCTTTCCTTCCCAGGTCAGCGAATATTCCCCCGCAAACCCCTCCACCCGCAGCCGCCCCGTGTTATCCGTCATCATCTTCGTCGGCGGCAGCCACCACTCGCCCTTTACCAAATTCGCCAGCGCATCGTACGCGGGCTTCCTCGACCGATCGATCCGCAGCAATCCCGACGGCGCCTTCAGCCAGCCGCCATCCTCCAGGCCCCACCACGTAATCGCCTTCACCTGCGGATGCGACATCAGCGTTTTGTAATGTGTAATGACCTCCTCGGCCTGCCGGGCCTCGGCCTCGGGAGTGGTTGGCCATTCATCCACCTGGTAGTCGTTCAAATCCACAATTTCCGGCGGCATGATCTTCCCGGAAACCAGCGTGTTCTCCGTGAAGTGGATCGGCAATTTATATCGCGCGTACCGTTCCAATACCCGCTGTGTTTTCTCCACGCCCCAATATCCCTGGTGCATGTGCGATTGAATTCCGATGGCATCAATCCTGATCCCCGCTTCCAGGCAGCCTTCCAGAAGACACTCGTAAGCGGCGGAAACGTCGAAATCGTTCAGGAGCAACGTCGCCCGCGGATTCGCCGCCCGCGCCGCGTCGAACGTCGCCCGGATAATCCCGATCCGCCCAAGCCGCCTGGCCATCCGCGTGATTCCGTTATCATATTTGTCGAAGATCGGCATGATCACGACTTCGTTGATGACGTCCCACGTGTCGATCAGGCCGGCAAAATCCGTGACTTCCCGCCGAATCCGCGCCAGTTGCGTCTGGACGATCTGCTCATCGCTCATCTCCAGCAGCCACGGCGCCGTCGCCGTGTGCCAGCACAGCGGATGCCCCTTCACCGCGCATCCCTGCTCGGTGAACCATTTGGCGGCTCTGGTCAATCTCGCCGTATCCGGCTGCCCGCGCTTCGGCTCAAATCGACCCCAATAAAACGGCAGCGTGATGAAATTGAAGAGATGCGTCAGGCTTCGGGCATCCAATTCCGCCCGCGATTTCGCCTCTCCTTCCAGCTCGCCATTCGCCAGTGCGATGATGCTCGAACCCGTGCAGCCGAAAAGAAAATGATGACGGGTCTGCGCAACCGTCACCTCCTGCCTTGCCGCGGGCTTGCGATCCCGCTCAAGCACGGTGATCGTCGCGCTGGCGGCGTGGTTTTTTCTGATCTGGGCATCGACGCCGGAAGATGACATTTCCATTGGCATATTCTAGTCTTTCCGGGAGATGCCGACATCAATCGTGGTGAATGATCTTGGCCGCATGCCGTACCGCGCCGCGTGGGACGTGCAGGAGCGCCTACACCAAGGCGTCGTCGCCGGGGGACCGGAAACGATACTCATCGTCGAACATTCCCCGGTGATCACTCTGGGCCGCCGGGCGGAATCCATAATAAACCTGATCGCCAGTCCCGAAGAACTGGCCAGGCGAGACATCGACCTGGTCCACAGCGACCGCGGCGGCGACATTACCTTCCACGGCCCCGGCCAGATCGTTGCCTACCCCATCATTCGCCTGGCCGATCATCGTCTCTCCGTCGGCGGATACGTGCATCGCCTGGAAGCGATCGTGATCGCGGCGCTGGCGGAACTCGGCATCGTAGGCAAGACCGATCCGAAGGCGGTCGGCGTATGGATTGGCGACGCGGGTGAGCCCGCGAAAATCTGCGCCATCGGCGTTCGCATCCGCCGCGGCGTCACCCTGCATGGGCTGGCCCTGAACGTTGATACCGATCTCAGCGGCTTTGCGCACATCGTCCCCTGCGGCCTGGAAAACCGCGGCGTCACCAGCGTCGCCAAAATCCTCGGCGAGAATTCGCCGTCATTTCAGGCCGTAAAGGAAAACCTCATCCGGCATCTGGTCGAGGGGTTTGCGTGAAAATTCTTCTCCAGTGGATTTCAGCTTGACGTTCAGGTTAGTGGATGGTAACATGCGATCAACCCGCATGTCCGACCGGGAAGACGGGAGGCGAAACCTTGAAATGGCGGATGCCACGAATGCGCCTTTTTAGCTCTTTGCTCTCATGTGAGGGCTCGCATCACGTCTCGTTGCCCCTAGTTGAAAGGAAACAAACATGAATACCCATGTCATTAGGCGAATCGCCGCTGCGTGCGTGCTGTGGGCGGCTTTGGCACCTGGCTTGTGCGTCCAGGCCGCGCATGGACAGTCGGAATCCAAAAATATTGCAGGAGATGCCTACAAGTTAAGGATGTTGGGTAAGGTGGATGAAGCCAGAATGCTGCTGGAAAAAACCATCCGGGAAGATCCACGCGATGCGGCGGCAAATTATGAGCTGGCAAGAACCATGGTGCATATCGCGTTGGGGAATCCAAGAAGAATGACGGAAAGATTGGCGGAGGCGCAGAAGTGTATGGCCACGGCCGAAGAAGATGATCCCAACAATGTGATATACCCGTTCTTTGACGGACACATTGCGTTGCTTCAAGCGTATCCCTCGTTGATGCAAGGTCGGCCTGACACGCGGGAAAAGGTTGCCCGGTTGTGCGGCGCTTTTGAATCGGCGCTGAAACTCAAGCCGGATTATCGCCAGGCCATGCTCTACCTGGTCGAAATTTATGGAACGCTTCCCGAGAACCAGGGTGGCGACAAATCAAAGGCGGAGAAGTATGCCACGCAGTTGGAAGGAATGGACGCGGTTTTTGGCGCAAAAGCCAGGTCAATCCTGATGCCGGGACCAGCGAACAACGTTGATTACTGGCAAACCGTCCTGAAGCAACATGAAGGAGACGCCGATGTGCTTGAAGAATTGGGAAAGGCATATTTGAGAGCGGACAAGGTTGATGACGCGGTTGCCTGTTTTGAGGAAGCTATTAAGGTCAATCCGGGGAAGGCGTTCCTCTTCCTGGATCTCAGCATTTATCATACTTGGTCGGCGATGCAGGCGGGTGACGGGTCTGAATTGTTTCGCAAGGCAGTTGCCTCCGGTGACGCGGCGGTGACCAGATATCTGGAATCGACGCCGGTGCTGCCGATGCGGGCGTACGCGCTGGGAGTACAATACAAATACAAGCTCCATTCGGGTCACAGGGAACAGGCGGATCAACTCTTGAAACAAGCCGAGGCACTGGACCCTTATTTCTCAAAGGCCACTGGGGCGCCGAATCCCGACCTCTTCATTCCACCTGATGAGGTTTCACACAACCACCGGTATCTTTTCAGGCCCATACAGTGAAGGCACGATTTCTCTTGGCGGGTATCTATAAGTGACGCGGGCCTTTCCATGAGAATGAGGGTCGGCGTAAGTCTGCCCTTGCCACTGTGCCGGTCTGGACGCCACAATGCCCAAGTAAATGACCGTCGAAGAATCCTCATCGCCTCAATCCGGCAAAACGGGCCTGGATCGCTGGATCAGCGACGACGTGGCCTACGTGTTGCCGATGCTTGTGTTTCTGCTCTTCACGTTTGCCGCGGGACATTGGCCGGCGTTTTTCCCCTGGTCGTACATTCTTAAGACCGTGGCGGCCGGATGGCTCTTGATTCTCTTTAGGAAACATTACACGAAGATCAAATGGAACTACGCGTGGCTTGGAGCGGTCGTCGGCGTCCTCGGCCTCGTGCAATGGGTCGGCATGGAAAAACTGCTCCTGCACGTCTGGCCCAATTACCCCCGCGCCAGCCTCGAATCGTTCGATCCGTTCACGAAATTCTCCTCGCCGTTGATGCTCTGGACGTTCGTGACCTTCCGCCTGCTCGGTCCGGCTCTGGTTGTCCCTTTCATGGAAGAGCTTTTCTGGCGCGACGTTCTGTGGCGAACCATCATTGCCCCTAACGATTTCAAGCTTGCCGAAGTGGGCGAATGGGACCCGAAAGCCTTTATCGTTGTCACGATCGTGTTTGCCAGCGTCCACATGCAAATGTGGCTCACCGCGCTCGTGTGGGGCCTGATGATTGCCGTGCTGCTGGTGCGGACGCGAAGCCTGGGGGCGTGCATCATCGCGCATGCCGTTACCAATTTGCTGCTGGGCGTTTACGTGCTCTACACGCATGATTGGGCATTCTGGTGATGACATTCGCGCGGTTTTTCCGCTATCATTTGGGGTTCGCGAGCCATTTGTTATGTCCGATGAAGCAAAATCTTCTTCCGCATCGCCGTCGCCGGCATCGCCGCGCCGGCTTTACATGGATAACGCCGCCACCAGCTTTCCCAAGCCGAGACAAGTGCTGGAAGCGATGGTGCGATACTCCGCCGGGATCGGCGCCAGCGCCGGCCGCGGCGCTTATCGTGAAGCCGTCGAAGCCGGCGGGATGCTCTCCGAATGCCGCCGGCGTCTCAACCGGCTCTTCCATGGCGAGAACAGCGACCATTTCATCTTCACGCTGAATTGCTCCGATGCGCTAAACCTGGCCATCAAGGGACTGTTCGGCCCCGGACGCGCGGGGCACGTCATCTGTTCACAGATCGATCACAATTCGATCCTTCGCCCGCTGAACGCGCTGGCGGACCTCGGATGGGTTGAGCAGACCCGCGTGGCGATCGATCCATCGAGCGGACTGCTCGATCCCCAGACGATCGCAAAGGCGATTCGGCCCGATACGCGCCTGATCGCCGTGACCCACGCCAGCAACGTGACCGGCACCATTCAGCCCATCCGGGAAATCGGAAAGATCGCCCGCCGGCACGGCATTCCGTTGTTGGTCGATGCGGCCCAGTCGGCGGGGCATTGGCCGATCGACGTTCAGGCCGATTTCATCGATCTCCTGGCCGCTCCGGGACACAAGGGTTTGCTCGGGCCGCTTGGCACCGGTTTTCTCTACGTCCGCCCCGGCATGGAAAAGGTCCTCCGGCCGATCAAGGAAGGCGGCACGGGCTCCGTCAGCGAAAGCGACCGGCAGCCGGATTTCCTTCCCGACAAGTACGAACCGGGCAGCCACAACGCCATTGGGATCATCGGACTGTCCGAAGGCGTAAATTGGATATTGGACCAAGGCGTCGAAAAACTCGCTCGCCATGGGACGGAACTGTGCGGAACGTTTATCGACGGGATCAGCGACGTCGAGGGTTTGTCGTATTTCGGCCCGCACGGAATAAAGAATCGGCTCGGCGTGTTTTCCGTCGCGGTTGAAGGACTGGAACCGCACGAATTGGCCGCGGTGCTGGAATCCAATTATGGAATCCTCACCAGATCGGGGATTCATTGCGCCCCATTGGCGCATCTGGCGATCGGAACGGCGGCGGCCGGCGGCGCGACGCGGTTGAGTTTCGGGCCATTTCTCAGCGGGCAGGACGTCCAATTTGCCGCCGATGCACTGGCGGACGTTGCAATGACGATCCGGCAGCAAAGCCGGCCGGCGCATGGCAAAGACGTTCAGCAGATCGTTTCGTAGGCGATTGGGTATGGGATCAGGTCGGGCCGCACCAGATGCAACCGGCGGATGCGAACTTCCATCAATCTCGACGCAACCTGCGGTGCGGATATCGCCGGGTTTTTCCGGGCCGGTGTACTCGCATTGTCGCTGGAAAGACCAACCGTTGCCGCCATCGCGCAGGCTAAAAACCCAAGCGAAATGAATCGATGAATTCCGCGAATCATGTTTTGTCCAGAGTCAAACGAGCGATAACGGCTGCCCAAAGCGCGGCGGACGATTTTCCCGGCAAATCCAGCGTAACCCGGGAGTGAAAATACTCCAACAAAAAAATGGCTGCGCAACAACAAGCGTTGCGTTACCCCTGGAAAGAGGGGCAAGGGATAGCGTCATTCAGGACCGGGACGGTGGGGCGGAGGCCCCGGACGTGGGGGTTTGGGAAGGATTCTCGCCGTTGGACCGGCCTTCCGACTTTGCCAAATGGGCCGCCCACAGGCTCTGGGCTATCGGCATGGCGAACGAAGTGACCTGACGGGCGATGGAGAGGAACCTGGCGATGTCCGGGCGGCGGGTTTTTGGGGGTTGGCCGGATTCCGGCCGGCGCGAGGGGCCGGCCAAACCACTGGCGGCGAACCCTGCCGCCGCCGCCACGGCCACTGACGTCCACGGATGAGCCCGCGTCAAGCGTCGCGGATCGACGGCTCGGATCGCTTCGCTCCGTATCTCATCCAGCGTGGCGCGCATCGCCGCCTTGGCAAGCTCCGATTGCTGCTCAAGATATTCAGCCTCATCCATGGGCATCACCATCGCCGCCTTTTCCGGTTACGTCGCGCCCGTAACGCTCTCGTTGGCGGGCGCGAAAGGCCTCGTATTTCCCGATCGTCCGGCGATGCGACAGCCGGATCAGCCGGCTCAGGATCAGATACCCCACCAGCGCCAGCGCGCCCAGAAGCAAAACGCCGGTGGCCAATTCCCCCGCCCACCGATGGCCAAGAATCAGGGAAAGGCCATCGCAAATTCCTTCGCACAGCAGCACGACCGCCGTCACAATCGCGCCGGCCAACGCAAGCGCCGCCACGGCAACCATTACGCCAAAGATGATTCGCCGTTTGACCGCGAGTTTCAGCGCGTCGATCCGGCTGGTCAGGTAATAGGCGAAATAGTCGGCCAACTCTTGCAGCCGACTGCGCAGCGACGTGAACGTCTCTTCCGTAGAGGCGTCCGGCTCGGGAGATTCGGCGGGGGATTGCGAGGGGGATTCCGCCGGATCATTTTCTGGCGGCGCGGGATTTGCGCGATCCGACTCCATATCCACCGACTGACATTCAGAGCATGTTCAGTTCACCTGTAGCGTCTGCGTTGCGTCCAAACGGGCCGGGCGCTAGGAAGAGCGACGAAGCGGGTTCTCAATGGACCCGTTGAGGAGCGATGACGACGCGAACGGCCCGTTTGGATGCAACCCTTCGGGTCGCCGCCATTTGAGCCCCATGCGTCGTTGCTCCTCCTCGCCGTATCGATTGTGAGATACGACTCGTCGTCGCGCCTAGCCTGTGGCTCAAATGGCGGCGACGCAGACGCTACAGGTGAACTGAACATGCTCTAGCCCCGGCGAATCAGCGCCGGCGCCATAGCAAGCCGACCAGCAGCCCAGCGCCGGCGGCCAGCAGAAGGGAACGGATCGGGTTGTCCTGGATATAGCTTTCCAGCCCGTTTTCCCATTCCTCAACCTTTTCGCGGCCCTGTTTGACGTAACCCGAGGCGCGGTCCCGCATGTGATCAAACTGCTCCTCGGCCACGTCCCGAACCGCTCCGCCCATCTCCAGCACGTCCTTGCCGACTTGGACGGCTTTGTCTCTCAACTCTTCCGTTGCCGTTTCGTGCATTCGTGGCATGATGATTCTCCTTTGTTAATCATAGTACCTCGATTCATTCATATCCCGGACCAGATCGGCTGACAACGCACAAACTGGTGTGTGACACTTTGCGAGCCATCTTCTTCCCCTCCCCTTGTACTCAGGGGGAGGGCCAGGGTGGGGGTTTCGTGGGCCAATCGACGTTCGACCCCCACCCCAACCCTCCCCCTGAGTACATGGGGAGGGGGAAATCCCCCGCAGAAATTGTCACGCACTCTGCACAAACTGGGTTTTGAAGTAGGCAATTCGGTCATTCCGGTAGCCGTTACGCCGGCGTCAGCGGTAATTTTCCAGGATTCGCTGGATTACGGCGGTGGTGCTCTTGCCGTCAACCAGCGGCGCCAGTTCGACGCGCCCGCCGTAGGATTCGACGACGTCCCAGCCGACGACTTTTTCTTTTGGATAGTCCGCGCCCTTCACAAGAACGTCGGGACGGATTTGCTCGACGAGGCGCTGCGGCGTGTCCTCGTCGAAACAGACCAGGTAGTCGATGCTTTCCAGCTCCTCGAGGATTCCCAGGCGGTCGGCCTGGTTGAGGATCGGCCGCTTGGGGCCTTTGAGCCGGCGAATGCCCTCGTCGGTGTTGACCCCGACGACCAGCAGATCGCCCTGCTTCCGCGCGAACTGGAAATATTTGACGTGGCCAAGATGGATCAAGTCGAAGCATCCGTTGGTGAAGACGATGCGTTTGCCGCTGGCGCGATGGGCGGCCAGCTCGGGCAGCAACGTTTCGATCGCGCGCACTTTGCCGGGACGATCGTGGGCCTCGGCCTGGATTTCGGCGACGATCTCGCTCGGCTTGATCGGGACGGTGCCGAAGCGCTGGACTTCCAAGCCGGCGGCGACGTTGCCGAGGGCGACGGCTTCCACCCAATCCGCGCCGGCCGCGCGGGCGACGGTGAGCATCGCCAACACCATGTCACCCGCTCCGGTGGCATCGAAGACTTGGCGGGGACTGGCGTGTTTCAGCCAGCGGCGCTCGCCGTCGCGCGTGGCCAAAAATGCGCCGTGCCGATCCAGCGTCAGGATCGCCGCTTCCACGTTCAACTGTTCCAGCAGTTTTTCCGCGGCCGGCTGGAAATCATCGGGGCCCTCGACCGGCCGGCCGGTGGCGCGGCTGGCTTCGGCACGATTCAGCTTGATCGCGGTGGCGCCGGCGTATTTTGAATAATCGCCGAGCGATGCCGGATCGACCAGGACCGCGATCCCCCGTCGCCGGGCGGCCGCGATGACGCCCCGGCAAACGGACGGCGGGGCCGCGCCCTTGTTGTAATCCTCGATGCAAACAATGTCGCAGTCGGCAATCGCCTGCTCGGCCTCGGCCAGCAACTTTGCCGCGATGGCGTCGGTAACGGGGCTGGAGTTCTCGAAATCCAAACGCATGAGCTGCTGTGCATGGCGATGCTGGGCGGCGCCGACGAGGCGGAGCTTGCTGGTGGTGGGGCGGTCGTCGGCGACGATCAGCAGGCTCGGATCGATGCCGGCCTCCCGCATCAGCCGGCGCACGTCCTGGGCCGCGGGATCATTGCCGACGATCCCAATGGGCCGCACCTTCGCGTTGAGCGTCGCCAGCATGGATGCGACGTTCGCCGCTCCACCGAGCCGAAGCTCCTCGTTCTGATAATGCAGCACGAGAACCGGCGCTTCCGGCGAGACTCGCTCGGCATTGCCGTAAAGGTATTTGTCCAGCATCATGTCCCCAACGAGAACAACCTTGGTGGCTGGAAGCGATTGAACGATCTGAATGAGGCGCGGATGCATGGCGATGATGGTACTCAGGGAGTTGGCGGTTGCCAGTTCAGCCCACGTTATTCACCGCAGAGCACGCAGAGCACGCGGAGAAAACGCGGAGAATGCGTTGGGATTGCCGTGCGCGGTCTGCTCGGAATAAATTTCATGAACGATGGAGATAAATCCTGCTGTTGTCTTAAACTCTGCGTTCTCCGCGTGCTCCGCGGTGAACAATTCCGGTTAACCAAGCGTGTCGCGAAATCGGAGCGAATTTTCCGGCTTTGCGACTGAAAATGTCCCGCTTTGTCCCGGAATGTCCCATATACCCGGGGGGGGTAGCCCCAGAGAGTAGAACGGGAGAAAGTGGAAAGTGGAC
>Ga0208189_1001184_pt1 | contig 11865 bp, 14 predicted proteins | sample June2015DPH_10_5_FD_184702 | JGI IMG/M metagenome (GOLD analysis project Ga0208189, IMG submission 184702) | Peatland microbial communities from SPRUCE experiment site at the Marcell Experimental Forest, Minnesota, USA - June2015DPH_10_40... | ecosystem: Environmental > Terrestrial > Soil >... | reverse complement strand
AGCAATGGGCGCCGACAGCGACGGATCGTTGAGCAGGCCGTAATTCGCCAATCCGCTGATCCCGAAGAAGTAGGACTTGTTTTGGAACTTGTTCAGCGTGAGCACAGACGCAATGCGCTGGCGGTTTGCCCAGTCGATGCGTGCGAGGCCCATCTTATCGAGTTCGCGCTCGCCCCACTGCGTAATGACTTGGTAGGTGTAGGACTGGCGCTGGACCCAGTTCACGTTCGCTCCGGCGATGCCCGTCTCCGAGTAGTCGCCATACGAAGAAACCATGCCGGTGGACTCGACAATGGGGAACATCGAAGTTTCCAGTGTCCAGTCGCCCTTCTTGGTTTCCTCGCCGACAATCTCCGTCGCCTTCATCGGGGCCACGAGGACTTCGATCACCTTGGGGTCAATGTAGGTAGACAGGAACGCGGGAATGCCGCTGTTCGAGAGTGTGACCAGTTCGGGCTGGGCGTCCATAGCCAACAGGCCGCCGCGCTCTTTCTCGGTGCGCTGCAATTGGGCATCGACGCCCATAAAGTGAACGCCCCACTTCCGCGATACTGCTTCAAGATGACGGTCCATTGTCAGTTACCCCACGTTGAGATTTGTACCAGTTCGCCCACGTTCGCTGCGGACATAGATTGCCATTCAGTGAGTTCGATTCCGCCAGTGGTTGTCAGATTGTCGCCAGCGGAGTAAGCGGTTGCAGAAAGACTCAACGTATACACGCCGGTCAAACCGGGAGTGCCGCTGATTTGCGATTCGATCACGGAACCAGATGCAACATAGGTCGGATTCGTCGCGTCCGCAACCGGCTGTCCGGGAGCGAATGTGCCAGACCCGACAGCCGTCACAGTCACGGTAAGGCCGAAAGTGAGCACCCCGGACGCCGAGGCCGTGTATGCCGTGCCCCGATTGCTGATCGTATACACGCCCGTCGATCCGCCGCTGCCGGAAACTTGCGAAACCACTTTGGTAGCAGCCGCCGGGAATCCAGCACCGCCCGTGATTGTGTCACCCACGGAGATGTATGTGGAGACGACTGTCACCTTGACGACGCTGCCGAAGGTGGTGACACCGGTCGCAGAGGCGGTGTAAGCCGTGCCTGCCGCGCTCAGCGTGTAGGTCCCAGCGCCGCCTGGAGTGCCGCCCGCCAACTGCGAGGCAATGGTTGCGCCAACCGGGAAGCCCGCCCCGCCGCTGATCGTATCGCCAATCGAAATCAGGCCCGTGGTTACAGTGACCTTGACCGTCGATCCGAAGCAGGTAACAGTGGCCGAACTGCAAGTATTCTCGGCGCTCAGTTCATAGGTTCCCGCTCCACCCAGAGTTCCGCTGACCAGTGACAGAATGGTTGTGCCAGCGGTAATACCCGATCCGCTCACCGTGTCGCCGATGCTGATAAGGCCGGTTACGGCGGTCACAACAAGCTGCGTGCTTGGCGTACCTGCCGAGGCGGTGAACGTGGCACCGAGGGAGGCCGTGTTGGTTGATCCGAGGCTTGCAGTGTTGGTCGATCCCAGCGTCGCTGTCACAGAACCCGCTGTGCCCGCCGAGGTGCCAACGGAGCCATCCACAAACGAGGCATAAATCGATGCGCCGCGCGTGAGCGCCGACGGACCGGCGTTCTTCGCCAGGAAGTCGCCGCGCACCATCAAGGTAACAGGGAAGCCCGGAGGAATGACGCTGCCCGCTGCCTGGAGGTACTCGGTCAGCAACCCCTGCTGGTCCCGATGCACAAAGCCGTCTGGCTGCGCGGAACTCTGCCCCGCATTGGTTACGGTCCGTCCGTCAGCCTCGATCCATGCGAACTTGCCAATCGTTACGCCGGCGGAGCCGGCAACCAACGCGCCGCCTTCGGGCGTGAGAGCAGTCGCCCTCGGATTGGCGCTGGCGAAGTCGCCCTCTACCCCCAAAGGGTTGTAAAGGTTGACCCGCGTCTGAAAACTGCCGATGAGATTGCTTCCCATGATCTTCTCCTCACATCACCTGAATTGGGCGGTTCGCGCCGGTAAACTTCTCCTCGACGTTGATGGACGCATCAAACGCCGCACGAGGCGCGGGCTTCGATGCCTGTTGCGCCAGATTGAAGAGCGCACGAAGCGCCGGGACGCCCTTCACGTCTTTGTGGTCAACCTTCATCTGGTCAAGCGCAAATCCGTAAATGCCTTCCGCGGAATCCTGGGCCAGTACGTCGCCCACTACCGAGCGGACCGCGCGGCGCGCTTCATCGGCCTCGCGGAGTTCGGCCTTGAACTCATCCATCGCATGTTTCATCTTGTCCTCTGCCTTCTTCTTCTCTTCCTCGGCATCCTTGGCCTTTGCGTCCTTTGCGCCAAAAGCGCAGTCGCCCCGTTTCTCGGCGGCAACCTTGCCGGCCACCTTGGTCGCGTACTCCTTCGAGTAGCCCTTACCTTCGAGCTTGCTCACGAGGCCGTCAAAATCGTCGCTGGCGATCTTCCGCGCGTCCTCGGCCTTCTTCTCGTGCTCCTTGCGCTTGGCGCGATCCTCGTCATCCTCTTCCGCGTCCTTGGCTTTATGCTCAGGCTCCTTCTCTTCCTCGGCGGCCCAGTCCTCGAAAGACATATCCTTGGCGCGCTTGCGGTCCTTGGCCTTATCTTTCCCATCCTTCTCTTCGCGGGCCTTCTTTTCGGCCTCGGTCTCTTCCTCCGATTCCGCATCCTTCGCCGCCTGCATTGCGGCCAGTGTCTCAGGCTTGCGCAGTTCGGCGTCCATTGCGAGCAGTTTCGGTTCGAGCGCCCGCAGATCGCACTGCTTGCGCGTGAGACCGATCACGAGAGGCTTGAGAGCCGCGTCCGCCGCCAGCTTGGGAGAGGCAGCACAGAGGATTGCGTAAAGAGCTTTGCCGAATTTCGTTTCCATCTTTGTCTCCAGTCTGCTGTCCGCCGCCATCACATCCGATCCGGCGCGGCCTGATTTAACCAACGCAACATGATTGCCCTGAATGTCCCGCATCACCCCGTCGTACCGCTGGCCCTCGTACATTCCCGGCGTCATGTCGGCCCGGTAGCGGTAGGAGGCTGAAAGTTCCCGAACGGTATCCGTTTCCACGCCGGCTATCGCTTCCGCATCCCAGATGCACAGGTCGGCTACCAAGTACGGAGCTAAGAACTCCACCTCTGAGCCGATGGTGCCCGCGATTGAATCCTGTTTGGGGTCGTCCGCGCTGACTGCCGTGTGTTGAAACATCAACTGGTTGCGCGCAAAGGAGTGCGCCGCCTTTGCCAGTTCGCCCGGATCGCGCAGCATTTGATACACACGCTCCGGCTCCAATCCCAGTTGCGCGGCGTCCGGTATCTCTCTGCCGTAATAGGGGTTTACTGTCGCCTTGGAGATCGGCGTCCGCAGAATGTGCAGCCGTCCGTCCGCATCGTATCGCCGGTTCTTTAGAGCCGAGTCGCACGCGATCTCCATAAAGCTTCTCCGTTAGAGGCTTGCACTATCAAAAGCCGTTTGCAATAAGAAGATTGCAAAAGAAAGGCAAATTGCCTATCATGTAAATGTGAATACGTTTCGTTCCAAGGTGTGCGCCCAAGGGCATTCTTTCAAGAACAAAGGCAAGCGCCAACGCTGCCCTATTTGCCAGAGCGCATACTTGCGGAAGTGGCGGGCGGGGCAACGGGCGTCCAGGGCAGCACAGACCGCCCCGCGCAACGGCAACCGATCAACTCCCCCGGAAGAATCCACTTCTTGACCGCCGAATCCCACATGCCTTTACTGATTAGATACCTCTTGCCATTCATGGCGACGTGCGTCGGGCGCGGCGTCTTGCCAGCATGACTATGAAGCCAGACGCCCTCGACAATGCCGAGTTCCGCCTGTCGTGCTGCCTGCACAACTGCGTTCGCCTTGTTGCTCTGGTCGCGCGCAATCAGCACGGCGCGATTCGCCGCCACCTTGTAGCGCCCGCGAATCTCCGCCGCCATCGACTTCAAATCGCGCCCAGCGGCATAGTTCCGCATCACGATCCCCTCAACCTCTTGCAAATACTGAGAGGGTATCGACTTGATTAACCCCACGTTTTCAGCCAACTTCGCTTGGAACGCATCCCGCATGGCGGCGGTCAACTTGAACTCGATGGACCAGCCCGCGTCTCGTAATGCCTGCCGCATCGCGGAATCCGTACCCTTGAATTGATTCTTGAGGAACGATTCGGCCACCTTCGGAGCCATATCATCGAAACGGCTCTGCCAGCGTTTCGAGAGCTTCTCAAACTCGAACTGCATCTGCTTTGCCGGGGACGCATCCGAGGCCAGGATCGGCGGCTCGGCCTTGCGCTGGGCCTCCAGCCAATACTCAACGCTCGCAGCCATCTCGCGGATAAGCGCAACCATGCGCCGCTGGTAACGCTGGCGCGTGGCCGCGTTGGGCCAGATCGCGCGGATGGCCTTAGCTTTTTGCAACATCTTCCAGCCACCTTTGAAGTATGCAAAATCTAATCAGCGATCTGTCGTAGTGAAATCCGATGTTCGGATGATGCCATTGACGGATTAACTTGATGAGTTTCCCTTTTCTCCTCCGCTTTTCAGGAGATATGTTTTTCTGTATTCGATTTGCAAGGGCGTTGATTTGCTCTCGCTCTTTCTGCGCAGCTTTGATGCGATCATCGGCTGCAATAACGCCATCGAGGACTTCCCGCCATTCCGTCATCCGGTCTGCTCCTTTTCCGGTTTGCATGGCTCGACCTTGGGCTGCGGACACAACATGGGATTGCTGGCCTTAACAAGCAGGTGGATGTCCACCAATTCAAGCAGTGTTAACTTTCTTGGTTCCCGGTACAAAATAGGTGGTTGACTCATGCTCCCTCCAGCGGATCGAAGCCGAGTAGGGCAACCACATCGCGCGGCGTTTCTGCGAGTTCCTCGTCATCATCAGGGCCAATATCCTGATCCTCATCTCGCCAATCATCGTTTGATTCTTTCACTTCGCCAAAAAACACATCAGGCAGCATAAGCGTTCCTCCATTCTCCGAAGACTACGGGGTTGATGTAGCTTTGTAGCGCTATCGTTGGAGTGTTGCCGAGTTTGCGCGAAACCCTTACAGCAACTTCGCGCACTAAACGCTTGTAATCTTTCTCTGTTTTTGGAGCCGCCAAAGATTCCACTTCTTTTGCAGCAATCTCATTCGCAAGATACGTGCGGAAGTCTTTTGTTTTATAGCTGCCATGGTCGAGGTGATGCACGAAATCAAGGAGCGTATTATCGCGCACTTTGCCAAACAAACGGCCTGTTTCACCTGCCTCTTTAGCTCGATTTGCCAAGTTGGCAGCCAGACGTTTATCGGTGACAGGTAAATCAAGATGTACGCCATCTTTGCCAACAAAGACAAGGCGCGTCTTGCCATCCTCAACCACGACATGACGCCCTTCTAATGTCGTTGCTCCGTATCCTTTTTCCTTTGCTTTTGTATCAGAATCGCTCCCTGGTCTCACACCCATCTCCAAGATAAGTCGCGCACAATCGGCGTGGTCACGCTCATTTGCATTGCTTGACCGCTCTTTTTCCTGCAACTGGCTTTCGATCAATGATCGATCCTTTTCGAGAGCCTGAATACGAGCAAATTTCTTCGCTGATTGCGAGTCTTGGAATTTCTGCGAATACACGTATTGCGGTCTTCCCTTTGCATCTTTGCCAATAGCCAGCAAGTCAGATTGCGAATCGTTTGAAACCTTGACATCTGTCCAAGCAGGCGGCAACTTTAGAGACTTGATATGTTCCGGCCACTGCTGTTTGCTGCCATAGCTCACGAGATGGTCAGATTTTCCTTTTGACTCTTTTGCAGAGTGCTCCCCCGGCTTGTCTCCAAACCTTCCATCGGGTGCGCGCGGATGCTCGCCCTCTACGAAATCAGCATCGTACCCCAACGCCGAATCAGTAGCTCTTCCAAGATTCGCGCTCTCCTCTGCTTCGTCTGGAGGCGCAATCTCCCGCTCAATGTCGATCCCTTGGTATCCGCTCTCAGGATCGCGGGCCAGACGCTCGCGCTCTTCCTGTGCATCGATCACGCCCCGGTCGATCAGGTTCCCGGCCCGGATGCTATCGTTGACCCGGATTGCCGATTCCTGCTCTTCGGTCATTTCGTACAGCGGATTGAACTCAAACGTGATGTCTGGATCGATCTCCCCGTACATCGAAATCTGAACAATCTTGAGCATGGTTTCAATCGGCGTCCTGTAGAACGCTTCCTGCTGCGCATGAACCCAGTCGTACCAGATGCGAATCTCGCCCTCGGCGACGTTGCCGAACCCGGAGGGCGATATGCCGGTCAGAACGGTTGCAGGCATACGGCTGACCGCACACATCTGCTCCTGAGCTTGGGCTTGTAGCTCGTGCAGACCGCCTAGCGGAACTGCGATCTGCTCCAGTTCCTCGCGGTCCTTATCGAGCGCCATCACGCCCTTGTTGCTCCGGCAGGCCGTAAAGAGCTTGATGCGCGCGAACAGGTTTGTACCATCGTCGCCGCCGGTAAGCACTTGGTCCATTGCCGTCTTGAGGATCACGATGGAAAAATTGTTGATGAGGTCTGAAACGCTTTGTCGGGTACGCAGCCAATTGTTGACATAAGGTTCCGCAAGCTGAGATAGGCTGAGGCCGGAGAAGTTGAATGCGGGCTTGAAGATGTCCGGCACCTCGCGCGTAATCACAATAAGCAGCCGCGTCGCGTCCCAGTGCTCGCCCATCACCCACCAGCTTGACGGCTTGTAGAAATTCGGGCTGGCGGGCGTGAGCGAGTTGTACATCAGAGGCGTTGTCCAGATCGGATCAACGTTCTTGAATCCTTCAAGGCTGTCTTTCTTGATAGTGCGCGGGTCAAGAATAAGCGGCGTCTTCAAATCCGCGCCTTTGATGTTGACGAGGATTTGCCCTGTTCCGTAAAAAGCATCGTGCTCTGCGGCCTTGCGAATGATCTGCTGCACACCGAGCCGCGTGAACGCCTGCTCTATTTCGGTGATCTTCTTCTTGGTTCCCTCATCATCTGTGTCGGTGCTGTTGAAAGTGATCCATTTGCGCGTCAGTTCCGTCGCCAGAGCGCCGGCCATGTTACGATATTCCGAGCGCAACGCCAAGAGCATCAAGTACGGATAGCCGGGAAAGCCTTCGATATTACTGTAGGCATAAAGCTGCGATCCGAACTCCTGCGGGCCTGCATCTAAAGCCATCCGCGCGCACTCGTAGCTTGCAGAATCCATTGCCACTTGCGCCCGTTGGCCTTCGGGAACCACGCCTTTGGGGATGCGGGGAGCTTGAATGGAGAAGTGAGGCCGGGGAGCGTCTTCCATTGCCCGGATAATCGCGGCGCGAATGCCTGACGACGTGCTGCTTGCTTTCTTCATGGGATGTTGACTCCAAAACGATTATGCACCAGTTCGCGCATCTCTTCACGGAGAAAGTACCCCTCGGCGAAGAAATCGCCCATCCGTGTCCATCCGGCCCGATAATCGAACGGCTGCGCTCCATGCCAGTTCGGAAAACTGCTCCGAATGCCGTCTACCAAGGCCAGTCTACTCTTTGAGTACATCACCGGCTCTGGCTCCGTCAGCAATTCCTCTTCGCTGCGTCGTGGTCTCATAATCTCCCCAGTGCTTTGTCGATTGCCGCTTGCGATATTTTCAGTTGCCCAAACAGCGGATATAGCCGCCGGAGCGCCTGCGTCATTGCATCTACCTGGTCATCATGCGCCGCCGCCGGGAACATCGTAATCTCGGTGATGTATCCCCGAACCCAGGGCACAAGTTGCTCATAGGGAATCAGCACGTTTCCTGCTTCCCACACCCACGTCACCGCATGGGCGCGGGCCAGCTTCGATCCGTCCGGCTCGATTGCGATAAGGCCAGGGACTTGAGCTTTGAGAACATCGATCACTGCCGGCCCGTTGGCCTTATCTTCAATCAGAATTTCAGTTGTTTGGGGCCAGCGGTGGCGCAGTTCAATGACGTTCTTGACCGTCTCGCTAAAGCTCATCCGCGCCCGCATCTGGTCAAGCAGGTAAGCGTTCGCGCCCAGCTTCCCCCATGCTTGCCCCACAACAAAGTCTGTGCCATCGGTGTCCTTGAACGTGCAGTCCCAGGAACAGATCACTTTATCGAACTTTTGCGGGCGATCTTTCGGGGCATAGAAGTGCAAACCCTCATGCTTGAAGACGTTGCCGCCGAGCGGTTGCGGATTCTGCTGGTAAAGAGCGGCCCACCAGTAATCGGACGATAGCGCCTTTTGCTCAAGCAGGAAGTCTAGTGTTCGGAGTTCGGGGCAGAGCGCCCCGGCTGGCAGTAATGGGTCATAGCCGGTTTCCTCAGGCGAATTGATGGCCGGGAAGCGCAGATGCGTCAGCCGCGGATTGCCGCGATATTGCTCCAGGATGCGGCCCACAAGATCGTCTTGCGCCCATGAGGTCGCCATGACGACCTGCCCGGATTGCTCACTGAGGCGCGTCGTGAAGACGCTTTGATACCAGGACCATTGCCCCTCTTTGACCGTCTCACTCAGCGCCGCCGCCGCGTCCTTGGTTGGATCGTCTATGATGCCAATATCGAGCGGGCGTCCCGTTAAGCCCGATCCCACGCCGACCGACAGATAGCTGCCTGTACCGCCTGGGGCCGTGAACTCCCCAATCCGGCTAATTGAGTACCTGTCCTTGGCGGCGGGCGCAGGAAAGAGCCGCTGGTGCTCAGGGGAGGCCAGTCCACGGCGCACATCCTGAGCCATTGTGTTCGCCAACTCGTCTGAATAGCTGGCAGCGCCGATGCGCCATGAGGGGAATCTACCTAGTAAATAGGCAGGCAGCTTGCGCGATACAATCTCCGACTTCCCATGTTGCGGCGGAGCCTGGAGAACAAGGATTGGGCGTTTCCCGGCCTGGACATCCTCGATAAAGCGGTCGAGCGCCGCGCAGACGGTATCGGAGAACCAGGAGCGGATATAGGCAGGAGAGGTGTAGTGGATGTACTCAACAAGCTCTCGACGGGCCTTGCGGCGGTCAAGCAACTCGCGGGCGGCCTCGGAGACGGCAATCATTTCGTTGGCCTGCAAATCGAGCAGCCGCAACGGGGATGGTGGCCGGGAGTCGCCGGCACGGGTGCTTTACCGCTGTTCCACCGCCGGGACCGGCACGAACGGTTGCGGCAATGAGTTGGAAGCGGGCGCGAAGCAAACTTGAGCCATTGGTAGCCGCACACATCGCACTGCCAAACCTTAGCCACGCTCTCGCCCATGTGTACATTGTACACGGGCGGTGCTACTTCCCAGCAATAAGCGCCGCCAACTGCCCATCCGTGAAGTCGGCGGCTGTAAGGTTGGCAATCGGAATTGCCCCGCCGTCAGGCCCGCTTATCCCGTGCTGCTCCCGCTGCTGCAAGAGCTGCTTGCCGAGCCAGATCAGCATTGTAGGATTCCCGGCCATCGCAAGCTCGAACTGCTTCCGGCGAACCGAGGCGCAGCACTTGTCCTTGCCTAAGTCGTACTCCTTCAAGAAGTTGCGCTGGATCGTGTCTTCCGAGCAGTCGAGGATCGCCGCGCACTCCCGCTGCGTAAGCCCCACGGCGGCAAGCGCCGTCAGCTTCTCTACATCTATCTGCTTGCCTGCGCCGTTCTTTCTAAACCGTTTATCCGGCACTCAGCACCGCCTTTTTGCCTGTTGCATTCTCCCAACGCGCCACAATCACGTCACAATATGCAGGCGACAACTCCATCATAAAGCAGCCGCAGCGAGTCTTCAATCATCTGGTTTCCGCGAAATGTACCCTTGTTGGCGTTGCGGCTATCGGGCGTTAGCTCAGAGAGCTTTTTATGCACAACCGCGCCATTGTCCTGTAAACCTTTTGTTTTCAGGGGGAGCGGCGTTTTCACTTTCATGGCACCTCCTGTGAACTACACTAAATCCTACCACATTTGCGGAAGGGAAAGATGTAGTAAAAACTTCAAGTACCCCATCCAGCAAGGAACGTTGCCTATGTTTTCCTCCCTTTTCAGTACTTTAGTACCATTTTCCACACTTTTCTTTACTTTTCTTTACTTTTCTTTACTTTTCTTCTTGACAGCCGATTAAGGCAGGCGCAAGATGGATGTGCAAGTAAGAAACAAGAGGTGCCAACCTCAAAGGAGCAGGGAAATGACGAACTACACAGAAACCGAACTCGCTGAAATCATCATCGACACCCTCCGCGAAAATGGTGTTGAGCCAACCGACGACTTTACCGCCGATGCCGGAAAAGATTACGGGTATGTTGCGGCTTACGAGCTTGCCTCTGCTAAGGGGTACGCGATTGCCTACGGCGACAATGGCGAAACCAATTACGCCATTGTCGACGACGCCGAAGACTTGGGAGATTGGCTCATCAGCCAAGACTTGAGCGGCCTTGATCTGCTCCGCACTCGCGCCTCTGTGTATGGGATCGACTCTGTGGACGACGCTCCCGCAGAATCTACCAACACCTGCGCGGTACTCATCAGTCGTGACTTTTATGGTCCGCACTCCGAGATCAGCGTGGCGATGGAAGAAAACGGGCAGCGCGAGGCAGAGTTTGACAACGCCGCTGCCGCCCAAGCGTGGATCGACGAAGCGGAAGAAGATACCTATGTGCTCTCCCATAACGAGAGCAGCCGGCCCACCTACAAGGTAGTCGAACTGTAAGCTCCTTCGCGTGGGCCGCTATCGTGTGGCTCAATCTGCAACGCCGCGCTCAGGCGCTGGCCTTCGCATTTACGCTGCTTACCGCTCTGGCTACGATGTCCACCGGCGAGCACTACATTTACGACCTGCTGCTCACTGTGCCGTTTCTGTGGGCAGTCGATAGCGCCGCTTCCCTCGTGATGCGGATGAAATAGGAGGAAAACATGACAATCGCACTCGCACTCATCCTTGCCGCGCAGGTCCACGCGGCGCTGCCCATCCAGCCACTGGCCACGCCTGCCATCGTACAACAGCAGGTCCGCCCGGCACTGGCGGTGATCCCCTGGCGGTTCGCGGGCGCATGGACGGGCCACCTGGGACCGCAGCGCATCATCGTGCATCTCGGACCGCTGTGCTCGCTCGACAGCCCCGACCAGGGCGCCTACGGCATCACCATTGACCGCGTGGTCTACCGCGATGGCACGCTCACCTTACGGCTGCCGGCGCTCGGCGCAACCTGGACCGGAATCGAGGACGGCAGTGGCGAACTAACCGGCACCTGGACACAGCGCGGTACTTCGGCGGCGCTCAATCTCACGCAGGAGGTGCGGCGATGAAGAATCTATCCGCTGTGCAATTTGAAGCCCTGCTGGTAAAGCTAGGCGCTTGCAGTGAGGCCCGCGACTGGGCGCGCGGAAAGACACTGCGCGAGGTGTGGAAAACCTGCAAGCGCGGCGATTGGATGCTTTGGCTGGCTGCACGATATGGAGATGTGCCGCTGAAAACCATGGTCGCTATCGCTTGCGATGAGGCCGAACCGGCAATGGCTTATGTGCCAGCAGGTGAAACACGTCCACAGGAATGTCTTGCCATGACTCGACGCTGGCTCAAAGATGAAGCCACCATCGAAGAGGTCAAGGCAGCAGGCGGGGCAGCCTGGGCAGCCTGGGCAGCCAAGGCAGCAGGCGGGGCAGCCTGGGCAGCAGCCGGGGCAGCCTGGGCAGCCAAGGCAGCAGCCGGGGCAGCAGCCTGGGCAGCAGCCTGGGCAGCCGAGGCAGCAGGCGGGGCAGCCGAGGCAGCAGCCTGGGCAGCAGCCGGGGCAGCAGCCGAGGCAGCAGCCGGGGCAGCAGCCGGGGCAGCCAAGGCAGCAGCCGAGGCAGCAGCCGGGGCAGAAAGTCTGCGCTTCTCTGCCGACCTCTGCCGGAAGTACATCGAGGTGCGCCCATGATCGCCCTCTCGCCCGAAGC
>Ga0208189_1001175_pt1 | contig 11920 bp, 7 predicted proteins | sample June2015DPH_10_5_FD_184702 | JGI IMG/M metagenome (GOLD analysis project Ga0208189, IMG submission 184702) | Peatland microbial communities from SPRUCE experiment site at the Marcell Experimental Forest, Minnesota, USA - June2015DPH_10_40... | ecosystem: Environmental > Terrestrial > Soil >... | reverse complement strand
CTACAACGAAGAGGTGGCGATTGGTAGCCTCGTGTTGCGCGCCTCTCAGTATGTGGATCAGGTCGTCGTCGTCGATGACGGTTCCACGGACAAGACAGCCGAGGTCGCGCGCTTAGCTGGAGCTCACGTGCTCGTTCACGACGCTAACATAGGTAAGGGCGCCGCCTTGCGCGATCTCTTCGCGTACGCGACGCAATCTGGCTTTGGCATCATCGTCATTATCGATGGTGACGGTCAGCACAACCCCGATGACATACCGAAGCTGCTCGACCCGCTTCTGCGCGACGAGGCCGACGTGGTCAACGGAAGTCGCTATCTGGACGGTAAGGTGGGAAGCACCCCGCGCTACCGCCGGTTCGGACAGGTCGTTCTCGACGGGGTGATCCATTTCGGGCTCAACGGCGACGTCACTATTACTGACACGCAGAGCGGCTTTCGCGCGTTCTCGACAAAGACCGCACCGTTTTTCAAGTTCCACTCTGACAAGCTGACGATCGACAGTGAGATGCTTATGGACGCGGCGAACGCCCAGCTACGGATAAAGGAAGTCGATATCGGCGTCCGCTACGACGTGGGGCGCTCTTCTAAGCATCCGGTAAGTCACGGGCTGCAGGTGCTCACGGGGGTGCTGCGAAGCATCGAGTTCAAAAGGCCGCTTCTCGCGTTCACCGTACCTGGTTTGATCCTCGTCGCCGTTGCGGCCGGAATCGCCGCGTTCGTCATTCGAGACTTTCTCAGAGTCGGGTACGTCGTCCTCGGTCCAACGCTGCTGATGCTGCTTCTCATGTTGGTAGGGACGTTTTTGGTGTTTACGGGGATCATCCTCCACTCTGTGTCTGCGCTCATTGATTCACGGGCCGACAATCGTGGCGAATCGCGGTAAGCGTTCAGCTCGGCGCGTGCACGCTCGTTCTTGCACAGGCAGGCTTTTGACGGTAGATACGACCCACATGCCGCGCGCCGGCTCCGGCTCGTAACGTGAACAAGCCGATCAACGATTTTGAACGATTGAGTCTTCAGACCGGTGCGGCTGCGATCCGTGTAAAGCACCGTCACACAAGAAACGACAAAGCCTTACGGGCAGGAGAACGCGAACGCATGCTCCCTCAAACCGTGAAGCCATGATCGCGCACGCAGGCATCATCCTTGCTTACGAAATCTCAACCATCGCGAAGTATGCCACCGCTTCGCGTTGTTCTTCAACGACGCACACGCTTTCCGCGGCGACAGACATCGATGATGGCTTCAAAGTCCTTTGCGTCCTTCGACCCTTAGGAGTTCTGTCTGAGCGAGAACGGCAGTCGGTAATTAGCTAGGAACGGGTACCATTGGATCGTCTCTGTCCTTGCAATACCACTCTATGGGAAATCTGGGCATTTTCTTAAATCGCTTACTCGAGCCGTTTGCTACGCTTTTGACCTCGTCGCTTATAGGCGCCCTCATATGTAGTGCCCCCAGCGCAATCCTACGATGAACGAAAGGATGGACATGGACGCCTACAAGCCCCAACGAAATATCACATCGGTTCAGCCCTGCGACCGAAAGAGCCAACCATCCGTGGCGCTGATAGACCCAATAGTTACAAGAAGGCTAAAACTTGAAGGATTGGAATCATCTCCGTCCATTTGTCATAAAGCAAGGAGCATGAAGGACGGCACAGAACCAGCCGTCCCACCAGCAAAGGAAAGTCGCGAGTGAAACACCCTGATCAATCTCAAGTACATATTGCGCACCTGTTCGCCGATCTTCCTACATTGCCGGAAGAGCAGAAACATCTCATCTGAAACGACGCCTGCCACTTGCTGCACCTACAGCAATAGGGTGGTTATGAACGCGCACAAATCCCCAAGGGAGTCGATCTCAGGTATCGACCGATCAGCAAGTTTGCCGTATTCTCTCCAAAAGTTGAACCGGAAAAACCGAGCAGGGTTTGTGCTGAACTTCGAAAGACCCTTCAGCGCACCCCATCGCAGTGAGAGATTTGGTCGCCAGGGTGCAATGGCCTACAGCATGGCGACGTAATGACGGCAATCGACACGAACGTGGCGACGATGCTCCACACGCCAAGCCGCTGGAAGCCAAAGATATTGCCGCAAAACCTGAAATTACGGTGGCAGTCAACTGAGCGAGTGCGAGCGTGCGAACCATCGCTTTTTCGGTGGCAGCGACCTTTACGATACAAAATGAGTTGATGAAGAAAGTCAACGAAATTGCGACGGTGAGGGATTGGAGTGTAGGGGTACTGTAAAAGGACGCGATGTATGGAGCCGCAGCGGCCATTCAGAGCGGCTAGCACTTCTGTAGCTATAGGATTCAAAAGATCGTATTCTTGTGGTGCTGCTCCACGTCCAATTTTTGAATCATACAAGATTGCATTGCGATATGAGCACTGTGCTCAGGCACGCGAAGCCTGCTCAGCTTCATAAAGTAAATATAGCATATAAGTTAAGGAATGAACCACGCGGCGCGACAACAAACGACGCTTCAGTTCGTCTCGCACTTTCTTAGTTCTCTAAACAGCGCACATCCATGAACGTCAGGAATCCGCTCGAAGCAAACGACTGGGATATTGCTGCTTTCTTAAGACTTATCGCGTCTCTTCAAGTATGTGTTTGGCTACTTCTCGCCTTGGATGCTTTTGGGCTGCACGTGCCGATTCTGCAGGAACTGTTCGTCCTTATTTACTTGCTTTTTGTGCCCGGCATCATTCTGCTGCGCGTCTTCAAACTGCACAATCTAAACCCCATTGAAGGTTTGCTATACACGGTCGGGTTAAGCGTGACGACCGTGATGCTTACGGGCCTCTTTATGAACACGGTGTATTCGCACTTTATCCCGAGGCCGCTCTCGCTCTTCCCGTTCATCGTGACGATGAGTGTCGTCGTAGCGGTCCTCTGCCTTCTGTGTTACCGCCGCGATCGCGCTTTCTCTCGTCCAACGGATATCGATATACACGCGCTATGGTCACCGGTCACCCTCGGCCTGTGTCTGCTGCCGTTCATGAGCATTTTCGCGACCCACTGGTACAACATAAGCGGGACAAGCGTTGGCATCATAATCACGCTCCTCGCCGTCGCCGCTCTCATCCTGGTCTGCGGCTTTACGTCCTGGATACCTCGTCGGTACTACGGGCTCGTCGTTCTCGTGGCGGCGATTGCGCTTCTGCTCTACAACGCGCTCATCACAAACTACATTTGGGGGCTTGACATCCAAAGTGAATACACTGCAGCACAGCTTGTCATAAGCAACGGCTTCTGGGGCACTCCGCCGCTTCTGACGCAGGCGTCTATGGACGTCAATTCCGTGTTGAGTGTGACAATGTTCGCCCCGCTCGTCTCCATCGCGACCGGTATGAGCCTCACATGGGTCTTCAAGCTCGTTTTTCCCCTGCTCTTCGCTTTGGTGCCGCTCGGCCTCTACCGGCTGTGGCAGAAACAAACGAGCCATCGCATCGCCCTTTTTGGTGTCTTTTATTTTATGGTGACCTTCTCTTTTTACACCGAGATGCTCTCTATGGCGCGGCAGGAACTCGCCGAGCTGTTCTTAGTTATGTTGCTCTTGCTGATCGTCGACAGGCGGATGGATCGGACGCCGCGAGTCGCGCTCTTCGGGCTTTTTGGCCTCTCGCTAGTCGTTTCACACTATGCGTTAACCTACGTCTTTCTCTTTTGCTTCGTGCTCGCGTTGCTCGTCGTCGCATTCACGAAGCGCTATGATCTCACCGCCTTGACGGAGCGACTTAGGAACCGCGGGAAAAAGCAAATAGCCCATCCATTTCGCAGATCACGTCCGTCGGCCAGAAACGTCGGCATAAATGCGCTGCTCGCCCTTGGTTTGGTCATTATCGCGCTCCTCTGGTACCGCTTCGCGAACAACCCTGAGCCATTCAACAATCTCATCACCATATTGAACCACACGCTGATCACTATCGGAAGAACGCCCATAATCCAGCCGACCGTGGCGCCGCCGAGCGTCGCGCCAAGTGGCGCGATCAACGCATCGGGTGCAACATCGCTCCTGCCTGCAACTGCAGCCGGCGCGCAAAGCGGGCTCCAGCAGCTCCTCGTGGCTCAGCCACCGATGCACGAGCTGACGCAGTACCTCATCTTGATCGCGGTCATCATCTCTGTCTTCGGCATTGCGTTTGCGTACAAAGAGCGACGACGGCTCAGGCTCACAAGCGAGTACGTCGCGCTAGCGGGCGCGAGCGTAGTGCTCCTCCTTCTCTGTGCTTTCGTGCCGTACTTTGCCGCAAATCTTATGCTGTCGCGCTTCTTTCAAATATCGCAGATCTTTCTTAGCGTCTTTTTCGTGATCGGCTTCGCTGGCCTAGTCGGCGTCTTGGACACGCGGCGCCGTCAGGCCTCGACGAGAGGCCGTGCGCCGCTCCGCTTTAAGGCATTTGCCGTGTTTACGGTCGTTTTGTTCGTGTTTAACTGTGGCCTCGTTTACAAAGCGGCAGGCGAACTCACTGATAGTCCCACGGTCATGGCGCTCGACAGCACGCTCGATTATGTTAAGTTTAACGATCAGGAAATCGTTGCTGGGCAATGGCTGGGCGCTGTGAAGTCGGGGGCACCGATCTACGCCGACGCCTTCATGGGATGGGCAGTCGGCCAGAGTGGGGGTGGGGGCAACCTCGCGGGCCTCCCCACCGGAGGCGGTTACTGGTGGATGCTGCCTTCCGGATCCTATATGTATCTCGGGACGTACAACGTGAATAGCGGCAAGGTCGTACTGGGTCAAAACTCTGTAACAATGGCGACATGGGAAACAGACGCTGCGAACTTCACGGGAGGCGGTAGCCTTATTTACTCTAACGGCGGCGCGCAGATCTTCATGATCAAGTGAGGCAACTGGCCTAGCCTGATGCCTCCGTCCGATAAGGGCATCCGAGGCGAATCCCGTTCGCTCAGAAGTTCGAGAGGACGAAGGTAAGCACATCAATCTATTTAAAGTACATCAAAACGGTTTGGAGTCTGCGTGAACGCATCCCGATCAGATGATTACTATAACGGCGAGAAGAAGATCATCAAAATAGGGAGTTGTGTCAGCAACAGCCAGTTTCGATGAGAGAAAGATAATTCTCTATTTTTGATTCAGCAGACGCACTGGTTTCTTTAAAAAGTAATTTTCTGTACGGCCTGAACGGCCGCGCTCAGCCGATGGGGTGGATCAGGGGCAACGAGGCGTTGCACACAATCGTAGCGGGAGAGGCAATTTACAACCTTTCGTCCTGTAGCTTGATCCGGAGGCAGCGCGTTGGCAGAATCTCTCAAACTGAACATCGAGAGGGTATAAACTTCTTGATGAGTTCTTTAACTGATCTCGGAATGAACTTGCTGATTCTGTGCAATCTATGCAAGGATAGCTTCGCAGTGTAATGACCTCTGGAATTTTCTGATAAATCCTTTGCAGGTTCAGTGTTTATCAGAGGACAACAAATTAATTCCCGGCGGTAACCTTTTAAAGCCATAACCGTAATGCGATCACGCTCTTCCTGGGTCTTCGGAATATGACACTCGTAAGCAGATGTAAATCCCACATGAGAGATAAGATTGTACAGCGAAGGACGGGTGGGCCAGAAGCTTGTTAAGTTGTCTAAAGATGCCCATAGAGCAGGCCCCCTTGTTTTAAAGGACTTAGCATCATGTTCTATAAACGAACTACCCCAATACTCTTTTCCCTTATATGTATACGATTTCTCAGATCTTTGGCTTACGTGAGTATCTATAAGTGTAACCTTCCGACATACCTCGCTTATCATTTCAAGGAAAGAAAAGACGTCTGGGACGTCTAGGTGATAGAGAATACCTAAGCATAAGATCACATCAAAGCTACCATATTTTTCCTTGCTAAGATTACGAACATCGTCTTGAACAAGTTCAAGATTGCCCAAAGAGAACACATTTTTCACGAATCGGGCCTTCTCGATATTTGCCTCTCGTCCTTCAATTGCAACTACCTCGGCTCCGTAACGCGCAAACTCGATTGCATAGAGTCCTTCTAAACAAGCCAGATCCAGAATGCGCAGCTCATTAAATGGCTTGCCTACGATATCGGAAACAATCTGAACAATACGTCTCAGCTTGATTTCATTACCGGTTATCTTTTCGTCTATAGTGTATAGACCGGGGCCAAGTTGAATATTGTGCGCCGTCCATTTACCAAACCTTTCAATAACCGCTTGCTTTTGACATAGTATTTCATCGTTATTCATTTGTATCTCTCGATTGGAGTAAGAATGGGGTCGGACCAAGTCAACCCACTGATTTTTTGAACGCTTCAAGCTTTTTGAGGGGGCTGCATTTGTGGTAGAACCGAATTTTGACGAGTACAACAGGTGAACACACCCTCCATTTAGGTCAACGGTTAATGTAGTACACATCTTTTCCTACCCCGCAGTATTTATGAACTCGGCAACGGCATGGAATGGTCTGTATCTGTCGCCAAGAAGCGTCTTTGGGCTGCTGTCTAGATTATCATCTTTCAAAACTTCCGGATGCGTGAAGAAACAGAATCTGAAGTTGTGGGACTCGTATTCCTTTGGTGCCAGAATCCAGCAGCCCGGAACCACCTTCTCGCGCGCATCCGGTCAAAAAACACCCGTGACGATCTCATTAGAAAAATCAGCTTGGGAAAGCAGTCCCTTCGCCTTATTCTTCTGCCAAAGACCTTGAAGGATATCAATAATCATCAAAACGAATCCGATGTTCTTTTGTATAGGCATTTCTAATTTTCTCAGTTTGTAGATTTGGTGATTCGGAGCTGCATTGTCCGTTCCACGTGACTGAAGTCAAGTCTGTGAAGTGGTACGAGCGGCTCGCGCGACAGCAATCGTCGTTTTTTTTCTGCCTGGCGGTCTTGAATCTCACTAGGCGCGATCGACGATGCGCAGCGCGGAAATTGGACGTTCGCCGCTTCACGGAGTTCTGTGGCCTCCCTAGCGATTAGTCTCGCTCGATAGAAAACGCTCGGCGACGACAACCGTTGCTTTCGTGCGGTTTTTGAGCCGCGAAAGGTCTCGCTCGCCCGTCGAAGGTGTCCTCTGCAGGCAAAACCACCGAAAGGTGGCCGCCTATATGGAGGCGCGAGGATGGTACCACTTAGGACTCGATGGGACTCATTTGTGGCGGCCGCCGCCAAATGCTGAGCACAAATAGCGAAAGGGTTAATGATCGGCACGTCAATCTGCGTAAAACTAGTGGCTCGGCTTGACCGGTGCGAGTTTCGATGAAGCAACGCAGTTGAATAGAAATAACCCCAATAGGCTGCAGGGGAGGCAATGTGAACCGTAAGGCGATTCTGGCACTTCTGCTCGTTTCCGTGATTCTGTGCTCCACCGGCGTCGTCAGCGCCCAGCCGGCTCCGACGGAAAAGTACATCGCCTTTCGCGATGACGACGTTCAGCCATTCGCGAGCGTCGACACGCTGAAAGCCGTCAATCAGGTGCATATCGACGAGAACGTCCCAGTGACGCTCGGGATCATTCCCCACCCCTATCCGGGAGGAACTGGCAACGAATTGCTTCAGGATAATCAGTCCCTCCTTTATATGCGGTCGATTGCTACAAACCCGTTGTTTGAGTTCGCGCAGCACGGCTATACTCACATCAACGATCGCCTATTGCCGCAGGCGAGCGAGTTTGCTGGGAGGCCGTACGCCCAGCAGCTCGAACTTATGCAAAATGGGCAGGCCGACATCAAAGAGGCGTTTGGGGTGACGCCCAGCACATTTATCCCCCCCTTTGACAAGGGTGACAACAACACTCTGAAAGCTGCCGTAGCACTCGGATTTACGCATTACAGCAGTAGTCCGGGGGACTTCCACACAGTGCAGAGCTATGAGGACGGAGTTACGATCGAGGCGGCGTCGGTTTGGATCGGCGCTACGAACATCACCGCGTTCAGTGCGAGCATCCAGGCTGCAAAAAGCGCGACCGAGCAGTTCCTGAACGGCCCCCAGAGCAGCGATATGTTCGTCGTGGCGTATCACGTGTGGGCCTTTGATTCGGCCAATGGGACTGTTGACGCTCGGAAAATAGAGCTGCTAAGGAACTATATTGATTGGCTCAAGACCCTTCCGGGCGTGCAGTTCGAGCGCCTCGATCGCTCGCAATGGGGGGGGAGCAACGCTTTGGTGGCGCTTTCATCGGCGGTGGGGCTGAGCGTGTTATCAATCCGGCAGAGCCGCCTGCTCGTCTTTGTTTTGGTCGGATCCGTTGCCATCGTCTTGTTTAGCACCTACGCCATTGCGTTGCATCGACGGTTGCGACGCAGCGGACGGCGCGACTAGCAGTGGGTGTCCGGGACGCGGGCCGTATCTGTCTTCGACGCCGAGGGCCACTCTTTAGAGTGCGCGAATCTGGAGCTTATGTATAGGGGGCAAAAAGTGGTACCTGAGCGATCTTTATGTGGCAAAATAGCATTTTTATGGCTCCAGCGCAGACACTGCGGACCAACAGACGTGGCGTGCGGGCATTAATGACATCGACACGATTTGGGGGGAATCCCGGGTATAAGGCGTAGCAAGTGCAGACACGTCGAGTGATACGGCCTGCCTTGCGGCGGTCATGGTGGGCATGCCATGTATAACAAGGAGGTGGCCATCGGCAGCCTTGTTTTGCGTGCCTTCCGATACGCTGACAAACGCGTGGTGCTTGACGCTGGGTCTACCGAAAAAACTGCGGAGGTTGCGCCGCCGATTGGGGCAGACGGACTTATGTACGACGTCAGCCGGGCGAATGAGCTGCTCTGCTGGATCTTTTCAAATACGCGATGCAGTGCGACGTCGACATTGGGGGTATCCTCGGCGGAGATAGCCAGCACAACCCTGATGATATTCCAAAGGTTGTAAAACCGCTGTTGCTTGACGAGGCCGACTCGTCAACGGAAGCCGCTAGCGAGATGGTGAAGGCATGAAGTGGAGCGCGTTAATTTAGCATGGGTGCACGGCGAAAGGCATTTTAGGTGCATATACTATTAACCTCTTCCTCGACCATCGATCGCCTCGGAAGAAAAAAACTGCAAAAAGATGGTATGAACCGAGAAGTAGCTATTGTAGTACTCAACTGGAATAACTCGCAGGATACGATAGAGTGCTTGGAATCACTCACTGTCATGGACTACCAAAACTACGTCACGATTGTGGTAGATAACGGTTCGAGCGACGAATCGATCGAAAACTTCCGGGAGTTTGCTAGGGGCAACCTTAAGATAGAATCTAAGTTCTTCGTCCAGCGCGGAGCCAGACGGCCTATTGAGATCATCGAATACGCCCGAGACCAAGTTGATCGAAAAGACAAAATAGAGAAAGCAGCCATCAACGGCGACGAATATGAAAACGAACAGGTCATACTAATAAGAAATGAACGCAATTATGGCTTTGCCGAGGGCAACAACATAGGAATTCAGTTTGCTCTGGATGTCGTAAAACCAGATTATGTGCTACTCCTAAACAGCGATACCGTTGTCGATCGAGATTTTTTGTCAGAACTCGTGAGAGTTAGCGTGAGTGACCCCAGAGTAGGAGTAGTGGGTCCCAAGGTATATTATTACCACAATCCTTTTCAAATAAACGCGGCAGGTGCCCGGATGCACTATTGGTCGGGTTTTGCAATGAATATTGGCATCGGCCAAATGGATGATAACCAATTTAACGAGATTCAAGAGGTTGATTGCGTGCACGGCAGCGCAATGTTGATCAAGGCCTCGGCTTTGGAGGATCTCGGGTTATTTGATCCGGATTTTTTTGTGCTCCTCGAAGAAACAGAATGGTGCTTGCGAGCAAAGAAAGCCGGGTACAAGATAGTTTTTGTGCCAACGGCTCGGGTCTATCACAAAGAAGGCTTCTCGGCCACGCGACGGTGTAAGTTTTATTACTACAGTAACAGAAATCGCATCTTGTTGCTGAAGAAACATCAAAAGTCGTTGAGAAAGGCAGTCTACGGCGTATCTATAACGCTTAGAACTTTGGCAGCGAGCATCATATTAAGCGTCAAAGCAGAGCCAACGCTCGCTATGTGTACCTTGAACGGTTTTTTCAATGGCTTGCGCATCAAGAAATAGTCACGTTTATGCTACCCGGTAGTAAGCAGCGATAGTTGCCTGTACCGTTTTTTCCCAAGTGAATTCCTTGGCGCGTTCAAGTCCTCGCCTAACTAAGTCGTTTGGAGACTCGTCTTCTTTAATAGCCTCTAGAATCCTCGCTGAGATCTCTTCAGGATCTAAAGGGTCGCCGATTAGTATGCCGCACGTACCTACCACTTCTATTAAGGAGCTATTCTTGGAGACGACCGAAATTGTTCCGCATGCCATCGCTTCTAAAGGAGGCAGGCCGAATCCCTCGTAAAGTGACGGGAAGACAAAAGCTGTTGCTGCACTGTAAATAATGGGTAGATCTTCGCGCGCTACATATCCGAGCACGATTATCCTTTCCTGCACCTCCTTTTTGAGGTCAGGCGAAAGGTCTGCTAAGTTGATGTACGCTCTGAGTCTGTTCGGTTTAATCGGTCCAACCAGCACTAAGTCGTGCGGTATTTCACGAAAAACGTTAGCGTAAGCTCTGACTAGAGTTTTAAGGTTTTTTCTCGCGCGGTCGTTGCCTACGTAGAGCAAAAACTTGTGTCGCAAGCGATATTTATCCAAAATTTCCGTGTAATCTTGACGGGGATAAAAAAAAGACGTGTCGACGCCGTAAGGGGTGACTACGATGTTTTCCTTTTTAGCTCCAAATGTCGCGATTAGATCTCCCATCGTGGAATAGCTCGGCACTATAACCAAATCCGTGTGTTTGATAATCTTTGGGAGCAGAGTCGTGAAATCAAACCGCACTACTCGATCAGACACACGTCGCTCAAATGGCTGCGGCAGCATAAGCGGCGAAATATCGTGCACGGACAGCACTTTTTTGATAGCCAAGTCCTTGTGGGGAAAAAGAAACGGTCCGAGGTTGTCTACGTTATGTAAAACAGAGATTGAATCATCTTCTATCAGATGCCTCAACAATAAGCTACCTAAAAAAACCTTTACGTTTGGTCGGTTTAATGCAAAATGCTGCAAAATTTTTACATCGATGTCTTTCTGCTGCAATCCACGGATGAGGCATCTGCTCAGTGTCCATTCGCCAGTTCTGGTCTTTGGAGGTATAATAGCAACTTTCATTCACTCGCCTAATCCGCTAACAATATCGTGCTTCCACCGTCATTAAAAACTACGCCGGCTTGTGGTGTTCCAGCCTCGCAAGTTTGCTTGCTATGCGTTTTTGGATAGCTCCAACCGGCTTGCGGAGATGAAATACCCGCTCCCCGAATAGCGTCCACAAAGCGAAAAGAAATATCTTTGGGCTCCGCCCATCCTTTCTAAACGCTTTCAGAATATAGGTTCGACAACGGTTAAAATCGCCTGCATCGTCAGAAAGCAGTGCAATATTCCTAAAATGTCTCGCCAAGCCGCGTCTACCGATAACTCGCAACATCTCGTCTTGGTTCTTTTCAACGATGTATTGATAAGCGAACGCTTTTGTTAACATATTTGTGGTTACTGAATCTGGTTCGTCTTTGTAGTAGTTTACACACTTTTTATTCACAGTCGTGAATCTGAAAAGTCTGGAAAGGCTTATGCACGTATCCCAATCTGCAAATGCTAGAATGCGTTCGTCTAAAAGACCTATTCGTAGTAGTCCCTCTCGCGGGACCAGCATACTGCCGTAAGATGGCCCATCGCTTGCAAGCATCTCTGGATACACATAACCCTCGTATTCCCTTTCGAAGCGCCTTGTTTCAAATCCATCCATCTGTTCCACAAACCAGGATAAAACTACGTAGTCAGCACCTCTCTTGAGGATAGCGTCGAGCTGCAGCTCAATTTTTTGGGAAATCCACGTATCATCGGAATCCAGAAATGCGATATAGTCTCCGCGG
>Ga0208189_1001174_pt1 | contig 11943 bp, 6 predicted proteins | sample June2015DPH_10_5_FD_184702 | JGI IMG/M metagenome (GOLD analysis project Ga0208189, IMG submission 184702) | Peatland microbial communities from SPRUCE experiment site at the Marcell Experimental Forest, Minnesota, USA - June2015DPH_10_40... | ecosystem: Environmental > Terrestrial > Soil >... | reverse complement strand
CAAGCTGCCTCCGCTGCGCGAACGCAGGAACGACATCGCCGTGCTGGCCGCGCACTTCCTGGAGCGGATGCACCGCGAGACCGGCGCCTCCCATGTCTTCAGCGAGGATGCGATCCGGTTGATGACCGAGTACGACTGGCCGGGCAATGTGCGTGAGCTGGAGAATGCGATCGAGCGCGCCTGCGCGCTCTCTTCGGGGCCGGTGCTGCACATGGCCGACCTGCCGACGCAACTGCAGGACTTCCGCATGCATCGCCGGGAAGCAAACCTGTCGCTGGCAGGCGAAGCGGGCGATGGGCTGGGCGGGCTCGAGCACGCCGGCCCGGACGACGCCATCGTCTCCATCGCCGACATGGAGAAGCAGGCGATCCTGGGCACCATCCGCCAGTTGAACGGCGACAAGCTGATGGCGGCCAAGCTGCTGGGCATCGGCAAGACCACGCTCTATCGCAAGCTGAAGGAGTATGGCCTGGCTGAGGCGGGGGAATTAATGACTAACTGAGGAACTCTCCGCCATGGGGCTCGTGACTGCGGGCTCGGACTGAGCATCAAACAGGGAGATCAATTACACGCAATAGCCGGCTATTCGGAGCGTGAGGTCCACGAGGCTCTCGGCTGGGAGGTCCTCGCTGAAGATGTTCTCAACGGCAAGTCAATTTCTCTGCGTGACTGGGATCTCGAAGCGTCGTTTCAAGACAACCTTGATATCGATGAGATCTGGATTGTAACGCGTAGGCCGATGGTTTTGTATGAACCGACACTGTCGGTATTGAGAAAAAGTTGATTTGCACCGCAGCTAAGTATCGGTTGGCCTTTGTACTGAGCCCACCAACGCTATGCGGGCCTACCCACACCTTGGCTATCTTCAATCCTCCGTCCAAAACCAAACCCAAATTCGGACGGGCGATGTTCTATCAAGGACGTGCTCAATAGAGCCGTGATACTTGGTCGGACAGAAATCGCCAACAAGCTTTCCGGCCGCCAGACACAACGATCTCTCCAGTGGTATGAGGGCCTCCGGCTGCGGACTGGAGTTGGCCCGATTGCCATTCCAACCATTGAGGCAGTTAAGTTTTCTATCGAAAACTACTCTTTGGTCGATATAGGCAACAGCATGCATTTCCCAATCAGTGCCAAGGAAAATCTCGTGACACTCAAACACCTTCTTCCCTTCTGTGCGGCCCCCATGCTCCTGCTGGCGATCGGATGTGGCTACTACATACCCATAGCCTCCAACGAAGCAACCACCATCTACGTGACCCAGAATGGCCCCGCGAGCGAGGGCAGCAGCGTGCTCGAGTTCGCGGCAAACGGGCAGGGCGATGTCACGCCAACCAACTCGCTCACCGTCCCCATACAAACCACATACGCCGCCCTTGCCCTCGACACCGCGGGCAATCTCTACGTCTCCGCCAGTAGCACCACCTCTCCCCCACTCTACGAGATCCTGGTCTATGCGCCCGGCGTCACCAACAGCGCCACGCCCACGAACTCGATCACGGGCCTCTCCGCCCCGGCATCCTCCATCGCGGTCGATGCCACCGGCGCGGTCTACGCGCTCACCGGAGACTCCATCAGCGTTTTTGCTCCGGCCGCCAACGGCGAAGCGACGCCATCGCGACACATCTCCGGCAGCCTCACTCAACTCAACTCCGGCAGCCTCACTCAACTCAACTCCAGCAGCCTCACCCAACTCAACTCCCCCTCCGCCATCGCCGTCGACGCGGCGCATAACATCTACGTCGCCAACACAAATGGCAATGATGTCTTGGTCTTCTCCTCCACGGCAACCGGCAATGTCGCGCCCACCAGCATCCTCGCCGGTACGTCGACCCAGATTAGCGCACCAACCGGCGTGGCCGTCGACTCGGTCGGAGACATCTTCGTGGCGTCGTATAACCAGCCGAGCAAGACCTCACTGGCCCTGGAGTTCGCACCCGGAGCCACCGGCAATGTCGCGCCCACCGCCAACCTCACATCGCTCACCTCCGATACGATCACCGGCATGACGGTGGACTCCGCGGACTTTCTCTTTATCGAGGTCAACACCGGCACTCAACTGCAGGTCGACGTGATATCGCCCGCCGAATGGGGCACCGCCTACCTCCAGCAAACCATCACCTCCTCTGCGTGGACATACTCCCAACCCGGCCAGCTCGCCGTCCAGTAGACAACCCGCGCCTCGCCCACCGGCAGACAAACTGCGCGCCGCGCTGTCTGACAGACTCGGCCAGCTTCCGCTGTAACAACCCCAAAATTTTTCTCACACCGGCGAGCCGCTCAGGAGATGTCTGAGCCGGAAGAAACGGGTTATATCCCAGAAAGTCGAGGATGGCGGGAATATATCGGATCGCGCGAGTGGATTTGTTGCCTTCCCAACTGTGGACGGTGGTCGCGTCAGCGCCGTGTGCTGCGCAACACTTGATTGGAAGAGCTCACAATCCAGGCGCTGGCTGCGGATGTGATCGCCCAAGGTATTTGAACTACTTTGGGTAATGAGAGGGCTTGGTTTTGAAAGCTCGAAGTTCAGCATGGCAGAAAGGCAACGCTACCATGCTCGGACACTGACGCGATTACATTGATTCTCGATGGAATGGCCTAGCCACCCTCCTCGAAACATAACAAGCAAGAGATCGAAGCACTACGCGATTGAGACACAAGTAATGGGCTGGCGCACTTTGGTACTGCGCGAAAGGTCACGTCACTATTAGTTTGTCAACAGGCAAGCCGATGTGGGACTCACCTGATATTAAGGGGACTCCATCGTGTTATTCAGTTTCGTCCCAACCTCGCTGCATTACTCTCGCGGACTTTTCCTGGTCGTACCTCTCGTTGTGGCTGGACTTACCTCGTATGCTTGCTTCGCGGCAGGCCCACTGGTTCCGCTTGCCCCATCCGGTCTAACGGCTGCCAGCAGCAACGCGACATCCGCTTCTGGCGATGCCGCGGACGCTGCGAGGGTGAGCTCGATGAAGACTTCAGCGTACATCGCGAAGAACGCGCTGGCCAACTCCAAAGAGGTTGCGATCGGCGCAGGTAGGATTGTGATGACAACCGTACAAGTCAAAGCCGCAGCCGACGCCACCGACAGCAACGAAGGCTATGAGCGCAGGATCAGCATGCGGGAGGTGGAGCAGAGTGCGGGAACGTTTGGCGATCCGACGCGCTTCATGCAGATGCTTCCCGGCGTGGTGTCGGACAACGACGAGCGCAACGACTTCATCGTTCGTGGCGGCAATCCGAATGAGACGTTGTTCGTGATCGACAACATTGAGGTGCCGTCAATCAATCAACTTGCGCTATCGGACACGACGGGCGGGTTTGTCTCGATGATCGACAACACCGCCGTTCAGCATATGACGTTGCACACGGACGCATATGACAGCAAGTTTGATCAGCGGTTGTCAGCGGTTCTCGAGATGTCGACCCGCCCCGAGGAACCCGTCGGCTACCATGTTGGTTCGGAGCTTGGCATAGGTGGGATGGGAGCCTCGATGGAGCGACCGCTGGGCACAGATGGAGCAATCTTCATTTCGTTGCGGCGTAGTGTCCTGAACCTATTGACAAACGATATTGGGATGAATGGAGTGCCGATCTATAACAACGGCCTGGTGCGGGCAAACGGACGTGTGGACGAAAAGAATAACTGGTGGGGGCTGTCGCTGACAGGGGTGGATTCGATGAATATCCATCCCGATCCAGACGATGGATGGGAGACAAATCCGTTCAATATTCGCTACAGCGGATGGAGGAACACCACCGGCATTAACTGGCAGCACATTTATTCCGCTCGATCGTTCGGTGTGATGAGCGTCAGCAATTCGGAGCAGCGGCAAACAATCAACGAGACCGATCAACTGCTGAACAATGCACAGGCGTACTACGAAAATTCGCACGACGGAATTACGACGTTGAAGTACGACTGGACGTTTCAACCGAAGGCTCGGATTATCTTGACTGACGGTGTCCAATCGAGCGTGGACCGCATGAACTACAACGTGCAGCAACCAATCGCTCTGCCAAATCCATATAGTTCCGATCCGACACCTGCGGTCGTGACCGATCAGACGCCGGCGGTCGTGACCGAACCGGCGCCAGCGGTCGCGATGTCGATAGACAGGATATTTACGCCAGTGTCTTCGGCTGTGTATGGGCAAGCGGCGGTGGAGCTGCCGCATGGAATGAAGATCGTCGTGGGCGAACATGTGTCGCAGTGGGCAATCGTCGGTAGCGCGGTGGCAACGCCGAAGGCGATATATTTCGCGCCAGTCTTCCGAAGCGGGATGATGATGCATATCGGCTATGCTGAGTACGCACAGCTTCCTCCGTCGCTTTACTTGCTGTCGTTTGCGAACCAGCACTCGTTGACCCCGATTCGTTCACGGCAACTGACGGCGGGCCTGAATGTGGTTGACTTACGCAGGGTTCGGGTGACAGTGAATGCCTACCAGAAGCTCTACAGCGCCTACCCGGTATCTGTGAACTTTCCTCAACTGACGATGGCCAACATCACGGACACGTTTGGGCAGGTATTCCTGATGTTCCCGATGACGAGCCAGGGGCGGGGCGTGACGCGCGGGGTCGAGACGGCAGTGGATCTGAGGCCGATGCGCCGATTGTCGCTGACGAGTGCGGTGACGTATATGCGAAGCTGGTACTCGGGACTGGATGGCGTGCTGCGCAAGGGAAACCTCGACATGCCGGTAGTGGCAAACTTCTCAGGCAATATGCAATTGGGCAAGGGGTGGACGGCTTCGTTCCGATATAGCGGAGCGACCGGCAGGCCGTACACGCCGGACAACATAGCGTTAAGTATGTCGCAGGACCGGGATGTGTACGACCTAACGCAATTGAACAGCTTGCGTGCTCCGATGTACAGTCGACTGGACTTTCGCGCGGAATGGACGCATCCGATGCATCGTGGGTTCCTGACGGTACATGTGGGACTGGAAAATGCGCTGGGGACGAGCAACTTCTACTCGAACCAATGGATGCCGCGATGCAACGGAGGAACTTGCGGAACTCTAGAACAGGACCAGACGCCGCGATTTCCAGATGGCGGGGTGCGATATTCCTACTGATCTGTGCTATTTGGCGGATTTAGTCGCGGCTTAGTGGCCTTAGTGGATACCTCTTGGGGAGATCGTGTTCAGGATCGGACCAACGGCTTGATGCCGATCCGGAGACCTCTGAGTGCTCTTTCGTAACCTATGTACGCTGGATCATTCATTTGTGCCACTTGTCCAGCCGATAGAGACAGCATGCAGTTCAGTAATTCGTGGAGCCGTCCTCGCAATTCGCACGTCCTTGTCCACCTGACACGAGAAACGCCTCTCGCGTATCGAGGCGCCCTATGATCATTCATTTGGCACTGCTCGTGCTTCTAGCCGGAGTTGTGATCTTCTCGATGTGCAAAGCCAACGCCTACGGCAAGGCGATCGGCAAAGATAGTTTCCGGGCTTGTTTGCCGGCGTTTCTGCTGCAAGACGCGCAGAACATCAATTCTCCGCTGCCGGGTCTCGGCAGATTCAGATCTGACACCCAACATGGAAGAACAACCGCACGGGTTCTGCGCCTGTCATGGGTCGTCGCGGTCCTGTTCAGCTGCCTGTCACACGATGCACGTGCCGTACTTCCCTCACTGATTACGATCAGTGTCGGCCAGCAGTCGCCACCGGTGAGCGTGACGGTCACGCTGTCCGCGAGCGGTGTCGCGATCGCGCCCCAGGCGTTGTTGCAGGGCTTTGCAGGCATGGACTTCTCGGTTGTCAGCGGAGGGACCTGCGCCGCGAATGTCTCCTACGTTTCCGGACAGCAATGCACCGTCAACGTCGTCTTTGCGCCGAAGTTTCCAGGTCTGCGCAGCGGAGCGGCGGTATTGCTGGCAACCGACGGCACGCTGCTGGGCAGCGCCCTGGTGAACGGTAACGGGATTGGATCGTTGTCTGTATTAAGTCCAGGTGTCATCAACACCGTTGCCGGCGATGGCGAACTGAACTTCCGTTCCGACAATGTTCCTGCCACCCAGGCGCCAATCTTCCTTCCATATGGAGTCATCGTCGATCCAGCGGGCAATCTATATCTCTCCGACACGAACAACAACCGCATCCGCCGCGTCGATGCGCTGAGCGGACTCATCTCCACCATCGCGGGCAATGGCGTGTCAGGCTACTCCGGTGACGGAGGTCCGGCCACGCAGGTCAACATCAACCAGCCCGGCGGTTTGACCATGGACGGAGCGGGCAACATTTACTTTGCCGATAGCGGCAATGACATCATCCGCCGCATCGACGCGGTAAGCGGCATCATCACGACCATTGCCGGGGTTCCCATGGCGCAGGGCTACTCCGGTGACGGGTCCGCGGCAACCCTGGCGACCCTCTCCTCGCCCAGAGGCATTGCGTTCGACGCAGCCGGAGACCTCTTCATTGCGGATACGAGCAACAACGTCATCCGCGAGGTGAATGCGACGACGGGGACGATCCGTACGGTGGTCGGCACCGGGGCCGCGGGGTACAACGGCGATGTGATCCCGGCCACTGCGGCAGAGCAAAACTCGCCGTGGACCGTCAACGTCGGCATAGACAACTCGCTGTACATTGCCGACCTGTCCAACAATCGCGTGCGCAAGGTCGACGGCGGCGTGATCTCCACGGTGGCTGGAACTGGAAGCCGCAGCTTTGGAGGCGATGGCGGGCCTGCCAACCTGGCGAGCCTCTACGCCCCATACGCGCTCTTCTTCGATCAGAGCGGCAACCTCTTTCTGGCGGACACGCTACACAACCGCATTCGGAGCATTCTTGCCACTCCGGTTGCCCTCGCGTATCCGGTGATGCGCGTGGGCAAGACTTCAGCGTCTCAGGCCGAGGGCTTGGAGAACGACGGCAACTACAACTTGACCCTGTCCGCGCCAGTCCTCAACAATGCAGCGCTCGACTCCACGACCACCACATGCAGCTTCACCACGCCGATGGCCCCCTCCACCACCTGCAATCTGGGTGTGGAGTTTGCGCCGACGGTGATCGGCGTTGACGTGCTCGACTCCGTGAAGTTGAACTCCGACGCAGGGAACAGCCCGATGGTGGTCGATCTTTCCGGCCAGGTGCTCAGCGTCGAACCAACCACCGTCAGCCTGGTCTCGAGCGTCAATCCAAGCCTGGTGAGTCAGATTGTGGTTTTTACCGCGACTGTGGCCAGCGACGATCCCTCGCGCAGCGGGCCGGTCACCTTCCTGAACGGAACAACGCCCATTTGTAGCAACGTATATCTAATTGCAGGCAGCTCCTCGTGCTCCACGTCGACACTCACACTGGGCCGGCACAGCATGACGGCCAGTTATGCGGGCGACAGCAATAACGCGGCAGGCGTCTCGCCGGTGCTGATCCAGCTCGTCAAGCAACAGCCAATTCTCACTCTCTCGGTTTCACCCAATCCGGCGAACGTGACCCAGAGTGTCACGCTCACGGCGACCGCGGCGACTGGGACTCCATCGGGCACTGTGGTCTTCTATGACGACGCAACCGCGCTAAGCGGCAACGTGAGCCTGAGCGGGAGCGGCGTCGCAACCTATTCGACAACCCAGTTGGCTCCTGGGCCGCATAGCCTCTCCGCACAATACGCCGGAGATGCTGGCAACGCCTCCGGCGTATCGAATATTCTGACCGAAGTTGTGAATCAGATCACGACGGGGACGACGATCGCCTCCAGCAACACAACGGTCAACGTGGGCACGCCGATCACCTTTACGGCAACTGTTAGCAATACAAGCGGACTATCACCCACAGGAACGGTGCAGTTCAAGGAGGGAACCACGGTTTTGGGCAATGGCACGGTGGACAGCAATGGCCACGCATCGCTGACGCTGGCGACCTTGGCCCCCGGCACGCATACCGTCGTCGCCACCTACAGCGGCGATACCGATAACGTCGGCAGCGCGTCCAGCGGGCTGGTCGAGACCGTTCAGCAGATCGCGACGACGACGGTCCTCACCTCCGATGTGAATCCAGCCAGCGCGGGGGCCACCATCCACCTCAGCGCGACAGTCGCCATCAGTGCGGGGGCGTCGCCGATGGCGACATAGCTCCCCGGCCCGAGGGCTGTAGCCCGGGCCTGCGCTCGCACTACCCCGCCGCACATACCGAGCAGAAGGAGTGGAGCGGTTCGCAGACGGTCCTCGCGATATGGAAATTTCTACGGCCGCGCTTAGTCTCGAAGTGCAACATTTCACTTTGGGATGATGTTGCATGGCCATGGCCAGGCTCCACGGCCTCCGCATCTCCTACGCCGTCACGACCATCGCCTTCGCGCCCTTCGCCGAAGAGTATCTCTTCCGCGGCCTCCTCTTCCGTGCCCTCGACCGCGAGTGGGGAGGCAGGAGCGCCGTCATCGGCAGTGCCGCCTTCTTCGCCGTCTATTACCCCGCTATGTCCTGGCCACCGGTCTTCCTCCTCGGCATCTGCAACTCTGTTACTCGACCAACCAAATGTCTCAAATTGCGCCCTCTCTGGGATGTCGCGTCATTGCACGGGATCAATCTGTCCGAGCGTATCACGCACCTTGCGTGCCAACGCGCTCAGTCCAAATGGCTTTTGCAAGAAGGCCGTATGCAACTCATGAATGCCCTGTCGCAACACGGCATCATCTGTGTAGCCTGACATGTAAATTACTTTCAGTTCAGGCCGCTGACTTCCCAACATCTGCGCCAGCTCTCTCCCATTCATCCTTGGCATGATGACATCTGTAAGTAAGAGGTCGATACTTTTCTGCACACTGGCAATTGAAAGCGCCTCCTCGCCGGAACTGGCAGCAAATACTATGTATCCTAAACTGCTCAGGAGCTCACAAATTCCCCTGCGAAGGGACTTTTCATCCTCGACGACGAGCAGAGTTTCGGTTCCCCCTGGTGGCGCATCCACCCGATCAGGTACGGTTGGAGCGACGATCCGCTCTGCCTTGGGAAGATAGACTGTGAAACAAGTGCCGTGTCCGAGCTTGCTTTCCACCCACACATGGCCGCCACTCTGTTTAACAATTCCATATACCATCGCAAGTCCCAATCCAGTCCCTTTTCCAACCTTCTTGGTCGTATAAAATGGCTCAAAGATATCCTTCTGTTCCTTCTTGCTTATGCCCACTCCAGAGTCGGTGACTGACAGCATCACATAGTCTCCAGGCAATACACCGTGTCGCCCGCCGACACTCTGTTTTTTTACCTTGACATTTTCCGACGCGATCGTGAGCGTGCCACCCTGGGGCATTGCATCTCGCGCGTTGGCACACAGGTTCATCAGGACCTGAACGATCTGATCCGGATCTGCCTTGATTGGCCAGAGTTTGCTTGACAAGACAATATGAAACTCAATGTCTTCACCGATGACTCGCCGTAGCATCTTTGCAGTATCGTCGATCACGGCATTCAGATTGAGCACGACTGGAGAGATGATCTGCTTGCGGCTGAACGCCAACATCTGGCCAGTAAGGCTGGCGCCGCGTTCAACGGCCTCCAGTACCTGCTCTGTATTCTCGCGTAAGCTGTCCTGGGCGGGAAGGCGGTTTTGCATCGCCTCCACATAGGTTCGTATTACCATCAGGAGATTATTGAAGTCATGGGCAATGCCGCCAGCAATGCGGCCGAGGGACTCCATCTTCTGAGCTTGACTCAACTGATCGCGAAGCAATAGTTCCTGAGTAACATCACGCTTGACGGCAACGTAGTTGATTACAGTTCCACCCTGATCTCGGATGGGTGATATCGTAGCTACTTCGTTGAAGAGCGTACCGTCCTTGCGCTTATTGACGAGATCGCCGGACCATGTCTCACCCCGCAGCAGAGTCTTCCACATCGCTTGATATAACGAAGCTGGATGATGGCCACTCTTCAGCATGCGAGGATTGCTGCCGATCGCTTCTGCACGGGTGAAGCCTGTGACCTTCTCAAAGGCTGGATTGACATACAGGATTGATCCTTCGATATCGGTGATAACGATGGACTCGGCAACCTGCTCGATACTCTGAAGAAGTCGTGCGTGTTCTACCTCGGCCTGCTTTCGTGCTGTGATATTTCGACCGACCAACAGAGAGACCATCTCACCATCCTCCTCGACGGAGGACGCAGCAAAGTCCACCTCGATTTGCAAGCCATCGTTGCGGCAGAGATGCATCTCCTCCAAGGGCAGTTGCACCTCGTGCTCAAATAAGAGCCGCGTGAGCTCCTCTGCCTGGCTGCGTGCCTTCGGGCCGACAATGTCCGCGAGTCTCCGACCAATCAGGTCACCGGCCGAGGAGACACCAAATAACTCAACTGCAGCTCTATTCGCAGTGTCAATAACATGATTCCGTACAACTAGGACGGCATTGGGGGAGTACTCCATCAGCTTTCGATAGCGTTCTTCGCTCGCCCGCAGCACTTTGGTTGCCGAGGCCAGGCGTTCCTCCGCTGCTTTGTGGGCATTGATGTCTTCCACAAAGGCGATGGTGTGGAGCGCGTGTCCTTTTCCGTCGCGCTGGATTGAACCCACGATCCTTACCCAAGCATAGGTACCATCTTTGCGGAGATAGCGTTTTTCTCGCTTAGCGGATTGGGTGTTGCCTCTCGCCAATTGTTGGAATACGGCGATGGTTGAGACAAGATCATCCGGGGCGGTAATCTGCTGCACGGTCAAGCCGGGGATCTCCTCGATGGGATAGCCGATGATCTCGGCGAAGCGCGCGTTGCACCTCAGAATGCGTCCTTCGAGTGAAGTTTGCAGGATACCGACCGAAGCCTGCTCGAAGATGGCACGGTAGCGTTCTTCACTCGCCTTTAACTCGCTAACGGTCGACGCTATTTCAGACTCGTGGCGTTTTCGCTCGGAGATGTCGGTCGAGATTCCGCCAAACCGAATCAGTTGTCCGTTTTGGTCACGGATGGGAAAAGTGCGATCCTGTATCCACTTCTCCTGATTGTCGGGGGTTCGGATTCGATATTCCGCAATCGTAGATTCTCCCTGCATCTGCCGGTTAAACCGAGATTGGGCCTCGGCCTGGTCATCGGGATGAACCGCTTCCATCCAGGACATCGGGTTTTGGTAGAAGCTGTCGCAACTCCGGCCCCAGATCTTTTCATAGGCAGGACTGACATAATGTGTCTCGTTGGCTGCCGTAGGCACTATGTAAATTACGGCACTAATATTCTCTGCAAACTGGCGAAACATCTCTTCGCTGTTCCGTAGTGCCTCTTCGGATCGCTTCCGCTCAGCGATGTCTTTTCCAAAGACGGAGACGCCTGTCGCTTTCCCATCGACGATTATGGGGTTCAACGATAGTTCCATGATGCGGTCATCAGCGAGAGAATACTCGACCCGAAAAGGGCCCTCTTTGAGAGCGCGCTCATAGAGCGGTGGCCAAAGCGCGGCTCTCTCTGGCGGGAGCAGGTCCTGCGGCCTCATTTCCACAGACGCCTTGAATCCATAACTGAGTTCAAAGTACCGTCGGAATGACTGGTTGAAAGACAACAATCGATACTCGATATCCACGGACCAGATAAGTTCTTCCGCACTCTCGATCAGGGCTATGAGATTTGCTTGAGCGTGATGGGTCATATCGACCTTTCCTGTATCCCGCTATCCCCCATTTCATCCATCGGAAACGTACTGCTTGAGTTCCGACGGAACCGAAGGAGTCAGATTATGATGCTCGGGGTATCTGATCACTCCAAATCCACCCTCGCCCTCGCCTGCTCGGACCCACCATATGTCAATACTGCGGAGCCTGCGCAATTGATAGGGCCATTAGCCCGCAGTCACGAGCCCCATGGCGGAGAGTTCCTCAGTTAGTCATTAATTCCCCCGCCTCGGCCAGGCCATACTCCTTCAGCTTGCGATAGAGCGTGGTCTTGCCGATGCCCAGCAGCTTGGCCGCCATCAGCTTGTCGCCGTTCAACTGGCGGATGGTGCCCAGGATCGC
>Ga0208189_1001172_pt1 | contig 11975 bp, 6 predicted proteins | sample June2015DPH_10_5_FD_184702 | JGI IMG/M metagenome (GOLD analysis project Ga0208189, IMG submission 184702) | Peatland microbial communities from SPRUCE experiment site at the Marcell Experimental Forest, Minnesota, USA - June2015DPH_10_40... | ecosystem: Environmental > Terrestrial > Soil >... | reverse complement strand
GACGAGGACCGCGTTGTCTCGCGCAGCGTTGAGCTGGCCGTAGACGGCGTAGTGCAGCGTGGGGTTGACGAGGACCTCGCCGCTCTCGAGGGAGAGAACTTCGTCGATGACGAAGTCTCCCTCGAATGCGGGGGTTGGTATTGGGATTGGATCTTCTTCGGTCATTTCGTTCTTGAGATCTCCCTCAGGGGCTAAAGCCCCCATTCTAGCTGCATGAGGTACGGCGGGACTGAAGTCCCGCCCTATCAAAACAAAGACGGCCGAAGCCGCGCCCTTTCAAAACTACTTGGCGAGGCCATTTGCGGCGAGGATTGCCTGGTCGAGATCGGCGATGATGTCGCGAATGTCCTCCGTGCCGATGGAGAGACGCACCAGCTCCGGGGTTACTCCCGTCTCAGCCTGCTCCGCCACGGTGAGTTGCGCGTGCGTGGTGGAGGCGGGATGAATGATGAGCGACTTGGAGTCGCCGATATTGGCCAGGTGCGAGAAGAGCTTGACGGAGTTGATGAGCTTCTTGCCCGCCTCGAACGCGCTGCCGCTGGAGCCTCCCTTGATGCCGAAGGAGACCAGCGCGCCCTTGCCGTCGGTCAGGTACTTCTGGGCGCGCGCGAAGTACTTGCTGGACTTGAGGCCGGGATAGTTGACCCACTCGACGCCGGGGTGCGACTCCAGATGGGTGGCCACGGCGAGCGCGTTCTGCGAGTGGCGCTCCATGCGCAGATGCAGCGTCTCCACACCCTGCAGCAGGAGGAAGGCGCTGAAGGGCGAGAGCGCCGCTCCGGTATCGCGCAGTCCCTGCACGCGGGCCTTGAGGATGAAGGCGAGCGGGCCGAATGCTTCGGTGTAGGAGAGGCCGTGATAGGAGGGATCGGGCTCGACGAAGTCCTTGAAGCGGCCGGAGGCCTTCCAGTCGAATTTGCCCGCATCGACGATGATGCCGCCGAGGGTGGTGCCGTGGCCGCCGATGAACTTGGTAGCGGAGTTGATGACGATGTCGGCGCCCCACTCGATGGGCCGCACCAGAGCAGGCGAGGCCGAGGTGTTGTCGATGATCAGCGGGACACCATTCTCGTGCGCGATGGCGGCCAGCTTCTCGATGTCGGCGACGTCGAGCTTGGGATTGCCGAGGGTCTCGGTGTAGAGAGCGCGGGTTTTTGGATTGATGGCGGCGCGCAGGCCGGCGAAGTCGTCCGCATCCACAAAGCGCACCTTGATCCCCTGCTTGGGCAGCGTGTAGTGGAAGAGATTGTAGGTGCCGCCATAGAGCGATGTGGTGGAGACGATCTCGTCGCCGGCGCTGGCAATGGTCTGGATGGTGAGCGCCTCGGCCGCCTGGCCGGATGCGGTTGCCAAGCCAGCGGCCCCGCCTTCGAGGGCGGCGATGCGCTTCTCAAAGACGTCGGTGGTGGGGTTCATGATGCGGGTGTAGATGTTGCCGAACTCCTTGAGGCCGAAGAGGCGCGCGGCGTGGTCCGAATCGTTGAATACGTATGAGGTGGTCTGGTAGATGGGCACGGCGCGCGCGTTGGTTGCGGGGTCCACCACCTGACCGGCGTGAACTGCGAGCGTGGCAAGATGCTGCTTGGGTGCTGCGGTCTGCTCTGACATTTCCTGCTCCTTTGTTCGTTGGTTATTTTACGTTGATTGTTGGAAGAACAATCCCAGGAACAATGAAAACGGCCCACCGTCCCCTGAGGACCGTGAGCCGTTTGGAAGCCGATCTCGTCTGCGACTAGCGCATCAGACTGTTTCCACACACACCCACGGTTTGGCGACACATGCAGCTGCACATGGCCATTGCCTCAACGGTGGTGGTGCGGGAAATCATAAAATCAGTATACACCAGACGGAAACCGCAACTCTTTATTCCTGCTCCAGCAAGCGCTGGGTCATGATCTGGAAGTGGTAGCCCTTGACGGCCAGCGTCATGGCCACGCCGAAGGAGCGCGGAGTGTGCAGGGCGGTGGATAGCACGAACCGCCAGTAGCTGAGCCGACCGCTGCTCAGCATTCCCTGGCGCACGATGGAAGAGAAAAACGCGCGCAGGTTGGCGAAGGTGAAGCGGCCGGTGCTGGTGGGACGGCAGCGGCTGAGCAGCAACTTCACCCGCTCGTAGTAGGCCTCGTGCGAGTAGATGCGGCGCATCACCGAGCGATAGCCCTCCACCAGGCGCGCGGAGTCCATGCGCGGAATGAAGTTCAGGGTGCAATCGGTGTTGTCGCCATCGCCTCCATCGAGGATACGGCCTTCGCTGCGCAGGCGGCGGAAGAGCTGCGTGCCGGGCATGGCCTGCAACAGGCCGACCATGGCGACGGGAATCGCGCTCTTCTGAATGAACTCGACCATGCGGTCGAAGACGTCCTCGCGGTCGGTGTCGAAGCCGAGGATGAATCCGCCCATCACCTCGATGCCGTACTGCTGGATGATCTGCACGCTCTCCAGCAGGTCGCGCCGGGTGTTCTGCATCTTGTGGTTGGCGATGAGGCTGGTTTCGTCGGGGGTCTCGATGCCGAGGAAGACGGAGCTGAAGCCCGCGTCCTTCATCAGCTGCATCAGCTCGGGATCGTCGGCCAGGTTGAGCGAGGCCTCGGTGATGAAACGGAAGGGGCGGCCATGCGCGCGTCCCCACTCAACCATCGCGGAGAGCAGTTCCTTGGCGCGCCGCTTGTTGCCGATGAAGTTATCGTCCACCACGAAGACGGAATCGCGCCAGCCCGCCTGCTGCAACTGGTCCAGCTCGGAGAGCACCTGCTCCACCGCCTTGGTGCGCGGGTGACGGCCGTAGATCTCGATGATGTCGCAGAACTCGCAGTTGAACGGACATCCGCGCGAGTACTGCACGGTCATGGTGTTGTAGCGGCCCATCTTAATGAGGCTGAGATCGGGCAGCGGACTGGACCACATGGCGGGGCGCTGGGTTGCCTGGTAGACCGGTTTGGCCTGGCCCGCCTCCAGATCGCGCGCCAGGGTTGCGATCAACTCCTCCGCCTCGCCGATGACTACGTGGTCCGCGCGCAGCTCCGTGGCGGAGATGCTGCTGGTAATCGGCCCGCCGATCACGGTGCGCAGGCCGCGCGCACGGCAGCGTTCGGCGATGGAGGCCAGGTGATCGTGCTGCACATGCATCCCACTGAGCAGGGCAACGTCGGCCCACGCGAGGTCCTTATCGGTGAGCCGCTCGACGTTGGTATCGACCAGCCGCTTCTTCCAGCCGTCGGGCAGAAGCGCCGCGACGGTCATCAGTCCCAGCGGAGGCTGGGCCGCGCGCTTGCCCAGAAACGAGAGCGCGTGCTTGAAGCTCCAGTAGGTGTCGGGAAAGCGGGGATAGATGAGAAGCGCGTTCATGGTTTGCCTCCGAGAGTTACGGGGCGGGCAATCGCGATGAACCGGGGAGTCGTCTGCGGGGGAAGCAAGACGGCGGCGTAGCTGGATCGTGGTGACACGCTCAACTACGATTTTCCCGCCGCGCAGACGGATGCGCAATGCGGATACAAAAAGATTACAAAGAGCCGATGGCGGAACGACAGGTTTGCCGAGCTTATTTTTTGTGCGCGTTCAACGCCTCGATGTCGCGCTTCACTTGATCGAGCTTCTGCCCGGCCTCGCCCAGCTTGCCCTCCGCGGTGAGGCGCTGATACTCCGCCATGTCCTTTCCCGCCGCATCGATCAACCCGTTGAGATCGGTTGCCGCTTGCGGAGCTGCCTTCGTTGCAGAGGCAGCTTGTGTGCCAGCCTGCGGCGCGGCTGGCGCGACTTCGCTGGCGCTCAGCGACGAGGCCTCTCCACCGAAGAGCGAGGCCAGCGCCGCTTCGAAGGTCGGCCCGTAGGCCAGCTTGTCCTGCAGCGCGAGGACGACCAGGCGCAGCTCCGGCATGGGACTCTGCTGCGCCTGCAGGTAGATCGGCTCGGCGTAGAGCAGCGCCTTTCCCGACGGGATGACGAGCAGGCTTCCACGCACGACATGCGAGCCCTGCTGGTTCCACAGGGTCAACTGGCCGGAGAGCTGCGCGTTCTGGTCGATGCGCGACTCGATCTGCTGCGGCCCGTCCACCAGCTTGGTCTTGGGAAAGTCGTAGACCACCGACGTGCCGTAGTGCGCGGGGTCGCAGCGGCCTGCGATCCATCCGATGAGGTTGTTGCGGTTGGCCGGCGTGAAGGGGAGAATCTCCACGAACTCCTCGCCCGTCTCTCCGGGCAGCTTCATCAGGACGAAGTTGGGCTGCATTGGCTGCGCGGCCTGCTCCGCATCGCTGCCCTGGCCGGTGGACTCGGTGGCCACCGTCCACAGGTCCTCGCGGTTGAAGAAGACCGCCGGGTCCGTCATGTGGTAGAGGCCATAGACCTGGGCCTGCAGCTTGAATAATTTTTCGGGATAGCGCACGTGCTTGCGCAGGTCGGTGGGCATCAGCGAGGCGTCCTTGAAGAGGCTGGGGAAGATGCGCCGGTAGGCCGCGAGCACCGGGTCGACGGTGTCGAAGACGTAGAATGTCGTCGTCCCGTTGTAGGCGTCGATCACCACCTTGACGCTGTTGCGCATGTAGTTGATGGAGTTATCGTCCAGATCGTAATGTTTGGAGTAAGGGTAGCTGTCGGATGTGGTGAAGGCGTCCATGATCCAGGAGAGCCGGCCGTCGTCGCCGACCACGATGTAGGGGTCCTGATCGAAGGTGAGGAAGGGCGCCAGGGTGGCAACGCGGTCGCGAATGTCGCGCCGCATCAGCAGGCGGCTCTGCGGATTGACGTCGTCGCTGAAGGGCAGCTTGTCCAGATCGTCGCGCTCGAAGGCGAGTAGAACGCGGCGCAGAAATCCGCCCAGAACGATGCCGCCAGTTCCCTGATAGGAGGTGACGCTGTTGGTCTCGCCTTGCGGGAAGTCGAACTCCTTCTGGCGCGTCTTGACGTAGACATCGGTGTCGTTGTTGTCGTTCAGCTCGCCAAAATAAATCTCCGGCCGGGTCACGTTCAATCCCTTCACCGTGCTCTGGACGGGCATGTCCCTCAGCATCAGGGTGGGCAACCCCTCCGAGGTAAAGCCATTCACGGAATTCATGGTGACGCCGTAGCCGTGGGTGTAGACCAGCTTCTCGTTGATCCAGTTGCGGCTGCTCTCGGGCAGCTTCTCGACGTTCAGCTCGCGCGCCGCCAGCATCACCTCGCGCATGGTTCCGTCGAGGTTGTAGCGATCGATGTCGACGTCGGGGAAGTCGTAGTAGGTGCGGATCTCCTGCTCCTGGCGCAGGGTGTCCTGCAAGGCGTGCCAGTCCCACAGGCGGATATTTTGCAGAGTGGTCTGATTGTTGGCGGGGTCGGCAGCATCGACCGTGGTCTCGGCGGGAAACTCGCGCTGGGTGAACTGATCCAGCCCGTATGCCTGCTGGGTGAACTTGATGTTGTTGACCATGTACGGCGTCTCGCGCACCAGCTCGTTCGGCTTGACGATAAAGTTGCCGACGTACCAGCCCACCACACTCATGGCGAGATAGCAGGCCGCGGCCGGAATGACGGAAGCGACAAGCAATTTCGCTCGCGTACCGCGCGCTGCATTGACCAGCGCGATGCCCGCTCCGAAGACAAGGGCCAGGCTGACGATCAGCAGCCCGGCGATGGTCACATGCGCGTCCGTGTAGTTGACGCCCTCGAAGATGGTGTGATGGTCCAGCAGGCTCTGGAAGCGGCTGACGAAGACATTCATGGCGACCACCAGAAGCAGGAACGCAACCGTGATGGAGAGCCCGCGCCAGGGCGCCGTGGCGTGGCTGACTGTGTACTTGCCGAGCGCGCTGAAGCCGCCGGCGATGGCGATCAACACCACGGCGACGACACACACGATGACGGAGATCGTAAGCAGCCAGCCCAGGATGAGCTGCCACGCGGGCAGGGTGAAGAGGAAGAAGTTGAGGGGACGACCGAAGATGGGATCGGCGAAGCTGCCGGATGCATGCGGCGTGTAGCAGAAGAGCGCCAGGGTGGGCCACTCCTGCATCATCGCTGTGCCGGACAAGAGTGCTGCCACGAGCGAGCCGACGATGCCGACGATGCGCAACACCGGCTCGATGGAAAGATTCACCGGCTGCCCGCCGAGGAGGACCTGGCGAGCGCTGGGCAGGCTGGCCTGGCTGGCCCGCTTGAGAGCCAGAAATGCGCCGTAGAGGAGGACGAAGGTTGCGATGGAGAAGAGCGCGAAGACGCCCCACTCGATCCGCCACGTGGTCCAGAAGACGTCCGCGTAGCCCAGCGAGCGGAACCAGAGCAGGTCCACCCAGTAGGAGAGCGCGGTCTTGGCCGCGAAGACGACTGCGGCGATGACGACGAGAAAGACAATCAATTTGCGCCGCAGCCGCGGACTGCGCGGTCCCCTTGGTTCCAGACGTCCCTGCGGAAAGTCAATCGATTCCGGCATATCTCTACCCCGCTCTATTTGTTCCTCATGCAGCCACACGAATTGTACAGGGTCGGCATGAAGCTGATTGCATTCCCCTGCATATCTTCCGGGGGCCTGGCTGGAATACAATCGAGAGTGGGGAACGGCATGGTGACTCCGCCAGAGGAGTGGCCTGCGACCGTAACAAGAACGCGGGACTGGAAGCGTTACTGGATGAGAGCGCGGCGGTCTTTTTGTCTATGACAAAAAGCACCAACTGACTCTACAGACTATTGAGAGGGATGCATTCTTAAATGATACCCAGCGACCTTGAGGTACAGGGCCAGCCGACAGCGGACCATGCGAGCGGCGTAAAGCAGATCGTCAACGATTTCTCCATCCAGGTTGCAACCGTCAACGGCTCCGGGTCGCAATCGGCCAATGCCGTTCTGCTGCGCAGCATCTTTCACATGGGCGTGCCTGTCACGGGCAAGAGCCTCTTCCCCTCCAACATCGCGGGGCTTCCCACCTGGTTCACCATCCGGGTTAGCAAGGACGGCTGGGTCGCGCGCAAGAACGACACCGACATTCTGATCTCCATGAACCCGGAGCGCGCGCAGGAGGACGTTCTCTCGCTCGCCCCCGGCGCGGTGGTGATCTTCGACGAGCCGCTGAAGCTGGATGAGCTGCGCTCGGATGTGACCTTCTACTCCGTGCCCTGCGACCGGCTGGCCGCCGCCACCGGCGCCGAACCGAAGCTGCGCAAGCTGGTGCGGAACATGGTGTACGTGGGCGTGGCGGCGCAGCTTCTCTCCATCGACATGGAGTTGCTGGAGAGTGTGGTCCGCAAGATGTTTTCCCGGAAGGTGAAGGCGGCGGAGCTGAACCTGAACGCGGTGCGCGCCGGCTACGAGTATGCCGCGGCCACGCTGACCAAGCAGGACCCCTACCTCATCGAGCGGATGAACGCCAATGAAGGCAAGATCCTGATCGACGGCAACTCCTCGGCCGCGCTGGGCGCCATGTTTGCCGGGGTCACCGTGGTGGCCTGGTACCCCATCACGCCGTCCACTTCGACGGTCGAAGACCTGATCGACTACATGAAGCAGTACCGCGTGGAGAAGGACGGCAAGGCGACCTTCGCCATCGTGCAGGCGGAAGACGAGCTGGCCGCCATCGGCATGGTGCTGGGCGCGGGATGGGCGGGCGCGCGCGCCATGACGGCAACCTCCGGCCCGGGCATCTCGCTGATGGCGGAGTTTGCCGGCCTGGGATACTACGTCGAGATTCCCGGCGTCATCCTGGACGTGCAGCGCACCGGCCCCTCCACGGGCCTGCCCACGCGCACCTCGCAGGCCGACCTGAGCTTCGTCGCGGGCCTCTCGCACGGCGACACAAAGCACGTCATGCTGCTGCCCGCGTCGGTGAAGGAGTGCTTCGAGCTGAGCATCGAGGCCTTCGATCTGGCCGAGCAGTTGCAGACCCCGGTCTTCGTCCTCAGCGACCTCGACCTGGGCATGAACTACTGGATGTCGGAGCCCTTTGAGTATCCGGAGAAGCCGATCAACCGCGGCAAGGTGCTCAACGCCAAGCAGCTGGAAGAGTTGGGCGGCTTCGCGCGCTACAAGGACGTCGATGGCGACGGCATCGGCTACCGCACCCTGCCTGGGACGGACCATCCCGCGGCGGCATACTTCACGCGCGGCTCCGGCCACAATGAGAAGGCGCTCTACTCCGAGCGTCCCGAGGACTACGCGAACAACATGCTTCGCCTGGCGCGCAAGTTCGAGACGGCGAAGACGATGGTGCCCAAACCTGTCCTCCAAGGCACAGGCCGCGAACCGGTGGGAATCATCGCATTCGGCACCAGCCACTGGGCGGTGGTGGAGAGCCGCGACCAGCTTGAGCGCGAGTCCGGGCTGGCGACCGACTACCTGCGCGTTCGCGCCTTCCCGTTCACGCAGGAGGTCGCGGAGTTCGTGGCCAGCCATGAACGCATCTATGTGGTGGAGCAGAACCGCGACGCCCAGATGCTGAACCTGCTGAAGACCAATCTCGATCCCGCGGACGCCGTCAAGCTGCACCCGGTGCTGCACTTCAACGGACTTCCCATCGACGCGCGCAGCGTCACCACCGCCATCGCCGCCGCAGAAGGAGCACGCTAGCCCAATGTCGACCACGCCAGCACTGACTACCCCGGAAACAACCGCGCCAGCCGCGCCCAAGCCCGCCAAGACCAACCGCATCGGCCTGCAGATTCTGGACTACCGCGGCGGCAAGAGCACGCTGTGCGCCGGCTGCGGACACAACGCCGTCAGCGAGCGCATCACCGAGGCCTTCTTCGAGATGGGGATCCAGCCGGAGCGGGTGATGAAGATGAGCGGTATCGGCTGCTCGTCCAAGGCTCCGGCCTACTTCATGTCGCGCTCGTTCAGCTTCAATGGCGTGCATGGACGCATGCCCGCGGTGGCCACCGGCGCGCTGCTGGGCAACAAGACCATGCGCTCGATCGGGTTGAGCGGGGACGGCGACACGGCATCGATCGGCATGGGGCAGTTCATCCACATGCTGCGCCGCAACGTGCCGATGATCTACATTGTGGAGGACAACGGCGTCTACGGGCTGACCAAGGGCCAGTTCTCGGCCACGGCCGACCTGGGCGCGAAGCTGAAGAACGGCGTGGTCAACGATCTGGCCGCCATCGACATCTGCGCGCTGGGCATCCAGATCGGCGCAACGTTTGTCGGGCGCTCGTTTTCGGGCGACAAGAAGCAGCTCGCGGCAATGTTAAAAGCGGCGATTGCGCACAGGGGCCTCGCGCTGCTGGACATCATCTCGCCCTGCGTCACCTTCAACGACCACGAGGGCTCGACCAAGAGCTACAAGTACATGCAGGAGCACGACGAGGCCGCCGGCGAAGTCGGCTTCGTCCCCCACTTCGAAGACATCGCCGTGGACTACGACCACGACACCACCGTGGACGTCGAACTGCACGACGGATCGCACCTGCGCCTGCGCAAGCTGCACCAAGATTACGCGCCCACCGACAAGGCGCTGGCGCTGAAGATGCTGATGGAGTCGCACGCCAAGGGCGAGGTGCTCACCGGCGTCTTCTACGTCGATACGCAGCAGACGGACTTCACCACGCTGCTGAACCTGGTGGACGAGCCGCTGGCCACGCTGTCCGAGGATCGCGTGCGTCCCTCGCGCGCAGTTCTGGTGGAGATCATGGAAGCGCATCGCTAGGGAAGGTCTGAACAGGAACGCGACATTCCCTCAGGGGCTAAAGCCCTATGGATTTTGCGGTGCAACGGGCGGGACTAAAGTCCCGCCCTATCAAAACGTAAAGCATGTGCGAGGAACAAAAGCCCCGCCCTATCAAAGCGTGGACTGGCTCTGGCTGAGCAGGGCGCGGAGGCGGGCCTCGACCAGGCGCAGGTCGGCTTCCGTGTCGACGCCGATGGTGTCGTGCTCGACGGGCTCGACGTAGACGCGCAGGCCGTTTTCCAGGAAGCGGAGCTGCTCCAGGCGCTCAGCGCGTTCCAAGGAGCTGGCGGGCAGCGTGGGGAAGAGGTTGAGCGCGCGCTTGCGGTAGGCGTAGATGCCGATGTGCTTCCAGTATTGCAGCTCGGGGTCGGCGGCGTCGCGGTGGAAGGGGATGGCGGCGCGGGAGAAGTAGAGCGCGCGGCCGTCGGCGTCGGTGACCACCTTGACGGCGTTGGGGTTGGCGATATTCTCCGGCGTGCAGAGGACCTTTAATGTGGTGATGTCAACGTGCGGCTGCACGAAGGGGCGCAGCAGCGCGGCGATGTGTTCCGGGCGCAGCAGCGGCTCGTCGCCCTGGATGTTGACGTAGATGTCGGCATCAACCAGTTGGGCGACGGCGTGGACGCGGTCGGTGCCGCTGGCGAGCGATGGCGAGGTGAGCTGGACGGGGACGACGAGGCTGTGGCAGAGGTCGACGACCTCGTCCGAGTCCGCGGCGACCAGCACCCGATCGAGCTGCGGGCAGGCGCGCGCGGCTTCGACAACCCAAGCGAGGAGAGGACGGCCTGCGACCTCGCGCAACACCTTGCGCGGCAGGCGGGTGGAGTCGAGGTGAGCGGGAATGACGCCGAGCGTGCGGAGGGGAGTGTTCATGGGGTGATGTGGCGAGTCTACCCAGCGATGCATCATGGGCCAAGCGACCGGACAGGAACGCCGGCGGCTTCACGCGCATAGCCGTTTCCAGTATCATAGCTAAGTTGTGCTTTGGAGTCCTGTTAATGGTACTCGGGCGCGATTCCTGCCCTATTGCAGCCCTTTTTACACTTGGCGGTGTAGCTCAGATGGTTAGAGCGTGGCACTCATAACGCCGAGGTCGTTGGTTCGATTCCAACCACCGCCACCAGTCCCTTAGACCTGTAAAACCAGTCAGTTGCGCGGACGTGTGCGCGCCTGCTCGCCAACCCGCCCGAGCTGCGGTTCTGATTCCGGACCGGGCAAGCCAACAAAAAAAGACCCAGATGCTGTTGGATCGAACAGCCAACAGCATCTGGGTGAGGCGAACGCATGCCGGTTAGAAGTTGATCCGGCCGGCAAACTGAAAGACACGGATGGCACTGGGAGTTCCGACTTCGCCGAAGGTAGTGGAACCCACCGACCAGCCCGCGTTGGGTCCGCCCCAGGTCTGCTTGTTCCAGACATTCTGGCAGTCCGCCTGGAATACGAACACAGCTTTCTCGGTATGCAGAGGGAAGGTGCGGCGCAGCGATGCATTCAGGTTCTGATTGCCCGGATTGCGCAGGCCGTAGGGTGCGGCGCGTGCCACATTGCCGATCAGGTATTGGTGGAATCCGGCGACGGTTGAAAGATCCGCCGGCGCCTGGAATGCCGCCGGATTGAGATACTGGATCGTTTTGTTGGTAAGCACTACGCCATTCGGGCCAGTGCCGTAGCTTCCATTCTGGCGCGCGGAGCCACTGAATCCAGGGGTGTAGGACGGAAGGCAGTTGTTTGCGATGGCGCCGGAGGTGGTCGACGAGACAGGGGCATTGGCGCATCCGCCGCTCCAGGTTACGTTGACTGGTGTGCCGGAACCGTAGGTATAGACGCCCGACAGTTGCCAGCCGCCGAGGACCTGACGCGTCAGCAGATAGTTGGAACCATAGTGCCCTGCCGTGCCGAAGGGCAGCTTGTAGACGCCGTAGGCAACCAGGTTCTGCGGCAGATCGAGTTGGGTCAGCGAGCGATCGATGCGATCTGCCTTGTAGGCCTGGGTGCTGCCGTCCACCGCGCCTGCGGGGATGTCAAATCCGCTACGGAAGGCGCCGTCGTCGCCAAGGTCCTTCTGGTAGGTGTAGTTCACGTTGAAGGTGAGGCCGTTGGAGAGACGCTGGCTGAGCACAATCTGCAAGGCGTTATACGAGTAGTTTTCCGTATTCGGTCCGCCCCAGCTGTCCTGAATCGAACTGTACTGCGGAAACGCCGTGAGCAACTGGCCGATGGTGAGCGAAGAGGTGGCAGGAAACGCGTTGGCTGCTGCGATGAAGTTGGCCGCGGAAATAGGATTGATAGCGCCGGCAATCTTGGCATTCGCAATGGCCACGTTGGCCGAGGTCGCCGGAGCAAGCAG
>Ga0208189_1001171_pt1 | contig 11985 bp, 8 predicted proteins | sample June2015DPH_10_5_FD_184702 | JGI IMG/M metagenome (GOLD analysis project Ga0208189, IMG submission 184702) | Peatland microbial communities from SPRUCE experiment site at the Marcell Experimental Forest, Minnesota, USA - June2015DPH_10_40... | ecosystem: Environmental > Terrestrial > Soil >... | reverse complement strand
GAATCCTGGCCGCTGGTGCATGCTTCGCTTTCTGGTCCTGCCCAATTCCCGCCAAATGCCCACCGGACTGACGCCCGCCCAAGCATCGCAATTGCAGAAATTACTCGAAGGGGTGGATTCGCCCGTCTTCTCGTTTTCTCCTTCCCTGGAAAAGTGCTTCGAACGTTTATTGGACGAGCATCGACACCCGAGCGTCAGCAGCGAACTGATGGCACGTTCCCTGCTTCACGAGTTGATCATCTGGATCGCACGGGATCACGCGGCGTCAATGCTCAATCCGCCGCGTCGGCTTCCACGATATTCCCCACCGATTCAAGCGGCCGTCACGTGGCTCGATGAGCACGTGGGCGAGCCCGTGCTGATGGAGAATGCCGCAAAGGCGGCAGGATTGAGCGAGAGTCACTTCCGCCGCTGGTTTCAGAAGGAAGTGGGATTTAATCCGGCGGATTACATGATGTACAGGCGTGTTGAGATCGGCAAGGATAAGCTGCGCACAAGCGATCTGTCAGTCACCAAGATTGCCATGGAGTTGGGTTTCAGCACGTCCGCATATTTCACCGCGGTTTTTCGCAAGCGCACCGGGCTTACGCCGACCCAATACCGTCGAGAGCAGAGCGTGCCCTGAGAATCCCGTCATGGCCCGATCCTGTCGCTCACCCTGACGTACACGACCGCATCCGGCGCTAGATCCAATTGCAGTCGCTGACCGCACCGCTCGCCGACTCCAATCGCATCTGGCGATTCGCCGGTTGCTATCATTGCCGCAACGCTGCTCCATGGAAACGCCAATTGTGCCTGTTGCCGCTTGTCGGTGCCGTTGAAGACGATGAACGTCAGTTCAAATCGGCCTTGCTCCAACTGCCTGCGCTCTTCGAAAGCATCGAGGTTCAATACCATGATGTCGCGATCGTCGGCGTGTCCAAACGTTTCCCACATCAGACAGGCACGGAACACCCAGCCGGACCCGTAAATCTCCTGCCCGACCGAGCCAGGCGCCGGACCTTCCAATATCGGAATGTTCTCGAACGGGATATATTGCAGGGGTAGTTCGCCCCGACCCGCATCAAAGCAGCGGGGAAAGAAGTAGAAATTGTTCTTCCGCGCGTGATCGACAACCCGTAACAACGCCAACGACGGAGGAAATCTCTTAAACGTCGGACAGAGCCTGGCCAACACCTCAATGTTTTCGAAGAGGGCGGGGTAACTGATTGTTGCACACGCTTGAAACATGCCCAGAGTATTGATTCTTCTGCTTTGTTCCGTCGTACGATCCGCATACCAATAGAGCATTCGCAACGTCTGCGCGAGAAGGTAATGATAGACCTCCTCGTAGTTCGCCAAGGGATGCATAACTGCAAGGCGGTACGCGGCCTGCGTCCCCATCGCGAGCAGGAAAACCTCCTGGTGAATCGTATTCACCGGCAACCGGTGAAGCATTCGCGACGCATTTCTGGCTTCTTCCAGATAGCGCTCGCTGGCCGTCATTTCATGCAGATCCAGCATGAAGTTGGCATAAGCTCCGAGGACCGCGTGGCAATCACCCGCTCCGGCGCGTTCGATCGTCCGCCTGTTGAAGCTGAGCGGAAAAAGGTACGACGTCTTCTTCGCCAGCGGAATGACGACATCGTTGACTTCATCAATAACGCAACCGAGGAGGGATTGATTCTTCCGCAGGCGCCCCAACTGAAACAGTTGCTCGAGAACGTATACGTGTTGCCACGTGCCTGATACGGTATCGGCGGCAGCAGGCGCAAACGGCGTTTGGTTGGTCCGCAGGGCTTGATCAATCATTTGGCAGACGCGCTGGTAGAGCCGTGGTATGGGATCCCGCCTATCCACGCGCGAAAGCACCGCCAGCGGATGCGCGATCCAGATTGCCGCGTCAAAGCATGGCTTGATCATATCGAACCGATTGCCACGTGCTTCGATTGCCTCCTTCCAGGCGGGGCTGTAGCCGTCCACGTAATTCAGAATGAATTCATGACTTCCCTCCGTTTTCCGCCAACACAGCCCCTCCGTCATAAGATCTTCCGCACAATGATGAGCGAAGTCTCGCCATGAAGTGGCCCCCGAGGGCCACGGGCTGCTTCGGGGCAGCAACGGAAGACATTTATCAACCAGCAACCGCACCGCTTCGTGATCGTCTGCAAGAGCCTTTCGCGGGCGCGCGGTCAGGAAGTAACTAAAGTGCTGAACGCCCGAAGGAAACAGCCGGCCCGAGGCGCCGGTTGCATATAGGCCAAGTTCACCCGCTGGCTCGGGCTGGTATCGACGACGAAACCCGCACCGGTAGTTCAGAAATCGAGCGATGTTCTGCCGCGACATCCAGTTCATGCGCGTCATGTCGAAAAAGAGCATGATCTCCACGTTGAGATAGGGATCAAAGTAATAGGTCGCGGGAAAGTCATTGCCGTAAGCGTCGTCGTTCCATTTGGTTGGATTCGTGATCTGCGTGATGAACCATACGTGATCGCCGCGCTCGTAGGGCGGGAGCGGGCCAAGATCGAGCGTGATCTCCGGTTCAAAGCCATTTTGCATGCACAGCTGGATGTCTTGTTCCGCATTCACTTCGACATCGAAAATGAACCAGCCTCGCGCGGCATCCGCGGTGATCGTCGCCCGCCAGGTTGTAATGCCCATGTTGCCATGCTTGCCATCACCCCCGATCGTCCCCGTCAACAGAATGCGAGCATCGTCGACTTTCTTGATGTCACTGGCGTGGAGTTCGAATACGTTGCCGCGGACCAACGGATTGTGGGTGGCGGACGCCGATCTCCAGCCGGTTTCCGGATCTCTTATGAAAAGCTGGTAACCAAAGCTTGCATCACTACCGCGCTGAGACACGGTAAGCTTCATTTCTGCGCACGTCAAAGACACGGGTTCGATCGGCATCTATTTTTCCGACGGTGATGAGAAGTACCGCCGCGCCCGGAGCCGCAAGCTGCCCACGGAGTGCCTCCACATGATCGATGATGGCCAGACCCGGTTCCTCTAATGGCCCGTAAGCGAAGGTTGGGTTTGTGGATTCTCCGTCGAATTATCTTCGGTCGGCGCGGATGTCGGAACATGTAGCGTCGTCGTAGGCGGTTGATCGATATCGGGGTGCCATGCCCACGGCATATTGGGAATCCACGCCGGATGCACACCCACGTAGATTCCTACGAGGAACCCCACTAAGGTCCACGCTAGAATGCCGAGTATGCCGTAGATACGACTGGGTCTTTTTAGCAGCGGCGTGGTTTCCATGAGACCTTCGCAAAGTTTGAATTTGGTTTCCTCGTAACACCGGCCTGATTCGGTGACGCTCCCAACCTACCAAGCATACGCTCGATTGTACAATGGAGGGGGGTAAAGCAAACCTGGGGACGTCCGGTTTGATCACCGGCAGTCTTCTGGCTCGTTCTCGGTACGGTCGAGCCGTGCAAGGGTGAATTGCTGCCGAAAATGGAAGAACGGGCCATTTCCCTCGTTAACGCCAGGCGGTACCATAACAGAAATCGCTGCCGGCAAATCAAAAGGAGCCGTCCGGCCGGCGACGGCAAATAGGAGGAATGACCATGAAGGCGAAATCTTTTCTAGTCGTTCTCTTGATAATGGTGGCCGGTGGATCATTGTGCTTGGCCCAAATGTCGGCTGAGGAGGCCCAGCAAAGGTTGCAAGACAAGATCGCGGCGGCGACTCAGCCCGACGCGCTCCAAGCCCAGATCAAATCGCTGCGAGCACAAATTGACGACCTGAAACGGCAACTTGCCGCCGCCAAAGCCGAGAATGAACAACTGAAGGGAAAGCTGGCGCTCCTTCAGCCGGTTGCGCCGTCGAATGGCGGGCCCGCGAATGGCGAGCCGGCGAAAACGCCGCAATCAACCTTCACGTCCAGGGCAAAGGCGACCCACTGGGGTCCAAGTCATTATCCCCCGGCGGAGATTCTGGATGCCGAGAAGACTGACGCCGAAATAGATGCGCTGGCCGCCAGGACCGCACTTAAGCCGGAAATGGTTGCGGCCCTGCACGAAGGAAAACCAACCATCGGAATGCCGGAGGAGGGATTGAAAATCATCATGATTCTGAAAAAGCAGGCGGATTCCGAGTCTGGAACGACCTATCTCGGCTGGCCGAAGCAGCAAGTACAAATAGTTCAGAAAGCAATTTCCGGCCCTGACGGGAAGGTATATTACACGAATGAAGAAGGCGTCGATTACAGCAATTGGCCAAAGATCATCGTGCAAAACGGCGTTGTTACCGAGATTGATGCCGCGCAATGAGCCGCCAATCGTCGCCCGGCGATTAATTTCCGACTTGGTTGAAACACGATGTCAAATTTCGATTGACCGCGACGTTAAGACTTTGGATGATACCGGCGCCAGTGCATACTTTTTCCGCGGAGGCAACTTGCAAATTCGTGAGGCGATCAATCGCCATTCAGCGATTTCCACAGTCGTGGTAATTTGCGTTCTAATTCTTGGCTTAGTTCTGATCGCGTTAGAACTCAAGGGTGAGAGCGGAAAGCCGCCTAAGGATAACTACTATTCGACCGATGACGGCAAGACCTGGTTCGTTGATTCTGCCAGCAAATTGCCGCCCTTCGATCATGATGGAGTTCCGGCGGTTCGCTGTTTCGTTTTCAAAGGCGGTAACGGGAAATTCGTGGGATTACTGGAAAAATATACTGATGCCACGCGGGATCAACTTGCGCGCACGGCGGAGCAAATGCGGCCTCGCGATGATGTAACCGTCCTGGTCAAGAAGCCCGGTGAAAAAGACTGGAAAGAAGTGGGTATGGATCAGGCGGCAATGATGCTCATGCATGTCTCGGGTCCTAATGGCACAGACGCTGAGCGCGTCATGCCCTGACAGGAACGCCGTTAGTATACGTCCTGCCCTAGAATTCCCCAGCCAGGCACGCCGTTAGTTGTTCGACCCGTGTAGTCTGGATCTGGGTCCATCATGTCTCTCACGTTGATCAGCTCACAGTGGAAATCGCAGAATCCGGCGACATAGTTCGGATATTTTCCATAGTCTAGAATCGCATAAGCTGGGAACGCTTCGACTTTTTCGTGAAAAGCGTGGAACTCCATGATTGCGATCTTCTTTGAACTATGTCGCGCCAAAGTAATCTTCACGCCGGAAGGGGTTATCCCAGGGACGCGACCCGAGGATGCTTGTTGAATGAATTGGGGACTGGCCCAAAGCGAAAGGGGGTACCAGTAGCTCGTGCGCCCGTTCGTCCCTATATAGCCGACAGAAGCTGCGCCGTACCAGTTACCATTCTGGTCGCCGCTGACTGACCTCAACGCCTGGTCCTGATCATCGGGACAATGCACTACAGCCGGGCTGGGCCAGTATTTGGCTGCATTCACCAGGTCTAGGTCACTCGCCGAACTGCCGGAAGGGGCAAGTGAAGCCATGTTGAAATACTTCCCCAGATAGGCAGGCTCGGGATCCGCAACATCCCACCACGGATTAAGCTCCACCGCATAGGGGTTGTAAGGGCTTGAGTCCCACCAACACTTGCCTCCGCTGCCCCCCGGGCCTATATCGCACGGGAAAAAACCGCCATTGTCGTTGGTGTACATCAGCATGGCGTTAAGCAGTTGCCGCTCGTTGTTCATGCATTGAAGGCGGTTAGCCTGCACACGGGCTTTCTGAAGAGACGGCAACAGAATCGAGATCAGAAGCGCGATGATTCCAATCACGACCAACAATTCAACGAGCGTAAAACCCTGGTTCTTCCTGCGAGAAGTCATAATAAATCCCTATAACTGACCGGCCAAGCCTCCGCAGCCGAACCGGCAAGATGACCCGAAATATAGGGCGGCCGCATAATCCTCACAATCAAACTTCGCGCTAATCGAAGATTGATTCTCAATGGTGCCGGCGGGGCGTTGACAGTGCATTAGCGGATGATACCACGGCCACCGGCCCTGCGACCCTATGTGGCTCTGCCGTTCCCGTGTATTTTTCCCCTCGCCCCGCGTACTCGTGGGGAGAGGGTTTAGGGTGAGGGGCGATTTTTGAACGTCGAATGTGGCCCCTCACCCTATCCTTCTTCCCGATGTACCGGAGAGGTTTCAATCTTTGCGATAAGCCCTTGTCGCAAATGGCAGTTCGCCCCAAACTCATAGCCGTGTTTTCAAGCCATTGCCCAGTTGGGTGCGCATACCGCACCGAGTCGCATTTTGGGTGGCTGCCAAGTTGGCCATCAACGCCCTGCAAAAGCTTCGTAATGCTGGACTTGCAGCATATATCAGAAAGTTGCTGTGTACCGGGGCGAGGGGAAAAACGGTGAGCGTGACGCGAACGGCACCTTTTTTCGACGATATGCGATGGTCATACTCGGAGGATAAATCATTTGTTCAAGCCGAGCGCTTCGAAGAGCGGCCCCAGATGCCTTTCATAATTCCGCCAGCGGCCCACGGACCGGGTGTAGATCGGCTGGCGAACCTGCCAGTCACTGGCTGTCTGCACGGTCCGCTCGGTCCGGTGAAAATCCAGACATGCTGCGTTCCAGGGCAAACCCAGGAAACTGATGATGCGGCGGCTTTGTCCTTCCAAATCTGCGACCAGGTCCTCGTATTGCACCTCGAGCATCCGCAGAGGCAGCACCTTCAGCCAGTGGGCGATGAGCCGATCGGTATGGACGTGATGGCGGCCGCATTGAACCAGATCGAAGGAGAAAAGATTGCCGGCGCTAAACCGCTGGAAGAAACAGGAGAGGCAGGTGTCGCGAGGATCGCGGCGGCAGAGAATAACACGCGCTGAGGGAAAGAGCGTGGCGATCAATCCAAGACGCTCGACATTCTCGGGCATTTTGTCGATCACGCGCAACGCCGAACCGCCGAGGACCCGCAGGCGATCCAATTGTTTGCCGGCGGCGTCCTTGATGGGACCCCGCTCGCATTCGGTGACCCTCAGCGAGGCCGCGATGTTGCCGATGTCCCTCAGCTCGCCGGCGCCGAAAACATCGGGATGACTGGAAGCGATCTGTTCGACAAGGGTGGTTCCGGAGCGCGGCATTCCCACGATGAACACGGGCAATTCCGAAGGCTCGCCCCAGTCCCGCGTGCGCGCAAAAAAGTCCGGCGTGAACATCGCAATTGACTCATCCACGCCATGCGCAAACTGATCACTGCTGTACCCCTCGCCGGCGGCGCGGCGCATCTGTAATACCAGCGAATTGGCCCGGGAGTAGTGAGCAAATGCTTCATCGAAGCGGTCGGCCTCGTCCAGCATCTTTCCGAGGATAAATCCGAGCGCGGCGCGGTCGCGGATGGACGTTTGCGGATCATTGACGGATGCGATGAGCCGGGCCATCTCCGCCGCGTCGGCGCTCGCGCCAACACTGGCCATAAGGGTGTAGGCCTGAACCGCGCCCGGTCGCCGGGCCAGGCTCTGGCGAGCGCAGTCGGCGGCCTCGGCGAACCGCCCAATTTGCCGCAAGACGTGGCCGAGGTAAATCCAACCCGATGCCAAATCGGGCGCGATTTCAACGGCGCGGCGAAAACTATCCACCGCCTCGGCGCCCCGGCCGCTCTGGCACAGGATCATGCCGCGCGCCTGGTGCGTGATCGCCGAATCGGGGGCGAGGGCCGCGGCGCGATCCAGAGCCTTGGCCGCCTCATCAAACCTCCGCAACTCGGCTAGGGCGATGGCCAAGAAGTTATGGGCGTCGGAGTTATCCGGCTCGCATTGAGCAGCCTGCTGGAAGGCTAGACGCGCCTCCTCGAAGTGGCCCTGCGCGCGATACAACTGGCCGAGATTAAGGTGAGGCATAGCCCAAACCCGCCTGGACTCGATCGCCTTGGAATAGGCCGCGATGGCCTCGTCGAGTTGCCCCTTGGCCTCTAAGACGGTTCCCAGATTGTTGTGCGCTTCGGTGAAATCAGGCTTGAGCCGAATGGCCTGCCGATAGGAACCGATCGCCTCGTCAAGCTGCCCCTTGTCCTTCAGGGCATTGCCGAGATTGTTGTGCGCTTCGGTGAAATCAGGCTTGAGCCGAATGGCCTGCCGATAGGAAGCGATCGCCTCGTCAAGCTGCCCCCTGGCCTTCAGTGCGTTACCGAGATTGGTGTGCGATTTGGCGTTATCAGGGTCGAGCCGAACGGCGTGCCGCTGGGCGGCGATCGCCTCGTCGAGCCGTCCGATGTGCAATAGGCCATTGCCGAGGTTGCGGTAATAAATCCCACGGGTCGAACAAATCCCGATCGCTCGCCGGATCAATTCGATCCCCGCGTCCAACCGGCCCGCCTGTAATTCCAGCACCCCCAACATATGCAATGCGTCCGCATGATTGGGCTGCCGAGCAAGGACCTGCCGGTAAATCCTCTCCGCCTCCGCCAAACGGCCCGCCCGATAGTGCGACAAGCCGGATTCGTATTGCTTCTGAAGTGTCATGCGACCGGGCATTGTAATCGAGAAACGCCGCTCCGGTCCCATTGGATACCGATCCTAACGAGTCTTCTGGGTTCGGTACGAATTCGACCTTGACGTTGACCGATCTGGCGCGGCAAAGGATTTTGGAAAGTCAGGCGCGATTCCTGGTCCATTGGGATAATGCGTCCACCACTCGTGTGATGACGCTGTCCCAATCCCCCCGGGAGGGCTGGCGGAATAATCGCATCGTCGGATACCATGGGCTGTCCGTCCGGTCGTGCAGCCAACGGAAATCCGGCACAAGCTGAAGCATGACCCACACCGATCTCCCCAGTGCCCCCGCCAAATGCGGCACGGAAGTATCGGTAGTAATGATCAGGTCCATCAACGACATCACCGCCGCGGTGTCTGCAAAGTCGTTCAGTTCCGGGCCGAGATCGACCAATTCCAATCCTACCGGCGGATTTTTCGCCTGCTCCCCGGGCGGACCTTTCTGGAGACTGTAAAACTTGACGCCTCGGGCGGCTGCAAACGGGGCCAATTGTTGCAGGTTCACCGATCGCGTTCGATCCCATTTGTACCGAGGATTGCCCGCCCACGCCAAGCCGACCCTCAATTGCCCGTCGGGAGCGCCGAGCGTTCGACTCCATGCCTCAGCCAGCGCCGGTTCGGGGGTCAGATAGGGCACGATTTGGGGAATGTTGTCTAACGTCGTCCCGAAAACCCGCGGCAGACTTAGCAGAGGACAGTGCAGATCAAAGGCCGGCAGGGGCTGGCCTGGGGTCACGATTTGGCATGTCCCGGCCATTGTCAGGAAGAGCCGTTGGAGTTGGGACTGACATGCAATGATGATTCTCCCGCCCCGCTGCGCCACCACCGGCAAGTAGCGGATGAATTGAATGGCATCCCCAAAGCCCTGCTCGGTGTGGAGCAGAATCGTGCGACCTTCCAATGGGCAGCCATCCCACTGTGGTTGAGTGAGGTTTCGCTGGTGAGAGGGAAAATCCTCGCATTTCAATCGCCATTCAAATTCTTCCCAGCCTTGTTGAAAATCGCCCCGCGCCAGCAGCGCTAACGAAAGATTGTTGTGGGCTCCGGCGAAGTTGGGCCTGAGGGCAATGGCCTGGCGATAGACAGCGATGGCCTCATCGAGTTGTCCTTTGTCGTTCAGGGCTTTGCCAAGATTGCTGTGGACTCCGGGAACGTTGGGGTTAAGGGCGATAGCCTGGCGATAGGCGACGATGGCCTCATCGAGTTGTCCCCTGTCGTGCAAGGCATTGCCGAGATTGCTGTGGGCTTCGGGAATGTTGGGGTTAAGGGCGATCGCCTGGCGAAAGGCGGCGATGGCCTCATCGAATTGTCCCTTGTCTTTCAGGGCTATGCCCAGATTGCTGTGGGCTTCGGGAAAGTTGGGCCTGAGGGCAATGGCCTGGCGATAGGCGGCGATCGCCTCATCGAGTTGTCCTTTGTCTTTCAGGGCAATGCCGAGATTGCTGTGGGCTTCGGCGAAGTTGGGCCGGAGGGCAATGGCTTGGCGATAGGCGGCGATCGCCTCATCGAGTTGTCCTCTGTCTTTCAGGGCACTGGCGAGATTGCAGTAGGCTTCGGAGTAGTTGGGCCTGATGGCGATCGCCTGGCGAAAGGCGGCGATGGCCTCATCGAATTGTCCCTTGTCTTTCAGGGCCATGCCGAGATTGCTGTGGGCTTCGGGAAAGTTGGGCCTGAGGGCAATGGCCTGGCGATAGGCGGCGATCGCCTCATCGAGTTGTCCTTTGTCTTTCAGGGCCATGCCGAGATTGCTGTGGGCTTCGGCGAAGTTGGGCCGGAGGGCAATGGCTTGGCGATAGGCGGCGATCGCCTCATCGAGTTGTCCTCTGCCTTTCAGGGCATTGCCGAGATTGTTGTAAGCTTCGGTGTAGTTGGGCCTGATGGCGATCGCCTGGCGATAGGCGGCGATGGCCTCATCCACGTGCCCCTTTCTCTTTAGGGCGTTGCCGAGATTGTCGTACGCTTCGGCGTAATCAGGCTTGATCCGAATGGACCGCCGGATCAATTCGATCCCCGCGTCCAACCGGCCCGCCTGTCCCGCCAGCACCCCCAAAAGATGTAATGCATCCGCATGATTAGGCTGCTGCGCCAGGACCTGGCGGTAAATCCTCTCCGCCTCCGCTAAGCGGCCCGCCTGATGATGCCAAAGGCCAGATTTGAGTTGTTGCTGAAGCGTCATGCGACTGGGCATTGTAATCGCGAAAGCCCGTTCCGGCCCCACTGGATATTGATCCTAACGTGACGGCAAAGGATTGTGGCGCTTCCGGTCGGCGCCCGAACAATGTGATTTGTTCATCTCACGGCAGAATGCCAAAAATTTGTCAAAAATAGAGTTGCAGTTCACCCCCCAGACACGAAAAAATGCAAGTGATGACGATAAAAACTGGATTATCGAAAGGTTTCACGGCCCCCTTGGGGGCCTTCGTGACGGCACGCCCTATGGGCCGTGGAGCATCATTTTTGGGTCTGACCCTCAACGCGGCGTCTCTCGGTTTCCCGGGAAACGACACGCGCTCATCAATTTCCGACTTGGGGGATCTTTGATTGTAACCGCGTCCGCGGGCCGCTATTGTTCCAACTCGTTCAGGAGGGTGGCTCGCCGGCGAATTGTGTCGTTGGCGACCTTCCTATACATCATAAGTTCCACGGAACTTAAGGAGAGAGACATGTCGAGAAAAACGTGCGTTTTGACGTTGGCGGTTGGCGGCGTTTGTTGTTTTGGCGTGAGCAAGGCTTCCGCCCAGAACACCTTTTTGCCGGGTAACGTTTGGCCGAATCCGGATTTGAGCACGAGCGTGGTTTCCTCAGGTGAACTGAATGGCGTGGACCAGATTTATAGCTATTATAACGGAACCCCTGCCCAATGGGGTACCATACCCAATACTGTTGGTGACGCCAACCCTCGCCCCGCCGGTTGGCACCGAGGTGGTGGTGATTTTGGGGTCCAAACCGCTCCCAATTTTTGCCTTTATAACACACCGGGTAACAGCGCGGGCGAAGGCACAGCCCCCGCCGGCACCGCGGGTGCGCCCACCTCTACAAATCCCCCATCCGGGCCCTTGGCGACGCCCGGCTACGCGCTGGAGGTGAGCGACTCGAGCATAACCACCTACGGCGAATGGTTTTCCGATTGGAACCCGCTGCCCGCCGCTGTCGTAGCCAACCCTGCAACAACAGGGTTCGAGTTACGCTTCTACTATGAGGACACTGCTCCGCAGCCCCGCGACGGACAACTTCGCGTCACCATCAATTTCGGAACTGCGGTAAGTAATGACATTTTGACCGGCGATCCTGCTAATCTTGGCCATGTTGACACGACGTTTAATTTCCCCAGTGCAGGTGTCGATACGTGGACGGAAGAGGACATAGGGCTCAACGCGCCCGTGGGCTCAGAGTCGGCGAGAATCACCATTGACACGGGTGGCGGTAACGACACGTTGGGCAATATCTGGGTCAGCGACATTTCCGTCGCTGTGCCGGAGCCGTGCTCGATCGCCGGAGCCACCGTCGGATCGATGCTCTTGTTGGCCAGGCGACGCCGCCGGGCATAAGCTCGTGTCGGACATG
>Ga0208189_1001160_pt1 | contig 12072 bp, 8 predicted proteins | sample June2015DPH_10_5_FD_184702 | JGI IMG/M metagenome (GOLD analysis project Ga0208189, IMG submission 184702) | Peatland microbial communities from SPRUCE experiment site at the Marcell Experimental Forest, Minnesota, USA - June2015DPH_10_40... | ecosystem: Environmental > Terrestrial > Soil >... | reverse complement strand
CCTCTTATTGAAATTTGTTGAAATCGAGTGAAAATAACTGTTTTAGATTGAATGCGTTGCGAGCACACAGTTGAAAGCTGTGGTTTCGTGCAGTCCCTGGATGCCTTGACCGCTACGATTTCATCTACAGTCGCTCATTTCCTACATAGAAAGTTTGGATGAGCGCATTCCCAGCCCTTGATGTATACACAAGATGATGGCCATTTCACCTCTGAATCGCGGGCACAGGCACGTAGCACCCAGTCACGAACAAGTCCGTGCGTGAAATAAATGTTGAGATGTATCGTCGGCAAAATTGAACACCCACCGAACGGGCCGACGACTACTCGGCATGGAAGTTGATCAGCATCTCCTTCAATTGCGAGCAATACCAAGTGATTCGCTTTGTCCAAATCCGTCAGATCCTCGGCGTGAGCATCTGGAAAATTGCTGCTACAGTTCTTCTCTTCTTAGTCGCATACTCACGTGGACTCGGTCAGGATTATCCAGCTTCTTGCAAACCTAACGATTGGTTTCTGCTGAGAGCTCAGGCAGAAGCAGGTAAGGTTTCATTGCTTTGCAAGGGGGTTGTAGATGCCAGCCTCGAACGGCGCTCCATTGCCGAGCGCGAGTTGAACGGGTTCATTCGCCAGCACCCTGACACTGCCAGCGTAGTCGCCGCGCACGAGGCTCTCGGAAATATGTACTACCGAGAAGGGCGATATCGAAAGGCTCTTCATCAACTTGACATGGAATTGATTGAACACTCTGCTGCAGAAGACGCCAAGGAAGTGCATTCTTTCTTTTCTGTTCTTTCGCAGTATCCAGATCTGGAGATCGCAAGTAACCTTCCTTCGGAGGTGCAAGCTGAGACTGTTGGGGAGAACCTTTATTTACCTGTGCGTGCAAATGGTTTTCTCGGAATCTATATCGTCGACACGGGCGCGAATGTTTCGGCACTTTGCGAATCTGAAGCTCGAAGACTGGGACTAATAACGCATGAAACAGTGTCGAAGGCGCTAGATGTCAGCGGAGCTAGCATCGGCATGCGAGTAACAGAAACGCCGGATTTATGGATAGGGAAGACACATCTAAAACATGTTGCCTTCGCGGTTTATCCCGATTCGAGCGAACCATTCGTCGAACTTCCAAAAGGCCATAAGGGCATCCTTGGAATTTCAGTCTTGATTGCTTTGGGAGCCTTTCGGATCGATAGGGATAATCATTTCGAAATACTCTCCAATCCCAAGTCGACGGCACAGAATCTCCCGATAGTTTTTAATGGTGCATCGGCTGTAGCCCAGATTGGGCTGAACGGGAAGACCTTGAGTTTTATCTTCGATACGGGTGCGGCACGATCATATCTATACCCCCCGATCATCGCGGCCGTGCCTGATTTGGCACGCACAGCAAGGAGGCAATATCAAAGTGTAACCGGCGCTTCCGGCAGCACTGTTCAAGAGGTTTTCATTATGCCCTCAGTAAATCTCTTCCTTGGGAAGAACGTCGTCCTTTCACCAGCAACGGTTCTCCTCAGAGGAGATACCGAAGACAGCAAATGGGCAGCGGGAATCCTCGGGTTTGATCTAATATCGCAGACACTTCCAATCACTGTAGACTTCAGGAGAATGCAGATTTCAACAGAGTAATCCGAAACCCAAGAATCATTCGCTGGCAACTCCAGCACTTCAGGATAAGCATGGATAAGTCGACAACCTATTCGAGGGTTCATCCGGTAGCCTATAGCTCGAAAATGACTGCATCACCGCCTTTGTCGGTGGCACAAAGATGGTGATAGACTCCAAACTGATTGAATCAAGACGAATCCCTGCGCCAGTCTCGGTGTCCAGCATTGTGGATCGATGCCTACAGCGATTTCTCGACAGCTTCATAACCGTTGCGCTCGCGTGCTCAGCCGTTCAGCACTTACTCTCAGGAACATTGCGAAAAATCCATGCAAAGAAACAACACGTTGGGATGTGTCTCAGTCTCGATGCGCAAGCAGGAATCATCGGCCGGCAGATTTAAGGCTCTCTTAAGGCATCGTCGACTGCCATAAGAACGAGACTCCTGGCATGGTTCCCGGCAGCCAGGTCCTGATGTGCCGGATCAGAGGTGAACCGACAGGACTCAAGTGACCGCAAGGAGAAGCGACGTGAGCAAAACCCGAAATTTCCTGCCGCAAATCCTGATGGCTATTGCAGCCAGCATGCTTCCTGCTTCCACCCAGACCAACTGGAAGGTGCTCCACACATTTCATGTTGGTGGGGACGGCAGTTGGGATTACGTCACAACGGATGCGCCGAACCAGCGCCTGTTCGTGACGCGCAGTACGCACACCATGGCGATTGATGAGGTAACTGGCAAAGTGCTGGGCGACATTCCCGGCCAGATTCGCTCGCATGGTATAGCCTTGGTTCCGGCGCTCGGACGAGGCTTCATCACGGATGGAGGCGGACCGGGCGCGATTGTCGTTTTCGATTTAAGAACATACGCCGTGCTCGGCAAGATTCCCGCGGTTCCGGACGCGGATGGCATCATCTACGACAAGAAACTCAATCGCGTTCTGGCTGTTTCAGGGGATGGCAACGAGCTGCTGACTTTCAGCCCTGATATCGATCCAACGACCGGCAAGCTCGACCCGCCGATCCCGCTCGGCGGGGCGCCGGAGTTTCTCGCATCCGACGGCTCGGGCAAGGTGTACATCAACCTTGAAGACAAGAATCTTGTTGCCGTCGTCGATCTGCTCACGCGCAAGGTTGTTGACCGCTGGCCCGTCGCTCCCGGAGGACATCCGGTGGGCATGGCGATGGATCCGGCCACGAATCGACTGCTTATCGGCTGCCGCAATCCACAATTGTTAGTGGTAATGAACGCCGAGACCGGTACGGTCGAGAGCTCGCTGCCGATCGGTGCCGGTGTCGATGCCACGAGCTTTGACGCGGGCCAAGCGTTTGCCAGTGCCGACGATGGCACTCTCACCGTTACCTCAGTGAAAGACGGTAAGTGGGTCGTAGACCAGACGGTCACCACGCCAATGGGCGCACGCACCATGGGGCTGGATCCGGCGACGCACCGGATTTACCTCCCCACAGCCGAACTGGAGCCTGCAGCCACCGGTAGACCGAGACAAAAACCAGATACATTTATGATTGTTGAAGTCGGACATTGATCCACGAGGATAATGATTCCATTGAGAAGGCAAAGCAGTTTCTTCCTGCTTGGCGGCGTTCTGGCGGGTTTGCTCAGCGGCGCGGCCATAACACGGGGTCAGGCGCCGGCGCCTGAAACAGCGGCCTCTGCTCCTGTTGCCCAGCCGGTCGTGGTTACGCTGGAAGAGGCCATTCGCCGCGCACAGTCGAGCGATCCGGCCTTTGCTGGGGCGCAGGCCACCGGCCAGTCGGCGGCGCTGGACCGCTCCATTGCCCGCGCCGATTTGCTCCCCAGCGTGCGCTTATTCAGCCAGGACATCTACACGCGACCCAATGGGATTTACAACGAGGGCGATGCAGGTCAGTCTTCGGCGCCTTTGCCCAGCTTCGTCGCCAACGACTCGAGACCCTGGGAGTACATGGCGCAGGGTGTCGTGGACGAAAAATTCAGCTTGGCAGGGACGGCGGCCGTGCGCCGGGCTGACGCAGCCGCGGCGCAGGCGGCGGCGGAGCAGGAGATTGCACGGCGTGGACTGGTGGCCGGCGTAACAACGCTCTTCTATGCCTCGCTGGCGGCCGATCACAAAGTGGACGTGGCGAAGCAAGCGCGGCAGGATGCGGCCGATTTCACCAAGCTGACCACTGAGCGCGAGCAGGCCCGCGAAGCCGCGCACGCCGACGTGGTGAAGGCGCAGCTTGAAGAGTTGCAAAGCACACGTGAATTGCAAGACGCGCAGGTTGAAGCGGAAAAGGCGCGGCTGGAACTTGGAGTGCTGCTCTTTCCCGATCCGCGTACTCCCTACATGCTGAGCGCGCAGCAGGCCGTGCCGCCGCTTGCTTCGCGCCAGGATATAGACGCGGCGGCGGCGAAGTATAACCCCGAGCTCGCAAGTGCCCTTGCCGCTCTGAGCGCCACCAATGCCGATGTGCTGGCGGCGCGGGCCGCCTATCTGCCCGACTTCCAGTTCAACCTGACCTACGGCATTGACGCCAATCAATTTTCCGTCAATGGCCCCCTCATCACCAACGGGACCAGTAGCGGGATCCAGGCGCGTAACCTCGGCTACTCCACCACCGCTACAGTCAACCTCCCCGTCTGGGATTGGCTTTCCACTGAGCACAAGGTCAAGCAGAGCGAGATTCGCCGCCAGGCGGCGCAGGTGGCGTTGAGCGCGACGCAGAGGCAGGTGATTGCGAAGCTTGATGAAGCCTACTCCGAAGCTGCCGCAGCGCGCGATCAGCTTGACTCGCTGGAGCAAAGTGTTTCCATTGCCGCCGAGAGCCTGCGCCTGACCAAGATGGCCTATCAGGCCGGCGAATCTACGGTGCTGGAGGTGGTAGACGCGCAAAATTCCTACGTGACTGCTGAAAATGCGCGCGAGGACGGACGCGTGCGCTATGAGACCGCCCGAGCCGAGTTGCAAACGATCACCGGAACCATGTGAAGAGACAATGAGCGAAACCATGAATGGCAAAACCATGAGCCAAACCCAAAAACGAATTGCGTGGCGCTCCAGGGTCCACCTCCTTCTTCTGAGCGCAACCATGCTTCCACTAGCCGTGCTGCCCGGCTGCAAGAAGGAAGAAGCGCCAGACGTCCAGGTCACGGTGCAGGCCGAGCATCCTGAACAGGGGCCGATCTCAAGCCGGATTACCGCCGACGCTGTGCTCGCTCCGCTGGCGCAGGCCGCCATAGTGCCCAAAATCGTTGCTCCGGTGGGCAAGTACAGCGTGGAGCGCGGCACGCATGTGAAAGCGGGTCAGCTGCTGGTCACTCTTGAGAACAAGGACCTCACTGCGGTTGCACAGGACAACCAAGGTTCCTATGAAGCTGCGCAGGCCGCCTATGACGCGGCCACCAAAGCCCAGGTCCCTGAAGACGCCATCAAGGCCGACTCCGATCTGGCCCAGGCCAAGGCTAATCTGGACCTGGCGCAAAGCATCGTGAACGCCCGCAAACAGCTCTTTGCCGAGGGCGCCATTCCGGGCCGCGATTTTGACACTGCGCGGGCCTCGCTCATAGAGGCCCAGGAAACGTATGACGTAGCTGCCAAGCAGGCTGAGTTCATGCACAGCGGGGGCCACGAATCCCAGTTGAAAGCTGCCCAGGGCCAGTTGACCTCAGCCGAAGGCAAGTTGAAAGACGCGCAGGCTGACGTGAGCTACTCTCAAATTCGCAGCCCCATCGATGGCGTCGTCACCGATCGGCCGCTCTTCCCCGGCGAAACCGCCGCAGCGGGCGCGCCAGTGATTACAGTGATGGATACCTCCAGCCTCATCGCCAAATCTCATATCGCGCAAAATCTGGCCCAACAGATCAAAGTGGGCGGCGAAGCGCAGGTCCATGTTCCGGGCATCGATGATCCGGTTCCCGCCAAAGTTTCCATGGTCAGCCCCGCGCTCGACCCCGGCAGCACCACTCTTGAAGTCTGGCTGAAGATCGACAACAGGAACGGAAAACTCAAGGTGGGAACGCCGGTGAAGGTTTCCATTACCGGAGAAACGGTTGAGAAGGCATGGAAGGTTCCCCTGACCGCGGTTCTTACTGCTGACGACGGCGGCAAATCCGTCATGATCATCGGCAGCGACGGCGTGGCGCACAAGAAGGCCGTTACGCTGGGCATTACCGATGGCGACGACATCCAGGTGCTGACCGGCGTGGCGCCGGCAGACATGGTCATTACCGGCGGGAGCTACGGACTTGACAATGGCACCAAGGTAAAGATCGGCAAGGCAGAGGACGATGACGATGCCAAGCCAGGCGCGGGCAAGGATGATGATAACGCCAAGCACGCCGCAGCGGGCAAGGGCAGGGAGAAAGACTGATGCCGATCGACACTCCAGCCGACGGTCACAAGCCCTTCTGGCTGGCCCGGTACACGCACACCATTTTCTTTTTTGCGGCTGTATTGACGCTGGCTGGCATCTATTTCGCCATGCAGGTGCCGATCGCCGTCTTTCCTGAGACGAACTTTCCCCGCGTGGTCATCGGCGTGGATAACGGCGTGATGCCCGTGGAGCAGATGCAGGTAACGGTCACCAAGCCCATCGAGGATGCGGTCAACTCCGTCCCCGGCCTGTTGACGGTCCGCTCCACCACCAGCCGCGGCTCCGCTGAGGTGAGTCTCTTCTTCAGCTGGGACGTGGACATGGTGCGCTCGCTGCAACTGGTGGACGCGGCGCTGGCCACGGCGCAGCAATCGTTGCCCGCCACGGCCAAGATCACCACCAACCGGCTCACCTTCGCCAGCTTCCCAATCCTCGGCTACAGCTTAACCTCTGACACCATCTCGCAAACACGCCTTTGGGAGATTGCCACTTACGACCTGAAGCCTCCGCTGAATCGCGTCAGCGGGGTGAGCACCGTGGTTGTGCAGGGTGGTAAGGTACCTGAGTTTCATGTGATCCCCAACCTCGCCCAGCTGCAAACCGCGGGCGTCACCATCTCCGACATCGTCAACGGCATCCAGGCTTCAAACATTGTTGACTCGCCTGGACTCTACGAGGCCAATCACCAGTTGATCCTCGGCCTCGTCGGTGCGCAGGTGCATGACATTGATGGACTGCGCCAGCTCGTCATCAAGACCAGCGCTGCCGGATTACCCATCCGCGTGGCTGACGTGGCCACAGTTGAAGATTCAACTGAGCCGGTCTACACCACTGTCACCGCCAACGGCAAACCAGCGGTGCTGCTCAACATCGCCCGCCAACCCACCAGCAATACCGTGGCCGTGGCCAATGCAGTGGCTTCTGAAGTCACCGAGCTGCGCAAGAAGCTGCCCCCGGGCGTGAAGCTGGAGCCATTTTACGATCAGTCGCAACTGGTGCGCGACTCGATCTCAAGCGTGCGCGACGCTATCTTCATTGGCCTGGTGCTGGCTTGCATCATCCTGTTTCTGTTCTTGCACGACTGGACCTCATCGCTCATCGCCGGGCTGGTTATTCCAGTCACCATCTCAGTTACGATCCTCGTGCTGTGGATGGTTGGCGAGAGCTTTAACCTGATGACGCTTGGCGGGCTGGCTGCGGCTATCGGGCTGGTAATCGACAACGCCATTGTGGTGGTTGAGAACATCGTGATGCATCGCGATAACGGCGAGCGTCGCGGCGAGGCGGTGCGCAAGGCACTCAAAGAGATCACGGCTCCACTGGTCGGTTCCACGATTACGCCTGTGGTTGTGTTTTTGCCGTTGGTTTCTGTGAGCGGAGTTACGGGGAGCTTCTTCCGCGCCCTGGCCATAACCATGACAGCAGCTCTTCTCACATCGCTGGCGCTGGCGCTCACATCGACACCCGGGCTGAGCTACGTGCTGCTGAAGGAGCACCGCGAAGACGCGACTCACGATCACGCTGCCGGACGCCTGCTAACGCGCGTGATTGAATTTCATCGCGTGGTTCTCGACTGGGCAATTGCCAAGCCGCTATGGGTCGGCGGCATCTGCCTGCTGCTCGTCATCGGCTCCTGGGTTGGCTATCAGGCTCTCGGCTCAGGCCTGTTGCCCGAAATGGACGAGGGCGGATTCATTCTCGACTACATCATGCCCGCCGGCAGCTCACTTACTGAGACCAACCGCGTTCTCGATCATGTGGAGAAGATTCTTCACGAAGATCCCGAGGTGGAATCCACCTCGCGCCGCACCGGATTGCAGATGGGCTTCGCCGCTGTCACTGAAGCCAACACCGGCGACTTTACCGTGAAGCTCAAAGCCAAGCGTAGCCGCAGCGTTGACGACGTGATGGATGACGTGCGCGACGAGATCAAGTCCACCGAGCCGGAGCTGGACATCGAGCTCCACCAAGTGCTGCAGGACAACATCAACGATCTTTCCAACGCGCCTGAAGCTATCCAGATCAAGATTTTCTCGGAGGATCAGCAATTGCTCAACCTGACCGGTCCGCGTGTGGGAGACGCAATCGGCAAAATTCCCGGCATCGTGGACGTGGAAGACGGCATTGAAGACACCATCAGCGGCCCGGCCACCAACTTCGAGGTCATTCCCAGCATCGCGGCGCGACTCGGGTTTACTCCAACGGAAATCTCTCTCGACGCAACCTCAATCCTCGATGGCATCGAAATCACCGATCCACTGATTTCCAACGGCCGCCCCTATACGATTCGCGTGCGCCTCGGCGATGAAACGCGCGCCTCGCTGGACGCTATCCAAGGCACCGTCTTCAACAGCAGTACAGGCCATACCGCGACCCTCGGCTCACTGGCCACCGTGACCCAGTTGCCGCCGCAGAATGAAATCCTCCGCGAAAATCTGCAACGCCTCGTCGTGGTCACCGGCGGTCTTGAGGGAACTGACCTGGGGACGGCGATGGGGAAAGTCCGTATGACTGTTGCCGGTCTCCATCTGCCCGCATCCGCGCGCGTCGAGTACGGCGGCACCTATGAGGAGCAGCAGAAGTCATTCCACGATCTGCTCCAGGTCTTGCTGCTGGCACTGGCTCTGGTCTTCGGAGTGCTGCTAGCCGAGTTCCGCAACTTCGAAGCGCCTATTGCCATCCTCACCTCGTCCGTGCTGTCCATCTCCGGCGTGATTGCCGCGCTGCTCATCACCGCAACCTCGTTCAACGTCGCTTCTTTCATGGGCCTCATCATGGTCATTGGCATCGTGGCTAAGAACGGCATCCTGCTGCTCGACGCCGAAGAGCGCTTCCGCGCGGAAGGCGCTCCGGCTCGGGAAGCGATGCTCCACGCCGCCCAGCGCCGCCTCCGCCCCATCGCCATGACGGCCCTCGCCGCCGTTTGCGGTATGTTGCCTCTGGCCTTCGCCCTCGGCGCCGGCTCGCAGATGCTGCAACCGCTCGCCATCGCCGTCATTGGCGGCCTCGTCATCTCCATGGCCCTCAGTCTCGTCGTCACCCCGCTGGTCTACTATCTCCTCACGCGCAATCGCACACAAACGCAGGAAGAGGTGGCATGATCTTATATGAGTGGTGTCGCCCCCTTAGTCACCTTTCCTACGCCAAAATAGCAATCTGCAGTTGAATCAGACAGATGGGTAGCGGATGCAGTTTGACTGCCCGAGTGTATAGCTGGATCATCCTGCCGACTGTAGATACTTTTGTAGATGGTGTTGCAGCCGAGGTTTAGCTAAAACCCAATATTGACGCACCTTCCGGCACTAGAGCATCTGGGCCAAAACCAGGTGATTGGAATTGCAGGTTTGCAAGTGTTTGAAAATATTGGTCGGGGCGAGAGGATTTGAACCTCCGACCCCCTGGTCCCGAACCAGGTGCGCTACCAGACTGCGCTACGCCCCGAACTTTGTTGCCCAGCCGCTCATCCTGCCAACAGCAACAAGCTGCTTCGCCAAGGGCCGCCTGCTGTGGCGATGTGCCACCAACAGTGGCCGAGTGGATGCCGGCGTGTGGGATGCAATCTGTGGGCCGAGAAAGGCGCACTGAATTGCAGTGCCAACTCAAGCAGTTTAGCAGAGAAGCGGGCGAGGTGCGCGGGCTTTGGCGATGCGCGGAGGAAGGCGTCGTTGCGGCGGGAGCAGTTGCCGACGCGAGCGGGGTGCGCAAGGTGGAAGAGCACAGGACGCCGGCCTGCAAGCAGATGAAGAAAGTGAGCGTGCTGGCGGACTGGACGATGGCGCAGGTGGATGCGTGCGCCGAGGCGCATGCGATTCCGAAGCGAAAGCTGTATGCGCGCGGGTACACCAGCGTCGGATGCGAGCTGTGCGCGGCGGTCCCGGACGATCCGGCGAACCCGCCTGCGGGACGCTGGGGCGGCATAAAACTGGAGTGCGGCTCCATACGTTTAGCGAGAAGATGTAATACACTCCTCTGGCGGGAGGGTGCAATGCGCTGGAGTGCCCGATGGTAGATCGAAGGCGGATCGTTCGGCTGTGGGGCGCGGGCGGGGCGCGGGCGCTGGTGACGCTGGTGCGCGCGGAAGGTTCGTCGTACCGCAGGCCGGGAGCGCACCTGCTGATTGGCGCGGCAGGCGAGTGCGCGGGGACGATAAGCGGCGGCTGCCTGGAGGCGGAGGTGGTGCGCAGGGCGCTGTGGATGGTACGCAACGGCGCGGTGGTGGAGCGCTACTCGACATTGTTTGACGACACGACGGAGATTCCCTTTGGGCTGGGTTGTGGCGGCGTTGTGGACCTGCTTCTGGAGCCGGCCGATACGCCGGAGTGCAAAGCGCTGGTGGCGGCGATGGAGGCTTCGCTGCGCGGAGAAGCGGCGCGCGTGGCGACATGGCTTCCTGCGGAGGGAAGGCCGCTGCGTCGCGCAGTAATCGCTGCGGATGGCGCGGTGATCTTTCGCAGCGAGGGTTTGGACGATGGCGATCTGGACTCGATTGCGCATCGTTTTGCGGCCCCTGTTGAGTGCGACTGCGAGGTCTATGTTGAAACGCTCTCCGCTCCGCAGCGGTTCATTGTGCTGGGCGCAGGCGAGGACGCGAAGCCGGTGGTGACGATGGCGTCGCTGCTGGGCTGGAGCGTGACGGTGGCCGATGGGCGCGCGCAGTTGGCGCGGGCGGAGCGGTTCGCCGAGGCGGTGCGCGTGCTCGCCGTCGCGTCGGTCGCGGAGTTGGAGATCAAGGCGGTGGACGCGGTGGTAATTATGACGCACAGCTACGAGCAAGACCGCGCGTTTCTTGTGGAGCTGCTGGCAGGGGCGGCGGGGTATATCGGGCTGCTGGGCGCGGCGCATCGCAGCAGCCTGCTGATCGGCGAGGCGGCGGCACAGCTCGGGCGCAGCGTGGCGGAAGCTTGCGCACGGGTGTGGGCGCCGGTGGGGATGGACCTGGGCGGCGATGGCGCGGAGGCGATTGCGCTGGCGGTGGTGGCCGAGGTGCAGGCGTGGCGGCATGGCAGGCTGGGCGCGTCGCGCAGGCTGACGGCGGAGGAGGTTGCGCGGCAGATCGCGCAGGGCGGGGCGTCGCGATACGAGCAGGCTCAGTGCGCGATGGGCGAGGCCAAGCGATGACGCCGGCGGTGGTGCTGGCGGCGGGGGCTTCCGTGCGGCTGGGCGAGCCGAAGCAGTTGGTGACGATTGCAGGCGAAACGCTGCTGGAACGCGCGGTACGTGCGGCGCGCGAGGCAGGCTGCTCGCCGGTGGTGGTGGTGCTGGGCGCGGACGCGGAGCGGATTGCCGAGCAATGCGACCTGAGCGACGCGGTGGTGGTGGTCAACGACGCGTGGAGCGAGGGGATGGCGAGCTCGATCCGAGTTGGCGTCAGCAAGTTGCAGGAAGCCGACGGCGTGGTGCTGATGACCTGCGACCAGCCGGCGGTGACAGCGGCGCATCTGCGCGAGTTGATGAAGTCGGGCGAGGCGACGGCTTCGCATTATGCCGGGCGCAACGGAGTTCCAGCGTATCTTCCGAAGACGGCGTTCGCGCAGTTGATGAAGCTGCGTGGCGACGCCGGAGCGCGCGAGCTGCTGCGCGAGGCTGCGACGGTCGAGCTGGCGCACGGCGAGCTGGACATCGACACGGCGGAAGACCTGGCTGCGGCGGAACGCAGGTTTCGCTGAATTGTTGCTCACACTCCTTGGGTGAAAAAAGTCTTAAAGTCTTCGAAACAGGCGGCTTAACTCATGACTTGTCCGCTTTTGAGTCATGACTTGTCATGACTCCCTCTAGCATTCCACGTCCCAAGTTTAATTGCAAAGGCTTTATCGATCAAAATCCCGATTGCGAGACTCTCCCCTGTGATCGAGGGCGGTACGCGCCTGTGCTGGTCCTGGGACAAATTTCCTCCTGCTTTAATTGTAGCAACCGGGGCATAACTAGTATGCCAAGTATTTTTGGCGGATTAGTGGTTTGGTTTGAGTTGGTTGGGGGATTCTTGGGGTGCTGAGGGGCTTGACAGGTTTTTGGAGGTTCGAGGTTCAAGGTTCGAGGTTCAAGGCGGCGGATACGACGGTGCGGAGGGGTGGTGGAAGGCGATATCGGTCGTTCCGGCTGCGCCTACTCTCCG
>Ga0208189_1001151_pt1 | contig 12113 bp, 8 predicted proteins | sample June2015DPH_10_5_FD_184702 | JGI IMG/M metagenome (GOLD analysis project Ga0208189, IMG submission 184702) | Peatland microbial communities from SPRUCE experiment site at the Marcell Experimental Forest, Minnesota, USA - June2015DPH_10_40... | ecosystem: Environmental > Terrestrial > Soil >... | reverse complement strand
GCCATGAGCCTCACCTTCCCTGCCCGCTTCATGCTGGTCGCCGCCATGAACCCATGCCCCTGCGGCTACTTCAACGACAAGTCGCGCGAGTGCATGTGCACGCCGCCCATGATTCAGCGCTATGTCTCCAAGGTCTCCGGCCCGCTGCTGGACCGCATCGACATCCACATCGAGGTCCCCGCTGTTCAGTACAAGGAGCTGCGCGGCGGCGTGAGCGCCGAAGGCTCGGCCGAGATTCGCGCCCGCGTCCTGGCCGCCCGCGAACGCCAGCACGTCCGCTTCGCCGTCCCGCTGAACGCCCAGCCCGAACGCGGCAAAGCCTCGGCCAAGTCCGCCGCCAAACCCATCTTCTCCAACTCGCAGATGAACACCCAGCAGATCCGCACCTTCTGCGATCTCTCGCCCGACGCCGAACGCCTGCTGGAGCGCGCCATGCAGCAGCAGGGCCTCACCGCCCGCGCCCACGACCGCATCCTCAAGGTCTCCCGCACCATCGCCGACCTCGACGGCGTGCCCGACATCGCCGTCAAGCACATCGCCGAGGCCATCCAGTACCGCACCCTCGACCGCAGCTATTGGGCATAGCCTGCTGCTACTTGCCTTGAACCCTGAAATTGTTGATTCTAAAGTTTGCGGCGACCGACTCTAACTCCCTGCGTCGCGCAACCTCCCATTTATGGTAGATTAATTTTCACAACTTCCCAAAATAAGTATTGACTCAGCCAGCCAGACCGTTTATCTTCCTTATAGCAAGTTGTTCCACGTTGGCCAGTCCCGCAAGAGAGGTATAGGCGGCTACACAGCAACCACGCTTCGCCTCTGCTCTTGTACGTTCGCAGGAGTGTAATCTGCTCCGAATTGAATGAGATGTCGATCTACCTTAGCGGAGCGCAGATATCTGCGCCATACGGAAGCACTGTCTTACGAACACACTACGGGAGTAGAAAATAAACTTCAGATCGAACGCAGCCACTCCCCAATTCCCTGCATCTGATCGTTTGGGTCTGGGTCTGGCGATCACAAACCTCGTTCCACCTGTCGCATCAAGTCATTTTGATTCATAAGTTTAAACACTGTTGATCGCACTTGCGGTCCGAAGCAAGTCAATGCCAGGCTCGACATCAAGCCCTTCGCTGCGACGAAACGAAAGGAAACATTATGCGCTCAGACCTTATTTTTGGAGCACTCACTCACGTCACCAATCGCTACGAGCTCTGCCAGCTTGCCTCCAAGGCTACGCGCAAGCTGCACAAGCCCAACACCCGCCTGCAGGACACCACCAACGAGGTCCTCGACCGCTTCAAGGACACCGTTCCCATGGACGCCGCCGCAGAGACGGCCGTCGACAGCCTTGAGGAACGCCGCGCGGCCTGACCCGCGCGGCCTTGCCGCCACACTTCTGCAAAGGAACCCCACCCTGCACCAAATCCCTCCCGCAAGCGTATAATTCATTGCATCCGGTAGCTGCTCCGTTCTCATCACGGTCCCTCGCCTTCTGGCAGGCTTCGTGATGCGTTCCCCGCAAGGCAACTCCCCTCCCAGTCCCAAATCACCCCCCCCCCGATAATTCAGGTAAATCCCAGGAAAATATGACAATTTCAGAACTTAAAGAGCACAACATCGCCGAGCTGACCAAGCTCGCCCGCGGCCTCGACATCGCCGGAACCAGCGGCCTGCGCAAGCAGGACCTCATCTTCAAGATTCTCCAGGCGCAGAGCGAAAAAGAGGGCCACATCTTCGCCGAGGGCGTACTGGAGATCCTGCCCGATGGCTATGGCTTCCTGCGCTCGCCCGACTACAACTACCTGCCCGGCCCGGACGACATCTACGTCTCACCCTCGCAAATTCGCAAGTTCGACCTCAAGACCGGCGACACCATCAGCGGCAACGTCCGCCCGCCGCACGAGGGCGAGAAGTACTTCGCCCTGGTCAAGATCGAGGCCATCAACTTCGAGTCGCCCGAGGAGACCAAGAACAAGATCCTCTTCGACAATCTCACCCCGCTCTACCCCGAGGAGCGGATCAAGATGGAGACCGACCGCGAGCACATGTCGGGCCGCGTCATGGACCTGCTCACCCCGGTCGGCCGGGGCCAGCGCGGGCTCATCGTCGCTCCGCCGCGCACCGGCAAGACCATGCTGCTGCAGTCCATCGCCAACTCCATCACCACCAACCACCCCGAGGTCGTCCTCATCGTCCTGCTCATCGACGAGCGCCCCGAGGAGGTCACCGACATGCAGCGCAGCGTCAAGGGCGAGGTCATTTCGTCAACCTTCGACGAGCCCGCCGCCCGCCACGTCCAGGTCGCCGAGATGGTCATCGAGAAGGCCAAGCGCCTGGTCGAGCACAAGCGCGACGTCGTCATCCTGCTGGACTCCATCACCCGCCTCGCGCGCGCCTACAACACCATCGTCCCGCCCTCCGGCAAGGTGCTCTCCGGCGGCGTGGACTCCAACGCGCTGCAACGCCCCAAGCGCTTCTTCGGCGCGGCGCGCAACATCGAGGAGGGCGGCTCGCTCACAATTATCGCGACGGCCCTCGTCGATACCGGCTCGCGCATGGACGAGGTCATCTTCGAGGAGTTCAAGGGCACCGGCAACATGGAGGTCATCCTCGACCGCAAGCTGGTCGACAAGCGCGTCTTCCCGGCCATCGACATCCAGCGCTCCGGCACGCGCAAGGAGGAGCTGCTCATCCCCAAGGCCGAACTGGAGCGCACCTGGATCCTGCGCCGCGTCATCAACCCGCTCTCCCCGGTCGAGGCCATGGAACTGCTCACCGACAAGCTGGCCAAGACCCGCAACAACCAGGAGTTCCTGCACAACATGAGCTCCATCTAACTTTCATTCCGTCCTGACATTGGGTGCCCCATCCTCGCGCGATCCTATCGCGCAGGGTGGGGTATTCGCGCGAATGCGCGAACCGCTTTCCCCAAATTACTTTCTACCCACGACGCTCCTCTATGCTATGGTTCTGTTGCCATGCGCGTTGCGTTGTTTACGGTCTTATGTCTAATCGCAATCCATCCATCATTCGCACAGCCGTGCCCGGAAGAGAATCCTAACGGACCTTCGAAGGAATCCGCGTCGAGGACCCTTACAGGAAAAGTTGTTTACCACGACGGACTCCGCCAATGGTTTGGCTTGCAATTGGATGCGCCTGTATGCGGAGTAGACAAGGAAATCCAACTCTTGCAAGGGGGCGGTGCATTCGAAGTCGACGAGGGAAACGCCCAGGCAATTGAGGTCTTCCGAGGCTGCCGGGTGACTGTCCAAGGCCCAGTTGGAATCCCAGGCACTGGATACTACTCAGCTGCCCTATACCAGAACGTCGATAAGATTGTGCCGGAAAAGGATTGCGTACTGAAGTCGCACCTGCCTGATTACTCGAAGGCCAAACCAAATCCCTCGATCCGAAGCTATCGCGTCTCCATCCGGATCGACTATCTCGGCGATCACATCACGATAACGGCCCGAAGCGGGGATCGCATATTGACTCCCTGGCAGGCCTACGCCAGTTACTACCTCACGGGCGGATTCGGCCTATATGCTTACTGTGCCGACGGATTTGGTGTCGTTCACTTCACCGGCACACCCGAACTGAAGCCCTGGCTCATTGACAGTTACATTGCTGCCGACCCCGAGGGAGCAGCGCAAAAGCACGTCACCAACCTCCGTCTCGACTACACCTGCCACCGCTGACCAAAACCAAGCAGCCAGCCGTCTACTCAATAGCCATTCTCGTCCGATACGCCAAAGTCAGAACAACCCCACACAATCCTGCCAAAAATCTCTCCACGCTGTAAAGTGGATGTCGCGCGCAATGCGTCGAATCGATTCGCCGCGGACGCGCGACTGAACGCAATAAAGGGAGATCGGGCATGGCGAAGTGGACACGGCGGGACTTGGTGAAGGCTGGCCTCGCGGCATCGGCCGGAGTGATGACGGGCAAGGAACTGCTGGCCGAGGAGCGCTTAGCTGGTGCGGCGCCTGTCTTCGCGCAGACGGGCGCGACCCTTCCTGTTACGAATCTGCCCGGTGTCACGGAGCCGAACACGTTGCGCGAGCGGCTTCTGCTGGACTTCGGCTGGCGCTTCGCCCTGGGCAACGCCAGCGATCCGGACAAGGACTTCGGCTTTGGCAAGCTGCGCGGATCGGGGACCTTCGCCAAGGCGGGGCAGGTGGACGGGCCGGCTTCGCCGCGCTTCAACGATTCTGCGTGGAGCAAGATCGATCTGCCGCACGACTGGGCGATCGACCTGCCCTTTGTCAACAACCCGGCCCTCATCGCTCATGGCGCAAAGCCGCTGGGCCGCGAGTATCCCGAGACCAGCATCGGCTGGTACCGCCGCGAGTTCGTGCTTCCGGCCAGCGACGTGGGGCGTCGTATCTGCGTGGAGTTCGACGGCATCTTCCGCAACGCCACGGTCTTCTTCAACGGCCACTACATCGCCGAAAACATGAGCGGCTACGCGCCGCTGAACCTCGACCTGACGGACTTTGCCAACTTCGCCGACAAGGCCGCAATGGACCGCGCCGCGGCCGACCAGGCACGGCTTGCCGCAGCGGGCACGGACGCGGCTGCGGCGGCGCGCATCCGGGCGGGAACGCAGGCGCCGGGAAACAATGTCCTGGTCGTCCGCGTGGACGCCACGCTCGACGAGGGGTGGTTCTACGAGGGCGCGGGCATCTATCGCCATGTGTGGCTCACCAAGACCGCGCCGGTGCACATCGCGCGCTGGGGCAACTATGTGCGCGCGGAGTTCGCAAATGCAACCGGAGTGGTTACAAGCTCCGACCCGGCAACCGTATTTGTAACTACTGAAGTTACAAATGAGAGCGATGCCCCGGTTTCAGCGCGAATTCACACGGCGCTGCTGGACGATGCAGGCAAGACGGCGGCCACGGCGGTCTCCGAGCCGGCCTTGATCGCCTCCGGCGAGACGCGCACCTTTGCCATGCAGACCACGCTACACAAGCCGGACCTCTGGTCCTGCGAGTCGCCCAATATGTATCGCGCGGTCACCACGCTGGAGGCGGACGGCAACGCGGTCGATCGCGACGCGGCGGCCTTCGGCATTCGCACCCTGCGCTTCGATGCGGACAAGGGCTTCTTCCTCAACGGCAAGCCGGTGAAGATCAAGGGGACCTGCAACCATCAGGACCACGCGGGCGTGGGCGAGGCCATCCCTGACCGCATTCAGTGGTACCGGCTACAGCAGTTGCAGTGGATGGGCTCGAACGCATGCCGCACCTCGCACAACCCGCCCACGCCGGAGTTTCTCGACGCCTGCGACCGCATGGGGATGCTGGTGCTGGACGAGACGCGCATGATGTCCTCCAACCCCGAGGGAATGAGCGAACTGGAGCGGCTCATCAAGCGCGACCGCAACCATCCCAGTGTGGTGCTCTGGTCGCTGGGCAACGAGGAGGCGGAGCAGGGCACCGCACGCGGCGCGCGCATCGTAAAGACGATGCGGACACTGCAGCGCAAGCTCGATCCGTCGCGCCTCTCCACCGCGGCCATGAGCGGCGGCTGGGGCGGCGTGGGGATCTCCAACGTGCTCGACGTCATGGGATGCAACTACAACAACAGCCAGATCGACAAGTTCCACCAGGACTATCCCAAGCAGCCGATGATCGGCACCGAGACGGCCAGCACGGTGGCCACGCGCGGCATCTACGCCAACGACAAGGCGCGCGGATATGTCAGCGCGTACGACACCGAGAAGCCGCGCTGGGGCAATACCGCCGAGGAGTGGTGGACGTTCTACGATGAGCGCGAGTGGCTGGCCGGCGGATTTGCCTGGACCGGCCTCGACTATCGCGGCGAGCCAACGCCCTATGGTTGGCCGTGCATCAGCTCGCACTTCGGCATTCTCGATACCTGCGGCTTTCCCAAGGACACGGCCTGGTACTACAAGGCCTGGTGGGGCGCGGAGCCGTCGCTGCACATTCTTCCCCACTGGAACTGGGAGGGCAAGGAGGGCCAGGAGATCGAGGTCTGGGCCTACTGCAACCAGGAGAGCGTCGAACTCTTCCTCAACGACGCAAGCCTTGGTTCGCAGCCGGTGAAGAAGAACGGACACCTGGTGTGGAAGGTGAAGTACGCGCCGGGTGTACTCGAGGCGCGCGCCAGCAAGGGCGGCAGGGTCGTGCTGACCGACAGGCGCGAGACGGCCGGCCCGGCGGCGAAGGTTTTCGCTTCGGCGGACCGCACGAGAATTGCGGCCAACGGGCAGGACCTGGCGGTCATCAACGTGGCGATCGTGGATGCCCAGGGCCGGCTGGTGCCGGATGCGAACAACAAGGTGACATGGACGGTGGTTGGCCCGGGCAACGTGATCGGCGTGGGCAACGGCGATCCCAGTTGCCACGAGCCGGACCACGCCACGGAGCGCAGCGCGTTCAGCGGCAACTGCATGGCCATCGTGCAGAGCAAGCGTGCCCAGGCCGGCACGATTGCGGTCACCGTAAAGTCGGAGGGGCTGCAGGGGATGACCATCACGGTGATCTCGGAGGCTGCTCCGCCGGCCCCTGTCGTGGAGTAGCTCGCCGGCAAACAGAGTCGTCCTATCGCATTGCGGGCCTGCGTCTCCGAGACGAGATGTGGGCTCTCTCTTTCTATGTCTGCGCGCCGCCAGCCGGACGAGATGGATTTCCGGCGTTATCCTTTAAGCACAATGAAAAATCTGCTGCGTGGATTGGTGCTGCTTTGGCTGCTTGGGATGGGTGGTGCGCGGATGGCCCGCGCGATTGAGGTCAAGGTCTCGGCGCAGGCGCTGGAGCGCACCCTGCGCGCGCAGCTCTTCAACAGCCCCGACGGCCGCTACTACATGAGCGGAGATGCGTCCAAGCCCTGCTCCGCCTACGCCGAGGACCCGCACGTCACCTTCAAGGACGACCGCGTCGTGGTGCGTATTCGTACCCGGTCCAAGCTGGGCAAGGCGCTCGGCGGCAAGTGCCTCGGCGTCTCGCTCGCCACCGACGCGGAGGTCTCGGTCGTCCCCGAAGCCGAAGGCGAGTCGGTGGGCTTCCGCGATGCGCGGATCGAGCGGGTGAGCGAGTCCAGGGAGCTGAACTTTCTGCTGGAGCCCTTCCTCAGCCATAAGCTGCCCTCGCAGATGAAGGTGAACGCTGCGGAGCTGATTCGCAAGCTGCTCAGCCAGTCGCTCGCCTCCACCGGCTACGCCATCACGCTCGACACGCTGAAGCTGCACTCCATGTTGGTGGACCACGACGCGCTGGTGGTGGATGTGGACGCGGCAATGAGCATCGACTGAGCGCGGTTCCGTGCAATATGCATGGCTGATGGATTTAGAGCATTTTCACTATTGCTATAGACCATAAATGAATTGTCATTCTGACCCTGAGCTTGCCGAAGGGGAAGAATCCCCGTATTTGTTCTAAGCGCAACTCACTACACCATTAGTAATCATGCTTTATACTGCGCGGCATGGGACAGGTGCGGGATCTGCTGCGCGAAATGTGCTGGGGGCTCCCCCAGTCGCGCATGTTGGCGCGCGAGATCGGCGACTACAAGCCGTCGCTGCGCGCGCTGGTGCATGAACTCTTCGGCCAGCAGGCCAGGCTGCGCATGCGTGCGGCCGATGTGGCCCGGCGCATCACGGACCGCGATCCGGCCCCGCTCCAGCGCTACGCCGACGAGCTGGCAGGTCTGCTGGAGTCGCTGCCAATCGAGGAGAAGCAGACGCGCTGGCACATGGCGCTGATTGTCTCGCGCGTGGCGCACACCCAGGCACAGCGTCTGCGCGCAGCACGCATTATGTCTGTAATGACTGAAGACGAGAGCAACGCGCTGCGCTGCGCGGCGATGGAGGGCCTGGCAACGCTGGCGCTCAGCGAGCCTTCGCTGCGCGGCGAGGCCGAGGCGCTGGTCGAGCAGTTCCTGTGGAACGGAACCCCCGCCATGAAGGCCCGCGCCCGCCACATGCAAAAGAAGCTCACGAAGATGTACGCCGAAAATTGATCGCAGCAGCGTGAAATATCACGCAATGACCGGACGAATCAGCCTCTCCGTCTGTGAAGATAGATGAGTTTTTCCATGAACTTCCCTTTGCTGATTTTGCATTCAGGAATTCTCAGAACGCTCCACCCCTGAGATCGCAGGAATGCGGTCGTTTCTTTGTCTCTTGTTCGATTTCGCTCAATCTTGTCCAGCCAATACTGCCGATTGGTGTTCGGTATTCGGCAGCAGCGAACACATCCGTGCCAGAAACAACCGTCTACGAAGAGAGCTATCTTCCTGCCCGGCCAAGCGAAATCCGGCTTTCCGCGTATCGGCCACTGTTTTCGGTAACCGGAAAGCCCTGCTGATCGAAGTAGGCTTGCAACAGCCCTCTCCGTGCTGAGATTTGATGAAGATTTGATCCTGGACATTGTTCTCGAGCGAACAGCTTGCGAGACGTTGTCCACCGCTACTCCTCCGATTCGGTCTCAACTGGATCACCAGCAAACTCTGCGTACCGTATAGCCGCTAGCCGCTCAAGACGGCGAGACTGCGTATGCAATGTGCGTCGCAAACCCGGCGACACATCTCGTTCACTAATAACTTTAGCCAGGCTTGCTATTGTTCCTGCGCGTCTTGCGATTCTCACGTCGGGGTGCTTACGTGATTCGCGGAGTTCCTCTGGAATGATACAAGCCCTCACCGAGGACGGTAGTTTGACGGTGGCGGACTTAGGCATGTCCTTCTCGTTCAAGACGGCCGTGTATGTGGAAGCCGCGAGAAGCTTCTCGAAGACCGTGTACTCTGCTGCATCCAGTCGTTTGGCTATTTTGGGGGATGGGAGACCTTGCATATCCCAGAAGGGCCACATCTCGATGTCGTAAACTTCAAACGGATCGAGTACATTCATAGCCACTGCATCTGTTCTGTGATTTGTTAAATGTCTACGGATTCGGACCCTGAGTTTTTCGGTGGTCTGACCCACATAGATTGGCTCACCATCAAAGTCATAAAACGCGTAAACCCCATACTTGGAGTCACCAACCTTTCGTCCGTTATCGCACTTGATGTTCAAGGCCGCCGCGAGGGCTAAACGAATCGCAGCAACATCAGCTGGAACTCCTATTCTAGGCATAGAGAAGTGGGGCCTCATCCTCAACTGCGAGTTTGCCTTTCGTGGACAGTAGTGGGAATAGTAGGTGCTTCGCAAGCCAGCCCACGACAGGAACAGCAACACCATCCCCAGCGATCTGATAGGCCTCATTGTATGACGATGGAAGTTTATAGCGATCAGGGACGCCCATTAGGCGAGCCGCTTCCCTCGTAGTGAGCAGACGTGAGCGGATTCTGCCTCCGCTGACGAAAAGAAGCCGCTGGCGACTAGAGCCGCCGGATGGAGTGCGAAGGCATCCACTGATACCGTCAAAACGAACCTCAACTCTCTGGGTGCGAACGTCGTCCAGCGAACGCGTTCGACGATAGAGCGTTCCCACAACCTCTTCCCCTCGTGAACATGCCTCTTTTACTTTGCTTCTGTGCAATGGGGCCATCAGTTGAAGAAGCCTTGCTGTGTATTCAGGCGAGTCCCAATTGTTTGCTTTTGGTTCGATGATGTCGGTGAGGGTTGATCGGCGGGCAGGAGGAGCTGGTATGTTCCACCAAACCCAACTGTCGCGCAGACTGAAGGGAGCATTTTCCCAGAGTGAATCTAACCGTGGCGAGGACCATCTGTATTTTCTCGTCAGGCGACCATTGATGAGATGGGCACTGATTGGTATCTGTTCAATGTCTACGGCCACCAAAAAAATTCGGGGGCGTGAATGAGGTAGAAAGTGAACCGCATCCATCATGAGAGTTCCGAATAAGAAACCCTCCCTCCGGAGTGCACCTAAAATATCGTAAAAGTCATGTCCGTTCTTGGAATTAAGAAGTCCAGTCACATTTTCAAGAACAATCACTTTGGGTCCACGTTCTAGCCGTTTAAGCTTTCGGACAATTTTCAAGAAACTCCAGATAAGTCCGCTTCTTGAGCCGTTTAAACCTTTGCCCGAACCTGCGAGCGACAGGTCTTGGCACGGGAACGAGGCCCAAATCAGGTCTGCTCTGCCGGGGAGGTTTTTAGCATTGAGTTCATTGATGTCACAGAGAGCGAAAAGACGGTTAGAATCCTTGAAATTTCGCAGGTATGCTGCTGCCTTCATCGGAGAAATATCGTTCGCAAACTCACATTTCCACTGCCGCCCCAGGCCGGTTCGGGCCATTCCACCGCCAGCGAAAAATTCGTAATAGGATGGCATCAACACCTTTATAACGCCGCAGCGAATAAATGGCAAAGGAAAAGCCTCCCGTAATCTGGGAGGCTCTTCAGTATGGGGTAACGGGCTCAGTCCACCCCGACGGTCTCTTCCTCCTGCACCGGCGCGGCGGGCTTGATCTCGCCAAGCGAGATGAAGCCGGGCTGCTCTTTCTCGCCCAATATCTCCTTGCGATAGAGCTTGGCCATGCGCGCGTTTTCGGCGTCGAGCTTCATCTTGGCGTCGCGTGCGCGGATCTTCTCCTCGCGCGCGTTCTTGGCGATGCCGCTCTTCTCGAACGTATCGTTGGCCGCCGCATCAACGTGCGCCTGGTTGAGCACCAGGTCGTACTTGTCCTGCATCTCCAGGCCGACCTTCTTGCCGCCGGCGAAGATCTCGTGCCGCCCATGCTCCTCGTACCACTTGGTCAGGGTCGAGGTCATGTGCATCTTCTCGATGATGTTGCGCCAGCCCACGCCCGTGTTGTACGCGCAGAAGCTGATCTCGCCCTCCTGCGTCGCGTACGGGATGATGCACTGTTCCGTCCTGCGGAAGTCGTAGTTGAAGAGGTCCTGGAACCACATGCCCGCGATGAAGAGGAAGTTCCAGCGGTCGCCGCGCCGCTTCTTGATGTCCTCCATGGTGCGGTCGGCGGTCACCTTGCCGTAGTCGCGTCCGCTGGCGCCGAAGCTCTTGTCGAACTTGGTCAGCAGGTCGCGGATCTTGAAGTGGGTGGGCGCGTTCTGTGGCGTGTAGTTGCGCACCAGCGCCAGCGCGGCGCCGATCATGGTGAGCACCTTGCCGCGCGCCGCGTCGTTGACCCGCGCGATGTCCTTGGCCAGCCGGTCGGCGTTGATGAACGCCGTCACCGGCGCGGCCTCCTTGGTCTCCTTGTCGATCATCAGCGCCATGGAGATGCCGCAGTTGGGATGGCATCCGCAGCTGAGCTGGCCCCACTCGCGGTTCGGCCCATGCACCAGGTCGGCCCAGTCGGAGAAGGTGGACATGAACGAGATGGGGAACCAGTCGCGCGTGGGTTCGCCCAGGCCGGTCTGGTTCTTCACGTCGTGCGCCATGTGAGAGAGGGTATAGCGCTGCGCCTCGCGGCGCTCGTCGCTGATGGCCTCGTCGCGACCGGTGAAGCTGACCGGCTGGAAGCTGAGGAAGTTGATCTTCTTGGGATTGTCCAGCGCGAACTGGATGATGCGTCCCACCTGCTCGTTGTTGATGCCGTTCACGATGGTGGTCACCGGCACAATGTCCACGCCCGCCTCGTACAGGTTGTGGATGGCCTGTAGCTTCACGTCGAACGCGTTGCCCACCTTGCGGTGCGAGTTGGCCGCGTTGCCGATGCCGTCGAACTGCAGGTAGACGTAGCGCAGGCCGGCGTCGGCCGCGGCCTTGCAGAACTCCTTCGACTTGGCGAACTCGATTCCGTTGGTGGCCGCCTGCACACTGGTGTAGCCCACCTTGCGCGAGTAGGCCACGGCGTCCAGGAAGTACGGGCTGAGCGTCGGCTCGCCGCCGGAGAACTGCACGCTCATCTGCCGCTTGGGCTTCACCGTCACGGCGTTGTCCAGCATGGTCTTGATCTCGTCCCACGTCAGCTCATGCACAAAGCCCACCTGGTTGGCGTCCATGAAGCATGGGTCGCACATCATGTTGCAGCGGTTGGTGAGGTCGATGGTCAGCACCGCGCCGCGTCCGTGGGTGACGGTGGATGTGCCGTGGTTGTGCAGGCGCGCGTCGTTGTGCGCGCGGATGTCGCGGCCGGGGAAGACCTCTTCCAAATGGCGCATGAAGGCCGGGTCGATCGACATCACGTCCTCGAAGTGGCCGTGGATGGGGCAG